>Ga0214923_10001927_pt1 | contig 28568 bp, 43 predicted proteins | sample LL1510_MetaG_FD_177993 | JGI IMG/M metagenome (GOLD analysis project Ga0214923, IMG submission 177993) | Freshwater microbial communities from Lake Lanier, Atlanta, Georgia, United States - LL-1510 | ecosystem: Environmental > Aquatic > Freshwater > Lake | place: USA: Georgia | collected...
GACAATTCTTTAATGAATTGCGTAGCTCATCTACCTGTTTTTCATAGGCTGCACGTTGTTCTTGACTCATGTCCTGCATGACTGTTTCTTTAATTGTTTCACCTTTGACAACACGATCTATGTATTCAATTTGCTTGGCACCACGTTCTTTGACAACTTTCACTTTTTCAACAACTTCTGTGCGAATTTCTGTATTGGTTTGTTTGGCTTTCTCTTCTGCGTCTTTAACTGCTTCTTCTAGCTCGTCAATACGCTGCATCCATTTCTCTTCGTTGGCAATTACACCTTGATAGTAAACTCCAGAAAGAGTCAACAATACACCTGCTACATTTAATGGTATACTGTATTGTTTAACGAATGGAATAAACCGTAACACCCAGCTGGCTAATGATGCTAGTATACCTACTATTAATACTAATCCCCAAAACCAGTCGGGTAAAAAACTTAATAGATAAAGTAATTGACCCATGTTACCACCTCTCTTTTTCGATAACTACTGCCTTACTTCCGTTTCTAATTAAAAATTTTGTGCCAATTTTATCAATGTCATACTTACCCAGATATTTGGTTAAGAATAAACATTGGCTTTGGCTACTTTCGTCTATGGTTAATTTGCCTTTTACAGTTTCTTTAACTGCGTCATAATCACCAATTGATACAAATTTAGCCTGTATAGATCCACTGTATGGTTTGCTAAATGTTATATTATTGTTTTCATCAAGTTCAGTTTCTACAGCGCCTTGATCGAAGAACGCTTGTACGTCGTTATTTTTATATTCTAAAATTTTAGTTTCATATTCCATTGCTGTTTTTGGAACATGTTCCAGAATACTTTGTTCACTAAAAGGAACCTGTTCGGGATTTTTTTGATATTTGAATCGCCAATCTCTTAATGAACATAATTGACCTACACCGCCTATTAATTCAACCATTTGCTTTGGTAGATCTGGAGTACGTTCCATTTCTACAAATACCTGGTATTGTCCGTCGTATTCTTCACCTGCGCTCATGTCGGCATCTAGGATCCAATCGTAGCCTTTTTCTATAAACTCCATTAAGTCTATAGCAGGATGTTTTTCTTTAACTTTAAATCCTAATACAACTACGTCTCTATCTTCGCCCATTTTACTCTTAAATTGATCAATGGTAAATAGGTCACTGACAAAGTTTCTTAGGTCGCCTGAGCGAAGACCCTCATTAAGTTTCTGTGGGTTCGACATCTGTTGGAGCCTCCTGTGCTGCTTCTTCTGTTGATGTTATGGCACCTTGATAGTATTTCAAGTATTCTGCCATTATGTTATTTTCTTTATTTTCTTTACCTGTATAAACGTCTTGTAGCAATTTCTTAGGCATTTCAACTTCCACACACCATACCGGGTGAGAATCAATTTTACCTTTTTTAGTGCCAGGTCTAAAATCACTGGGCTCTTTAATTTTACGGGGTATTAGAATATTTTCTTTTATATAGGTAACTTTACAACCGTAGTCGTTGAGTCTCATGCCGCCTTTAGGATCTGGCATTTCTTTAGCGTCCCACATAAATTTACAACGAACAGTGTATCTGTTCACGTGAGGTCCGCTGATTAGTTCACCCTCTTCCCAATTTTCAAAAACGTATATATCTAACTCGTCTAGAACACGTTCGAAATCTTTTAGCACACGAAACGCAGAATTGTTTTCGCTTAGGGTTTCTAGGTTCTTAATTACATCGATGATATCTGTAGCCATAGTATTTTCCTATACTTTATTTATAGCCTAAACACCATATAACCTACATTGGTTAAAATTTGGTGTATATTGTCATATTTTTAAATGCGATCTGTAAATACCTTTGCAGGTCGATCTTCTAATTTTGGAGGTAAAAATTGCCTAAAGCAAGAAGACGTGAAAAAGACCTGGGTGCAACACGTGATCCACGTTTTGATCCAGGTAGTAATTTGATTCAGATCAAACCTTATCTTAAAAGAAAACAACAGGTTCTAGTAGTTCCACGCAATTTATCGCAAGAAAACTACTTAGAAATGTTGAAAAATCCTAAAAAATACATAACTTTTGCCATCGGTCCTGCGGGAACTGGCAAAACTATGTTGGCTGTTCAAATGGCTATTAAGTTATTAAAGGAAGGAGTGTATTCTAAAATTGTAATAACTAGGCCTGCTGTCAGCGTGGATGAAGAACATGGGTTTTTACCAGGAACTCTAAATCAAAAAATGGAACCTTGGACAAGGCCAATTTTTGATGTTTTTGAGGAATACTTTCACCCAAAAGAAATAGCGGGTATGTTAGAGGATGGAGTGATTGAAATATCTCCACTGGCCTATATGCGTGGTAGGACTTTTAAAAATGCTTTTATCATAGCAGATGAAATGCAGAACGCAACTCCTAGTCAGATGAAGATGCTACTTACTAGACTGGGAGAAAATAGTCGCATGGTTGTAACAGGTGATTTGAACCAAGCTGACCGTCCACGAGAAAACGGTCTTGCTGAATTTTGCGAGTTATACGGCCAAGGAGGTAATTATCGTATGCTGGCTATGGCAAGGTTTCAAACACAAGATGTTGAAAGACATCCGGTGGTAAAAGAAATTCTTTCAATATATAAGGAGATTGATTAACGATTAGTTAGGGAGCAAGAATTGTGTGGTCAAGAACTAATGACCTGCACAGACCACACAATTATTGTATTCTAGCTAATTTAATCAAAGTTGCCGCAAGGTTAATTTCTGGATCTGCAATTAGCGTATGATCCACTAGACCTTGCTTAATGACTAATAGAGCACTATCCTTCTTTTCATCTGTATCACCGAACAAATCTATGTTTTGATACATCCATGTATAAACACCTTCTATTTCTTCAGGTTGAATACGTCCGCATAATAATTTACGTGCTTCTTGGATACGACCTTTTTTGAATAGGTTAACCATTTCAATTTTATAATCACTAGATGACCCTTCATCTGCAGATGGACTGTATAATTTTTGATCTCTTACGTTTTGTTGAACAAGATTGATACATTTGCGTAGATCTGGATAGGTTATTTTTACATAACTATCTAAATCATCTAAGTCAAAATCTATTTCTTCTTCGACGAGAACAGTAGCAACACGAGCAGTAAATTCAGTGCTATCAGTGCGTTCAATATGAAATCCTTGGCATCTGGAATGGATAGCTGGGATAATACGGTTAGGGTAGTTACAAGTAAGTATAAACCTACTATGACTGGAATAGGTTTCCATGACACCCCGGAGAATAGCCTGTGCATTAGGCGTAAGATAGTCTGCTTCATCTAATAATACCACCTTAAATGGACCAAATGGAATCATCTGAACAAAGTTGATGATCTTGTCACGAACCGTTTCTACATTGTTTTCACGCGACGCATTAATTTCTAATACATCATATTCTTCAATACCTAGCTCATTAATCAGTACCTTGGCCATGGTAGTCTTACCAATGCCTGCGGCTCCGCTCAATAATAGGTGTGGAATACTTCGTTCCTTAATCCATGTCTCTACTTGACGTTTTTGTGCAACGTCGCGGAACACATACTCCTCTATAGTTTTGGGTCTATATTTTTCAACCCATAGTTCTTTAGCCACGTAGACTCTCCATTGTGATGATACGTGATATACTTTGTCCTAGATCCTGTTCTGGTGCCACAATATGGAGCCTCTGATGACTTCTATCCTTAACTGGATCATAAATTCTAGTTTCTATAACTATACCACCCAATGCTTTATGTATGGTAAGGCGCATAGGAGATTCGGTGTTAAGTTCATGGCTTTCCTCAACTCTACCAATAATCTGTAGTTGTTTATCTTCATCGTTGAGCCAATTGCGTAGCCAACGTTTAAATTTTGTCATTCTAGTTTCCTTTTTCTGCCTTTCGTTCCTTAGTGTTTCTATTGGAATCCCTCTCCGAGCACGCCACCCTTTTACGGAGGCTACTTGAGGAGAAGCTGTGGTCACGCCCGTTGTAGACAATTTCTATTCCTCTTTTATGACAAATATCTTTACCTGTAAAGTCTCTATCTTTATATTCAACACCTAATATTCTAACATCTACAGGTAAAATTAGCAATAGATCTTCTAGATCTTTTTCAGTCTCATATACAACAACTTCGTCCACATTGCGATTGGTAGATACCTGTATCTGTCGTTCTACGATACTTTGAACTGGTTTGTTTTTAGTATCTGGGCGATCTATAGTTGGATCAGTCTGTAATCCGCATATGAGATAATCACAGTGATTCTTGGCTTCTGATAGCATGGCTACATGACCTGCATGAAACAGATCAAAAGTTGAGAAGACTATACCAACCTTAAGACCCTGTGTCTTAAGTTCTTTTATTTTATTAAAAATCATTTGCGACCTATTAACTTTTTTATTAAAGTATAAAATCGCATCTTATATTTGTCAACTAATATCGGTGATATTGTAGGTGGGTGATGTGGACAGCGACCCTGCTGAAAATCGCAGTCTGGGCTATATTCTTTCCTACAAATCTCACACTTCATCTTTAAGTATTTTTACTAGCCTTTTCTTTTCTTCTTCTTTGAGCCATTCATCTTCACCGGAGAATTTTGGACATTGGCGTAGCACATCACCTAGATGCCAATAGATTTGATACAGGTCCTGTTTGGAAAAGAACGCTGAAAACCCGTCATTGTATCTGCTACAGACTTCTCGTGCGGCAGCATTTATTTGATTATATACGTTATCTACATCCCAGTTTTTCTTAAAGCCCATTATGCTTCTGCTCGAACTACATCACCGGGACGTTCGTCTGATAGCGCAATAATAGCATTGTTGTCTATCATTCTAATTTCGTGTATATCTCCTGCATCATCTTCAAACTTAACAGTTCTAGTCCACCGGCCGTGTTCAATTAGAACCCATTGGCCTTTTGTGATGTCTTTTTGGTCAGGACCTACTGCCCAAACTTTACCCCAGCGTGGAACAATACCCTGCGTCTTTCCATCTGCTCCGGGAATAACGATTCCTGAACGAGTGCGTTCTTCGCCAAATTCCATATCGCTTACAAATACACGGTCCCTGAGGGGATGAATTTTTCCTTTAACTATCATTTATTCCTCTATGTCTTTACGTTTAGTTTTTGGTTCAGGCTTAGGTGGTTCTTCTACCTTGGCCTTTGGTTTTTCTTGTTGGTGTGATCTTTTTGGTTTAGCATTAGGATTATCTGAATAATATTCTGCTACTACATCTTCACGCTTTTTAACTATTTCACCAGCTGATCCTAGTACATCTCCTCTAGCATTTACTCGCATATTACCAACTGCTGGAGTAAGTTCATTTTGTCTCATTAATTTTTCTAGGTCAATTACCTTGCCCTGCATTGTTCTATAAACCATGTTATACCTCCTTTAGGAATTCATGTATATCCAAATCATATTTAATACTGTCAATTTTGTGAACACCAATAAGATATAACACATAACTGGCTACAGAACTGCCTCTACCTACACCCCATACAATGTTTTTTTCACGCATGGTATCTACTAGATATTTGAGATAGTATAATAGATTTAACATATCATGCTTGATAAACAGTTCGAGTTCTTGGTTAACTCTATTAATTTTAACATCTGTGTCGCACATGTCATATATTTTGTCTATGAGATTTGGGCAATAACTATCTGGCATAAACCAATGGTTTTGATTTTCATTGTCAAATTCTTTTATGTTTACGGTATCTGTGGGTTTAGTTCTAAGTTTGGGTAGTGAATCTCCGTTAGATTTTACTGCTTTATTAAATTGTGTAACCGTTTCTATATCTAAAAAAATTCGGCTTAGGTCAGTGAGTTTATTTGAGTACAGTGCTTGAAATGCTTCGTCCTGATTCAATTCAACTTGACCTAGTTCATCAATGTTCATTTAGTATATAAACCACCTTTAATTATTTTAGGACTAAATCCGGTTACATCTTTTAGGTTTAATTTTTCCCAACTTGTCTTAACTGAGATATCTATACTGGGACTGTCCACGTTCCACCATTTTTCACCTTCGATATCTACACCAGGATCTACATCTTGGTCTATAGTATATTTTACATTATCTCCCATGGCGCTGTCAATGGTCAAATATAATAAATCGAAATATTTTTCTGTAATGTTTGTAAATTTATAATATAATATACAGCCAATTAGATAATCCCAAGGATCATTTGGCAGTACTACAACATTGTTGTCAATTTGGCTATAGTAATCTAGTTTAGGATGTTCTTGACTTATCAGAATACTGTTATGTAAATTGTGTTCTATAAAATATTTTAGTTTACGATAACCTAGCCCTAGATTAGTTTTCTTTTCTAGAGTTTCCATACTAAGATTTAGAGCATAACTATTTGGAATTAATTTGTTATCAATTACGGCTATGCAGGCAAAATGGCTGGACCAGATGAAATTACTCATGTTAATTTACATTTATAAGATCATCGAATCCTTTGTCTTGTTTTTTGATTGTGGTGTTCAGAGATCTCTGTGTGCGTTTACTAAATTCATCTTTATACATGTCCAGCGCACACTGTATCTGATTACATAGGCCACCTTGGCCCATTGTGGCCGCAATATGATATTTACGAGTTAGATCTAAAATTTTAGTCTCTAACTCTTGATCCTTAAGTTTATCAGGGTTCTCTAATAGAGGATGATACATCAAGGTTCTTCAGTTGGCGGACTTGGTGGAGCGGGCGGAGGAGCAGGAGTTGGTGCCGGTGTTGGAGCCGGAGTAGGCGCCGGTGTTGGAGTAACACTAACTGTGTTTGTTGTGTTACTAGAGCCACCGCCACTATCTAGTGTGACTGAAATATTGTATGTACCAGGATCATTTTGGGCAAATACTAAACTAATTTGTTCAGGACTTGTACCTAATGTATTGGAATTACTAGATAGTAATACACTTGAAGGATCGTATGCTTCTATTGTGTAATTGTAGCCAATTCCGTTGGTAATTGTAATATATGCGGTGTTGGACACACCTAGCTGACCTGGATCATTATCGAATGTCCATGCACTAAATGATGGACCAGGTGTCGGTGTTGGAGCCGGTGTTGGTGCCGGTGTTGGTGCCGGTGTTGGTGCCTGAGTAGGCGCCGGTGTTGGTGCCGGAGTAGGTGCTGGTGTTGGTGCCGGAGTAGGCGCCGGTGTTGGTGCCGGAGTAGGTGCAGGTGTTGGAGCCGGAGTAGGTGCCGGAGTCGGACTTGGTGTTGGAGCAGGTGTTGGAGCCGGAGTAGGTGCAGGTGTTGGAGCCGGAGTAGGTGCAGGTGTTGGTGCGGGTGTGCCTGATCCACACTGAACTTGAACAAGCTTCTTTGTATAATTACTATAACTATAAGTCGGATGGTACACTACAATATAATAGTCTCCGTCCTCGGGAACCTGATTACCAGTATATGTGAGTGTATTGGTAGATTGAGGGAAAGTAGGCCCACCAGCATTCTGAAAGGCTTGCGAAACAGACGGATAACTATCCCATATCGCCGCTTTTTGTGGATTAAATACTCCGTAAGTCGAGCCAGCTGAAAGCCCGGTAAACCCATCGACGATGATCCTTCTCGGATTACTAGGGTTGACAGTGTTGTTACAATCTACTATTACGCTGAAATCAATAATTGGTGCTGGTGTAGGCGCTGGTGTTGGAGCAGGAGTTGGAGCAGGAGTTGGAGCAGGAGTTGGAGCACGAGTTGGAGCAGGAGTTGGAGCAGGAGTAGGCGCTGGTGTTGGAGCAGGAGTAGGCGCTGGTGTTGGAGCAGGAGTTGGAGCAGGAGTTGGAGCAGGAGTTGGCGCCGGTGTCGGTCCAGGTGCCGGAGTAGGCGCCGGTGTTGGAGCAGGAGTTGGCGCCGGTGTCGGACTTGGCGAAGGACTAGGTGTTACTGTTGTCTCTGCATAGGCTGTAGAACCTTTACCACTTACCTTCATTATATAGTAAAGTGCATAGAATGGAGGTATATTTCTATAGGCACCCGAGGTACCTGTGTTAAGCACTGTTACTGTGTGACTGTGACCTGGTAATTGATCCCCGGCAAAGGCACTGTTTACTGTGATGTTTGTTGTAGCACTATCAGTTACTGGATCTGCTCCTTCTGGAGGTGTTGCTCCTACAGTTACCTTACCAGATCCTCCTTGGTCATTTGCCTGGCCACTAATGACATGGAAGTGTCCTGGGTCTGTTATGGAATTACTAATTGTTCCGGCAGGAGTACCAGCAGTGTTAAAAGTTGCAGTAGTATTGTGGTTGTGTTCTGTAACTATACTGTCTGCATATCCACCTATAACAGCATTTGTTCCTGTGATGCTACTTGTAGCTGTAGTCCCGTCATCTGCGTTTGCACCTACAACGAATCTATTACGTAGATCTGGTGTAGTTACTTCATACCATGTTCCTGTGTTTACTGTGCGACCATCGCAGATAGCCCAGCCATACGGTACATCTGCCGATACACCATACCACATAATAACTGAACCGAATGGTAAAACATTGTGTACAAAGTTGGCAGATGCTAGGTCTGTGCTGGTGTTATACACTTCTGTGGAAGTAGCCATTGTGGTTATTTCAAATGAACTACCTATACTGATTTGATCTGAGAAGGTATATCTATATCTATAACGTTCTGCGTAAACTGATCCCTTATGGACTCCTAATCTACCTTTATTATATATCGAACTGCTAGCTGTTTGCGTAACTACTATGGGCTGATCTACAAATTGAGGATTGGTAAATGTTATTTCACCTGTACCGATTCCTACAGGAAAGGGCGCCGTAGTGGTAATGGTACTGCTTGAAGGATTTACACTTGAAACATAAAATGTAGTATTTGTATTTGTAAAATTTAGGAACGCATTTGGTTGAATATTTGTAGTTGTGCTAACACCAAATACAGTGGCCACGGTATCTGTTGGATTATCTGTAACAGCAGCAGTTATGTCTACGGTAATCCGATTAGGAACTAGGGCTAATTCACCGTACTGTAAACTATTACTGACTACTGTTACATTATCTGTACCTGTTGTGAATAGGTTAGAACTGGCTGCATTATCAATGTTGCCTAATAATAGTTCATCTACCCATACTCTAGTAGTGGTTGTACTACCGTCATAGACATAGTCATTTATTTTCTTAACAAATAACTGGTTCTGTAAACCTTCCGTCCATATTTCAAATATGGTTGTATCACCTGGTAATAAATCAAATGGATTAGTATCTGGGCCTAGGCTAGTTGAATTTATAAAAGAAACCTCAGCACTTACTCCTGCAGGTGTTGTTATGCTTACACGCATGTTACCGGATTTGCCATTTGGAAGATTAGTTATGCCAACAGAATGTGATCCTGGACCTACGCTGAATTTATGATAGTGACCTAGAGCATAGTCTAAAGAAATATAACCATTTTGTAGATCATACTCGTATAGTTCTTTAGATGTATTTTTAAAATTTACATCTTCAAATGTATTGCCATAAAATGTAGCTGTGGAATTAGTCTTTATAGCATATAGGTCTAGTTCTTCAACTTGGTCATTAACAGCCGTGATTGCTTTGACAATATTATCATAATTGTCTCTGAAGCCCTGTGAGTCGTTATCCTTACCCTTTACAGGAAATTGTGTGTTAATGCGCCCTAAATAAGTTGTTGCTGTTGTTGACATTATTCTTCCACTTACCCTCTATTTATTGGATTAATTATCTGGTAAGTTATTTTCTAATCTAGTAATACGCTGTTCTTGATTTTTAACAACTTCAATCAATAGAGCTACTAGTCTATCGTACTTAAGTGCTTTTGTACCATTAGGTCTAGTCGCCACTATTTCGGGTAATATGGCTTCTATTTCTTGAGCAATAACTCCTACATCTTTCTTACGGACGAAGTAGCCATCTTCTCCACCTCTATCGTTTAGATACTTGTCTATCCAATCAAAAGTGACACCCCTTATCTGTTTTATTTTTTCAATAGGATTAGCGATTTCTACTATATTTTCTTTTAGTGTTAGATCTGAACTATAGTATGCTGTGATTTCATTTGTTGCTCTAATCTCACCTGTTGTGCCAGAAGCAGTTGTTCCTACTCCTAGACTATTAAATTGTACATCACTGGTTGTATCCAGTGTTTGATTAGCAGAGACTCCACTTGGTCCTTGAGGTCCCTGTGGTCCCGTGGCTCCCTGTGGTCCTTGAGGGCCTTGTGGGCCTTGTGGCCCACTTCCGCCTGGTCCCTGAGGTCCCTGAGGTCCTAAATTCCCTTGCGACCCCTGTGGTCCCTGTGGTCCAGTTGGTCCCTGTGGTCCTTTTGGTCCGCTAGGTCCCTGTGGTCCCTGTGGTCCTGTTCCTCCCGGTCCCTGTGGCCCCTGTGGTCCAGTTGCTCCAGAACCGCTGGGTCCGCTGGGCCCTGAAACACCTTGAGGCCCTTCTGGTCCTTGTGGCCCTTGTGGCCCTGTTGCACCTGTAAAACCAACAGGTCCCTGTGGTCCAGTAACGCCTTGTGGTCCCTGTGGGCCTGTAGCACCAGTGGCGCCTTGTGGTCCCTGTGGTCCCTGTGGGCCTGTAGCACCAGTTGCACCTTGTGGTCCTTGGGGGCCTTGGGGGCCTTGGGGACCTTGTGGTCCGGTAGCACCTTGTGGACCTTGTGGTCCACTTGGCCCCTGTGGACCTTCGGGCCCTGTTGGTCCTTGTGGACCTGTTGCCCCCTCTGGATATCCTGCTAGAGTTAATAAATTTGTAAATTGATATACTGTAACATACTGTTCGATACTAGAATCTTGAACCAATATCAGCGTTTCGCCCGGTGTAGGATTAGTTAAATGAGGATAAGGAGGTGTTGGCATTGCTAGTCCTGGATAGATTGTTTCTCGAATATGAGATATTTAGCAGAATTTTGGTCTGCGCTACTTTGGACTATTATCCTATCAACTTCAAAATCAAGTAATTTAAAGTCAAATTTACTGAGCTTAATCCTACTAATAATTCTATCACCCTGTCCGGGTAAGGCATAACATATTGGTATTACACGCAAATACCCTGGATATTTGTATTCACCAGGCTGTACAGTGTTCATATATCGTGGCAATAGATCTGCGTTTACTTCTATGATAGAAGAATCTGGAAGTGTTATGGCATGTAATTGGCTTCGCATATTTTCTATGCTAGAAGGATAATAATCTACAGAATTATAGGAAATTTCTTTGGCTATACTAGTTCCTGTAGAATTAACAGTATCTTCTATAACATCTATGTATATAACTTCATATAGTGAGACACCATCTTTTACAGCAATTGCCTTTTTTAAATCTCCAAAGTAGAATCTTCTTCTATAAAAGTTTTGTGTTAATGCGTTAGCATACGACTCTAAGTTGACTTTTTCAATACCAAAATCTAGATACATTCTAATTTCTGGTTGTACACCAAAATTGCTGTCGTAGTATCTGAAAATTAAATTTGGATCAAATGTAAAATTATCTGTGGTAAATTGCGTATACAGTGCTCTAGGCTCTTTAGACAAGAATGGTCTACAGTATATTTGAGTAAATTCTGTGCTGGTAGTTTCTGTCACAGTAAGTGTAAATGTGCGTTCGATCCAACTTAATTCATAGACATCACTGGCTAGTACATTAAAATTGTAGGTGCCTGTGCTACCATAACTAACTGAGCCAACAATAGCACCGTCTCTAGCCATGCTTAGGCCATTCGGCAGTGATCCACTGGTAACATTATATTTTACAGTATATTCACTGTTAAGTTGTCGTGCTTCTACGTATAGATCACTGACCTGTCCAGTTTCTATAGATCCTAAATCGCTGTCACTTACCCATTCTATACTGCTTTCTACTTCTCCTTTTACTGCTAATGTAAACGTATTTGTAGCAGTGACCTGTGTGCCGTATCTGTTGTCTGTTTTAGTGGCCTGTACTGTTAGACTGTAGTTTCTAGTGTAGGCAGGTTGATATGGAATATTACCATATAGATATCCTGTAGCACTATCTAAATATAGACCTTCTGGCAATTGAGTAGCGATAGTAGTACCTGTAACTAGACTATAGGTTACAGGTCCTCTATAGGGTGCTGCATCATATGCTTCAACACTGATATCTTCTTCATTGTTTGCTCTTACTACGCCTAAATCTGTACCATTTAAGAATTGAGGTGGTTGTAAGTAACCTATATTGGTTTCTAAACTGTCCATTGATATAATATCAATATTATTACTTCTTACAAATGTTACTGTGGTTCCTATTGATACTGTTGCATTTGTAGGTTTGTTCATGGTAAAACTGCTAGCACCTATACTGGCAACCTTGCTGTAAGAAGCAAAGCCGCTGCCTGTATTGGTTAATAAAATATCGTTTATGGCTAATAAAGAAAGGTCTACCGGTAATGTGGTAGTTGTTATAATAGAGGTGCCTGAACTTATTGCAGCAACAGTTGTAGAACTTGTAATTAAGGTGGTGCTAAATGTAAACCATGTAGCATCTGCTCTAAACATATCAGGTGTTACTACATAAAAACGAAATAATCTTCTGCTTGAACTAATACCATCTGTAGCAGTCGCATAAAATTGAAATAATATAGGAGCAGATCCTGTGGGTAAATTTTCGTACACATAGCCACTTAACTTACCATTTTGGTCTAATCTTACGCCTCCGGGTAATGTGCCGTCGTTATCTGCTATAAAATATCGTAAGGTTGTGCTTGAAGGAACTATAGCACTCGCACTTAGATCATATTCTATGTATTTGTTGTTCAGTATGTAACCTTCTTCATTGTAACCTAGAGGTAGGTAGCCTGCGGGCGTGCTCCATATAGGATCGTCAGGACCTTCTGCATCCATATAGAATGTTCTGTCGGCAACGCCATCATTGTTTTTAGCACGTATGACAAACTTTTTCCTTACTGTGTTAATCACAGCACTTGGTGTTCCGGCTATAGTTCCAGTTGAACTTAATTTCATACCACCTGGCAATTGTCCACTTATTAACAAATATGCCGTATCGGTTCCGCTGGCCTGTATTGTGGTCGTAGAAGGAACTAGTTCTGTAACTGTTCCTAAAAATCCTGCGGGTGTGATCCAAATTGGTTTAGTCATAATTTTAAGATAGGCAATTTACCCCTAATACTTGAATTGTTCTTACATGGCCAGTAGCAGCAAAAGTACTATTCCAAGTAATTGTTTGACCAGTAGTTATGGTCCCTGTTAAGTCTCCGCTTATCCAATACCCGGTATTGTCAAGTGTACCACTGCCACTAGAATACCCCGATACAGTAAATACACTATTTGGTGCACCTCCCGATATTTCAACAAACCAGCCATTTCCCAAATTAGTACATACTCTCCACTTTGTACCATCGAAATAATCTAAGTCCGATCCTGTAACTGCTAGACTTTCGTTGTACACAGGAGCAGGAGTGGGTGCAGGTGTTGGACTTGGCGTAGGAGCGGGTGTTGGAGCCGGAGTAGGTGCCGGAGTCGGACTTGGTGTTGGAGCAGGTGTTGGAGCCGGAGTAGGTGCCGGAGTCGGACTTGGTGTTGGAGCAGGTGTTGGTGCAGGTGTTGGAGCCGGAGTAGGTGCAGGTGTTGGTGCGGGTGTGCCTGATGTTAACGTACTAGCATTGTAATATGCTCCATTTGCTGATACTATATATAATCCAGCACTTTCTCCAAATTGAAAATTAACTATGCTAGGGGATACTCCAAAATCTTCTGTGTTTTGGTTAAAATATATAGTTTGGCTATATAATGATGTTCCTACTCTTTTTACAGCACCTTTCCATTCTCTGAAATATGTTTGGGCAATACTAGGACTTACACGTTCTAATTGGTGTTCGTAATAATTTGGTATAAAAAATATAGGATTTGTATCAGAAAATACACTGCCTAAATTATTCACTATATCCGTTTGACTATAGTCAGGATAACTTACAGAATTTGAAATAGTTCTAATTATCAAATGATCTAGGCCACTGTCAAACGTAATATTGCCACTGGCATCTCTAACACGTATACCATAGGTATCGCTGCTTGCAGTATGACCATTTAGGGCAAATATAAACGCTTCTGGCAATATGTAACTAGATTCTTTGGTAAAAATTTCTAAATAGACGTTATAAGATCCGCTGGCTACTAGCGATGAATATCCAGTAAAGTACCAATTATCACGAGAATCATCTGGAAGATTCCACCATATCATCACGCTTCTGCCACTGCCTAATGATGTAGCAGCCTGATATTGATAGTAATTATATCCATTGGGCGTTGTTCCGAATCCTATTTGTGTCCAAGAACTAAGTTTACCTAAATATTGGGGTACGGGATGCTGTCCTGATATTATTCTTTCACCGCTATTATTGACAATTTTAATACCATAATTATGATTTAAATCTTCTGTGGTTTGCGTAGTGAATACCATAAAGGTGCTGTCATATGCACCGTAACCAGAAACTGTAGATTGGGCTGTGGCCGTTAGTGTAGCCCGACCTGATCCGTTAGTACCCGTGGTCCATGAATGATTACCAGCGCCAGTTTGGAGAACACGTAGATAACTTCCTCCAGGTACTGTGGGAAATGTCCATGTCTGACTAGAACCAGATGCTACTTCTACTCTTTGTAAGAAAATACCGCCACCAGGCGTATCTAACGACGCCATTATGGTCCCGTCTGCTCTTTTAATTTGTATGCCGTATGCCATTATTGATTTATGCTAAGTATCCAATACGAACTCTTAAAACTCCGCCCGCATAAACGCTCATACCTGTACTATCGATTACTACACCGTTAGTTACATTACCACTTGATAATGTTACACCTACCTGAACCGACCCATCTATGCTCACAGTATCGCCACTAACCGTAAAGGGTGTTAAGGAACCTGAACCTGTCTTAATTTTGAAGTTGTTTGCCTGTACAACAAAGTCGCTGCTTGATCCTCCACCAATTAATTCAAATCCAGTTACAGCACTGCCTGATATCCTTACCCCGTATTTGCCCTGTATTCCGTTTATGGATGAAGCAAATGTTGTTACAGAGTTAGTCAATGATCCTACATTACTTGTAAGTGTTTGAACACTGCTGGCTAGACTTGATGTGCTATTTGCTATGGCTGTATTAACATCTGTAATGTTAGCCTTATTGGCAACTGTACCGCTTAATGTGGTGTAGTTGCTTTCAAGTGTGCCTACACGGGTAGTCACGCTTGCTGTGCTGTTGGCTATAGCGGTATTAACATCGGTACTATTAGCCTTACTTGCCACAGTGCCATTTAGTGTTGTATAATTGCTCTCTAAAGTACTTACACGAGTAGCAAAACTGGCTGTGGAACTTGAAACTAAATTAGTCAATCCAGTATAACTAGCACCTGTTAGATTACCTGGAGTAGCAAAATCTGTTTTTAGTTGATTTAGACTAGATGCTATGCTGGCTGTGCTATTTGATACAGCAGTATCTACGTAAGAAATACTGGCCTTACTTGTTACCGTGTTGCTTAAATTTGTATAATTTGTTTCTAATGTAGTGACTCTAGTGGCCAGGCTTGCTGTACTACTGGCTACTGCAAGGTTAACATATTGTACAGTAGCACCTGTACCGGTAGAAAGCGTATTAAATGCTGCCTCTAGTGTATCTACCCTAGAGATTACTGCACTGGCACTATTGGCAATGGCTGTTACAACAGACAATGATGTAGAAAGCGAACTTACTGTATTAGCAACATCTGTATACTGTGTTTCTAAACTGGTAACCCTTGTGGCTAAACTAGCTGTGCTATTAGAAACTAGAGTTGTAACGTCACTTAAATTTGCCTTAGTTGCCACAGTACCTGTAAGTGATGTATAATTTGATTCTAATGTGTTAATTCTAGTGGCTAAACTGCTGGTGCTAGTTGCGACAACTTGGTTTACATAGGTTATTGTAGCCAAAGATGCAGTACTAAATGGGGCTGTGAACGATTCTATTTGGCTAGCCAAGGATGTAGCAGAATTTACAACAATTGCATAAACTTCACTTAGACTGGCTTTGTTGGTTACACTGGTTAATAGGTTGGTATAACTACCTTCTAAGGTTGTAATACTGGTAGCCAATGATTGAGTACTATTGTTAATAGTAGAAATTTGACTGTTAAAACTACTAATGGCATTAGTTAAACTGGTAGCAAATGAAGAACTTGTGGCTAAAATTAATGAAGTTAACGCACTGGCTGTGTTCGCTACAATAGTTTGAACTTCAGAAATACTGGCCTTACTGGTCAAACTATTAATTACATTAGTATAACTGCCTTGTAATGTGGTAACTCTTGTTCCTAACGTACTTGTAGAATTTGAAAGTAATGAAATACTATTAGTAAAATTACTAATAGCAGTACTAACTGTGTTTTGATAAAACGCATTTAGAGTTTGCACAGACTGTGCTAATGATGCTGTTGACCTTGCCACAACAAGATCTACGTAACCAATTGTAGCAGATGCAGTGCTTGTTAGGGTGCTTAGTGCCGCTGTTAAAAACTCTAATTGACTGGTAAATGCTGTGATGCTGCCTGCAAATGCTGTAATGGTCTCTGTATAATTTGCTACGCTTGTTACAGAATTGTATGCAAAAGTAGCAGTCGCTTCGATTTCAGTCAGTCTAGATGCTAGTGTTCCTGTGCTATTTGAAATTAGTGAAATAAGTTCTGTGTAACTACCGCTAGTTTTTGTCTGTTCGTTTTGAAAATTAGTTGTTAAAGTGGTCAAATCACTAGCCAAAGAAGTTAGGCTATTATTAATAAGTGTAATTTGATTATTATAAGTGCTGGTGCTTACTGTGGTGGTAGAAACATAACTGGAAAATAAACTAGTAACATAGGTTACAGCACTTTGAGTGCTGTCATTTACTAGGGTAACAATTTGATTATAACTAGATGTTGATAATGTACTGCTGGTAGCAAAGCTAGATTCTAATGTTTCTACTTTTTTAGCGATAGAAGTAAGACTATTTGTTATAAGAGTTATACTAGAATTAAATTCAGCCTTGCTTACAGTATTTGTAGAGGTATAAGTCGATAATAAATTGTTTACTATAGTTAAAACTGTGCCTGTAGCAGTATTAACAATACCTGTAACTTGTGCTAATGACGCTGTTGATAGTGTAGATGTTGAAAGCTGGGAATGGACAACCTGTCTTACATAGGTAGTATCTAGACTAAGGTCTAGTTTATCATAAATGTCTGTGAAATTGTCATTAGCGATCTCGAAGGCGTCGCGGATACTGTCACCTGTACCGTCATTAGGCTGGCCTCCTATATTGATGTATTTTTGCGCCATAGTAATCCTCTATCTACTCTATAGAGGTATTTACCTTCAATGACGCAACTGTTTTAGTGTAGTGTTTTGTTCTCTAGGTCGTGTATGCTATCTATACCGAAAATCTCTAAAATAGCCATTACTTCGTTGGGGGGATCTTCCATTAATTTTTCAGGAAACATCATTCCTTTTAAATTGCCGTCGGGTCCTATGATAAATCCAAAATCCTCAGGTCCAAAATCTTCGTCGTCTAATAAATCGTCTTCTAATTCTACGTTCTGTACTGCGTTGTTAGGCATTTTAACCTCCAATTATTAATATACTGCTATTCAACGTTGGATATTTTGCCTCCTTTCTAAAATTTACTAAGGTATTTAGTGCTGGGTAAATATATATACATTTTAAGAGGTATTTCAAATGGAAATTTTTATCATTGTGCTTATACTTGCTGTAGGCGGTGTTTGGTGGTATATGAACAGAGGCGATCAAACTGCGGAATCAACCTTTGGTGTTCATAGCCCTACAGTTCCACCTGCTAGTGTAGAACCTGCTAAGGCAGCGGATCCTGTTGTAGAAATTAAGGCAGAAGAACCAGCAAAACCTAAAAGAACAAGAAAACCACGTGAAGTTAAAGTTGAAACCAAACCTGTTAAGGCAAAGGCAGCAAAAGCACCTGCAACTAAAGCACCTCGTGGTCGTCGACCTGCATCAAAGAAAGCCTAATTTTTTAGCGTCTTCGTAAAGTGCAAAACTGGCTAGATTTTTTGCCTTAGATTCGCACATGAGGTCGTGTGTTTCTAGAAAACCTAGTGCCCATTCATTAACTGCGGTGTTCCAATAGAAATCACTATGGGCTCGCAGTTTTTGTTTTTTATGCCCTGATTCTAATAACTGAGAATGGTTGGGCATGGTAGATTTGTCATGACCTACTAATATGTCCTCACGACTGACAGAGTAATGGCAAACAGGACGCCGGCCACGCCAACTATCGATAACCCTTTTGATACGGTCATCTCCAGGCTGGATATATGAGCCCTCGCGAATCCAATTGTGATGAATGTCAAGAACAATAGGAACAACATCACTAAGTTGAAGGCAATCATTGAGTCCATAACTTATTTCCTCGTTTTCGATGGTAATTGTGTTCCTTGCTTCTGGAGACAGTCTCTTAAGTGCTGCTCGAATACCTTCGGGACCGGCTCTACCCGCGATGTGGACGTTAATTTTGAAGTCTTGAAATTCTTTACCGTATCCCATCCAACGGGCCATATCCACATGATATTCAAACTCCTCTATGCTACGATCTACTATTTCTGGATTATCGCTAGCCAAAACGGTAAACTGGCCAGGATGAAAACTAAGGCGAACATGATTCTCACGGGCCAAATCCCCAACTCTTTGGAAAGCTCGTTCGGCGTAATTTCGAACTGTCGAATCTCGCCAAAACCAGCACCAGGTAGGCTCAGTGTATACAGGCAGTATATCGCTGCTGAGTCGTACCATTCGCAAATTTTCATCTAGTTTACTGACCCTTTCTACCAATAAACGAGTAGCCTCTATGTTGCCTTTCATAAGGTCCCATAGTTTTTCTACTGCTGTGTCTTGTGTTTGTCTATTTAACCAAGCCACAGTAGTGGCGCCTGTATTGTATTTTTTACAATCATCCTTGGGTTTGATACCGTTTACCTGTTCTGGGTGATCTATCCACTTGCAGGCAAAACCGATTCGTTTGGTCATTTTAGTTGTTCACTTAAAAGTATTTTACATAGTATAGCATCTTTTTCATTCTTAAACAAGAATATCATATGCTCGACTGTAGGATGATAGGTATATCGTTCTCCTGGTAGTCCAAATACTTCAACTACAGACACACAGGCTTCATTCCACCATATACCACTTTGGTTATTCCAATTAATTTTTACTTCATGTTCATTCACTGAAGTCTTTGAACATCTTTTTGCGTCCCCTTGTACCAATTTCGTTGTCGAAAATATCTTTAGCATAAATCATCATGGCACTGGCCATCATGATTAGGTCCTGCCTATCATCACACATGAGAATTTGTTGCTCTATGGGTGCCATTAATTCTTTCATGCGGTCTCTGGGATTAACGTCCATGTTTGGCCTTCTGTAGTACAAATGATCCATCTTCTTGCGGCACCCATTCTATGACGGTGCCATCTCCCCATCCTTGTAGATCTAATAGTTCTTTAGGTAAAGGCAATATAGTCTCTCCAGTTTCCGGATCTTCTTCTAAATTTACTGACCAATTGTTTTTTAGTGTAATTGTGCTGGTGCTCAAATCGTCCATTTATAATACCTGTTTAAAATATTCTATAGTTTCTCTCAACCCATCTTCTAAATTAACTTGGGGTTCCCAACCCAACTTGTTGTAGGCTAAACCAATGTTTGGTCTACGTTGTTTTGGATCATCACCTGGTAAGGGCCTATATACTATTTTACTAGAACTACCTGTAAGTTTCAACACTAAATTGGCCAATTCCATCATGGTAAATTCGCCAGGATTACCTATATTCACGGGTCCTATAAAATCATCGCTCGAGTTCATGAAACTAATCATGCCAGTGATTTGGTCGTCTACATAACAGAAACTACGAGTTTGATTTCCATCTCCGTAAATGGTAATATCATCTCCTTTTAGTGCCTGAACAATAAAATTACTGACCACTCTACCATCATCGGGGGCCATTCTTGGACCGTAGGTATTAAAAATACGCATGACTTTGATACGGACATTATGTTGTCTATTGTAGTCAAAGCATAGTGTTTCCGCAGCACGTTTACCTTCGTCATAGCAACTGCGAATACCGATTGGGTTTACATTTCCCCAATATGATTCTGTCTGCGGATGTTCTTGAGGATCACCGTATATTTCACTGGTACTAGTATGTAGTATTTTAGCACCAGTTCTTTTGGCCAGACCTAGCATATTAAACGTGCCTAATATGCTGGTTTTCATTGTTTGAATAGGATCAAGTTGATAATATTTTGGACTGGCTGGGCAGGCTAGGTTATAGATTTCGTCTACTTCTACGTATAAAGGAATACAAATATCTTGACGTAGTACTTCGAAATATGGATTGGGTAATAGGGCAAGAATGTTTTCTATACTACCTGTAAAGTAATTATCAACACATAATACATGATTACCTTGATCCAACAGACGACGACACAGATGACTGCCTAAAAAACCGGCACCACCAGTTACTAATATTTTTTTCATTCATTACCTTTAATTTTTTTAACTAATATTTCTGCTGTGGCAGGAGCTAAGGTCCAGCCAAGATGACCGTGTCCCGCATGATAAAATACTTTTGGATTTTTCTTGCTTTGCGCTACAATGGGCATCATATTCGGTGTCATAGGACGTAGACAGGCCCAACTCTTATAATCTTTTGTAGAAATCTGTGGAAAGTTTTCTCTGACCCATTTGAGTAATGGCTCAATACGGTCTTTTCTAATATCCCAATTATCGCCTACGATCTCTGCGGTTCCTGCTATTCGTAGGCTATTCATAAAACGGCTGCTGACAATTTTTGCTTCATCATCTAATAAACTTACATTAGGTGCCTGGTCATTCGACTCTAAAGGTATAGTAATACTATATCCTTTAACAGGATATATGGGAAGATTGTCGCCGATGATCTTGCTAGTATGCCTAGCATGACTGCCATTGGCTATCACAATATGATCGAAGTCATGTAGTTTATCTAGTGATATTATTTCTGTATTAAAGAAAAATTTCACATTATATTTTGATATTAAAACATTATGTAGCGAATTACAGAATTTATGAATATCACCAGACCAATCTGAAGGGGTGTAAATGCCTCCTACTAGGCCGTAGAACTCTTTTAATGCAGGTTCTATGGCAATAAGTTGCTCTCTATTATCTACGGTTTTCCATTCGCAACCATTCGCTTCGTATAATTCTTTTACAGTTAATGCATCTTGAAAGTATTGCTCATTTTTATAGATATGAAGTATGCCTTTGTTCAATCTGTCATACTCTATATTTTCTTTTTGTTCTATAAAATTGTATAATTCTCTGGCACGAATACCTAACGTAATTGTTGTGGCTGTATTACGTGCCCATTCATTAGAAGCAGTGTGTAGTAAGAATTTAACCAACCACTTGGCCTTATCAAAATCCAGACTTGGTCTAATTAGCAGTGGGGCATCTTTTTGCCCCAACCACTTTAATCCTTTTAAGACGTTTGACCAAGTGTTCCATGTTTGGCTATTACTCACTGAAACCTGCCCGCCATTGGCGTAACTACAGGCCATGGCAGGGTATGGTTCTTTATCATATACAGTTACTTGGTAACCTTCTTGAGCCAAATAATATGCTGAAGTAATGCCGGCAATGCCTGCGCCTACTATGGCAACATTTTTCATGCTTCCTCTGTTTTATGTTCCAGTTTCTTTTGAAGATAATTTAATAAAATCCCATAGGCAGGAAGTATAACACCTAGGCTTATAATTATTTTACTAATTGAATTATTTGTAGCCACAATGTGCCAATTAGCCGCCATGAACTCATTAGCACCGCCTGCAAAGGCAACACCAAAGAATGTGTAGGTATCTATAAATGTGCTGACAATCGAACTAAGGGTTGGAGCAATCCACCATGATTCATATTTTTCCCTAAAGTATTGAAAAACATAAACGTCTAGCAAATTGCTTATAAAATAGGCCACACCGCTGCCTAGGCCAATTCTAAAAGCCACTGAGTCTGGAGCACCACCTAGTTTTACCACAGCCATACTAACCATTACAGCAGGAATAAATGCTAAGGTAACTACTGCTCGTCCTGTGTCTTTGCCTAACAATCTCACAGTGAGGTCTGTTAATACCACTACTAACGGAAATGTAAAGGCAGCAAGTGCCAATGGATGACCACCTAGATCTATTTTAAATTGAACTAGATAATTGCTTACAGCAATAATGATAACATGTAAAGCCATTAGTTTATAAACTAATGAACGATCTACTCCTTCTAACATACGATTTAACATAATGTATCTCCTTTAGTCTAATAGGTTTTCATTCCAATGTCTGTGTCCTTCTCTATAGGCCATATTGCTTTGAGTTTCTCTAACTTCTACTCTAAAACACCATAGTCTTTCTGCTTCACTAGGACCCCACATGTCTGGAATATAAACTCCATTGACAAATTTATATAGCATATCCGCTAGGCCTTCGCAACCTAATCGGGGAAGAATGGTCAATTTTGCCATATTTCTTTCTTGTAGTAATTTAAATGTTGCTAGTTCTGGATCATCTTCTGCCACTAATAATGTGTGGTCAAATTGATCCTCTAAGATTTTTTTCAGTTCTTTTAGACCGCCATAATCTGCAGCCCAGTTACGAACATCTAAATGGTTTGTGCCGAAATAGAATTTCATTGAAAAACTGTAACCATGAATTAGGTTACAATGGCTATCGGCACGCCATTGTCTATAAGCGCAGGGAAATGCGTCATGGTATTCTTTGGTGCTTACATATTTGTAAGTAATAGGTTGTGTTGCCACCTCTTGCCTCCTTGAGTAAGTTTGATGACATGCAGAATATTTAAAGTGGGGTGAATGTCTAAGTCCACTGCTATATTGTAAACTACTATTTACTAGCAGTCAATATGTCAGGTTTTATTTTCCTGTAAATCTTTCCTTATTTGACCTAGTTCTTTTTTAATGTCTCTAATAAGTTGTAACTCTTTATGCCTATCTACAAAAAGTTTATAAATTACCACAGCCATTAAGATCCAAATAGTCAATGAGCCTACTATTATTATTGTTGTAATTGATTGTTGTGCCATAATTTTTCTCCCATAAGCAGAATTATTTACTTTGGGAGAAAGTATTATTTTGTCGGCAGATTATCTAGATTCAACAATTCGATCGCACAGGCCATAGACATAGGCTTCTGCTGCGTTCATAAATTTATCGCGATCCATATCGCGTTCTAATTCTTCGTAGGTTTTACCTGCTGTATTATGTTTGACATACAGCCTAGTTAACATTTCTTTCATATTGATAATTTCTTTATATGAAATTTCGATGTCACTAGCCATGCCTCTAGCACCGCCACTAGGTTGATGAATCATATGCCTAGCATGTGGCAACATATATCTTTTACCACGAGCGCCTGCTTGTGCTAGGAATGAGCCCATTGAACAGGCCTGGCCCAGCACATATGTAGCAACATCTGGTTTAACAAACTGCATGACATCGTAGATACTCATTCCAGCAGTGATTACACCACCTGGACTATTAATATAAAAGTTAATATCTTTTTCTGAGTCTACAGATTCTAAATGAAGAATTTGCGCCACTACAAGATTGGCACTGTGATCATCCACAGGACCATTTAAAAATACAATACGCTCATTTAAAAGACGACTATAAATGTCAAAGGCACGTTCTCCCTGACCAGTTTTTTCAACTACCATAGGTACGAGCATTTTATTTCCTTATATAATAATAGGTGTTCTAGTTTCTATATTTGAGAAGATTTTATGACCACGTTCACGGATTATATTAACACACTCTTGAGGGAAATTTTCCCACTTGTGTTTCCAAAATACTAGGTCCATTTCTTCACTGCAATCTACTGCATAAATCTCGTAATTACGTTGGTTGTTTACCTTTGCTCGTAACACCAAACTTCTAATAATTCCATTTAGTGGGTTAGGCAGGGTTGGCTGTTCTTTGAGAATACGAATTAGATTGTCTTTGTCCCAATGTTCGTATTGAGTTATAGGCACGATACTTTCGATACCAAATTGGTCCCAAACAAATAAAAAAGCATTAGTAGTCATATTACCAATTCACATTTTGTTGAGGCAGTGTAGGATTCTCCTTCTCCTGTCCATATTTCTTGACTATACGATACAGTGGTTCCATCTCTTTGGCAAACTCATGGGGTATTTTTTCACATATCAAGTTCAAATGATAATCGCTTGGAAAATGTTTAAGCAAACTTAGAGCTTCTTTTCTAACTGCTCGTGGAATCCTAGGAGTCAACCTAGGGCTACATAATTGAACAAGAAAGTATTTGGTTGCTACCAGACTACGATATCTTTCATCGGGCAATGTCATTTCAAACCTCGAGTTGGCTAACAGTCTCTTTTTCATGTTTCTTAACCACTTCCCAAAGAACATCTTCTACTAATTTGTTTAGAGTGATGTCGCGGTCATGTGCCATTTTCATAAGTTGGAACATTTCATCATCTGACAGATCTAAAGGCACACTCACACGATTGTCGTAGTCCTCATCGGCAACAATATTACGAGCCTTATCAAGCCAGTCATCTGCCTGTTCTAAATCTACAAAATCAATGTCATCCCAGGCCTGGTTCATATGTTCCTTATTATGTTTACGAGCATAGGTGAAGTAAGCCTCTTTGTGCTGAGGATTGAAAAACCTATAGGCACGTTGTCTTTTGTAGTCACAGGCTTCTACCACAAAGACTTCTTGTGTTCTAGTGCTAAAGGTGATATTAAAACTCCAACCTTCGTAGTCATCGTTCCAAGCTGTTAATGTATAGGCACGGTCATCAAAACAATGCCATAAATAATCACTGCCTTCTGTGATGCGATATTCCACAGTTTCCATAAAATCTTTAAGTGTAATCATTAATCTACTCCAAAATGTTTAGTAATATACCAGTTAACGGAAATGTTAGGATCATATTGAGGGAAGTTTTCTTCCTTCTCATTTGCTATTATAGCACACTCTTTAATTAAAAGTCTAGCGAATTTTTCTATGTCGTTTACCGGACAAGAACCGCACACATCAAGATGTAGTCCGGATTGATCGAATATTTTTTGAAGATTTGGATGCAAAATCTAATAATCCTATTAATAAAATAAATGGGGTGGCCATTACGACCACTATGAGCATTAGACTAATCTGCTTTAGATGCGTTAGCCAATTGTCTTTGTTTTCGTCTATGTTCTTGGACATCGAGGTCGTAATACATTTTAGGTAAAGGTCCGTAGGCTGTTAAAAATGGTCTTGTATTTTTAATATTAGTAGGAACAGTATTGTAACTGGTTAATATTCCACTTTGCGAATTATCTATGCCAAAATCGTCAAAGGGATCGTTGCTCATTTTACAGGATTAGTTAGTAACAACAGGGCGTCTGCACTGAGAGTAATCACAGCCGCAGGATGAACCTGTATAGGCACATGAACGGGTGCGTTGACATTTCTATAACTTTTGTTGAGTGGTTTAGAGCCAATGTCGTTGACCACAGTGTCTTGAGCAAACACTAGATAGTCGTGTCTGTGTGCAAGGCTAGGATAAAAATGACTGATTGGTAGTAGTCTCATAATATTATTTACTCATCATTGGTTAACCCTTCGATACGGAAATCATCTGGTATATGACCACTCACAGTCTTTGGCAGTCACAGAGAAGAGAGGTTGTTTAGACTCCGTAGCGGTTTTTGACTTCTTTACGGACTGCTTCAATAGCTCTATTCCAGCCATCATCATCTCCTATCCATTTAACTTTGGTAAATTCTTGATCTAGGTCTTTAATAAGTTCTCTAACCATGGCCTTACAGAGCGCCATGTCTTTGTAGCCACTGTCTATCTGTTTACAGGCCTTTTCTGCTATTTGTTCAACTATGGGTTTCATCTTCCATACCAAAATGTTTGTAGATTAGATCTGATGTTTGATATGGATATGCTTTGTCTGCTACTCTGCCACATTCTTTAACAGTTAAAAATACCAGTCTATAAAGCCTATCCTGCTCAAATGTGGTGCTAAATCCTGCTTCTTTAATAAGATGTCTAATTTTATCTTTTTCCATCTAACATTCCTCTGCGTTTGTTGATTTTATTTCGCTATTTTTGATTAGGCTCATTAAATGTTTGTTTTTTACATCTTGCTCTTTACGCTGTCTTTTATCATTGTGACCAGCACCAAATAGCATGGTGTCATACCTACGTGCCCATTCGATGCCCTTGATCCAATTCTCTAATGCGTCCAAGGTGCCAACGAACAGTTCAGCATCTCTACTATATACAGGCAGGCTATCTTGATCCATAGGCTTGACAGCAACCACATCACCAAATTGGTTCATATAATCACTTCTACTATGACACATCATAAGGCCTAATTCACGGCACTGTTCTTCTAGGCTATGGATTCGTCTAACTAAATTGTAACCACTCATTATTTGTCCGCTAGTAAAGTCATTGATTGAATATGCCAATATTTTTCAACACTGGCTTTAGCAGCATCACAGGCAATAAAATGTCCTAGATGTTTTTGACTTTCGTTAGTAAAGGGAAATTCTATTTCTTCTATTTTACTACACCATATGGTGCTTTGACTAACATATTGCCACACAGATCCTAATGCTCTACCGTCAGAAACTCTATAGTAGTATTCAATATTAGATCCCGATCTCCAATTGTATTCCATTATCCTAACCGCCTATTTGTATCATATTTAAGCATAGATATTCCCCAATCATAGTATTCATCATCGGTTAATGATCTATCACGGAATTTCTTACACAATTCGCAATAGTAGGGATAGGTGAATTCAGCGCCGGTCTTTTGGCTATGGGTATCACCTACATCGAAACTGGCTTGTTGCGCTATGTTATAATTATACACTATCATGATTATGATGTCAATTCGGTATTTTCCTTAAGATACTTCCAACCTGTAAATTCTTCCCACCGGGCTTCGAGTTCTTGAATCTGACGACGCAGGTCTCGCTGTTTGAAATTACGCCATTCTTGAACAATACGTTGAGTTTTTTCAGTATTCGACACATCGGCTACAAAGCCGTCTATGCTTTCATATCTGACAGCCTTGGCTATCCAATCTCGATCCACCGTCATTTCTTTACCATAGTCAAAGGCCCAATGGGCGCCATCTACTTCTATTTTGGCGCAGGGTTCGTGTTTGCGACTAAAACTGTGGGGACCACCTAGACAACTTAATACAATTAAGTCCTGGCCCTTTACATCTACCACAACAAAGTAAGGACAGAACATTTCCTGCCAATAGTCGCCGGGTTTGGGGTCTTTTAGTGCTTGTTCATTGTCTAGTTGTTGTTTAGTGTGGTCATAACTCATACCGTTTCCTGTTGTCTAATATATGCTTGGAATTGTTCTTTAATCAACTTCCAGATTTGATCTTTATCTCATTCCGTAGCCATCATAAATGACTCAAGATCAAATTCCCACGTACATACTTCTAGGTCATCATCTGTGGTAAAGGTCGCTTTAATTTTTTTCATTTACATATTCCAACTAATGTAAGGACGACTTTCACCGTCTTTGTTCCACGCAATACTACAACCTGCGGCAATGCCTACTGCTTCTACTCTCATAGTGTTGTTCCTAATCTCTTGTTAATCAATTCTTCAACTGCGGCCAATGCGGCATTCCAACTGGCTGTATCATAAGGATTGCCGTCTGCTCCTACACCACTGTAGCCACGGAGGTCCTGTGCGGCTGTGAGGCACTCTGCGAGAAGTGTGTCAATAAATCTTTCGAATTGTGATTTCCATACAGGACTATCAACCATAAGATACCCGGACTGTAGTGCTATTTCTCGAATTCGTTCGTTCATTCTTTAATTCCGAAATGTTTTACTATTTTATTTCTACACCGTTTATAGAATCGTTGTTCAAACTCGTAATCAATTTCTTTACTGTATAAATCTGGCTCCAGGGATAATAGGCATTCTTGAACAATCAACTCAGCAAATTTTTCAACAGTGTATTCCCACTTATACCTTTCTTTGCCTAAACCATACACATCTAAATGGGATTCTCTAACTAGTTCTCGAATTCGTTCGTTCATGTACGATCATATCCTAGGTTGATTGATAGTAATTAAGTGATCCCCGCATCTACCGTCAATGATATCTTTTTTGGTAGGCTCTTTTCTTAATTTATCTTCCATTTCTTGGACTGCGGCCTTACATTCTTCTCTAGTAACAAATGGATGTTTAGTAGTTATCATACCGCAGTCTTTTCCTATACACCAAAATACAATGCCAATCCAAAATTCATAGGTCACGATTCAACTCCGAAATGTTTTCTAATCTTTTCACCATACGAGTTATATGGCAAACTTGTTTCTTCATCAGCAATGCCAACACATTCCCTCACAATCAACTCGGCGAACTTTTCTTTACTAAAAATCAATTCACCTTCGTGTTCAACAAGACTTTGAGCGGCGAACCGTTCTAACATTGGTATCTTACTCATACATTATTCCTTCCTATGCGGCTGTA
>Ga0214923_10001928_pt1 | contig 28566 bp, 26 predicted proteins | sample LL1510_MetaG_FD_177993 | JGI IMG/M metagenome (GOLD analysis project Ga0214923, IMG submission 177993) | Freshwater microbial communities from Lake Lanier, Atlanta, Georgia, United States - LL-1510 | ecosystem: Environmental > Aquatic > Freshwater > Lake | place: USA: Georgia | collected...
TTAGGTTAGTTCGCGGTGATTTGGGGAGGAGTCTTTCCGCATACTGTGGAGCAGGAGTTTACTTGGATGTAGCCCTCCAATGGGTTACTCGACAATCTGGCTCTTGCCCTGTCAAACTACGAGAGGTGTGGATATCATCTCAAAGCTACAGTCCTTACCGACTTATCAGCCACTTTAGAAGAATGGTTCTCACGTCTCCCGGAACACCCTTACGTTTCATTTCGATCATGGGTATTTTCACTATCTTTCTCAGTTTTGGCCTAACCCTCTTTGCTTTATACCAGAAGTTCAATGGCAATGTTCCAGTACAAGGTTGGACATCGCTCTTTATACTTATTTCATTTCTTTTTGGTATCCTCATGATTTCTCTTGGAATATTGGCTGAATATATTGGACTTATACTTTCTATCTCCATGGGAAAACCACTTTATTTAGTTCAGTCTAAATCTCCCATCTTTAGAACATCCGACTCAAATTAGGAAAATGGAATGAACAATCAAGAAGATCCAAGACTCTACTATAGATTTAAAATTGACCACCCCAGACTATGCTATGTGAAACAGAATGGAATTGACCTTGGTACTGTCACGGAGATTTCATATGGAGGGTTTAGTTTAAATTCGACACCAAAAACTAACCCCTCTAGAAAAAATACCGACACTATCGAACTATACTTTTTAGACAAATCTATTTTTTGCCAAGTAGAACAAAGACATAATCGTCAAAACAAAATTGGTTATCAACTCAAGCATGAACAAACAGTCGTCTTGTCATTTCTAAAAGAAATTATTCCGTGGATTAGAGCAGGAGCTGCTCTGTCCTATTTACAAAAACTCGAGCGTGAGGGGTTTGAGGAAGAGCTACCTGAGTATTTAACCTTTGAAGGACCCATTCCAGTAGAAATCGAGTGGTTGGGCCTTGATGCCAATAAGTCCCCGAATTTTTCCTTGAGCTTCAATCAGGACAAAGTAATTTATCAACTTAGAAAACAGAACGGCCATCTTGAAACCCTTCACAATGTTTGGCCAGGAGGAGAAAGTGGAGATTTGAGGAACACTCTATCCTTAGATACCACGATATTAAGAAATGGGCTCGCCATTCTAGTAGGGTTATCGAGTTACGGGGATACCTCTACTTACTACCAACTCATTGATTGTATCATCAACCTATACGAAAACTGGGTTACAAATTCGAATAAAAACCTTGCCAAAAAAACAGCCTGAGCCGTTACAAATCACCATCCGTTATTTCACTGTCCGGAAGTTTTTCTTTTTGAGTAATCATTTCAGCCAATTTTAAGTGATCCGGTAGACCTATGAAATTTCCTACCTCAGTTATATCAATCGGAGTTGTCTGAGTTGCATAGGTTTTCTTACAGATTAAAATTCGTTCAACTGAAGCCTCTAGTTGGGACCTACTAATTTTTTTATTTTCTACAGCTTTAATAATAGCTTCTATAGATGATATGGGAACCCCGTTGTCTCCTCGATATACCAAAACATCACATCCAGCTTTTACAGCTAGAATCGCAGCTTCATCTGCTCCGTAATTATCACTAATGGCTTTCATTTCCATATCATCACTGAAAATAAGTCGGGAATATCGCATGCCCTGCCTTAAAATGGGCTGAATAGTTTTCTCTGAAAGTGTTGCAGGATAATCCGGGTCTAGCGCAGAATTTAAAATATGCGCTGTCATGATTCCCTCAACTCGACTCCTCACCATACGTTTAAAGGGAATCAGCTCAACTTTTTCTAATTCGCTTAAAGGTTTGTCTATTCTAGGAAGATCAAGGTGAGAATCCACCTGAGTGTCTCCATGTCCAGGAAAATGTTTTGCAACTGCAGCAACTCCCATTTTTTGAATGCCTCTACACACCGCCGAGCCCAACTTTCCACACACCTCGGGATCAGATGAAAACATTCTCTCTTTCATGACTGGATTATCGGGATTCGTATTCACATCAACAACCGGAGCGAAATTTACGTTAATACCTACTGCTTTTAGCTCTTTAGCAATGATCGCCCCAAACTGAAAACCCATTTTAGGAGAGTTGATCTCACCCAAATACTCATTACCGGGGAATTTCGTAAATGGTTTAATTAGACGATTTACTTTTCCTCCTTCATGATCAATTGCAATCAGCATAAAGGGAGATACTTTGTCTCTGCAACTGAACTGAAGTTCATTAGATAATTCCGCTAGCTGAGCAGGAGACTCAACATTTCGTTTGAAATAGATAGTACCACCAAGTTTGTGCTCCTTAACGGCCTCTTGGAATTCCCGGGGGACCGTGACACCATCGAAGCCGACCATGAAAAGCTGACCCACTAAATTTTTAAGATCTTTAATCTGAGACATAAGCATCCTAGGTGTAATAAGACGGTAACAGTTGAAGCTTAAGTATAGGATTACGGTATCAAGGAAGCAAGATGCCCAGGATAAATTGTTAGGCAGAGACTCTACGCATCAACTTCTTCATCTTCTTCTTTAGGAGCCCGAATAATAGAACGTTTATTTTGGTCTAAAATTCTTTTACGAATCCTGATGTTGTTGGGTGTCACCTCAACAACTTCATCATCAGCAATCCAAGCGATTGACCCCTCAAGCGTCAAAGGTTGAACGGGTGTTAAAATGATGTTTTCATCGCTCCCTGCAGCACGAATGTTAGTGAGTTTTTTCTCGCGACATACGTTCACATTGATATCGTTCTGCTTGCTATTAAGTCCCACGACCATTCCTTCATAGACCTCAATCCCCGGAGGCACCATGAGTTTTCCTCTAGGTTCTAGGTTGAATAAAGCATAGGGTGTAGTTTTACCAGGACGGTCCGCCACCATGGCTCCATTAATACGGTCAATGATATGCCCCTTAAAAGGAACATAGCCCGCAAAATATGAGCTCATGAGCCCTGTACCTCGAGTGTCATTTAAAAATTCCGATCGGTAACCAATCAAACCTCTCGAGGCGATATCAAATTCCAATCGAACACGGTCGGTCCCCATTTTCTGTAGATTAGTCATCTCACCTTTTCGAGTGCCTAGTCGTTCAGTAATAATACCCACGCAAGTCTCTGGAACGTCCATGACAACGTGCTCAAGGGGCTCTTCTACTTGACCATTGTTATCTTGAGTAATCACTTTAGGGCGACCCAACATAAACTCATAGCCCTCACGCCTCATCTGCTCAGCGAGGACTGCAAACTGCAACTCCCCCCGACCTCGCAATAAGATCGTGTCAGATGATTGAGTCTTCTCGGCCTGTAAAGAGACATTTGTTCTAAGTTCTTTCTCAATCCGATCCCAAAGAACTCGAGAAGTCAGTCGATTACCATCTTTTCCCGCAAAGGGGGAACTATTCACAATCAGTTCAATCGAAATGGTAGGCTGCTCAATTTGAATCCTGGACAGCGGTCTCGGGTTGACTGGGTCGCAAATTGAATCACCGATTTTTAATTCCTCAATTCCAGCCACAACAACAATATCTCCAGCGTCGGCTTTCTCAATAGGCACCGTCTGAAGCCCCTCATAAGCAAATAGAGCTGTAATTTTTGTCTCTGACGAGAGTCCTTTCTCTTGAGAAAGAACAACTTTGTCTCCCACTTTGATTGTGCCCGAATGAATTTTACCTGCTGCCAATCTTCCAATGTACTCACTATAACTCGTGTTAGAGATCAGCATCCTAACGCCATCATCTTCTACTTTGGGGCCAGGAAAGTACTCAAGAATAGTGTCAAAAAGCAGAGTTAAATCTTTTCCGTTCTCGATGTCCTCAGGGGACTTTACGGCAATTCTCTTTCTTGCATTTGTATATACCACCGGAAAATCAAATTGGTGATCTTTCACATTCAGATCTAAAAAGAGATTGTAAATTTCATCTAAAACTTCTTGGGGTCTAGCATCTGGGCGATCGATTTTATTGATCACAACTATAATCTTATGATCCAACTCGAGAGCGTGCTTTAAAACAAACCGAGTTTGGGGCAGAGGACCTTCGGCAGCATCAACTAAAAGAAGTGCTCCATCCACCATCTGAAGACCCCGCTCTACTTCGCCACCAAAATCGGCGTGTCCAGGAGTATCAACCACATTAATTCGCGTGCCTTTGTAGTGAATCGTACAGTTCTTAGCGACTAAGGTAATTCCTCTTTCGCGCTCGATATCAATATTATCCATCGCACGCTCAGCAACCGTTTGGTTCTGCCGAAAAGTTCCACTTTGCCAAAGCATACCGTCAACGAGAGTGGTTTTACCGTGGTCGACGTGGGCAATAATCGCAATGTTTCGAATTTTTTCGTTAATTCGCATAAATCCCTTAAGTCTTCTTAATGAAAGGGCATTGTATATCACAAACTTAACTCTTTGAGTTAAATTATCGCTAGGGTTGACCCCTTTTTTCATGCTATGAAGCTGCCGAATCTTATGGAAAAAGCTCAAAATAACCCAAAATGCCCCGACTGCTGGCGGGCCAAATCCAAATGTCTATGCCCAGACATCAAAAGCTACCCTACCCAAACTCAAATCTTGATCCTTCAACATCCCCAGGAGGCCAGAAACCCGCTCACTAGTGCCCGGCTTGCTTCAGCTACTTTAGAAGGCTCAGTACACAAAGTGGGGCTAAATTGGAGATCCCTGTCGGCAGCTTTAGGATATCCAGCTGAATCTAAAGACTGGGCTGTAATGTTTCTGGGCACTCTAAAGAACTCTGCAAAACTCGCGAAAACTCCTTTTCAAGTCGTGACCCAAAAAGGAACAGAAGTGAACCAGTCCTCGATCAAGGGGGTGGTCATTTTGGATGGAAATTGGAAACAATCCAAAACCCTCTGGTGGAGAAATCCATGGTTATTAAAATTAAAAAGGATTGTTTTGAACCCTGAAATACCTTCCAATTGGGGAACCTTAAGAAAACAGCCCCGTCCGGAATGTCTATCCACTATTGAGAGCTTGAGTTTTACTCTCAGACATCTTAACGAAGCCGCCCAGGTCTCAGAAGCCCTAGAAACGATTTTTCAAAAACATATAGATAGTATGTCTGAATCTTAACACTCAGGTGAAGACTTCTAATTTCGTCTTTTCATTAAGTCGTGTAAAGTTACCCTATGGAAAAACTGATTATTACTGCTGCCATCACAGGAGCAGAACTAGATAAAAAAACTTGCCCAGCTTTACCTATTACTCCCGCTGAACAGGCTTCGGCCTCCCGCGATGCTATATCTGCCGGAGCTTCCATTATTCATCTTCACGTAAGAGACGCTCAAGGAAAACCAAGTCAAAAACTCGACCACTTTCAACAGGCAGTCGATGCCATAAAAAAAGCCTGCCAACCCAATCCTATTATTCAATTTTCCACGGGAGGCGCTGTTGGGGAAACCATGGATAATCGAATTGCATCTCTAGCTCTAAAACCTGAAATGGCATCATTCAATTTAGGAACGATGAATTTCGGTGAAGAGATCTTTGTAAATACCTTTGGAGACATGAGAGAACTAGCTGCCGCTTTTAAAAAACATAAAGTTGTACCTGAATTTGAAATTTACGATGCGGGTCACATTGATAACCTAAAAAAATTAATCAAAGAAAAACTAGTTGAAGCACCTTATCACTGCCAATTTGTCTTGGGTGTCCCAGGAGCCATGGCGGGTGATATTTCAGGGCTTGTCTACCTAGTAGACCATTTGCCCAAAGATTCAACATGGGGCGTTGCTGGCGTAGGTCGATTTGAATTACCCTTAGCGATTCATGCCCTATTGATGGGAGGGAATGTGAGAGTGGGTCTTGAAGACAATATTTACTATGAAAAAGGAAAGCTTGCCTCCAGTAACGCAGCTAGTTGAGAGAATATCACGCATTGCAAAAGAAGTGGGGCGTGACATTGCGAGTCCAATTGAGGCTAGAAAAATCTTAAATTTACCGTAATAGCTCAATAAATTCCGGTTTTTGCTCGATAAGTAAAATATGAGAAACGGGATCCTCATTATTACAGCTCTAATTTCGATCACTCACCTATACTCTAAAGATCCTTCCAAACTATTCTCAGAAGTGGTGAACGTTAGTTTAAAAGAAAAAACAATTCAGATCTCTCACGATAATTTAAATCCCTGGGTGGTGGACGACAGTGTTTGTGTCACCCGAAATCAAAAAGACATTGCGTGTGGCATTGTAACCCAAACAACCGAAGAACTAGCGACCGTTCAGATTCTTAAGCGCTCTGAAAATGTGTCAAAAGACCATGAGACAGATCAAGCTGGAGACTATGTACAATTAACCTTCGATTATCCAACTCCTCAAAAAGGGGATTCCATTAGACTCGTTGATAAAAGTCCAAGTGTCGGTATCAGAACCCTGGCATCTGAATTAAAAAATGGAAAAGAATTTGGGGGAGCACCGATTGATGCCAGAATCTACGACCATCTATTTGGTCACCCAGAGTTTGTTCCAGATAGCAATCTGACCGTGGGCATTAATCTGATTTTCCCAACCATCGAGTACCAACAAACCATCTCGTCTCGATCAGCGATTGGCGTGATGCCCATATTTATGAACTACTCTGTCAGCGATGGGGCCGTTAAAGGCACAGGTTGTTTTTTAAATTACCACTACTATTCTGAAGGACACCTCAATGGCTACTGGACCAAATTAGGAGTGGGCCTCTACGGACTCAACTACTCCTACCAAAAAGCAGAAGACAGTGGGGTAGCTCCTGCTATTTCTGCTAGTTTAGGAAAAAGATTTTTTAAAAATGAAAATTTAAATTTTGGCTTCGCAGCTGGAGCTCAGTATATTTTCTCAAGTACCACCACTGGACTGGCTTTTAACGGATTTATTCCATCTCTTATTGTAGATATTGGTTTCGCTTTTTAACGAGAAACTTCAACAAATCTCAACCTAACTTCGGTAAGAATATTTTCAAGAAACTTAGCCTCGTCATCGGTAAGATTTCCTTTAGTCTTAATCTGAAGCATTGAAAGAATCTCTATGTTTTGCTTAGCCATAGCGATATTTTTTTGAACTTTCTTTGTTTGAGGATCTGGAGCTAATCCCATAGATATTAACGCTCCAGTCGCAAAAGAATAGATCAAAGTAGCAAAATCGATCTCATTCGGAGCGGTATCTTTACTTGATTTCATAGTAAAACCGTCGCCCTCAGATTTTTTTGAATCTTCTCCGGAGTCTGTAGCCCCGGAACTAGCCCGTTTATCTATGACTTTAAATGCTTCTTCTTTTTTATCACTCATAAAAAACCTACTCAGGTTGATTTTTGTTGCTTGCCGAAACTACATCTCTGACCGATTTTGCAGGCGCCACCGCAGGCACTTCACTTTTAGGAGCTGCAGGACGACTAGTCGGCTTATCCTGAGGGGGTTCTACCTTAGCAGGAGCTGAAGGTTCTGATTTCACAGGCGCCGAGGAGGGCACTGCTGAAGTCGCGGGAGCGGGAGCTGCAGCAGGCGCAGGTTTTGCTGCTGCCGTCTTTGCAGCTTTTGCTTTAGCTGCAGCCTCTAAGTCCTTCATACGTTTTTTTCTTGCCTGAAGCTCTTCAAAGTCCAATGAAAAAACTGTCGCTACGTCTTGAGGGGCGACCGGAAGAACCTGAGCAATCCTTGGCATTCGATTTCTAAGCCCTCGGTAAATTCTCTTAGCTTTTCTCAGGTGACAATTTAAAAATAACGACATTTCATCGATAGTTCTAAATTCAAAGGTCCATAACGACCTCTCATTCCCTTCTTTATCGAGCATTTCCCGAAACGATTTTGGTAGTTCAATCGGTTGAATGAAGGGCTCAGTCTGGGGATTTTCAAAAGTAACCGTAAACGTTCCTTCTTTTTCTTTGCTCTCGGGACTCACATGGGAGATCCGTAAACGATAAATTTGCATGCTAAAGAGAATTGGATCCCAATTGACCCAAACACTCAGAGTTCCAGGGCCGGCTCCAGGTGCCAATCCTAGCCTTGGTTTTGCTTTAACTTTTCTCCCCTCCGTTAAGATAATGACAAGCCCGTAGATAGTGGCAAAAAACCCAACGGTGGCGAAGATCGCTCCAAATAAAGTTAGTCCAACTGGCATGCAACAGCTCTCCTAGTGTCTCTAAAAATTTAAACCTCCAAGTTCTATCACCCCATACCCGACTCGCCAAGAAGGAAAACCATTGGATATACGAAGGGTTAAAAGGTGTTTGAACATTTCTACCTGGCTCGGCAGAACCGTAGTCAACTCTTAATAACACTAATAATTACAGTGGCTTAAATTTATTTTAAGCGAGGGGATTCCCTCTAAGGTTGTTAATGACAAAAAGTATCCCCGCCACAAAAAACAGAACTGCAATAATAACGTTCAAAAGATTACTAAAAATCTGAAGACTGGCTTTGGGATCTTCTCGCCTACGCTGCACCAACCCAAAAATGGTTCGATACAAAATATAGGGCCCTGAAAAAAACAGGATAATCCCGATGAGAATTAGAACTATATTAGCAGTTTGAATTGAAGTCATGGGAGTGAGTGTACAAACCGACTAGCGGTTTGTCGAGAAGGAGGTAAAATAGGGTTCACCATCATGGACTACCAGCCTAAATTACTGATTTTTGACACCCATCCCATTCAATATCGCGCACCTGTTTTTCGAGAACTTGCAAAAAAAATCCCACAAGTGAAAGTCTTTTTTTTCAACTCACAATTCGATGGTGATAAATGGTGGTTCCACGAAGTGGGGAAAGCAAAATCGTTGGCCTGGGGGCTCAACCTTACCGAGGGTTATGACAATCAAACCCTCAACCTTAACGACCTTAATATTTCACAAACCTACAGAAAGCTAAAATCCTTAATACTCAAGGAGAAACCAGCCGCTATTCTCGTGTACGGTTACTATTTGAAAGAACATTGGGTTTTAAGATTTCTCTGCTCAAAAATTAACATTCCTCTCATTTTTATTGGAGAAACATTCACTTCGAATAGCTCTAATTTGAGGAGAGTTATCACTAAACAACTCCAAAAGCTTTTCTTGAAGGGGGTTCACCGTTTTATTTCAATTGGGAAAAAAACAGAAGAGTTCTACTTATCGAAAAAAATATCCCCCACAAAAATAATTTCAGGCCGATACTGTGTAGACACAGATTTTTTTAAACGTGAAGAGCCTTCGGCAACGCTAACTAGAGCCGAATTAAGAAAAAGTCTAAATATCAAAGAAACGGACTTTGTACTTCTTTTTGTTGGAAGACTATTCGAAAGAAAAAGGCCTCAAGACATCATTGATCTACATGAACTCCTGATGCCTCTTGGCAGAGTCCACACCGTCATGATTGGGACTGGACCCTTAGAGGGGAACTTGAAATCTGATACACAAGGATTGCCGAGGCTTCACTGGTTGGGATTTCAAAATCAATCTCAAACCCGAAATTGGTATTTTGCAGCTGATCTGCTGGTGGTTCCATCAGAGTTTGAAACATGGGGACTTGTAGTCAACGAGGCATTCAGTTGCGGTTTACCTGCCTTAATTACGAACACATGTGGTGCAGCGGACGACTTAGTCGAAAATGAAAAAACGGGTTTTGTTTACCCATTGGGTTCTGTTGAATCGGCTAGGGATTATGTGATTCGACTTATCGACAATCGAACTCTTCAAAGAGAACTTGGCGAACGAGCCAGACAAAAAGTATTAACCTATTATCGACCCGATCAGTTTGCTGAATCGATTTTTCAGGCTTTCGAACAATCGGCTTCTAGTAGGAAATCTACTTCTTAAACTGAATGGAGACGGCTGTTTTTTCTCCTTTTTTTCTTACAGATATCTCACCCGCGTGTTGTTCAATGATGGTTTTACATAACGCCAAGCCAACTCCTAAATTTTGGTGGTGATGCATCTGAGATTGTCCCGTCTCGAGAACAGTAAAAGCCTCTAAAGAAATGGTCTCCCCCAATCGTTGCAATTCGATCAAAATACTGCTTTCCAAGTCCACCACTTCCCACTCGATGGGAGCACCAATCGGAGCCCGTTTGATCGTATCCTGCGCCAAACTTAAAAGTGCCATTTTTAATTTTTGATAATCTACTGAATGTTTAAGCTCTTTCGGGGATTTTACTAAAATCTCTATCTTTTTATCCTTAGTTTTGGATCTAACTTCAGAATTCACAACTTCGATCATCCCAACAAGATCCACACTCTCTTTATGTAGTGTTGTGTCAGATTCTAACCTAGTATAATCAACAATCTCTCTTACGATCTCTCCCAGCCGACCTGAAGCCCCCTGGATCGAATTAATTGCTTTAGCAAAATCTAAAGGGAGCTCCTTCTTCCTTTCAGAAATAAGCTCAACAAAAGAATTCATAATCGTTAGCGGTGTATTTAACTCATGGGATATGAGAGACAAAAATCGACTTTTTGCTTTATCTAAAACAGTCAATTCGCCTAGGGCTTTCTCTAAGCTTTTATTCTTCTCCTGCAGCTCTCTTTTGAGTAGAAAAGCTTCATTAGCTTGTCGAAGCGTCATTTTAAAATCCTCAGGCTCCCAAGGCTTCGACACATATCTATATATCTGCCCTCGATTGATCGCATCAATAACCGAATCAATATCAGTGTATCCGGTTAAAAGAATTCGAGTCGATAGTGGACTTAGTTTTTTTGCTTTTTCTAGAAACTCCACACCCGTCATTTCCGGCATCCGCTGATCAGAAACAATCACATGAAAAAGTTGAGTTTGGACTAACCTCAATCCCTCAAAGGGAGACTCTGCAATGCTTACCTCATAATGACCCCGTAACATCCTACGTAAAGCCTCTAAATTATCCTTTTCATCATCAACAATAAGAATGGGATCCATAATAAAAGTATTTTAAGCTTGTTCAGGTTGAGATAGAACTAAAATCTTAGTCAGACCTTTTTGGGTAAAATTATGGAAACTAACAAAAATAATCATTCAATCGAAACTATAATCAAAGAATCTAGAGTTTTTAAACCTCGCAAAGTCTTCACGGAGCAAGCTTTTATTAAAGATAGTGCCGAATTTAAAAACACCTGGGAGGAATCTCAGAAGAGCCCGGTCCAGTTCTGGGAGCGCCAAGCCTTATCTCTAGATTGGTTTGAAAAGTGGAATAAAACCTACGATTGGAACGAACCTTTCTCTAAATGGTTTGTGGGTGGAAAAATTAATGTTGCCTTTAATTGCTTAGATAGGCATCTCCAGAGCAAAAAAAACAAATTGGCGTATATCTGGGAGGGTGAAGATGGAAGTGTTAGGACCCTGACCTATCAACAACTTTACGAGGAAGTTTGTCAGCTATCAAACGCATTAGAAAATAATTTGGGCCTTAAGGCCGGTGACACTGCGGCGATTTATATGCCACTGATACCCGAGGCTATCGTTGCGATGCTTGCATGCGCCAGAATTGGAGTGGCTCACAGTATTATCTTCGCAGGATTTAGTTCACACTCTTTGAGGGATCGAATTCAAGATGCAGATAGCAAAGTGGTTTTCACTGCCGATGTGGGATACCGCAGAGGACAAATCCTAGATCTTAAGAAAACAGTGAGAGAAGCAGTTGCGAACTGCAGTACCATTAGTAAGACGATAGTTCTTCGCAGGGACCTAAACACGTCTCTTCAAAGTAATGAGCTCGATTGGCATGAATTAGTATCGGTTCAATCTAAAAGTCACAAAGCTCAGCCTTTTGATTCTGAGCATCCTTTGTTTTTTCTTTATACAAGTGGAACCACTGGAAAACCCAAGGGGATTGTTCACTCCTCGGGAGGTTACCTGGTCGGGGTTGCAACAACTGCTAAGTGGGTATTTGACCTCAAAGAGAATGACACTTACTGGTGCACAGCAGATATCGGTTGGATCACCGGCCACAGTTATGTAGTTTATGGCCTTTTAGCGAATGGCGCGACAAGCGTAATTTACGAGGGGGCTCCCATGCACCCTCACTCGGGTCGAATTTGGGAAATCATCGATAAACATAAAGTCACTATTCTTTACACTGCCCCCACTGCAATTCGAGCCTTTATGAGAGCTGGGGATGAACATGTTGAAAAATATTCAATGAGAAGTCTTCGACTGTTGGGCAGTGTGGGTGAGCCTATTAATCCCGAAGCTTGGATCTGGTACCACCAAAAAGTCGGAAGAGAACGGTGCCCGATTGTAGATACTTGGTGGCAAACTGAAACAGGCGCTATTTTGATCTCTCCCATTCCTGGAGTTACCGATTTAAAACCTGGATCTGCAACTCGCCCATTTCCAGGTATTGTTGCAGATATTGTCAATGAAGAAGGTAAAAGCTGTGGACCCAATGAGGGCGGATATCTTGTAATTAGGCACCCTTGGCCCTCAATGCTCAGAACCATTCATAAGAATCCAGAGCGCTACAAAGAAAGCTATTGGTCGAAATTTAAGGGGCTTTATTTTACTGGCGATGGAGCCCATCGAGATGAAGATGGTTATTTTTGGATCAAAGGACGAGTCGATGATGTGATCAATGTCTCCGGACACAGACTCGGAACCATGGAAATTGAAAGTGCCTTAGTAAGCCATCCTAGAGTTGCGGAAGCCGCCGTGGTAGGTCGCCCCGATGAATTGAAGGGTCAAGGGATTGTGGCATTTGTCACTCCGAGAGATTCCGGAGAAAAAATAAACATTAAAAGTCTGGGACAAGAATTAAAGATTCATGTGGCAAATGAAATTGGATCTCTTGCAAGACCTGACGAAATTAAATTTACCAAAGTACTACCTAAAACTCGAAGTGGAAAAATTATGCGAAGACTCCTGAAAGATCTTGCTGCCGGAAAAGAGATTTCGGGAGATACCACCACTTTAGAGAATCCAGGGCTAATTGAACTGATCGAAGAATAGCTTTTTTTATTTTCCTAAGGCTCTACCAAGTCGTTCAATAGCGTCTTTCAAGGCCGAATCGGAAACTGTAAGGGCTAGTCGAAAATACTTATCGCCCTCTTTTCCAAAACCTACTCCTGGCGTTACTACTAATCCTTCTTTTTCGATGAGTCTCTTCGTGAAATCCATTGAAGACTCACCCTTGGGAACCTCTGCCCAAATGAAAAAAGTAGCTTTTGGATAGAGATACTTAACACCTAATTTATCAAGGCCCTCCAAAACTATTTTTCGACGATTTCGATACAGATCTCGAATCGGATTCGATAGAGCCGCTGCATTTTTTAAAGCGTATATACTTGCCTCTTGAACTGCGAGAAGGGGACCTGAATCTATATTGGTTTTTGCTCGGAGTAATCCTGCAATTAACTTTGCGTTACCCGCAGCATAAGCGATACGCCAGCCGGTCATGTTAAAAGTTTTTGAAAAGGACTGAAACTCGATGGCAATGTCCAGAGCACCTGGCACTTCTAAAATACTTACAGGTTTGTCGGACTCATCATAGTACATTTCACTATAAGCATTGTCGGAAACTAAAATAGTCTGGTATTTCCTTGCTAAAAATACAAGCTCGGCAAGAAAATCTCGCCCCACCACTGCAGAGGTCGGATTACAGGGAAAGTTAATAAGTAGATATTTTGGCTTGTGAATTACCATCAACGACTCAAGCTCGTGAAGATCGGGTACAAATCCATTTTCTGCCCGATGAGGAACCGGAACTGGAATTCCACCAGCCAAACTAATAGCTGTTTGAAAAATGGGATACCCTGGTGAAGGATATAGGCATTTATCACCTGGATTTACAAAGGCCATTGGGAAATGTGCAATTCCCTCTTTAGAACCAATGAGACCTAGTACTTCAGTCTCTGGATTCAGAGTCACTTTAAATCTCTCTTGAAACCAGTCGGCAACGGCTCGCTTGAAGGCCATGGTTCCCTCATATGGAGAATAAACATGATTCTCGGGATTCGCAGTCGCTTCCTGTAACTTTCGAACAATAGCTTCAGGAGTAGGCTGATCCGGATCTCCAATCGCAAGACTTAATAAAGATACCCCTCTCTTTTGAGCTTCAGCTTTGATCGCATTGATTTCACTGAAAATGTAGGGAGGTAACTCTTGAAGCCTTTTGGCTTGTTCAATCCAGTTCATGACTCTAACACCTCTGCAAAAGAATATATTTTAGGCTTTTTAGCCTGAATTAAAAACTGAGCTGCTACTAAAGCCCCTTTGGCAAAAACTCTACGATTCAAAACACGATGCTCTATTGTGATTTCTTCATCTGGGGAGACAAACCTTAGGGTGTGAACTCCAAAAACTTCCCCCACTCGCGATACTTGCACAGGAACATCCTGATAGCCTAAATTCTCGAGTGTCGTTAAAATACGTTTCATTGTTCCGCTTGGGGCATCTTTTTTGTGTTTATGATGAGACTCTTGTGCTACCGCCTCAAAACCTAGAACCGGGGAAAACAGACTGCTATCTAACATCCTCATCAAGGCATTCATTCCAGGTGCCAGATTTGGAGCAAAAAGAACAGGTTGCTTTTGAGCATATTGAATGACTTTTTTCCACTGTTCTTCTGTAAAACCAGTCGTTCCAATCACGATGGGAGTGTGAATTTGCTCCAAAATCTCAAGGGTTCCCTCGGGACGACTGAAATCTATCCAGACATGAACAGGTTCTCTCGGATCGTCATGCACTTTTCTAACACTAATTCCCTCTACAGATTTTAATCTGTCACTAGCCGCCACTGCATCCGTTAATTCAAACTGGCAATTCTTAAAAGTAAAACCCTCTTGGATCAGAGACGCAATTTCGAGACCCATTTTTCCAGAAACACCACAAATTCCGACTTTACAGATCACAAATACCCCAAAGCTTCCAAAGATTGCGTAATTAACTCGCTCGTCTTAGGCGAAACATTAACAAGCGGCAATCGAACCGTGTTTTCCATCCGACCTAAAATCTTGAGGGCCTCTTTGGCTGGAGAGGGATTAGTCTCTGTAAACATCGCTTGAATTAACGGTAATAGCTTCTTCTGCAACTCAAAAGCTTTGCTCCAATCTCCTGATTCGGTGAACTGAAAAAGTTTCACAAATTCCTTGGGAGCTACATTAGCAGTGGCTGAGATAATGCCTCTTCCACCTAATTGCTGAATCAAAGCAAAAGCATCATCATCTCCTGCCAAGACATCTTTCTTCTTCCAATCAAAGGCTTGGCTCATTCCCATCCAAAAACCATGATTTCCACTAGCCTCTTTGATTCCTACGATTTTTGGATGCTGAAACAACCGTTGCAAAGTGCTCATTTGAAAAGAAACATTGGTTCTTCCAGGAACATGATACAAAACGATCGGTAAAGAACTTTTGTCTGCTAAATATTCATAGTGGGCGATTAACCCCTCTTGAGTAGGCTTGTTATAGTAAGGAGTGACGACCAAAGCCCCATCCGCACCTTGATCTTTTGCTTCTGAAATCATTTTAAGAGCTAATGCAGTCGAATTGCTCCCACAACCAGCGATGACTTTGAGTCCCTGCCCCCGGGACACATCGACACTCAGCTTGATAAGTTTTTTTCTCTCCTCATCCGTGAGGCAAGGTCCTTCACCAGTAGTGCCACAAGGTACAAAGCCATTAACTCCCGATTCGCTCAACCATGACAAATGAGACTCGAATACTTTAAAATCAACTTCCCCATTTTGAGATTTAAACGGAGTGACTGTAGCAACAAAAACACCTTGAAAAACCATCTAGAAATCTCACTTCCTATCGCTATAAAGATAGGGTTTGGTAAACCTTTGAGGTATCTCTTCTAACTCAATTTTATAGACGTATTCAGCGGGTCCCTGAAGAAGTAACATTTTAGAAACAGGGCTTACGTCGACAAATAAAGTTCCCCCGGGAGCTTCAACCTCAATAGGAAAGGGCTGCATGTACAACTCTGAATAAATCAGTGCAGCGGCCGCAACCCCAGTTCCGCACGCAAACGTTTCATGCTCAACTCCTCGTTCAAATGTGGTAGCTTTAATTTTTTGTCCAACCAACCTTTGAAAGAAAGTCACATTGGTTCCTGCTTCACCAAAAGCAGGATGCTTCAAAAGTCGTCGTCCCACATCAAGAATAGGATAAGTCGAGATATCTCTTACCTCTAAAACAGCATGAGGAACTCCAGTATTAACGCAATACACATCAAAAGAATTCTCGCCGGCTACAATTAACTTTTGTTCATACTCAATTTTTTCAATCGGCTTCGGGCTTAAGGTGATTTCTATTTGCCCCGGAATTTCTAACGGCTTTCCGCGAATAATTCCAACATCAGTCTCAATAGAAATGGGAATCTCTTCGGGATAATGACGATCAGAGAGATAGCGAATGACACATCTAGCAGCGTTTCCACACATCTCAGCCCTCGACCCATCCGAGTTATAAAAATGCCAGGCCGCATGCGCATTTTTGCCCTCGTGAAGAATAACTAGGCCATCGGCCCCTAAGCCAAAATGACGATCGCAAAGATAGGATACTTCAGCAGGAAAAAATTCCGGAGCATGAGCCCCGATATAGTCTAGAATCAAAAAGTCATTTCCACAGCCATGCATTTTTTGAAAAGGAAATCTCATAACTTATTTCTTTGTCTCCGTTACCCCTTTTAATTCGGTTGTCGATTTAGACTCTCCCTTTTTCAGACCGTCTCTAGAACCCCCTTGGCCCACCTCAAACTTTTCGGTTAGGCCGTCCTCATCCAAAGTTAAATAAGGAACCGGCGGGCTTTTGACTCCACATCCAAAGCCAAAGACCAAACTGAAAAGAACAACAAAACTAGCAATCCATTTGTACATGCTCATTTGGGGGCTTACCTTAGCAAATACCGTGTGTTTTGGGTATCTTCTTGATTTTTACAACCCAAAATAGCATTTAAAGGGTATGGGATTTTATATTGAATTAAAAAAGACTGATGATTCTGGAAGGGAATTTAGAGATCAAAACCCTCCACCGGTTTTTTGGACCCTTTACGGCTTGGCGGGATTTGCTTTGACCTGTATGGGTTTAGCTGCGCATTCATTACTTTTCAAGCTGCTAACCACTGGAGATCTTTGGGATTTGGTGTTAGTGGGTTGTATTTTATCTTCAGTGCCCGTTTATATTTTAATCGGCTTAAAACTATTACTAGTCCGAAAATATATCCGATTTTCCGATGATAGAATTATGTTGGGATATAAATTTAGCAGCTGTGAATTCAACCTAAAAACTTTGCACAGGTCCGAAATTTCTGAGCTTCTCCTGGCCAATCGAAAACCCTCGGCCAACGTTGCTCCAGCTCACCACCAAGACCCCCAATACTATATTAGAGGGCATTGGCTTCTGATGCTGAAAACGAATCAAGAAAAATTTATTACCTTAGACCGTCATACTGAAAAAGAGGCTCTTTACCCCTTGGAGATGCGAACAAAAGATTGGCTTGTACAGAATGGCAACCACTAACTTCAAGGCTTTACATCGTTCATTTTGATCGTTTCTGCTTCGACCTTTTTTTGCTTATCTAAAATTTGAAATTCTTTGGCAGCCTGGAATTTCAATACTTCATTTTTAAATACAAATTTTCGAATCCCGGGAGTTAGTCGAAACTCCGTAGGAGTATTGGCCATTATTTCCCCCACTAATCTCCCGTCAATTTCCACTGTGGCATTATTATCGACAGTTAGAACAATCGATCCCTCTTGGATTGGCAAAAGATTCACTCTCGGCAACACCTGCTTAGCTTTTTTAGTAGTATCAACGGTAATTTTAAAGGGTTCATAGCCCGGTTTTTCAATTCTTAGAACCACGGCTTTGTCGCACGGGGCCAAAATAGAGCCCGTGCTTGAAGTACCTCTGAAATTATCCCCGATTAGATTAGCCCCTGGAGGATCAGTCTCGACTTGAATCTCACACAGAAGTTTATTTACGGAAGCACTGCGATTTCCCTGTGAAAAAATACTCTCTGGTCTCGAAAGATTAGCTGGAGGGCGAGTCGGACTTGAAAAAATATTAACTTCAAAGATCAGCTTGTAAATATAAACAACGGCGAAAACTAAAATGACGGCCCCATAAGCTACCCATCTTTGGTTTTCCTTGCTTTGTGGCATTGGCTCAGACTCTTCATGCTGTTCCTCTTCTTTCAGATCACTCAAATCCCGGATATTCGAACCTGTTTTTTCCACATCCACTTTAAAACTTCCCGTAGAGGAAGTGCGAGATTTCAAATCTTGGTTCGATAAAGATCCCGTCTTTCCCACAGTTCCTGAGCCCGCAGTCAAAGAGGGTAAAGTTCCTGAAGCCTGTGAAGGTACTGATCTTTCTTTTAACTCATCTTCTAATTTATCGACGACTTCAGGAGGTAATTCTAACCGGATTCCAGAGTCTCCAACCGATGCTGCTTTTGTCACCGAATGTTCATCACTATTGGCGGGAGACTTCGGATCCCCTAAAAGTGTGGGTATTTTGAAGTTTTCATGTTCCAAGGAAACAGCCGACTTTTGTGAAACCTCTAGGAGGGTCGGCTCCGCTTCCCTTATCGAATCTTTTTCCGCCCCAGACTCCGAATCAAAAGACTCTCTAGCCTCTTTAGCATCGGTTTGAGTCACACCTATCGATTGACTCAATTCAGTGCTTGTGACTGAACCATCTAAGGCCAGCTCGATACCACTGATATCGTTTTTATTGGACGAGCCCTTGCGCTGTGAATTTGAGAGTGTTGTTCCATAAAGCTCCTGAGCTTTCTTGTGTTCAGCTAAAATCTCGTCAGCAAACAGCTCTTCTAAGAACCTTCGAACATTCTTCGAAGTGTAAGAACCATATTTTTCATTAATATATCTTTGAATATGTTGTTGAATGACATCCGCACTTCGGTACCTCAATGAAAGATCCTTTGTGAGCGCTTTCATTACAATTTTATTAAGCTCGGAGGTAACTTCAGGGTTCTTCTTGATCGGGTCCAGATTTTGTAGATCGCAGTCCTGAATAGATTTTAAAGTTGCCATGTCGTTATCGGATTGAAAAAGCCTTTCCCCAGTTAGCATCTCCCAGAAAACTATCCCCGCAGAAAAAATATCTGACTGAGGCCCTAAAGATTGACCGAGCGCTTGCTCGGGTGACATGTAACTATATTTACCTTTGATAACTCCAGCACGAGTTTCGTTAGTGAGTATCTTTGCTTTTGCAATACCGAAATCTATTAGTTTTATCCCACCTTGGTAAGAAAGCATGATGTTCTGGGGAGACATATCTCGATGAACAATATTAAGTGGCTTACCAGAGTCACCGCCAAATTTCGATTGGGCGGAGTGGGCATAATCCAGACCTTTAAAAACTTCATTGATAACAAACAATGAGAAGGGTACGGGAAGGGGCTTTGAGCCATTTTTCTTCTTAAACTTATTGATGACTTGGCGAAGGTTTTTCCCCTCGATAAACTCCATGGGAATGTAAAGATTGTCATCAATTTCGATGAGAGGGTTTACCTGACAAATGTTGGCATGGGTTAATTGCGAACCAATAATACCCTCATCGATAAACATTTTTTTATAATCAGGATTACTAGAAAAGCTCGAGAGAATTTTTTTTAACGCGACTGTTTTACTCGAACCCTTGGCTCCATATTCAGTTGCACGATACACGTCCGCCATACCGCCACTCGCGATTTTTTCCCACAAAGTATATCTCTCATTTAACTTTTCAGGTTTATCGGCCAACGATTCCTCGCCTGGTTTCTATTAGGATTATTCAGTTATTTATCGGTATTTTGAGCTAAAATGCTTAGCGCATTGCGACTGTCTTTTCACTCCCCTTGATGCGCCGCGCAGACCGCTAAAATGCTGAAACGGACGCATTTTGGCCAGTGACTCTTTTGTAGAGACAAAGTATAGTGGGGCGTCTTAACTTAATGTGTTAATTTTTTCTGGGGGTACTTAAATCCATGGCAACTGTTAATCCCGTAAAAAGTGCGATGAACCGCCTAATGGGAATGTTTTCCAGTGACCTTGCAATCGATTTAGGAACTGCAAACACTCTAGTGTATGCAAAAAACCGAGGACTCATCATTGATGAGCCTTCAGTTGTGGCAGTTCACAAAAATCCTAGAGGGGGCCCAAGCAGAGTTTTAGCAGTGGGTCGAGAAGCTAAAGAAATGCTTGGTAGAACTCCAGGAAGTATCGTTGCAATACGTCCGATGAAAGACGGAGTGATAGCAGATTTTGAAGTTACTCAAAGCATGTTGAAATACTTCATTGCTAAATCTCACGAAAAAATCACTTTAGTTCGTCCCAGAATTATCATCTGTGTTCCATTCGGGATTACTAAAGTTGAAAGACGGGCTGTTAGAGAATCTGCTCAATCGGCTGGTGCAAGAGAGGTTTTTCTAATCGAAGAACCCATGGCTGCAGCGATTGGAGCCGGACTTCCTATTACGGAGCCTTCAGGTAACATGATCGTAGACATTGGCGGGGGAACAACCGAAGTTGCAGTGATCTCCCTTGGAGGTATTGTCTATTCTCAGTCCGTACGTGTTGCGGGAGATAAATTTGATGACGCTATCGTGAACTACATCAAACGTCAGTACAATCTTCTCATCGGAGAGAGAACTGCGGAACAAATTAAGATTGAAATTGGAAACGCTTTTCCATTTGATGAAGTGAAATATTGTGAAGTCAAAGGAAGAGATCTCGTGGTCGGTAGCCCAAAAACAGTGACTGTCAGTAGCGATGAGATCCGCGAAGCTTTGGTAGACCAAGTCAACATAGTTGTCGATGCCGTTAAGCAAGCTCTCGAACGGACTCCACCAGAACTAGCCGCAGATATTGTAGACAAAGGTATCGTTCTTGCCGGTGGAGGATCTCTACTCGCAAATTTCGATATTTTGATCCGAGAACGCACGGGTCTTCCAGTTATGTATGCAGAAGATCCCCTAAAGTGCGTTGTGATTGGTAGCGGAAAAGTATTGGATCAATTGGATCTATTAAAATCTCTGACGATTGAATAGAAATACCTATTCATTTACTTGCTATTAATCAGAGGCGATGGACCACTCAAGGTCATCGCCTTTGTTTTTGACTGTAAAAATTTAAGGCAATTAGGCTTCAGCAGTTCGAGTTTAGAAAAACACTTTTAAACATCAAATAGACCAATATTTTCAGATGCTTATTATCAATCTCAAAAAAAGCGCCTAACCTTTACATAAAACAACACAATCTGCGAAGGCTAAATTCCTGGCCCAAGATTTGGACTATTCAATAGTCAATAGAGGGTTTAGCTATGCAATTCAAAAGGGGGTTTCTTGGTTCGTTTATATTTTTAACTGCAAGTCTTTTCGCGCAGACTCCAAATAAAATTCCTCATGAACTTACCGATTTTTACAAAAACTTACAGGATGAATTTAGTACTTTAGAAGCGGGTTTAAGCAATCAAATAGAAGGGCCTTCGATTGCAGACAAGTTTCTTAAAACTTTAGTTTCTCGACAATTGAAAGTTGAATCTGCAAATAAAAATGAATCTACCGAACTATTCCTAACCCCCGAGCTAAAAGAGAAAATCAACTCTCTGATAAAAAAAGAGTCGCCCAATAGCACCAAAATCACTGTGAAACTCTTATCAGAAATTTTAAAAGATTCTTCTCATCAGTTTTCTAATGAAGAAAAAATAAAGCTCTCGGCTCTTATTTTGGTTCATGAGGAGAAACACCTACTGGGAATTACCGAACATGAAAAAGCCATAGAAAGTATTTTAAAAAAATATGAAAAAGATCCGTTTTTTAAAGATGAAATCAAAAACGAGAGCAGAGGCATTGACCGATTGACTGACCTCATAGGTAAAGCTTTGGCTCATCCCGAATCTTTAGATACCCTTCTAAATCCAGTAAAGGAACAAATCTTTGATTCGGAAAAGAGGAAGTTATCTAACCTAAGCTCCTTGACTCCCCTTCCAAACTTTTCGGAAGCCCTCAACAACTTAGAGAGTTTGCAAAAAAAACAAGAAGTGGCTGATTCGGGTTCGATTAAACTGGGTTCTCACCCCATCTCCTCTTCAGATCAAAATGGAAAATTGGCGCCAAGGAGTTATGCGATGGGAGGACAAGGAGGAGTTCCAATGGGCAGTGTAACCCCTACGCCCGATGTACAAGATACTCCCGAACTCAAAGCATGTGTGGAGCACATTAGACAAAAGAGGTTCAATGTTGAATTAGGACTACCAGGAGCTCTTTGTGCTAGTACTCCCGTTGCAAAAGACCCCGCGTTTACAAAAAAGAGCTTTTCAAAAAAACTCAAAGAAACTTGTGAAGTTGATTTAGCTTCAGCCACTCACTGCGCCGAAGGGATCGGTAACCTCAACGGGAGAATCATTACTACCAAGATAGGTGGAGTCAACGTTCAAGCCCGAATCGTTCACTATGGTGCCGTTGATCCTTACCGTGGCACCTCAGTTGAAAATGGAAACCCAGATTTACTAACTTTAAAAATCGAAATTCCTTGCTCGGAAGCATCTAAACTCGAAATTGCCAGAGTTCCCTCTCCAGAGGAAATTCAGAATTTGGCCAGAAAAGATTCGATACCCTTGGTTTTACAACAAAATACCGCAATCAATGCTTCCCAAGAGGGAAACAATCAAGCGACCATTGCTGCTACCGGAGTTTTTGAGAGAAATTTAAATCAAGAAATGGGAAACTTCTTACGTTTCAATACAAAAAGCCGATTTAACAACTCCTCGGGAATGGACTTAGGAAGATTGTCTCGTTCTCCCGGTTTGGTTTTCGATTCCAACAGAATCAAAAGTGGGGACTCTGGAGGCGCCGCTCTTTCATGCAAATTCGACGAAGACAAAAAAGTTAAAGATGTTTTGTATGTAGGAGCAATATCTCACATTACGGTTAGAGGAGACCAAGATGAAGGCAAAGAGGGCGGTGTCGCTTCCGGCAAATCCCTACTCGCTTTGAGCCGCAAAGCATGGGGAGATGAAAGACTTGCAACTTCCCGCGACTCTATTCGTTCTGAACTTAACAATACTGACTCTTCTTCGCTAAGGAGCATCCTCACTAGGGGAAATGACCACAACTAACCCTCGTTAGGACCCCAAGACGGGCTGAAACATTCTCGATCTGGCGGTGATATTTTAGTCTTGTGTGTGCTATCTACCGTCATCACGTAAATCCCATAATGTCCCTCTTCATTGTTCGAAAAAGCAAAATGCCTTCCCGTAGGGGCCCATGATGGATTTTCGCTGTTGATTCTTCTCCCCGGACGACTTTCTCCAGCGGTCATGCGAGTTAGATTGTTTCCATCTGGATCAATCATGTAAATATCAAAATTTCCCTCTCCTGTTCTTTGGGCTGCAAACAAGATCTTGTCTCCTCTAGGCGACCAAGAGGGACTAGCATTATATTGACCCGCAAAGGTCAGCTGATTAGCTACTTTCGATGACAAATCCAAAACATAAATCATCGGGTGTCCTGTGCGAGCACTTGAAAAGACAATTTTTTTTCCATCTGGTGACCAACTGGGCTCAACATCGAAAAGCAGAGAAGTTTGGCTCGATTGAAAACCATCGCCTAAGAGACGCTTCCACTGGATATTCCTGCTTAATGGTTCAGGGTCACTTCCATCTCTACTAATAAAATATAATTCCGGTCGCCCAGTAAAACTCAACGTAACCACACCTTGACTCGAATTAGGGCTCCAAGCTGCTCCACTATTCATTCCCTCCTTCGCAGATAAAACTTGGCGTTTTCCTGAATTTAAATCATGTTTTTTTAGAACGACACCCCTCGTCCGCGATCCCCCTCGATTTACCCACTCATACTGACTATACGTGATATTTTTTCCATCTTTTACCCACGTAGGTGTGGTCGACAGTGTCCGGTCCGAAGTGAGTTGAGTTAGGTTTCTACCATCTGGGTCAACAACATAAATTTCTTTGGGTGGCGGTGTTTTGTATGGGTACTTCCAACAGGTCATCAAAATCCGACTGGTAAACAATCCTTTTTCCCCAGTCAGTTCTGATAAGATATCCTCCGAAAGAGAATGCACCAACCGATAATACTGAACAGAGGATGACTGATACTTCTTACCAAAAATTCGCTTCTGACCAGGAACATCATACAGGTAGGCCTCAACACTAAGTTTTCCGCCAGAAACTTGATACGCAAGTTTCAAAGCAAATGCGGCTCCCGCACTAGAAAATTGTTCATAACTTATTTTAGAGTAGTCTTGTGGCAGGTCCGATTTTGCAAAGTCTGCTTCGGAAATAAAATCAAAAAGGTTGCTAAAGAGCAGATCAGCTTTAAGCTGCTCTCCAACATTTCTAGCCAACTGGGGATCTAACGATCCTCCATCAGCCATTGGATGGACCTGTCCCATCGCAATTTTGGCTCTCTTTACATTGGCGCCGCTCACTGTCAGATAAATTGTTCCCCAAGATGAAAATGAAAACATCATAGCGACTAACAGAATTCTCATAGACTCACTCCTTTTATCTAAGGCTTAAAAGTAATTTGAAAACCCTCTTTGAGCAAAGAAATATCTTCAGGCAATGGAAGTGGTTGCGAAGCATCGATGGCTTGCAGAACAGCGGAGTCAAACAAGGGATCCATTGAGGGCTTCACAACTTTACGGGTTTTAACCCGTCCATTGGGGTAAACCTCCAAATAAATATCTGTTAGCAACGCCCCTTTCCGCTGTTGCCACAGATAGATATTAAAATGCTTTCTGATTGCATCACTCACGAGAGCTCGATATTGATCACTTGCGGTGCCAATCATGCCCACAGCCGAATTTCCTTGAGACAAAAGGTTGCCGGCAAGTTTGGCCCTTCCTTTTTTCCCAGGCTTACCCGAAAGTTCTTTCAGGGCTTCTTCCCGTCTGGCATCATCTTGAAGTTTTTTCAAAGCTTTGGCTTGCTTCTCTAACATAGCTTTTTGAATACGACGATTTTCTTCATCTCTAGCAGCTTTTTTATCAGGAATTTTCATCAGATCTGGAGCAGTCGTTTTTACCTGAGGTTTCTCGATCGCTGAAGCCGGCTTATCAACAATCGGTTGACTCATATCTATATTACCTAGATCGTTAGGGAGCTGGTCTGGCAAAGCCACCACATCTACTTGAATAAAACTCTGATACGGCTCCTTTAGACTCTTTTTCTTCATAAAACTTAGGCCATCAACGAGATGAAAACTCACAAAACCTAATACAACTGCAATATGAGCCCCTAACGATACGAGAATTGATGAAAGTGGCACATTTACAAAGCTTTGAGTTGTTGAACTCGAGCCCATCAGACTCCTTAAAAAATTATTTTCCAGGAGGCAAAGTCACAAGACCAATCTTATTAATCCCAGCATTTTTGACAGTAGCCATGACTTCAGCCACGAATCCATAGGTCAATGAACTATCTGCTCTTATGTAAATCTCCTGTTTATCCCTGTTTTTATAAAACTGCTGCAGTTTGGTACCCAAAGAAGCAAAGGGAACCTCCTCTTTTTCAAGAAAAAGCTTGGCCTCTTTTGAAATATTCAGAGTTACAGGGCTCTCTCCTTTGGGCAGGGCTTTACCTGAGGCTTTTGGCAATTGAATTGGAATTCCACTCTCTAACATGGGTGCTGTTACCATAAAGATCACGAGCAATACCAGCATCACATCGACTAGAGGAGTGATGTTGATATCGGCTACAGGGCCACTATCATCAGATGAGCTTTTAAATCCGGCCATACATTTGTTCAAATTGTCTTAGTTAGCTAGCTAAAAAATTTCGCTTCACAATATTTAAGAAATCGGCCCCAAAATTTTCCATACGAGCACGAATGCCGCGAATTTTATTATTAAAATAGTTGTATCCCATTGTCGCTGGTATCGCACAGGCTAACCCCACAGCAGTCGCAATAAGTGCTTCCGCGATTCCTGGAGCTACAGTTGCTAGACTGGCCCCACCTTGAGCACCAATATTCTGGAATGCATTCATAATTCCCCAGACAGTACCAAACAAACCTATAAAAGGAGCAGTACTCGCTGCTGTCGCTAAAAATGTCATCGAGTTTTCAAGCTTAATAGTTTCTCGGCGAGAGGCCACATTTAAGGATCTTTCTAAGTTTTCAATTGAAGATTCAGGGGGAACTATCGAACCTAAATCGGTCGTGGTACTCTCTTTGGAAGAAGACTTTTGTCTCTCTTTCTCCATTAAACGCTGTAACTCTTTGTACCCCGCCTGAAAAATCGTTGCTAAAGGGGTAGCCGGGTATCGTTTGGATTCTGAGTAGATGTGGTCCATGCTTTTTCCACTCCAGAAAACCTCTAAAAAATTTTCAGTACTATCCTCTGCATGCCCCAAGATCTTCCACTTATGAATAATAATTGCCCAACTGATAAGAGAAAACACAATCAGCATCAATAGAACAATCATGACTACGGGGCTCGAATTGAGGACTATCTCTAGCAAGTTAAGAGAAACTGCCCCTTCCTTTGAGACAGGGTTAGCAGCCAGGGCTTGAGTCGTTATGTGAAAGATATGTTGGTTCATGTGTAAGAAATATTTGCGAAAAAGTTAGCATTTAGTGTAAGAGAACGATTCCCTAGCGTCAAGGAGTCGCAATGCATCAAAAACCAATTCATGTGATCGGTGGAGGTCTGGCAGGAAGTGAAGCCACTTACCAAATAGCCATGCGCGGCATTCCTGTCATTCTTCATGAAATGCGGCCCAATAAAATGACTGAGGCTCACACCTCCTCTCAATTGGCTGAACTCGTTTGCAGCAACAGCTTTGGCTCTATTTCACCTAATACTGCCTCCAAAATTCTAAAGGATGAATTAAGAGCTCTAGGGGCGTTTGTGCTATCGGTAGCCGAATCCATCGCTGTTCCGGCAGGCGCTTCTCTCGCAGTGGACCGCACAAAACTATCCCAGATTGTTACAAAGACGCTTGAGACACACCCTCTTGTGACAATAAAAAGAGAGGAAGTGTGTGAACTTTCCGACGACGCTATCACTATCATCGCCACGGGCCCTTTGACCTCCAAGTCGCTGATCAATTCATTGGGGTCGATCTTTGGCGATAACTCTTTATATTTTTACGACGCAATCTCTCCGATTATTTCTACTGATAGCCTAAACTTAGAAAAACTCTTTTATGCCAATCGATATGATAAGGGAGAGACAAAAGATTTTCTAAATATTCCACTCAATCAGCAGGAATACGATACCTTAGTAGATGATTTACTCAGCGGAGAGGTCGTTCTACCTCACAATTTTGAAGAAGAAAAATATTTCGAATCGTGTATGCCGATTGAAGCCATCGCTGCACGCGGAAGAAAAACTCTTGCATTTGGCCCCATGAAACCGGTCGGACTTAATGATCCCAAAACTGGCAAGCGCCCATTTGCAGTTATTCAGCTCCGTACCGAAAACAAATTTAAGACCGCTTATAATTTAGTCGGTTTTCAAACCAAATTAAAATATAAAGAACAAGAGAGAATATTTAGAAAGATTCCAGGGCTAGAGAGTGCTGAATTCCTGAGGCTTGGGAGCATGCACCGAAACACTTATATCGACTCTCCAAGGCTTTTACTGAGAACCCTTCAGCTCAGAAAACAACCGTCTGTTTTCATTGCGGGCCAACTTACAGGAACTGAAGGTTATTTAGAGTCCACCGCGACTGGGCTCATGGCGGGGATCAATGCTTCACAAATGTACTTTAATAAACAAACAATGGAACTTCCTGAAGTCACCCTTCTAGGAGCTTTGCTCCAGACCATTACTGATCCCTCTAGAGTTGACTTCCAACCCATGAATGTAAACATGGGATTACTTCCACCCTTGGATAACTTTTCCGGGAAAGATAAAAAGCTAAAAAACAGTCTCCTATCAGACAGATGTATGTTGAATCTTAAGCATTGGAAGAGTGCAAAAAGCTGGCAAGAAATAACTTGCGCTAAAAGCCATCTTTAGCGGGTGGGTTGTATACTTTTGATGTGCTCGATTTAAATCCATGACTACCCCCATGACTATGGCCGCTACCAGAGGAATTGATGCCACCCTGAGAAGGCGTTGTATTATTGGCTTTATTCTCCAAACTTCGATCTCTTGCACTCAAGGCCGATCCAAAGTTACTAGGTCTATCAGCCCTTGAAGGAATCTGAGACAAAAGCTCTCCAGTAGAAGGATTATTGATTCGAATGTCCGATTCTTTTTTAGGTGGTAAACTGGCCTGAATAGTTTGTGTTCTTAAATCCACAATACTATCAATTAAACTGTTCATTCGTTTTTGCTGCTCGGCAGAGGCAACACTTGCAGCCTCTAAGCTTTTTGCTTTTTGTTCATCCTGTTCTTTTTGTTTTTCAATTAGATTTTTAATGATATCTGGGGTCTTATCAGGCTGATTCAATACCGTTTCTATTGCTTGTTGAGAGTTTTTAGTTGATTCGGCAATTGCTTTTGTGGCTGCCTCTCCTGCCTTCGCAAGTTCCTTGGAAGTTTCCTCTCCCTTTTTTAATATTTCTTGAGTTAATGGATTGGTTTTATAAGTGGCTCCACCGCCTCCGCCCATGCCGCCTCCACCACCAAAGCCTCCACCACCAAAGCCTCCACCACCAAAGCCTCCACCACCAAAGCCTCCACCACCAAAGCCATTACCTCCGAAACCTCCCTGGGATCTTTGCAGGCCCGCTCCAGGCACCCCAAAGGGGCT
>Ga0214923_10001929_pt1 | contig 28559 bp, 20 predicted proteins | sample LL1510_MetaG_FD_177993 | JGI IMG/M metagenome (GOLD analysis project Ga0214923, IMG submission 177993) | Freshwater microbial communities from Lake Lanier, Atlanta, Georgia, United States - LL-1510 | ecosystem: Environmental > Aquatic > Freshwater > Lake | place: USA: Georgia | collected...
GTCGCTGTAGGGCAGGCGGATCGTGTTGAAGCCGAGCGACTTCATCTGATCCATCATCTCCTTGTAGCCGCGGGCCCAGAGGCCGTGCGGGGCGAAGTTGGAGTGCGATGGAAGAACCCTCTTCATCGCTGATGCGAGCCGGCCCCATGCACGCCTGACGACGCTAGCGGGCCGTGAGCGGCTCGGCCGAACGCCACGACGTGCCGTCGCGCTCGACGCGGTGGTAGAGCGTGTCGCGTTCCACGGGGTCGCGGCCCGCCTCGCGGATCAGCCGCTGGATGTGCTCCACGGAAAGCACCTCTGGCGTCGTGGCGCCGGCGTCGTGGTAGATGAGCTCGTGCCGCACGGTGCCGTCGATGTCGTCGGCGCCGTAGGCGAGGGCCGCCTGGGCCGTGCCGATCCCGAGCATGATCCAGTAGGCCTTGAGGTGGTCGAAGTTGTCGAGCACGAGCCGGCTGACGGCCATCGTCCGCAGGTCCATCGCAGGCGTCGGCTTCGCAATGTGGGAGAGCCGCGTGTTTTCAGGGTGGAAGGCGAGCGGGATGAACGTCTGGAAGCCGCCTGTCTGGTCCTGCAGCTCCCGCAGCCGCAGCAGGTGGTCGGTGCGGTGGAACGCGTTCTCGATGTGGCCGTAGAGCATCGTGGCGTTGCTTCGCAGGCCGAGTTCGTGGGCCGTGCGGTGGACTGCGAACCACTCCTTCGTGTCGGCCTTGTGCTCGCAGATCTTGTCGCGGACCTCCGGGTGGAAGATCTCGGCGCCGCCGCCGGGCAGGCTGCCGAGCCCCGCGTCCTTCATCTCCACGAGGATGTCGCGGATCGATCGCTTGGTGAGGTGGCAGAACCAGTTGATCTCGACCGGCGTCCAGGCCTTGAGGTGGAGCGTGGGATAGGCGTCGTGGAGTAGGCGGATCACGTTCAGATACCAGTCGTAGTCCTTCTGGTGGTGGAGGCCGCCGACGATGTGCATCTCGGTCGAGCCCGACTCGACCGCCTCGCGACCGCGGGCCAGGATCTGCTCGTCGCCCATCACGTAGCCGCGCTTGTCGCGGAGGTCGGCCCGAAAGGCGCAGAACGTGCAGCGGTAGACGCACACGTTCGTGGGGTTCAAGTGCGTGTTGATGTTGTAGTAGCCGACGTTGCCGTTTTTCCGCTCGCGGACGAGGTTCGCCAGTTCGCCGAGTTCGTGAAGGTCGATCCGCTCGTCCCACAGCGATTCGGCCTCGGCGGCGTCGAGGCGTGCGCCCGCCTCCACTTTCTCGCGGATCGCGTCCAAAGAGTGGGTCACGGCACGGATCATCGGTCGATTCCTCTGAGGCGTCGGCGGGTGGTATGGCCGCTCAAGAGAGAACCGCAGCCGGACCCTTTTTGCAACCGAAGCGCAGCCGGACTGGTGGCCGGGGGCCCCCCGGAGGGCCATGAAACGCGGAAGAAGCCGGGTTTGCCGGCGTGCCCGCGTCAGCGGCCGTCGAAAAACGCTGTCAGCGGATAGGCCTCGCGCTGGACCTCCGCGGCGCTGTTCAGGAGCGTTTCGTAGGGGCGGTGCTGCACGTCCACGACGCCCTTGTTGGCCCCGCCCGCGTTGTCGCCCCGCTTCGACGACGGCGGGTCGTCGGTGTACTTGAACCAGTGCCACCCGACGATCCGCTTCGACTCCAGGCACTTGAGCACGAAGTGCTGGTAGTACTTCGCCCGGTCGTCCTGCGTGCGGACGAGGAAGCCGGCCCCGCCCGTGTTGGCCATGCCTGGAACGTCCTGGGCCTTCGCATACCACTCGGTGATCATGAGCGGTTTGCCGGCCAGGCCCTCCCACAGGGCGATCTTGTCGAGATCCGGGCCCCAGACGTCGTAGTAGTTGATGGAGATGACGTCGAGGTGCTTGCCGACCATCTTCCAGAAAAACTCGTTCTTGCCGATGTGGCCGATGAGGGCGAGCAGGCGGGAGCCGATGTAGAGATGGTTGGGGTCGTGCTTGCGGATGGCCTCCCGCATGACGGCGTAATACTTCTCGGCGACGAAGGCCACGAACTGCTGGCGGTGCTCGGCCGTGATCGCGTCGGACTTGCCTCCGGGCACGTTGGCCTTCACCCATTCGCGGGCGGCCTCGCGGTTGGCATGAAGAGCCGGCTTGTCGCCACCGACCTTCAGGCAGCGGTCGAGCAGATCGACGGGCAGGGGCAGTTCGTTGTCGGAAAAGATGCCGAGGATCCAGGGATCATCGCGGGTGGCATCGAGCCGACGGCAGTAGTCGTCGGCGAAGGCGGGGAAGTCGGGGTGGAAAGCCGGGATGCAGTCCTCGTGGAAGTGGGACATCGACTGCTTCGACTCGATCAGGCCCATCTTCTTGGCGAACGACTCCATCACGTGCATGGTCACGGTGCGGACGAGCCCCGAGTCGCTCCCCGTGAGCGCTCCCGAGCTCCAGCCGCCGGCAGTGTTGAACGCGTTTTTTCGGAGCTGCTCGCCCACGGCCTTGGCCCAGCCCGCCTTGTCGCCGAAGGCCTTGGTCATCTCCTTCTCGTCGCCCGGCTCGACGATCATGTTGATCCCCTGGCTCAGGAACAGGCAGCCGTCGGGATCGACGAACCACCACCGGTCGCCGACTTTTTGTGCATGAAAAAATCCCGTGGCCTGCTCGCGGTGGCCGCCCCAGCCGCCATAGGCGTCGAGATCGACCTTCTCCGGGCTCTTGTAGCCGTCGAGGCCGGCGACCAGCCGCGTGTCGCGGGCGACCCATTCGCCCTTGTCCTTCCGGCCGGGCGACTGCACGCGGACGGTCGCATCGGCGGCGGGCAGGTGTGCCGGCGAAGCGGCGATAAGCATGAATAGCAAAAGACTGAGAGCGTGGCGGACTGACATAGGCGTGGGTGTTTACTTCTTGGCTGGAGCGGAATCAGACTTCAGATCGAGGTCGAACGTATTGGAGCCGGGCTTGACGTCGCACGAGAGCCCGCCGCCTGCGACCTCTGCAGGCAAAACAATGGTGCCTCCTTCCGGGGGCGTGATTGACACGGCATTCATGCCGACGACCGTGCCGAAAAGATTCCTGCCGGTGCGGAAGACCCGATATCGACCATCGGCATCCGTCCGCCCGTAGGCCGGCGGGGGTGGCGTGGCGGCGGTGGCGTCGGCCGGAACCGGCGGCTGAAACCGCAGCACCAGGCCCTCCACAGGCTTCCCATCGAGCGTGACGCGGCCCGTCACCTCGCCAAAACTACCTCCCAGCCACCCGCATCCGCCGACGACGAGTGAGGCTGCTACCACCATCTGCAATCGCAAAGACATTCCGGCCCTCCAGGCCACGAAAAACAAACCACCCTCGAGAACGAACAAGGCAGCCAAGAAGCTCGGGCCAGAGCGGCAGCCTCAGTTCGGCGATTCCGGGATCGTGCGACCGTCGTCCCTTTGGGTTAATGCCCGCAGAATATGCCATCCGCCGGCGTTCCAGGGGTTGGATTCAGTCACGGGATCTTTGAGAAAGGAAACAGATCCGTCGGCAAACAGATACTGCACGCCACCGTCGTGGGCGCTCGAAAATCCCTTGCCACGGTCGCTCGAGCCTTCAAGATCGTAAGTATCCCAGTTTTGCTTCCGGGTATCGGATCGAGCCAAAATCGCGTTGATTGCCGCGGTGCCGTTCCCTCCCGACCCGTTGTTCAATGAATACGTTCCGCAATTCCCCGTGCCGACCCACGTGCCCGCATACCCCTTGAATTGCCGCTCACCGACCATGATGGTCTTGGTCAGGCCGTCGGTGACCTGGCGGACGGTGATCCCCAGCGGACCACGGCCCGGCGCCGTGGGATGCCCCGGTTCATTGGCGCCAAAGAACATCCCCGAACTATCTTTGATGGGGCCTGCGTGGAACGGCATCGAGCCGACATAGTTGGACACGGCTGGCTGGACGGGGTTCGATCCGTCGAACAGAGTCGTGGCGCTCGTGGCCGGCTGGAAGCCGGAAAACTTGCTGAGATCTCGCAGGTCGGGAGACGTGTCGGACGGGCAGCGCAGGCCGGGGATTTTCGTCTTCACGAGGTCGATATCGGCCGCCGAGGCCCCCGAACTGGTGACGGTCCACAAACTCCGGCGGTCGGGAGCGAGTTGCGAATAGAGATCGACCTGCTCCATGTAGGGAAGGATGAAGGTATTCCATCCCCACACACGCTCGCTGTTTGCGTTGCGGCACGAATAGCCCGCCGGGAAAGCCTTCTTCGCACTCTCGTGGCTGAGGATGGCGAGGCCGACTTGCTTGAGGTTGTTGGAGCAGGAACTGCGGCGGGCCGACTCGCGGGCCGACTGCACCGCCGGCAGAAGCAGGCCGATGAGCACGCCGATGATCGCGATCACGACCAACAGTTCGACGAGCGTAAAGGCACGACGCCGCCGCGCACCATCCATGACCATGGGGAAGACTCTCAGGATGTTTGTCAAATCTTACGCGAACCGCGGCGGCGAATCCTCGCCATCCAGCCGGCGACCCCGACGCCGAGGCCGGCGAGGGCGAGGGCCCCAGGCTCCGGCACGACGACGACATTGGCCGTCACGGAGAGCGTGTTCGTGGCCAAAGCTCCGCTGAGCCCCGTTTGGTCTTCCATCGAGAGCTGGAAGGTCGCCGACTGCGTCCCCGAGGCCAACGTGAGCCCCGTCGGGTCGAACGTGATCGAATACTGACGCGTATCGCCGCCGGCGATGTTGGTGTACGTGCCAAGGTTCGTGCTGTAGCCCGTCGCCCCTCCCGAGACGCCCACGAGCGAAAGGTCGGCCGTCAGCGAAGAGCCCGCGGAGCTCGCGAGATTGAAGATCGAGAACAGGCCCGTGCCCGAGCCGACTTCCCACTGGCCAGTAGCATAGTTGTAGGTACCGAGGCTGATCGTGGTGCCGGTGAGGAGCGTGGCCGCGAGGCTCGACGTCGCGTGGTCGAGCACGGTCACGCTCACGCTGCCCGTGCCGCTGCCGATCGCGGCCGCGTCGGCGAGCATGAAGGAACCCGTCTGGCTCGCGCCGATCGCCGTGCCGGTGAAGAACAGGCTTGAGATCGTGCTGCTCGTCGAGCCGGCCAGGGCGGAGCCGCTGCTCGCCCCGGACACGTTGGAGCCGTTCGCACTGGCAAACGAGAGCGTCGCACCGCCGGCCGGCGTGATGTTGGCTGCCGCGTAGCTGATCGCGGTGGAGCCGCCGGTAATGATCGTCGCCGCCACGGGCGAGGCCGAGACGGCGCCAAACTCGGCCCTTCGCTGCACGGCGACGGCGCCATTGGAGCCGGAGCCCTGGAGCAGCGTGTAGCTAGAGTCGAGGCCGGTCGCGGTCACCGCCCCGGTCTTATTGCCCGAGTAGGTGAGCAGGTTGTAGATGCCGGCCGTCGGGCTCGTCATCGTGAGGGCGAGCGTGTTGGAACCTCCGCCGAGCGAGAGGTTGGTCATCGAAAGGCTGCCGCTGCTGCCGCCGTTGATGGCGAAGCCGAGCGTCGCGTTGCCGGCCGTGGTGAGCGACGCGATGGTGTTCGAGCGACTGCCGACGGTGAGCGTGGCTGCGTCGATGGACACGGCAGATGCCGAGGGGATCGCAGCCGATGTGCCGAGGACGAGCGTGCCGCCATTTCTCACGGCCGTCGGGCCGGCGTACGTGCTCGTATTCGAAATCGTGAGCGAAGCGCCGTCCACGACCACGCCCAGGCCGTTCGTGCCGGACATCAACCCGGTGGCGTCGAACTGGCCACCGGCAAACCGCATCGTGGCGCCGTTGACCTCGACGCCGCCGGAAAGGGTGAGCAGGCCGCCACCGGAATTGCTCACGGTGGCCGTGCCGCCGACGATTGTGCCGCTGGAAATCGTACGACTGATCGTTGCAGCCGCGCCCGTGTAGTCGAGTTTCGCGGTGTCCAGGACTCTGATCTTCGACGTGTTCAAGAGGCCGTTCGGACTCGGAAGCGAAACCACGCCCGCGGCAATCGTCGTCTGGCCCGAGAAGGTATTGGTGGCGCCGAGCGTGGTCGTACCCGTGTTCGTGACGGTGAGGCCGCTGGAGCCGGCGGTGCCGCCGTTCACGATCGGCCCGTTGAACACGGTGTTGCCGGTGCCGGCGAGCGTCAGCGTGCGGCCGACCCCCGTGCCGCTCTCCTGGAGGTACGTCGTGCCGCTGAACGTGAGCGATTTGCCGGCGGCGATGGTGTTGGTGAGTTGGCGGTTGCCGCCCTGCTGCACGAGTTCGGCGAAGCCGAGGCTGTTGCCGCCGCTGAAAGTGGCGGTGCCGGTGTTGAGGAGCACGTTGTTGGCGAGCAAGAGGTCGGTGCTCGCGGCAACGTTTGGCGCCGCCGCTCCGCTGAGCAATCGCAGCGTGCCGCTGCTCAGGGCGTTGGCGTGGCCGAGGAGCAGGTTGGCTCCGTTGAGCGTCACGTTGCCCGTGAACGAGTTGCTACCCGACAGCCAGAGCACGCCGCCGAGCGTCCCGGAGATCGTCGTGTTGCCGGCGGTGTTGCCGCCCGTGATGCCGCTCGTGATCGCGGTCGTGCCGCCTGACGAAAGCGTAAAGAGGTGAGTACCGGCAGTGAGGTTTAGTGGAAGGCTGATCGTCTGAGAGTTGCCCGTAGCGGAATTCTGAAGGTTTCCGGACAGCGTCAATGCGTTGCCCGACAGCGTGAACGCCCCCGCCCCGGCATTGAACAGGATCCTGGACGTCGTGCCGCCGGCCGTGGTGTTGTTGGTAGTGGCGAGCTGCGTGGTGCCTTGGAACACCAACGCCTGAGTTGTCAGCGGATCGGCCACCGTGCCAGTGTTGTAGGTCCAGTTGGCGCCGTTGGCCCAGTTGCCGTCGCCGCCGCCGCCACTCCACGTCCACGTCGTCTGCGCGACCGCGACAGACCCGGTCATCATCATGCAGCAGGGCACGACAACGGCTGCGATGATCCGGCTGGTGATCCCGGTGATTTTCAACAGTGAGCGAACGTTCATCGAGATGCCCTGTGCGCGGCGTGCGGTGAATGAACTCATGGTTTGAAACCCCCGTGTGCGGATGACGAGATCGCCGCCTTCGCGGCTCGAATCTCGACAGGGGAATAATGGCCCGGTTCTCCGTCCCCCACAATTCGGTTTTGGGCTGACGTTCCACGATTTCGGGCATCACGAAACAGCCCAAAAACAGCCTTTTTTTAAGGTTCCGGTGGGCGGCCGGACGGTCTCCGCCCGGCTATGATGCAGGCGGGTCGGAACCGTTGATGCAGGAGGTCAGCATGCGGAAAGGCAGATTCTGGGCGGCGACCGTGGCCGCCATTGCGATCCAATCCCCGGGCTGGGCGGGTGGCGCCGACGCCGGGGCAACGCCGGGGCCGGAGGCCGCACTCGTGGCCGCCGAGGGGCTCGAGGCCACGCTTTTCGCGGCGGAGCCGCTGCTCTCGAGCCCGTCCGACATCGACGTGGACTCCCGCGGCCGGGTGTGGGTGTGCGAGGTCACCAACTACCGCGGCAAGAAAGATACGCGGCCGGAAGGGGACCGGATTCTCGTGCTCGAAGACACCGACGGCGACGGCCGGGCCGACACGCAGACGGTGTTTCACCAGGGCCGCGACGTCGATTCCGCGCTCGGCGTCTGCGTGCTCGGCGAGGGTCCGGGGCGGAAGGTGATCGTGTCGTGCGGGCCCGACGTCTTCGTGTTCCATGATGATGACGGAGATCTCAAGGCCGACCGCCGCGAGTCGCTGTTCACGAAGACCGGCGCCCCGCAGCACGACCACTCGGTGCACGCGTTCGTGGCCGGGCCCGACGGCCGGCTGTACTTCAACTTCGGCAACTACGGCAAGGCCGTGCACGACCGCGACGGGCGGCCCGTGAAGGATCGCTTCGGCAACGAGGTGAATGCCTCCGGCCGGCCGTATCGCGAGGGGATGGTGTTTCGCTGCAAGCCCGACGGCACCGACTTCGAGGTGCTCGGCCACAACTTCCGCAACAGTTATGAAGTGGCCGTCGATTCCTTCGGCACGCTCTGGCAGAGCGACAACGACGACGACGGCCATCGCGGCACGCGGATCAACTTCCTGATGGAGTACGGCAACTACGGCTACAAGAACGAGGCGACAGGCGCCGGCTGGCAGGTGCCGCGGACGAACATCGAAGCCGAGATCGCCCGGCGGCACTGGCATCAAAACGATCCGGGCGTCATCCCCAATCTTTTGCTCACGGGGGGCGGCTCACCGTGCGGGATCTGCGTGTACGAGGGGACGCTTCTGCCGCAGCGGTATCACGGATCGCTCATTCACTGCGACGCCGGCCCCAACGTCGTGCGGGCCTATCATCCAGAGCGGAGCGGCGCCGGCTTCTCCGCCACGATCGAAACGCTCGTGGACGGCTCTGCGGACAAATGGTTTCGGCCCTGCGATGTGTGCGTCGCGCCCGACGGCTCGCTGATCGTGGCCGACTGGCACGATCCTGGCGTGGGCGGCCACGGCATGGCCGATACGGCCAAGGGCCGGATTTTCCGCATCGCCCCCCGCGGTTCGAAGTGGTCGGTACCCACGGTGGACATGGCGACCGTCACCGGAGCGGTCGAGGCGATGGAGAGTCCGAATCTCTGCACCCGGGCGATGGCACTCGACCGCATCGGTCGCGAGCCTGGCGCCGCGGTCGCGGCCCTCGACGCGGCGGCCCGCGATCCGCAGGACGAACGGCACGCCGCACGATTGGCCTGGGCGCTCGGCATGCTGCCGGGCCGGGCGGAGGCGACCGTGCAGCAGCTTGCCGCGGCGAACGATCCGCAGATGCGCAGCCTTGCAATCAGGATGTGCCGCCGCGTGCAGGGGGACGTACTCGGGCTGGTGGAGACACTCGCCCGCGACCCCGAGGCCGCAGTCCGGCGGGAGTGCGCCCTCGCGCTCCGCGGCCTCACAGGCGAGCGGGCCGACCGGGCGTGGGCCGAACTTGCCGCGGCGCATGTCGCCGGCGATCGGTGGGAACTCGAGGCCCTCGGCATCGGTGCCGACAGCCCGCATGATCCGCTGGGGCCGGACGTATGGAACGGGCGGCTCGCGGCCTGGCTCGCGAAGACGGGCGAGGCGTGGCGGGGGCCGGCCGGGCGGGAGATCGTGTGGCGGAGCCGGGCCCTCAAATCGGCCGAGTTGATCGCGGCCCTGATCGTCGATCCCACCACCTCCACGCCCGAGGCGCTGTGCCTCGCGCGGGCGCTCGACTTCCAGCCGCCGGCGGCCTCGGCGGCGGCCATGGCCGCCGTCGTGCCCGGATTCACGGCCCCCGACGAAAAGCTCCGGGCGATCCTCCCCGAACTCGTGCTCCGACTCGATCCCGGGGCGGCGGCCGTGCCGGCCATCGCGCGGCGGATCGACGAGGCGGCGTCGTTCGCCGGCGGCATGCCCGCGTTCGTGCGGATCGTGCGCCGCTTCCGCTTCACGCCGCGCATGCCCGACCTGCTCGCGATGGCGGCGGCCGCCGCGACCGACGAGTCGGTCGCCATCGATGCCGTGTCGGCCGCGCTCGACCTCGGCGGGGCTGAAGCGATCGGCGCCAGGCTCCGGGGAGCCGACGCGCCGGCAACCGACAGGCTGCGAAACGCCCTCGGCGGGGCCGGCAGCACGGCCGCGGTCGGCGTGCTCGAGGCCGAACTCCGCGATGCTTCGGCCGCGGATGCCGCGCGGGCGGCGGCGGTCCGCGCGCTCGCCAAATCGAAGACGGGCGGCACGCGGCTGGTGGCGCTCGCGAAGGAAGGCGCCCTCGCCGGCCCGCAGGCCCAGGCGGCGGGCGTGGCCCTCTCGGCCTGCCCCTGGGGCGACGTCCGCGAGGCGGCCGCGGCCGTTCTGCCGCTGCCGAAACCGCGCGGCGGTGGCACGCTGCCGGCGGTCACGGATCTGGTGCGGATGGAGGGGGACGCCGCCCGCGGCCGGGCACTCTTCGCAGGCGCCGCCACCTGCTCGAAGTGCCACGTGGTGAACGGGGCGGGCAAGGCCGTCGGCCCCGACCTCTCGGAGATCGGCTCGAAACTCGCGCGGCCGGCCTTGTACGAAGCCATCCTCGCCCCCTCGGCGGCGATCAGCCACAACTACGAGACCTGGACGGCGATCCTCGCCGACGGCCGGAGTGTCACGGGGCTGCTCGTCTCGCAGTCGCCTGCGGAAGCGATCGTGCGGGGGGCCGATGGGATCGACGTGGCCTTCGCAGCCGCCGACATCGAGGAACTCGTGAAGCAGCCGGTCTCGCTCATGCCGGCCGACATCGCCGCCACGCTCACCGCGCAGGAGTTGAGCGACGTCGTCGCCTGGCTTGAAACCCTGCGCACGGCGAACTGACGAGGCCGGCTTCTCGTGTGGCTCCGACACGCGGCGAGTGCACTATCCCGCAGCACGCATGCCCGTTTCCGCAGTTGAGACGGGAGCGGTGAGAACGTGCAATGAGGGGGGCTTGAAACCGGCACGGCCTGGGGAGGTTCGGCATGTTCCGATCATCGTGGAAACGCCCGGTCACGACGGGCGTCGTTCGGCGGCGGCGGAACGGGCTCTACGCGATCGAACGCCTCGAGCCGCGACAGTTGCTCGCGACCTACTACGTCAGCCCGACCGGGAGCGACTCGCGGAGCGGCACCTCGGCCGCCAGCGCCTGGAAGACGATCGCCAAGGTCAACAACAGTTCGTTCAGTCCTGGTGACAGCATCTTGTTCGAGGGCGGCAAGGTGTTTGCCGACGGACTCTGGTTCAGCAAGGGCGGCACGGCCACAAACCCGATCACGATCGGCTCCTACGGCACCGGCCAGGCCACGATCAGTCCGGCCGCGGGTGAAAGCGGGTTCTATGCTTACAATTGCGGTGGAATCGCGCTCAAGAACCTGAAGGTCCTCGGCGTCGGCGCGGCCACGAGCACCAAATCCGCCGTCGGATTCTTCAACGATCTGGCCGGCAACGTCAAACTGCCGCGCATCTCCGTTGACCAGGTGGAGGTGACCGGCTGCTACAGGGGGCTCACGGTCGGCGGGTGGAACGGATCGAGCGGCTATGACGGCGTGAGCATCACGAACGTCTCCGCCCACCACAACCGGCACGTCGGCATCCTCGTCTACGGGCCGACGTTCAATCCCGCGGCCCCGACGTACGCCATGACCAACGTCTACATCGGCCACTGTCAGGCCAACAACAATGACGGCGACCCGACGCTGCTCGAAAACCACACCGGCAGCGGCATCACGCTGGGCAGCGTCAACGGCGGCATCGTCGAGCGGTCGGTGGCGTTCGAGAACGGCATCAACAACCAGCCCAGCGAGGGGCCCGTCGGCATCTGGGCCTACGATTCGACGAACGTCACGATTCAATACAACGAGTCGTACAACAACCGCACCGGGGCCGGCAACGACGGCGACGGCTTCGATCTCGACCAGAACGTGACCAACTCCGTGCTCCAGTACAACTACTCGCACGGCAACGACGGGGCCGGCTACCTGATCTGTTCCGGACCGGGCACGCGAAACAGCAACAACATCGTCCGCTACAACATCAGCGAGAACGATTCCCGCAAGCGGACCTACGGCGCGATCTCGACCTGGGGGTTCGTGACCGGCCTGCAGGTCTACGGCAACACCGTCTCTATGGATCCGCCGACCGGCACCAACACGCCCATGGCCCTGAGGCTCGTGGGCACGGACCACCGGATCTTCAACAACCTGTTCGTCACGACGGGCGGCGTGACGCTGGTCCGCTACGACGTGGATGCGAGCCGGAATCCGCTCTACGATCCGGCGGTGGACCAGAACATTCTCCTGCGGGGCAACGCCTACTGGTCGAGTGGCGGCGGATTCAAGATCACGTGGGGCGCGACGACGTACACGAGCTTTTCATCGTGGCTCGCCGCCAACCCCGCCCAGGAACGCGTCGCCGGCGCGGTCGTCGGCAGGAACGTCGATCCGCTGCTGACATCACCGGGGAGCGGAGGCACCGTGGGCGACGCGGACCTCCTGGAGACGTCGCTCGGCGGCTACAAACTCCAGCCGCGTTCGCCGCTGATCAACGCCGGGCAGCATCCGTTCGCCTTGTTTGGGATCAACCCGGGAAGCCGCGATTTCTACGGCACCGCCATCCCGCGGAACGGGGCGTTCGACATCGGCGCCGACGAGTCGTTGTTCATCGCCCCGACCTTGGCCACGCCCGCCGCCTCCACACCCAATCCGGTGACCGGCAAGACGGCGAGCCTGAGCGTGCTCGGCGCCGACGACGGCGGCGAGGCCACCCTGAAATACACCTGGGCGACGCTCTCCCGGCCCGCCGGTTCCGCCGCGCCTTCGTTCAGCTCGAACGGCACCAACGCCGCCAAGAACACCGTGGCGACGTTCTCGAAGGAGGGATCGTATCTCTTCCGGGTCACCATCCAGGACGCGTCGGGGCTCACCGTCACCAGCAGCGTGACCGTGACGGTCAATCGGACGCTCACCAGGATCGCCGTGGCGGCGGCGGCCCCCACGGTGAGACGTTTCGGCTCCGTGCAGTTCACGGCGACGGCGTACGACCAGTTCGATGCCGCCCTGCCGACGCAGCCAGGCTTCGGCTGGTCCGTCGTGCCCACGCCGGGCGTGTTCGTGCAGTCGGCGATGGTCTGGCTCGTGGCCAGCGCCGGGGGCACCATCTCGAGCACCGGCCGATTCACGGCCGGGATGCGGACCGGCACCGCGACGGTCAGGGCGACGGCGGGCGGCATCAGTGGCACCGCGGTCGTGACGATCGTCTGAGCCGACCGGAGTAGCCCGCCTCGGCGGTGGCTGCGGTCAGGGCTTCAGGCGCCGGTCGGCGAAGTCGAGAAACACCCGCCAGTCGGTGGCGAGCGTGGTGTGGCCGCCGGTGTGCATGTGGTAGCCCAGGTCGTTGAGGATCGGCACGTCGGGCGTGGGCTCAGGTTCGTCCGCCAGGCCGCGCTTCCCGAACAGGGCGTACACGGGCGACGCGGCCTGAGCCGCCAGGAACTCGCCCCGCGGGTCCGACCACAGGTCGCTGCTGCCGGTGTTGAGCAGGAGCGGCCGCGGCGCCGTGAGCGCGACGAGCATGTGGGCATCGACCGGCAGCGCGTCCCAGTTTCGGTGGAAGCGGGCGAAGTTGCGGCAGAACTGATAGAGGTAGGTGGTCGTCATGTTGTCCACGTTCTCACCGAAGTCGCGCCGGCTGAGGGAGGCACCGCCCTCGCCGGAGCAGCTGGCGATCACGAGCGCGATCCGCGGGTCCTGGGCGCTCGCCCACAACACGGTCTTGCCCAGCCGCGACATCCCGAAGGCGATGATCTTGTCGCCGGCGACGTGTTTGTTGGTGAGCAGAAAGTCGATCGCCCGGCTCAGACCCCACGCCCACGCCCCGATCGCCCCCCACGCGTCATCCGCAGGCGCGGCCTGGCCGGGCTCGAGATACGACGCCCGCACGCCCCAGGGCAGGCCTTCCCCCTTCTCGAGGTCGGGCTCGATGTCGCCATGGCGGACGAAGGCGATGCCGTAGCCGCGCGACAAGACGAGCGGCACGTCCCATTCCTTCGACTGCCCGCGCGGCGCGTCTTCCGGGGGCATGACCATCGTTCGCGTCTTGCGGTCGAGCGTCGGGTGGAGATGGACTCCGGGGTCGTCCACGACCGTCCAGTTGCCGCTGAAGTGCAGGCAGAGAAACACGGGCACCGGCCCGGCGGCCTCTGCCGGCGTGTAGAGCAGCAGGTGCATGACCGGGCTTTCGGCCCGATCGGAAACCCGTATTTCGGCCTGGGTGCGGCGTGCCGTGCCGCCGAGCGCGACCGCGCCGTCCTCGACCACCCGGACTTCGTAGCCCTGCGGCAGTCCGGGCGGCGTGCGGCCGAAGATCTGGCGCTCGTACAGGCCGAGAATCTCCGGCCGGCGTCGGGCGATCCAGTCGTCGGCCGTCCGCACGGGCCTGCCGTCCTGCATCGCGAGCACGTCGGGCAGGGTGTAGGCCGGCACCGCCGATTCCTGTTTGTTGACGTGATCCTGGCCGGCTTTGACCGGCACCTGCGTGGTGCGCGGGGGGCGGGCCGGCTCGACCGCGGCCGGGGCGAATGTCTGCAGATCCGGCAGGACGGTCGTCACGCCCTCGGCAGGCACGTCGAGCCCGGCGCTCCAGACGACGCCGTTGAGGATGAATCGCCGCAGGTTCTCGTCGCGCCAGTTGCGGTAGAAGTGCGGCATCACGATGGCGAAGCCGCGTCCACCGCCCGGCCGCTCGACGCACCAGGCCACGGTTTCGCGCCGCGGTGCGTCGGGTGGCAGCATCGACGTGGCCAGGGCCGTGACGTTCGGCGCCATCACGTTGCCGGGGCCGAAGTAGTTGTTGATGTAGGGTTCGTCGTGGAGCGTGAACTCTTTCCAGCCGCGTGACACGGGGTGCGATGGAGCCGCGGGGGTGATCGTGGCCCGCTCGAAGAATTTCGCGATCGACTGGTGGTGCGCGCAGGAACGATTGGCGAAGTAGCCCCCGAGCCAGCGCAGCAGGGGATGGTCGCCGTCCGGCGACACGTCGTTCCCGAGCAGGCCGGTGGCGTAATGCACGCAGGCGATCCCGCAGCCCCGCCGCATCATCGCATCGAGGTCGGTGAGGTTGCGTTCCGGATCGGGCAGGCGGTTCGCCGGGAACGTGTCGCCGATGAAGACGACGCAGCGGGCCAGAGTGCGCTGCGCCTGATCGGGCCACCCCTCGACGACGTCGGCCCGCACGTCGGGCACATCAGTCGTGTTCTCGAGGCAGTGCTTCAGGAGCCGGCCTCCGGCCGCAACCTCGTGGGAGCCGGGGGGATGATCGCTGGGGCCGACCACGACGAGGACCCGGGTGGGGTCTGCAGCCGTCAGGGGGAGCGCGGCCCACCATCCCACGAGCACGACCGCCAAGCGCAAGACATGTCGCATGGGAAGACCTCGTTCAGCTGTCCGCCTTGATCGCCTTGAGCGCGGACGCTTCCGGCTCCAGCCGCTTGTAGAACGCGTCGAGCGGGTAGCAGCCGCTCCGCAGGCCGTGCCGCGGGGCGGTTGTGCAGTCGGAGAAGGTCCGGCAGATGAGCCCGCGCACGAGCGGCCGGCCGGCGAGTGAATCCGCCGGGAGTTCGGGATACGAGAGCACCATCCGCCCGAGGCCGACGGCGTCGATCCAGCCGGCCCGCACGATCGCCTGGGAGGCGTGGACGGCGTAGTCCTGCAGATAGCTGTAGCCCGAGCCCACGAGCGGCAGCCCGGGCACGGCCGCTTTCGCCTGCCGACAGGCGTCGATCTGCCGCCACACGCCCAGGAGCGGGTCCTCGGGCGGCGGGTAGCCGTCGGAGGGCGGAAACGCCGCCGGCCGCTGGATGTGCGGCACCGTGTAGGGGCTGCCCGCCGAGAGATTGACGGCGACCACGCCCCGGTCGCGAAGGAGCTGCAAGAGTGCGATCGGCTCGGCGAGGTCCATGCGCGTCGGGTCGCGGGCATCGACGCCGAAGCCGCAATCGTAGGGGAGATGATCGGCGAACGGAAAAGGCTCGCCGTGGTCGCCGACCTTGTGCCAGGGCACGACGTCGAACAGCGACAGCCGCACGCCCACAAGCAGCCGCGGGCAGGCGGCCCGCACCCGCTCGATGATCCCGAGCAAAAGCCGCGTCCGGCCGGCGAAATCCCCGCCGTAGGGCCCGGGCCGCCCCCGCGCGGAGAGGAATTCGTGGAGCAGGTAGCCGTGGCAGGCCTTGATATCGACCATGTCGAAGCCGGCTGCGTCGGCATCCCGCGCGGCGGCGATGTACGCCTCGATGAGCCGCTCGACGTCGGCGTCGGTGAGCACGCAGGCATCGTCGGCGGGATTCACGCCATGGCGGGCGTCGAGCAGCGGGTGGTGGTAGGCGATCCGCGGGCTGCGGCCGGCGGGCGTCGGCTTCGAGAACCGGCCGGAGTGGGTGAGCTGGAGGGCGACGACGAGGTCGTCGAGCGTGCCGAACTTCGCCAGGTGGGCGTCGCGGAGCGCCGTGAGCAGCTCGGCATAGCCCGCAACGCCGCACTCGGGCGCGCAGAGCTGGTTTGGATTGGCCCGTCCCTCGGCGACGACGGCGACGGCCTCGCCGCCCCAGACCAGCTTCGCGCCGCTCTCGCCGAAGCGGGTCCAGCGACGCAAGAGCGTGGGCGTGGGGGCTCCGGCATCGGTCGCGTCCCAGCCTTCCATCGGATGGATGCACCAGCGGTTGCCGACGGCACGCCCGCCGATCGCGAGGGGCTCCGCGAGCGGCGAGCCGGCCGCCGCCGAGAGCACGTCGTCGTCGAGCGGAATCGGCGCCGCGATTGCGGCCAGATGCGAGCGAAGTTCGGCGGCGGAGCGAAACCTGGCGATGCGGGGGATCATCGGTTGAGGTCCTCGTGCGGGCGCTCGTGAAAGGGTTCGTCCGGATCATACACCCCGCCACCACGCCGAAATCGAACCGTTCTCAGGAGCATTGGCCGCATGGCATAAAACCATCATCCCGTGCCGGGCGATGCCCGCGCGGCCTGCCGAGCGGACTGGCGAACCCGATGCGATTCGCCGATACTCCCCGCATGACCTCCATCGACATTGATCCTCTGTCGCTCGTGCGCCCGCGGCGCCGCATCCGCGGCATGTCGGCGATCCTGCTGCCATTTCGCGGTGCCGGCGGGATCGACTGGGACGCGTTCGCCACGCATGTGAGCTGCACCGCGGCCGCCGGGATCGCGCCTGCCGTCAACATGGACACTGGCTACGTGCAGCTGATCGACGATGCGACCCGCCGGCAGGCGCTCGCCATCGCCCGCGACGTGCTCGGCCCGGCTGGTGAACTCGTCGCGGGGGCGTGCGTCGTCGATACGAGGGGCAGCGCGTTCGACGAGGCGGCCTACGGCCGGCAGATCGACATGATCGCCGCCGCCGGCGCGGTGCCGGTGATCTTCCCGTCGTGGGGGCTCACCACCGGCGGCGATGCCGACTTCCTCGACCGCTATCGGCGGCTTGCGGCACGAGTCGAGCGATTCATCGGGTTCGAGCTCGGCACGGCCTTCGTGCCGTACGGCCGCGTCCTCTCCCTCGAAGCCTACGGCGAACTCATCCAGATCCCCAACTGCCTCGGGGCGAAGCACTCGTCGCTCTCGCGCCGGCTGGAGTGGGAGCGGCTCGCCCTGCGCGACCGCGTGCGCCCCGAGTTCCACGTGTTCACGGGCAACGATCTCGCGATCGACATGGTCCGCTACGGCAGCGATTGGCTGCTCGGCCTCTCGACGGCCGCGCCCGAGGCGTTTGCCCGCCGCGACCGGTGGTGGGCCGAGGGCGACCCGCGGTTCGACGAACTCGACGACGCCCTGCAGGCCCTCGGCGACTTCGCCTTCCGCGAGCCCGTGCCGGCCTACAAGCACTCGATGGCGCAGGCCCTCTTCCTGCGGGGAATCCTCGAGTGCGACGAGCCGCACCCCGACAGCCTGCGGCGGCCGGAGAGCGACCGCGAGATCATCGCCAGGATCCTCGACCGCATCGAGCGGGCATTCACGGCCGTGTGACCGCCGGCCCCCGCGATCAGCGTTGCCGTTTTCGAGAGTCGATGTGCATCAAAGATGGTTTTTCGTGAGGCGAGTCGCCTGCGACGATGCAGCCTGTTGCAAGGAGCAGGCGATTGAAGCCGATTGAAAAGCACACGATCGGAATGGGCGACCGTTTTGCCCGGCAGGGGCAGGCGCAGTTGGCGGCCGTGTGCCGGGCCCACGAGGAGGGCATCGGCGTGTTCCCGGTGTGGAACAAGTCGAACCGCGAACACACGATCGTCGGCAGCCATCCGGACGATCTGCGGGCCGAGGCCGACGCGGCCGTGGCCGCCCTCGGCTGGCAGAGGCCGTATTACGTCGATGCCGATCACATCGGCCTGGCGACGGTCGATCGTTTTTTGGCGGCGAGCGATTTTTTCACGATCGACGTGGCCGAGGCGATCGGCAAGCCGGCCGCCGCCGACCGGCACGCGGCGGCGCTCAAGGCGCTCGGCCCGCTGATGGGGGCGATCGACGTGCCCGGCCTGCCCGGAGGGCTGCGGATCGATTTCGCCACGGCCGAACAGACGGTGGCGAAGTTTTTGCCGGCAGCCGAAGAGGCCGGGCGGATCTTCCGGCACATCGCCGCGCACCGCCACGACGAGGAGTTCGTGACGGAGGTTTCGATGGATGAAACCGACGCCGCCCAGACGCCCGAGCAGCTGTTCGTGATCCTCAAACTGCTCGCCGACGAGGGGATACCGCTGCAGACGATCGCCCCCAAGTTCACCGGCCGCTTCAACAAGGGCGTGGATTACGTCGGCGATCTGGCCGCCTTCCAGCGGGAATTCGAGGCCGACCTGTGCGTGCTCGCCTTCGCCCGCGATCGCTTCGGGCTGCCTGCCACGCTCAAGCTGAGCGTGCATTCCGGGAGCGACAAGTTTTCGCTCTACCCCGTGATCAAGAAGCTCCTCCGGCGACATGACGCCGGCGTCCACGTGAAGACCGCGGGCACCACCTGGCTCGAGGAGCTGATCGGCCTCGCGGAGTCGGACGGCGAGCCGCTCGCACTCGCCAAGGAAATCTACGCCCAGGCCCTCGACCACTACGCCGAGCTGACGGCACCCTACGCCACCGTGATCGATATCGACATGCGGCGGCTGCCGACGGCCGCCGACGTCGCGGGCTGGTCGGCCGACGGGTACGTCTCGGCCCTGCGGCACGTGCCGTCGTGCCCGGCGTACAACCCGCACTTCCGCCAGCTGCTCCACGTGGCATTCAAGGTGGCCGCGAAGAAGGGAGCCCAATACTTCAAGGCCCTGGAAGAGCATGCGGCGGTCGTCAGCCGCAATGTCACCGACAACCTGCTCGACCGCCACATCCGCCCGATCTTCGGCTGACCGTCACTGCGGTGAGGCGGATGCGTCGTCGAGCCGCGCGGGCTCGAGCTTCGGAACGAGCAGGTGGATGATCGCGAGCGCCGCAAGATACGCCGAGGCGCAGATCACGAAGATCGGCACGTAACTGCCCGTCTTCTGCAGGATCGCCCCCACGACGAGCGCGATCAGCATCCCACCCACCGACCCGGCCATGCCGCCGATCCCCACGACCGACGCCACCGCCCGGCGCGGGAACATGTCGCTCGTGAGCGTGAACAGGTTGGCCGACCAGCCCTGATGTGCGGCGGCGGCGAGCGACACGAGCCCCACCGCCACCCAGAGGTTCGTGGCCCGTGCCGCGAACAGCATCGGCACCACCGCCAACGCGCAGACGAGCATGGCCAGCTTGCGGGCGGCGTTCGCGCTCCATCCGCGCTTGAGGAGATGCGACGACAGCCAGCCGCCGCCGATGCTGCCCACGTCGGCCACGAGGTAGATCACGACCAGCGGCAGGCCCATCGTCTTGAGGTCGAGCCCGTGGTTGCGCTTGAGAAAATCGGGCACCCAGAAGAGATAGAGCCACCAGATCGGATCGGTGAGGAATTTGCCGAGGGCGAAGGCCCAGGTCTGCTTCAGCGGAAACACCGCCGCCCATGGCACCGGCACGATCGACTCGGGCGGATCGCTGTGGATGAGGGCCAGTTCCTCCACCGACACGCCCGGATGCTCCTCCGGGCGGCGGTAGCCCGCGAGCCACCACGCCACCCACACGAACCCCAGCAGGCCCGTGGCCAGGAACGCCCATTGCCAGCCGTACTGCACCGTGATCCAGGGCACGACGAGCGGCGTGACGAGGGCGCCGATGTTGGTGCCGGAGTTGAAGATGCCCGTGGCGAGGGCCCGCTCCTTCTTCGGAAACCACTCCGCAACCGCCTTGATCGACGCCGGGAAATTGCCCGCCTCGCCGAGGCCGAGGATCACCCGCGCGAGCGCGAGACCCGCCGTGGCTCCGCCGAGCAAGAGCACCTGCGGGGGATCGATCGACACCGTCGGCAGCCGCAGCCAGGGAAGGCGATCGGCGCAGGCATGCGCCATCGCCCCGATGCTCCAGACGACGACGGCGATCGAGAAGCCCGCCCGCACGCCGATGCGATCGATGATCCGGCCCGAGAGCAGGAGGCCCACCGCGTAGGCGGCCTGGAAGCTGAACACGATCGCCGCGTAGTCGCGCTCGTCGAAGTGAAACTGCTCCTGGAGCGTCGGCTTGAGGATGCCGATCACCTGGCGGTCGATGTAGTTGATCGCCGCGGCCATGAAGAGCATGCCGCACACGACCCAGCGCACGCCCCAGCCGCCGGTCTGGGTACGCGGAGCGTCAGGAGCGGTCCGGTCACCTCGGGAAGTCAAAGTAGGCTCGTGCATTGTCGTGGCAGATACCGCGGACCAAGCGGCCCACGAGTTCGAAGTCGGAGGGAATCTCGCCGCGATCCATGTCGCGGCCCAGCAGGTTGCAGAGCGTGCGGCGGAAGTATTCGTGACGCGGATACGACATGAACGACCGCGAGTCGGTGACCATCCCCACGAACCGCGAGAGAAGGCCGAGGTTCGACAGGGCATTGAGCTGCCACTCCATCGCCTCCCGCTGGTCGAGAAACCACCAGCCGCTGCCGAATTGCACCTTTCCGGCGATCGCGCCGTCCTGGAAATTGCCGGCCATGGTGGCGAACACGTAGTTGTCGGCGGGGTTCAAGTTGTAGAGGATCGTGCGGGGCAGCGAGCCGTCGCCGTCGAGGGCGTCGAGATAGCGGGCGAGCGAGACGGCCTGGGGGAAATCGCCGATCGAGTCGCAGCCCTGATCCGGCCCCCGCATGCGGAACATTCGGCCGTTCACGTCGCGCAGCGCCCCGAGGTGAAGTTGCATCGTCCAGCCGAGTCGGGCATAGAGCCGGCCGAGGAACAGCATCACCACCGCCGAGTAGCCTGCTCGTTCCGCCGCCGACACGGGCTCCCCGGCCAACGCGCGGGCGAAGACGCCCGCAGCTTCTTCCGCCGTGAGCGACGGGGCGGGGCAGGCGTCGAGGCCGTGGTCCGAAAGCCGACAGCCGAGGGCGTGGAAGGAGTTGGCCCGGCGTTCGAGGGCGGCGAACAGGTCGGGCAGGGTGCGGATATCGAGCCCCGCGGCCGCCGAGAGCCGCTCGATCCAGGCCGCGAAGCATGCCGGACGATGCACCGCCAGCGCGGCATCGGGGCGGAACGTGGGGAGCACCGTGGTGGGGAGGTCGCCCTCTGAGAGGGCCCGGTGGTTCGCAAGCCCGTCGGCCGGGTCGTCGGTGGTGCACAGCGTCTCCACCCGGAACGCATCGAGGATCCCCTGGGCCGAGAGTCGGGGCGTGGCCAGCTGCTCGTTCGCCGCCGCCCAGATCCGGTCGGCGGTCCGCTCATCGAGGAGTTCCGTGATGTCGAAATAGCGGGCCAGTTCGAGATGTGTCCAGTGGTACAGAGGGTTGCGAACCGTGTGCGGCACCGTCGCGGCCCAGGCCCGGAACTTCTCCAGCGGCGCGGCGTCGCCGGTGCAGAGCCGCTCCGGCACGCCGTTGGCCCGCATGGCCCGCCATTTGTAGTGGTCGCCCTCGAGCCAGATCTCGAACAGATTGCGAAACCGCCGGTCGGTGGCGATGTCGGCGGACGACAGATGGCAGTGGTAGTCGATGATCGGCTCGGCAGCCGCAAAGTCGTGGTACAGCCGTCGGGCCGACCGGCTCGCCAGGAGAAAATCGTCGTGGATGAAGGTCGGGCTGGAGACGATCATGGGTATGGCGTTCGGCGTGTCTGGTCAGGGGCTGCGGGCCGTCTTGCGGAACTCGGCCGGCGTCAGGCCGACCACGTTGCGGAAGGCGGCGAAAAATGTGTTGAGATTCGCGTAGCCGCAGCGCTTTGCGATGTTTTCGATCTTGTCGTCGGTCTCGGAGAGCATCTGCTTGGCCGCCTGAATCCGGGTGCTGCGGATTTTCTCGCCGGGGGGGCAGCCGACGTGTTCGCAGAACGCCTGGTGGAGGCCGCGGCGCGACATGCAGGCAGCCTCCGCAACTTCATCGACACCGATCGGGTCGGTGAAGTTTTCTGCGATGTAGCGGAGGGCGAGCACCACGCCCTCGTGTTCCACGGAAAGGATGTCGCTGCTCATGCGCGGAATCACGCCAGCGGGCGGGATGCGCACCGGCTTTACGGGCCGCTTCTCGCCGCGCATCATGCGGTCGAGGATCGCGGCCCCCTCGTAGCCCTGCCGCTCGAGGTTCGTGTCCACGCCGGAGATCGTCTTGTTCGCCGTGCCGACCGAGAGCAGGTAGTCGTCGATTCCCACGATCGCCACCTGGGAGGGCACGTGGATTCCCTCCGCTTCGCAGATCTCCCGGACCTCGACCGCGAGCGTGCCGTTGGCCGCGAACACCGCCAGCGGCTTTGGCGACTTCTTCAGGAACGCGAGCAGCCAGTCGCGGCGGCGCAGCCAGGTGTTTTGGGTGGCTCCCTGGGAGTCTTGTGTCTCCCAACGGAGCCAGATGCATTCGTGGCCGCGGCGGGCGAGTTCATGGATGAAGGACTCGCCGCGCTCGACCTGCGACCAGTTCTCCGAATCGCTATAGAAGCAGAACCGCCTCAGGCCACGCTCGAGAAAGTGCTCCGCGACCAACTCGCCGGTCTTGGCGTGGTCCTGGACGACATGGGCGAACGGCAGGTGGGGCCGGCGAAGCGAGAAATCGACGGTCGGTTTCTTCACCGACAGCACGAACTGCACCAGATCGTCGCCGCTCGCCAGCCAGGCGAGCACGCCATCTCCGCTCCAGCCCCACGGGATGACCTTCTCGTGGATGATGCTGTGGGCGGCGAGGTGCCAGTGGTGCTCCATGGCGTAGGCGGCGATGCCGCGGAGCAGGCGGTGGTCGTACCAGCCGAGGGCGACGAGCACGTTTTTCGGCCGCTTGGTCACAGAAGTCCGTTCCGGCAGATGCACGGGGCGACGATTCGGTGCCGCCCAGACCCACGATCGCCGGACTGTCCCGAAGCCGCAATGCAGAATTCAGCACCCGCAATCCAGTTTACGGCATCGTCACCCCGGTGTGCTCAGGCGTGGTGGCCTGAGCGGAGCGCCGTCGTGGCAATCCTGTTCGGCACGGCGGTGGCGGCCCTGTGGGGCAAGCGTCCCGCTTGCCTTGCCGTAGGACAGGCTTCAGCCTGTCATGCCTTGTCGTAGGACAGGCTTTAGCCTGTCATGCCTTGTCGTAGGACAGGCTTCAGCCTGTCATGCCCCAACGCAGTCGCCCCGGCTTGGGATCGCCCCGTACCAGCTCGCCGGACGCTCACCGCGCCCATCCATGGGCTTCGTTCGCTCGGACCTGCCTCCGCCGGCGGGAGCGCCTCCGCCGGCGGGAGCGCCTCCGCTTGGCCATCCTGGCTGCGCTGGTCAGCGACGCCGGCTCAATGGTAGGGGGAAGCCCGAACGGAAGCCCGAAGCGCAAGCGAGGGAACGGCCTTCTCCCTCGCTTGCGCTTCGGGCTTCCGTCGAACCGAGGGCGCAGGCCCGCTGCAGGTCACGCCCAGCCGCGAGAGCAGCGGACGGATCTTCCGCAGATACCTCAGTCCCTGGACATCCTGATTGCCAATCCCGCGCGCTCCTGGGCCGGTCATGACGGGCACGATATCGCCATCCAAATCAGGGCGCAGGTTTCCTGCCTTCGCAGTCGCCATCAGATCCGATGCGCACATCTCGTGCCGAACAGGATTGGCCGTGGCGGCCAACGCATTCATCGACAGAGGTCGAGGGCGATGGCCGCCAGGAGCACGACGCCGATCAGGGCGTTGGCCGTGAAGAACGCGTCGCTGACCCGCGAGAGGTCATCGGGCCGCACGAGCGAGTGCTCCCAGGCGAGGAGGGCGACGATGGCGGCGAGCGCGACCCAGTAAATCACGCCCAGTTCGGGTACGGCCAGCGGCAGCGTCGCGAGCGCGAGCACCGTGGCGGCGTGCAACCACTTTGCGAGGTCGAGCGCCCGCGGCACGCCGAGCCGGGCTGGGATGCTCTCGAGGCCGTGCCCGGCGTCGAACTGGGCATCCTGGCAGGCGTAGATGATGTCGAACCCGGCGACCCAGAGCGTGACCGCGATTCCCAGGATCGCCGCCGGCAGGATGTCGATGGGATGGTCGATGAGCACGCTGCCGCGGATCGCGATCCAGGCCGCCACCGGGGCGAGGCCGAGCGCCACCCCGAGCCACACATGCGCGAGCATCGTGAACCGCTTGGCGAAACTGTAGCCGAGCAGCCAGGCGAGCACCGGCGCCGAGAGCACGAGCGGCAGCCAGTTTGGCAAGAACAGGAGCGTCGAGGCGATGAACGCCGCCGACGAACCGGCGACGAGCAGAAGCACTTCGCCCGTGCCGACCGCGCCCCGTGGCAGGTGGCGATTGGCGGTGCGGGGGTTCGCCGCATCGATCGTGCGGTCCACCAGCCGGTTGAACGCCATCGCTGCGGTGCGGGCCGCGACCATGCAAACGAGAATGCCGGCGATCGCCCGCGGCCACGCCACGGCCGGCCCTCCATCGGCCTGGAACCTGAGCGCTATCAGCGTGGCCATGATCGCGAACGGCAGGGCGAAGATCGTGTGACTGAACCGCACGAGCTCGAGGTAGGTGCGGATCGAGGCGGCGGTCATGCGTGGGCTCCCCAGCGTGGCATGAGCGCGTTGGCGACACCGAGCTGGTCGCAGATCCGCGCCACGACGAAATCGACGAGGTCGGCGACCGAATCGGCGCCATGGTAGAAGCCGGGCGAGGCGGGGAGCACGACGGCGCCCGCCTCGTGGATCGCCTGCATGTTTTTGAGCTGCGGCAGCGAAAGGGGCGTCTCCCGCGGCACAACGACCAGTTTACGCCGCTCCTTGAGATGCACCTCGGCCGCGCGGTGGATCAGGTTTTCGCCGATCGAGTGGGCCACCGCACCGAGCGTGCTGCCGCTGCACGGGCAGATCACCATCGCTGCGGTGAGGAACGAGCCACTCGCGATCGGGGCCATCAGGTTCTTGGAGTGGTGGTAGTGGAGCGTGCCCGTCGCCGGCGGCGCCTTGCCGAGCAGCGTGTCGAGACGGAAGGCATCGAGATCGATCCGCCGCCCCAGTTCCTGCTCGATCACGGCTTGGCCCGACGGGCTGATGGCGAGGTGGATCTCCCGGCCCGCCGCGAGCAGGACTTCGAGCAGTCGGATGGCATACGGGGCGCCCGAGGCGCCGGTGATGCCGACCACGAGGGGCAGGGCAGGCGTCACGCGGCGGCACTCCCGGCCCGCGTTGCGATCGTGAGCGCAGCGATGCCGAAGGTGAGCGGGATCTGCTCGACGCGGTCGAAGCCCGCCGAGCGAACGAGGGCTGCAAGCCGCTCCCCCGACGGAAACTCTTCGACGCTCTTGTTGAGATAGGTGTAGGCGTCGGAGGCATTGCGGGCCACGGCGTTGCCGATGACGGGAAGCACCCGCCGGAAATACCAGAGGTAAAACGACCGCACGGCCGGGTTGGCGGGGATCGAAAACTCGAGGATCGCCAGCCGCCCGCCGGGACGGAGCACGCGGGCCATCTCGGCAAGGCCGCGGGAGAAGCAGCGACGCAGTCCGGCGCGGCTCATCGGCCTGCTTCACTGCCGGTGTCGTTCGAATAGGCGGGCATCATGCCCGCCACACTTCAAGTACGCCCGGCTGGACTCGAACCAGCGGGCTCGTTTTTGGCGTCGCAATCCCCGAAGAAACCACGAAATCGACCGTTAGTCTTTGCTCGTCAACGACTTCCGAGAGCACATCCGATTTCGCCCGCACCGCCAGTTTCACCGCCCAGATGGCGGAAAAAGCTGCCGATTTGAGGATTCCTCAAATTGAAATCGGCCTCCAAAAATCCATCCGCCCAGATTTGATCCGAGGCCGTGGAAGTCGACCAGATGGCCTGCCTCTTCCCGAGCGGGAAAGTCCCCAAGAGCGAAACCTTATGACTCCAATCCCAAGGCGATTTTCAGAGCCCGATCGAGCTCATCGATTTTTGCTGAGGAGAACTGCCCCATGAGCCGGGCAAGTCGCTGTCGTGGCACCGTCAAAATGTTGTCTGTGTTGACCACTGAGGGGCGGGGCAGTCCCTCCGCTCTGCCAATCGAAACCTCGGTAGGCAGTCCGCGGGAAGTACGGGTAACAAGGGCCACCACAACCGCTCCGATCGTGTCGCAGACGGCATCCCTCGTCAGCACGACGACCGGTCGCGGCCCGACCGGTGGCGGCAGGTCCGCCCACCAGACTTCAGCCCTGCGCATCGGCCCCGGGCGTCTGGCAGCCCCCCTCAGCGCCCTCGATCTCGGGCAACTCGGACAACATGGCCAGCTGGGTGGCGGCGATGTCCGTGGCCTCGATGTCCATGATCGCTTCCGCCTCGATGTAGCTTCGCAGGGCTGCTTCGACGACGTCAGCCAAGGCTCGCCCCTGGTGACCGGCGAGCCGCCGCAGTTCCTGCTCAATCTGATCGCCAACCTGAATGACCATTCAATCATCATACGCTGCCGGACAAACCTCGGGAACCGGGGAACGCGATGGTGGGAATCAGCGGGATACTGATCGTGGGGGCAATCCACTGGTCCTCGTGGCGCTCGACGCCGCGGGAACGGAGATGTCGCGCGGGTTGAGGCCGCAGGTGAGAAGGCGGCTCTGGTGAGAGTCGCTCGCATCGGCCTTGTTGCCGCTCTAGTGTACGGGCGAACACTCATCCCGTCCATGTCCCGGTGTGCCCATGGTCGCCGTGCTGACTGCGTCGCCGACGCGGTCCATAGTCCGCCCGCACGTCGGCGCTGCGAGTTCCCGCCGCTACGAGCGGCGCCGACCGGAGAAGACGCCGCTCTACAAGGTCGTCGCAGAGCACCTCGAAGGCTGGCTCGAGACTCGGGCGGTCGCTGAGCAGACCGTTTCGGCGCACGTCGAACGGGAGCTGCGGTCGTACCTCACCTGTGGCATCCTCTGCTTCGGATTTGGCCGGGCACGCTGTACATCGTGCGGGCAGGGTTTTGTCGTGGCCTTCTCGTGCAAGGGCCGCGGTGTCTGTCCCTCCTGCAACGGCCGCCGGATGGCACAGACAGCTGCGCATCTCGTCGACCACGTCATTCCCCCGGTGCCCGTGCGGCAGTGGGTGATCTCCGTGCCGAAGCGGTTGCGCTGCTTCCTCGCTGACCGGCCCAACGCGGTCGCGGCCCTCACGAGGATCTTCATCGAAGAGATCGAACGACTGCTTTGTACTGCGGCGGGCTCGACCCGTGACGGCGTTAGGCCGAGCGTAGCTCGCCCGCGACTCGGCGCCGTCTCCTTTCTGCACCGCTTCGGATCGGCTCTCAATCACCACGTGCATCTCCATGCGTGCGCGACCGACGGCGTCTTCGTCCCAACATGTGACCGGCCGCCGGCGTTCCTGCCGGCTCGGGCGATCACCCAGGCGGATTTGGCCGCGCTTACCGAGAGGGTCCGCCGGCGTGTCGTGCGTTGGTTCCGCATGCAGCGGCTCCTCGACGCCGATGCGGCCGCCGACATGGTCGCTCGAGAAAACAGTGGGTTCTCTGTGGACGCCAGCGTCCGGATCACGCTCATTGACCGCGACGTGCCGAGCTATTTTCAGAGCCTCGAGCACCTGCTGCGATACTGTGCCCGGCCGCCCTTCGCGCTGGAACGGCTCTCCGTGATGCGCGGCGAAGACGGCCGCATCGCCTGCGTCCGCTACGTGCTCCCCCGACACAAAGCGGCCAACTGGGTCGGCCCGGGGCGCGGGCGGAAGTCCACACGGCCGGGCGCCAACGGCATTGTCGAACTCTCGCCGTGTGATTTCTTGGACCGGTTGGCCGATCTCGTGCCGCCGCCGCGGAAGCACCGGCATCGCTATCACGGGGTGTTCGCCCCGAATCACAAGCTCAGGCCTGCCGTCACGGCCCTCGCCATCGCGAATGTCGGCAAGCGGCGAGATGCCGCGACTGGCGGGGATGCGGTCGGCGGACATGCGGCACGCCGAGATGCCACCGGCGACTGCTGCGACTCATGCGACCAACCGCGATCTCACGACACCTCCCGGATCGCTTGGGCGAAACTCATGGCCCGGGTGGGGGAGGAGTTTCCGCTCGAGTGCCCGGGGTGCGGCGGCGACATCGGGCTCATCGCGTTCATCACCGAGCCGGGGCCGATCCGGAAGGTCCTCACGCATCTGGGCGAACCGCTCGAGCCTCCGCCAGTCTCTCCCGCCCGTGGCCCGCCCGCCGACTGGGGAGAGCTCGTCCAAGTCGACGACGACCGGGCAGTTTTTCAGGCGTCACCCGTCGAGCTGCCCGACATCGACATCCACAGCCTCTGATGGCATTCCATGCCACGGTGCGGACGGCCCGCGAGAAGAGCGGTTTGAAGGCCGGTCTGCGCCGACGAGAAAAATCCGGCCTTGAGCGTGGATAGGAAGCTCTTCGGCACCTCCACGATCGGGCCGCATCCAGTCCGATCAGCTCCGGCGGTTGCTCCTCATGGTCCTCGCTGCTCGGCCGACGCTTGCCGAAGTGCCATTGGCCGACCTATCCTTCAAAGAGTGGGTCACGGCACGGATCATCGGTCGATTCCTCTGAGGCGTCGGCGGGTGGTATGGCCGCTCAAGAGAGAACCGCAGCCGGACCCTTTTTGCAACCGAAGCGCAGCCGGACTGGTGGCCG
>Ga0214923_10001930_pt1 | contig 28547 bp, 30 predicted proteins | sample LL1510_MetaG_FD_177993 | JGI IMG/M metagenome (GOLD analysis project Ga0214923, IMG submission 177993) | Freshwater microbial communities from Lake Lanier, Atlanta, Georgia, United States - LL-1510 | ecosystem: Environmental > Aquatic > Freshwater > Lake | place: USA: Georgia | collected...
CACACGCCAAACCCAATGAGCGCGGCGGCCACGATGGCCAGAATAATGTAGAGTAACGTTTGGTTCTTTTTGGTTGCCTGCTTGGCCATATGTTCCCTGTGCCCTGTCTTTTGTTATCGTTATTCTAACTGTAGCACAAATAGAGGGAATGGTCAAAAAAACTCAAGGTTTCTGCGGTGTTTGGCCGTGCGGTGCAGCGAAAATTAGGGTGCGGTGCACTCACGCCTTGTAGGCGGGCAACATGAGCGTAAAGCGGGTATGGCCGACGGGGGCGGGGTCGAGCGCTATCATGCCGCCGTGGTTGCCGACAATTTTGGCGACAATGGCAAGCCCAAGGCCTTTGCCGTCGGGTTTGTTGGTAACAAAGGGATCAAACAGGGTACGCTTGATTTCCGGTGCAATACCGCCACCATTATCTTCCACACTGATGCCGATAGGCAGGCGAATGGAGCGGCCTTTGCCTTCGACATGGAACTGATGGTTCATCAGATAGCGCGTGGTGAGTGTAATTACACCGTCAGTGCGTGTTTGCAAGGCTTCGGTGGCGTTTTTCAGCAGATTTAAGAATAGCTGAATCAGCAATTCGCGGTCACCCTTCACATCGGGTAGCGACGGATCGTAGCGGCATTCGATGCGTACATGTTGTGCAAACCCGTCAACCGCCAGCTTGCGGACATATTCCAGCACTTCGTGAATATTGACCGGCTGGTCGCAGGCGACCGGCTCATCGGTAAAGAATTCCATTTTTTTGAATAACGCATTGATGCGATCCACCTCGCGGCAGATCAGGTCTGTCAGTGCCATATCTTCCGGCGTTGCGCGCTGGCCCAAAAGCTGCGCTGCCCCACGAATGCCCGCCAACGGGTTTTTAATTTCATGCGCCAGCATGGCCGCCATAATGGAGGCAGATGGCGAAATATCATGCGCACCGGAAATGGCCGGCGTTTCGCGCGCGTGCAAGATTTCCGCCTCGATGTCATTGTCGCGCGTGACGATGCGTACTTTGCGTTCCATCAGTTTACCTGCGCGGGAGATGGTTGCGCGGCTTCATGTTCCAGCAACCCATCATAAAAACGGTGAATCGCTTCGGTCACAGCCTGCGGATCGTTCATGGTGTTGACCTGCGAGCGGAAGGCCGCAGAATCATGCAGGCCGGTGGAATACCAGCCGATATGTTTGCGCGCGACGCGGATACCGGCATCCACGCCATACAGCGACAGCATGGCATCATAATGCTCCAGTACAGTTTGCTTCTGCTCGGTAAGCGAGGGAGCGGCATAGGATTCGCCTTTGAGGTGGGCAATCACCTGCGCCGGAAACCACGGGCGGCCATAGGTGCCGCGCCCGATCATCACACCATCAGCGCCTGACTCGTTCAGCGCGCGGTCCGCATCGGCAAATTCGGTAATGTCGCCATTCACGATCACCGGCAGTTTCACGGCTTCCTTCACGTTGCGCACAAACGCCCAGTCAGCGGAGCCCTTATACATCTGGTTGCGGGTGCGGCCATGCACGGTAATCATTTTAATGCCCACTTCTTCCGCAATCCGCGCGAGTTTGGGGGCATTCAGCGAGGTATGGTCCCAGCCCATGCGCATTTTCAGCGTGACAGGAATAGACACTGCCCTGGCGGTCTTTTCGAGAATTTCGGCGGCGAGCGTTTCGTGGCGCATCAGCGCAGAACCCGCCATGCTGCCCACCACTTTCTTCACGGGGCAGCCAAAGTTGATATCAATCACATCCGCCCCGCGGTCTTCGTTCAGTTTGGCGGCTTCGGCCATCACCTGCGGGTCGCAGCCTGCCAGCTGCACGGCAAACGGGCGCTCATTGGGTTCAAAGCGGCACATGCGCTCGGCATTTTTGGTTTCCAGAATCACGGCCTTGCTGGCAATCATTTCCGAGAAAACCATGCCCACACCGTAGCGTTTGACCAAGACGCGGAATGGCAGGTCTGATACGCCCGTCATGGGCGCCAGCAATACGGGTGAATCGACCGTAATTGGGCCAATGTGAATCGGCTTCAGCCGTGATGCTGCCGTTGGGGTTGTTCCTGAGCTCATTGTCTTTCCGTTCAATTTGCGCTAGTACATACGCAAAATTACAGGAAAATTCAAGTTTTATGCCGCAAATCCATGCATTGATTGTTGCTGCCGGTAGTTCCACACGCCTGCCGGGCGAGGTGCCAAAAGCCTATCGCAGGTTAGACGGACAGGCGGTTTTGCGCCACAGTATCAAACGGTTAATGGATCATCCAGCGGTGACATCGGTACAGGTGGTCATTCATCCCGATCATCGTGCCCACTATGAGGCGGCGACGCGTGGGCTGGATTTGTCAGAGCCGGTGATGGGCGGTGCCACCCGTCAGGAATCGGTATTAAACGGCCTGAAGGCGCTGGCGCGGTTCTCGCCCGATTATGTGCTGATTCACGATGCGGCACGGCCAAACCTGTCCGCGGCGTTGATTGATCGGGTAATTGCAGCGCTTGCGGATCATCCGGCGGTCATTCCGGCCATTGCGGTGGCAGATACTATTCGCCAGCTGGGCAGCAACGAGCCCCTGCCGCGTGAACGGTTGCGCGCGGTGCAGACGCCTCAGGCCTTTCATTATGAGGTGATCATGTCGGCGCATCGCCGCTATAGCCAGAGCGCCTTTACCGATGATGCGGGGATTGTGGAAGCAGATGGTGTGGCGATTCATCTGGTCGAAGGGGATGTACAGAACAGGAAACTAACCACCATAGAGGATTGGAATGCGATGCAGCAGATGGATATTCGTACGGGCCTTGGGTTTGATGTCCATGCGCTGGTGGAGGATGCCGCGCGGCCACTGATGCTGTGCGGGATTGCCATTGATTCACCCATGGCGCTGGAAGGGCACTCCGATGCGGATGTGGGGTTGCATGCGCTGGTCGATGCGTTGCTGGGTACGATGGCAGCGGGTGATATCGGGCAGCATTTCCCGCCGTCCGATGCGAAATGGAAGGGCTGCAACTCGGCGCATTTCGTGCAGCATTGTGTGCAGATGCTGCGTGAACGCGCTGCGCAGATTCGCCACGTCGATATCACCGTTGTCTGCGAGCAACCCAAGCTCTCACCGTACCGCGATGCCATGCGCCAGCGCATCAGCGGGTTGCTGGAGATCGATATCTCCCGTGTGAGTGTGAAAGCCACCACGACCGAAAAACTGGGATTCACCGGACGCGGTGAGGGCATCGCCGCGCAGTGTGTGGCAACCGTTGCTTTGGGAGGTCAGGCATGAAACACACGCATCCGCTTGTACTCTTCGTCACCTGGGGCGGCAGCGGCCTGTCCCGCAAAGCACCCGGCACCTGCGGCACGCTGGCGGCCTTGCCGGTAGCCTATCTTATTCAGATGTTGCTGGGCATCGAGGCATTGGCGGTGGCAGCCATGGGGGCATTTTTTGCTGGCTGGTGGGCATCGAATCTGTATATGCGCCGTATGAACAAGCAGGAAGATCCTCAGGAAATTGTCATCGATGAAGTGGCCGGTGTGTGGCTGGTGATTGCCGCGATGCCGCTGATGTGGATGGATCCGCCGCAGGCGCTGGTGCTGCAGCTTTATGGGGCGGCGTTTGTGGCATTCCGTATTTTTGACATCTGGAAGCCGTGGCCGATTTCATGGGCGGACCAGCGGGTCAAAGGCGGGCTGGGGGTCATGCTCGATGATATTCTGGCGGCACTATACGCTCTGCCTGCGTTGGGTGCGCTGGGCCATCTGGCCAGTGCGCTGGGCATCATTCACATCACGCTGGGGCACCCACATGGCTAGCGAATTACTCACCATGCGGGCCACGCAGCTACTACAGAAAGCCCGCGATAAGCAGTTCAAGATCGCCACTGCAGAATCCTGTACCGGCGGGTTGATTATCGGTGCACTGACCGATATTGCCGGTTCTTCCGATGTGGTAGATCGCGGCTTCATCACCTATTCCAATGCCGCTAAAACGCAGATGCTGGGGGTGGATGCGGTGCTCATTGCCACGCATGGAGCGGTGAGCGATCCGGTGGCGCGCGCCATGGCGCAAGGGGCGCTGGACCGCAGCGATGCGCAGCTGGCGATTGCCGTGACCGGCATCGCAGGACCCAGTGGCGGCACGGCTGAGAAACCGGTGGGGCTGGTGCATTTTGCCTGCGCGCGGCAAGGGACGGACTTGGTGAGCGAGCATCATCTATTCAGCGGCGACCGCGCCTCGGTGCGTGAGCAAACGGTGTTGCTGGCGCTGATGCTGCTGTTGCAGCGGATTGGCAATTAGAAATCAGAGTGACGATTAATTGCCGTCTTTGAGTTTACGGTGGCGGAATTCGGCGGCCCAGTTTTCTTTTTCCGACTGGCGGGTACGAGCCACGGCCAGCGCATTGGGTTCCACATCTTCGGTGACCACGCTGCCGGCCGCCACAATGGCGCCTTCGCCCACCGTGACCGGTGCCACCAGTGCAGAATTGGAGCCAATGAATGCGCCGCTGCCAATGTGGGTTTCATATTTGTTGTAGCCGTCATAGTTGCAGGTGATGGTGCCCGCGCCGATATTGGCTTCAGCGCCCACCGTGGCATCACCGATGTAAGACAGGTGTGATACTTTGGCGTCGCGCTCCAAGGTCGATTTTTTGATCTCCACGAAATTGCCGATCTTGCAATCTTCGCCAATCACCGTGCCCGGGCGCAACCGCGCAAAGGGGCCGATGATGCTGTGCTGGCCAATATGCGCGCCATCAATATGGCTGAAGCTGCGGATCTCAACACCGTCTTCAATGCGCACGCCGGTGCCAAAATAGACGTTTGGTTCAATTGTCACATCGCGGCCAATTATGGTGTCGGCAGCAAAGAATACACTGCTGGGATCAATCATCGTCACGCCTTGTTCCATGAAGGCGGCGCGGCGGCGTTGCTGGAAGGTGTGTTCTGCGGCGGCCAGATCGGCCCGTGAATTCACACCCATCATTTCTTCGGCTTCACCGCGTACGATCAGGCAGCGATGACCGGCTTTGCGTGCGGCTGCCACAATGTCGGTGAGGTAATATTCTTTTTGTGCGTTGTGATTGCCAATGCCCGCAAGCAACGTCCATACCAGCCCTGCACGGATGGCCATCACACCGGAATTAACCGTGCGCACCGACAGCTCGGCCTCAGATGCGTCCCTGGCTTCGACGATGCGTTCCAACTCGCCGTTTGCGCCCAGAATCAGGCGGCCATAAGGCGGGGTAGGAAAGGCGTCAAACCCCAGCACCACCACCGCACAATCGGGATGATCGCGCAGCGTATCCGTCATGCGGCGAAAGGTGTCAGGACGCATCAGCGGGCTATCGCCAAACAGCACCAGCACATCGCCTGCATGGTCTTCCAGCACATCCTTGGCGGCCAGCACGGCGTGTCCCGTGCCCAGCTGCTCGGTTTGCACGGCAAAGCGGCAATCGCCATCCACACGGTGCGCGGCACGTTCGACATGCACCATATCGGGCGCGGTGACCACCACCAGCGGGTGGCATCCGGCATCTTTGGCGGCATCCATCACATGGGCGAGCATCGAGCGGCGGCCAATCTCATGCAGCACTTTGGGCAGATCCGATTTCATGCGCGTGCCTTTTCCGGCGGCAAGAATAATCGCGGCTGTCTGATTGCTTTTCGGGGCCATGTTGCTATCCTGTGTTGCGTTAACCCTCACTTGGTAGCACAGATGGAACCGCAACTGAACCATGTTTTTCTAACCATTGCCGCATCCACGCTGGCGCTTGTTTTTGCTGTACTGGCGTATCTGGGCTGGCGCAAGGCGGCTCAGTCGGCTGCCCGCGCACAGCAGCTGGAGGTGGAGCTGGCGGCCTCTGGCGGTTACGCCGATCAGGTGGCGCAGTTGGAAGCGCAACTGAATGAGGCGATTGCCCGCCGCATTGAATCGGAAAAGCAGGCGAGCATTGCGCAGGAGCGCGTGGCGGCTGCGCAGCAGCGGATGCAGGATTGGGAACGCCAGCGCGAAGAGAGCCTGCAGGCGGCGCGTGCGACCATCATGCAGGTGGGTAATGAAATGTCATCGAAACTGCTGGATGACCATAAGCGCGAAGTGGCGCAGGCCAAAGAGCAGAACGAAAAAATGATCAGCAAAACCACCTTGGAGCTGACCGAAAAATTCTCGCAGTTGACGCAATCGGTGGCAACCATTCAAGACCGCGAGCAACGCACTGCCAAGCAGATGGAAACGGTGATGCGCGCACTCACCAGCCCGGGCGGCGCAGGCCAGATGGCCGAAATTGGGCTGGAGAACTCGCTGAAAAAACTGGGCATGCAAAAGGACCGCGATTTCTTCATGCAATATCACGTGGCGGCCGATGGCGGCAATCTGCGCCCCGATGTGGTGGTGTTGTTGCCGCAGGATCTGGTGATGGTGATCGATTCTAAAGCCACCAAATTTCTGATCGAGCAGGCCGAAGAAGGGGCCGATGAACGCACCACGCAGGCCCGACTGCTCAAGAGCGCGCATGCGCATCTGGATACGCTGGCGCGTAAGCAATATGCCGATGCGGTGGCCAAAACACTCAGAGATCAGGGGCGCACGCTGGGCCGCATGATCAATGTGATGTATCTGCCGTCCGATGCCATGCTGGAAAAACTGCGTGCGGCCGATGCGTCGCTGGCCGATAAGGCCGATCAGGCAGGCATTGTGCTGGCTGGGCCCTCCAGCTTGGCGGGGCTGCTGTCACTGGCGCGGCAATATATTGCGCAGGCACGGCAAGATGAAAACCAGCACAAAATCATCGAGAAAGTGCGCGATGTGATGGAAAGCTTCATTACGGTGCTGAGCCATGTGGATGGTATTGGCAAGGGCGTCAAAAGCTCCGCCGACAAGCTGGATGCGCTGACGCGTTCCATCAATGGCCGCCTGCTGCCGCGCCTGCATCAGCTGCAGGCGATGGGCGTGGAGCTGCCGAAAAACAAAACCCTGCCGCGTGCCATTGCATCCTATGAGGTGCGCGATAGCGCCTCCATCGTCACGCTGGAAGCCGAAGACAGCGGCGAGCCTTACGCCATAGAGGACAAACAAAGCGCATGAGATTTTTCTGGCAGAAGAAAAAAAAGCCGCAGACCGCAGCCAAAAAACCTACCAGTGCGGCCATTGTGGTGCCGCGCGCAGATGCACCCACCCCAACCGATGAGGGGCGTCACAGCAAACCCATTGTGGTACCGGTAAAACAGGGTAAGCCGTCGTTTCCGCTGGCAGCCAAGCTGGAATGGAAGCTGATTATTTTTCCACCGCAATCCATTCGTGCTTATTTTAATGCCGATGACGTGGATATCGATGCGTTGGAACAGGAGCTACAGCAGGGTGGCATAGATTTCAGCATGCTGCTGCGCACCACCAAGCCCTCGCAGCTGACCATCAGCGGCAAGCAGCCCATCCGGCAACTGGTGTTGGGTGGCGTGCGGTTTTATGGGTGGGAAGAGCTGGTGAAAACCAGCGTGGTAGCGTGAGCGCTAAAAACGATGCCGCGATTTGAGTGCGGCGCCCAGCGTGCCATCATCAAGAAAATCCAGCTCCCCGCCGATGGGGATGCCTTGCGCCAGCCGCGAGATGGTGACATTGCAATCGGCCAGTTTTTCGGTCAGGTAATGCGCGGTGGTTTGCCCTTCCACCGTGGCGTTGGTCGCCAGAATCACTTCTTTCACCGCGAAGTCGCGCGCACGCTCGATCAGGCTGGCGATATTGAGCGTCTGCGGGCTGCGGCCATCAATGGCCGACAGTGTGCCGCCCAGCACATGAAAGCGGCCATTATAAAGGTGGCTGCGTTCAATCGCCCATAAATCGGCCAGTTCTTCCACCACACACAGGATGCTGTCGTCGCGGCGGGTATCGGTGCAGATGTTGCAGGGATTCTGCGTATCGAGGTTGCCGCACACCTCGCAGGGAACAATATGTTCCACCGCACTTTGCATCACATCAATCAGCGGTAGCATCAGCTGCTCTTTCTTGCGGATGAGCTGCAGCACAATGCGCCGCGCCGAACGCGGGCCGATGCCCGGCAGCTTGGCAAACTGCTTGATGAGCGATTCTATCGAGGCGTTAGGCATTGGGTGTAGTGCCTAAAACGGCAGCTTCATGCCTGCGGGAAGTTTCAGGCCGCCGGTGACATCGCTCATGGCGCTGGCCATCGCATCGTCGGATTTCTGCTTTGCATCATTGTGCGCGGCGATGATCAGGTCTTCCAGCATCTCTTTGTCGGAGGGGTCGATGAGTGCGGCGTCGATGCTGATTTTGGTCAGCGCGCCTTTGCCGGTCAGGGTGATGCTCACCTTGCCGCCGCCGGAGGTGCCTTCAAATTCCTGCGCTTCCAGCTCGGCCTGCATTTTCTGCAGCTTGCTTTGCATTTCCTGCGCCTGCTTCATCATTTTCTGAATGTTCATTGCTTTTCTCCTTCTGACGTTTCTTCAGACACCGGCTCTACTGATACCACTTCTGAATCGGGAAACAGTGCCATGATTTTTTGCACTGACGGATGCGACTTGGCATACGCCATGCGTTGACGCTGTGCGGCGGCTTCCTGCTCGCGCAGGCTGGGTTCGCCTTCTTCTTCGCCATAAGTGAGCAGCCACTTTTCACCGGTCCACTGGCTCAAATAGCGGCTTACCCGTGCGGCAAAATCGGTGGGGATGTGGTTGATGGGGCGCACCACCACGCGGCCCTGCGCAAAGGAAATCAGCCGCACATCATTATAGAGATGGCTATAGAGCAGCGGCTCACGCTTGGTTTCAAACAGCGCCAGCATATCCAGAAATTCGTTGAGCACGAGTGCTGGTTGCGGTTGTGCTTCTTCAACCGCCAGCGCCACGGCGGCAGGTTTTGAAGGCGCGTGCGCTGCTGCCAGCGCCAGATTGCCACTGATGGGGGCGGCGCTAATAACTTGCGGTTGCACGGCTTGTTGCATTACGGTGGGCTGTGACGGGCCGGCACTGCGGCTGTGGCTGCCGGATGTGCCACCTACCACACCGCCATCTTGTTCCAGTTTGCGGATGAGTTCTTCCGGTGACGGCAAATCGGAGGAATGGGCAAGGCGCACCAGAATCATTTCAGCCGCAGCCAGCGGATGTGGCGCAATTTTGATTTCCTGCATCCCCTTCAGCAGCATCTGCCAGGCGCGGGTGAGCACGGGCAGCGAGAGTTTCTCTGCCAGCGCACGCGCCTTTTGCTGCTCGATGTCGGAATATTGCACATGGTCGGATAGGCCGGCCGCCAGCTTCACGCGGGTGATGAAATGCGTGATTTCCAGCAGATCGCCCATCAGCAACAACGGGTCGCCGCCTCGGGCATAGAGTTCGCGCAGCATCTCGATTGCCTCTTTGGCGGCGCCTTTGAAGCAATGTTCCAGTAAGGCGAAAGAGCGCGTTTTATCGGCCATGCCCAGCATGCTGCGCACGGCGAGTTCTTCGATAGACACGGTACCCGCCTCGTCGGTGCTCATGGCAATTGCCTGATCCAGCAGCGACAGCGAATCGCGCACGGAGCCTTCAGCGGCGGTGGCAATCAGGGCCAGCGCTTCGGGTGAAGCGGCCACCGCTTCCTTTTGACACACGGCCTGCAGATGGGCGGCCAGCGCATCAATTTCGATGCGCTTTAAATCGAACCGCTGACACCGCGAAATAATGGTGATAGGAATTTTGCGCAGCTCGGTGGTGGCGAAAATGAACTTCACGTGTGCGGGCGGTTCTTCCAGCGTTTTCAGTAGCGCATTGAACGCATTTTTCGACAGCATGTGCACTTCGTCGATGATGTAGATTTTGTAGCGCGCCGAGGTGGGAGCGTAGCGCACGGTGTCGATGATTTCGCGGATATCATCCACGCCGGTGCGCGAGGCCGCGTCCATCTCAATCACATCGACATGGCGATCCTGCAAGATCATCTGGCAGTTGGGACACTCGCCGCAAGGGTCGGTCGTTGCGCTGCCCATGCCGTCGGGGCCAATGCAGTTGAGCCCGCGGGCGATGATGCGTGCGGTGGTGGTTTTGCCGATGCCGCGGATACCGGTGAGCAGAAACGCATGGGCAATACGCCCGCTGGAGAAGGCATTGGTCAGGGTGCGCACCAGCACCTCCTGACCGATCAGATCATCGAAGCGGTGAGGGCGGTATTTGCGGGCTAAAACGCGGTAAGCGGCATCTGTCATATCGCGCAGATTAGCGCCTTTGGCAGGATAGTAAAGCAGCAAATGCAGGCTGCGAACAGGCGGTGTTGCTGCCAACTATCCGCAGGGCAGATGCGGCGGTTTAGTAGCGTGATGCCGGTAGCGGCAACAGCGTCGGGCGCGCATTCATGGTCGGGGTGGCTTGCGCGGGGCCGCTGACCGCATAACTCGTCGCATAACCGTTGATTGAACCACCGGCAGCGGGAGCGATATCGGACAGGCTGCTGGCCGAGGCGTTCAGGTAATCCTGTGCCTGACGCGTGCTGGCAGCAACCGGCGCATAGGGGTCAGCATAAGCAGACGTTGGCTCACCGACAGTGATCGCGCTGTTTGTTGCAGCAGGACGTATGGCCGGACGCGGCAGCGCTACCGGACTGCTGGGTGCAGCGGGCTGTGCGGTTTGGGTGACGGCGGCCTGTACCGGCTGGGCGGGCTGCGGCAGGCTTGGGCGCGACAATTTGCGCTCAGGGTCGATCACCTGTTGCGGGTTGCGCAGTGGGCGGTTGGGGATCGGGTCCAGATTGGCTACGCCATGCACGGTGGAATATGGTTTGGTGGTTGCCGCATAAGGATAGGGCGTGCCATATTGTGAAGATTGTTGAGGCCGTTCGCCCAGAGGGACGGTGATCGCATCGTCATAGGAAAACATGGCGCCGGTGCCGGCATCCACGCCCAGACCAACCACGCCGCCGAGCGCCAGATTCGCCAGTGTCCAGCTTTCGGCATCCGCGCTATTGGCAACCGTGCCGCCGATTTCACTGCTGCGGCATTCCACATTCAGGTCGCTTTTCGAGCGCTTCACCTGCACCATCGCCGGAGCGGGGGTCTGCCATACGCCACGCTCATTGCTCAGGCGGCAATTGGCTTGCAGCGGCGGGTTGGTTTGCAGGTTGATATTCTGGGTGCTGCCTTCGATGATGCTGGCGCAGGCTGCAATGGGAAGGATGCACAGGGAATAAAGATAAGGCTTCATGACGCTTGCTCGCTTAATGTGGTGTTGTTTTTTATCTGTTTTCTGTGGCTGGCGGACGACCCGAACGCACACCCACTGTGGCTGCTCCATTTCTGGCCTGACCGGGGTAAGCAGGGGCATCGCCCGCCGCCAGCCGATATTGGTTATAGCGGGGAAATGCGGTAGGGCGCAACCTTTTTACGCGGGAGCACTCAAGCAATCAGCGTCAGGTGTTTGAGAGGAATTGTCACACAACTGTCATACTGCCAACGTCATGATTTTGTTAATATTGTCAAACAACAACATAAAAATATGAGGATGAGGATATGAGTGGATTTGTCAGCACGGAGTATCAGCGGCAAGCATCAATTCAAACAGACAAATCAGGCATTGAGCGCCTTCAGCGTGCCATTGAGCAGGTGTTGGGCGAACATGCAAGACTGAGCGGTGTCCCCCGAGCGCCGATGACGGTAGCATTGGTCAATGGTACGCATGAGACGGTTGCGACATTAAGAGACGATGGTAAATATCAGGAGCGCACGCATCAACATTTAGGAGAAGTGCTGGGTATTATTGCAGCGCACTATCCAAAAGCTAAGGAAGTGCTTGATGCTGTTCGGGCACGAAGTGGCACTAGAATTGGTGAACTGGTGACGGTTGATAATGATTTAATTGCGGCACTGGAGAATGTGGTAGGCCAAGGCCAGTTGCGCGGTTTTACTCGCGAAGAAATGGTAGAGAAATGTCGTCTGGAAGGCATTGCGCTGCACGATGTGAAGCTGGCGCTTGCCGGAGTGCCAGGAGCAGACGCGCTGAATCCTCAGGACATTAGGGATTTGGTGTCGGCTCAGGTGACGGGGACAGAAGCATCGTTAGCGCGTTATCGTGGTCTTAAGGATTCTATCACGGAGATTGTTACGCGTCAGGTGGAAGCCATTAAGCGTGGAGAGCGTCCTGTGGTGGGGACATTACAAGGTGAGGTCAGGGCGGCTTTGAGAACAGCAGGCATTACGGAAACGGCAGATATTATGACACGATTTACCAGTGGTGATAGCCCGGTCTTGAAAGCGATAACGGATTACGCAGCCGCGGAAGCAGCAAGGCGAGCGGCGATTGGCGGCAATCCAGCAGAACTTGCGAGGGCAACGGTTGCAGCAGGACGGGCGGCGGCAGGACTTCGTGATGTCATGTCGGGCTTGCCTGAGTCGTTGGTGACCGCTCTGAATACTCAAATCAGGGCAGACAGAGATGTACCCACGCGAGGCACGGGAATAGAATTGGAGCTGGAGCTCGTGAAGGCGTGCGATAAGCCACGGCCTGTTGGGGTGACGGTAGAGGCGCGTGGCGCGCCCAATCTATAACTTCTTACTATTAATACGTGCCATCCCCTGTGCTTTTATGGCCAATTGGGGCCGTTTTTCGTGAATTTGAACCGGGCGAAACCGCTTTAATGGTTGAACGGGCGGCCAGCAATCGCTATATTACCCCTTAAATTTACAATAAAAAACATGGGTTACGACGTTATGGCTTCTCGCACCGCCGCCAGCAAAAAGCAGGCGACACCTCAGGTTCGTGGATTTATGAGGCGCAGGCTCTCTGAGGGGCTGGGGCTTGTGTATGTGACGCTGTCGGGTGTGCTGGCCCTGTCGCTGGCGACGCACCATGTCACCGATCCTTCGTTTAACCGCACGTCTGAAGCCGCGATTCAAAATAAGCTGGGTATTGTGGGGGCGTATGCCTCTGATCTGCTGATGCAAACGCTGGGCGTTGCCTCAGGTCTGATTTGCGTGGCGCTGCTGGCCTGGGGGTGGCGGATGCTGTCCAAGCAGGGGTTTCGGGGGACGTTGCTGCGGTTTACGGCGTTGCTGATGGCGTTGGTTGGGGCATCGGCGGTGGCGTCGGCCATGGTGCCGTGGAATGGCTGGTCGGTGGCAACGGGGCTGGGCGGTTCGATTGGCATGATTGTCAAGCGCCTGCTGTCAGACCTGATCACGATTTATGGGGCTTGCGCGACGATGGGGCTGTTGACGCTTGCCGCTTTGCCGGTGGCGCTGGGATTGCGGCGTAAAGATTGGTCCGGTATTGCCTCCGTGTTTGTATTCATTGCAGCAGCGGGGGCGTTGGTTGTGTCTCAGGTAGCACGGTTGGTGCGCAGTGCCATGCGCGGCGATTATGAAGACGCAGCGGATGACGACGAAGAACTCAAACCGTCTGCCACCGGACGCAATGTGCGCGCCCGCGTGACCGCCAATCAGCCCAAACTCACCATGCAGGTGAAGAAGGTGAAAAGCAAAGCGGCGGTGGAACATCAGGATATCGAAGAGTTTGAAGAAGAAGTGCAGGCTTCGCTGGATCTGCTGGAAAAGCAGGGCGATTTCTCGATGCCGTCGATCAATCTGCTGGCCAAACCGCTGGCCAAGGGCAAAAAGAAAAAACAGGATGACGCATCACTGGGACAGAATGCTGAACTGCTGGAGAAAACGCTGTCGGACTTTGGTATCAAGGGAGAGATTACCCGTGTACGACCGGGGCCGGTGGTGACCTTGTATGAGCTGGAGCCGTCGGCAGGAACCAAGTCTTCCCGCGTGATCGGGCTGTCGGATGATATTGCGCGTTCCATGAGCGCTACCTCGGCGCGGATTGCCGTGATTCCCGGACGCAATGCGCTGGGGATTGAACTGCCCAACGCGCAGCGCGAAACCGTGTATCTGCGCGAAATGTTTGAACATGAATCCTATCGCCGCACCGAAGCACGCCTGCCGCTGGTGCTGGGTAAAGATATCGGCGGCGAACCGGTAATTGCCGATCTGGCGCGCATGCCGCATCTGCTGGTGGCGGGGACCACGGGTTCGGGTAAATCGGTGGCAATTAATACCATGATCATGTCGCTGATTTATCATCACACGCCGGAGCAGTGCCGCTTCATCATGATCGACCCGAAAATGCTGGAACTGTCGGTCTATGATGATATTCCGCATTTGCTGTCGCCGGTGGTGACGGAGCCGGGCAAGGCCGTGGTGGCGCTGAAATGGACCGTGCGCGAGATGGAAAACCGTTACCGCCTGATGTCGAATCTGGGCGTGCGCAATATCGATAATTACAACAAACGTATCAAGGATGCGGCCGATCGCGGAGAGGAGCTGTTCCGCACCGTGCAAACCGGATTTGATCCTGAAACGGGGCGTCCGGTGATGGAAAAGCAGGCGCTCGATATGAATCCGCTGCCCTATATTGTGGTGGTGGTGGATGAGATGGCAGACCTGATGCTGGTGGCCGGTAAAGAGATTGAAACCTCGGTGCAGCGTCTGGCGCAGATGGCGCGGGCGGCAGGTATCCATATTATCATGGCAACGCAGCGTCCGTCGGTGGATGTGATTACCGGCGTGATTAAGGCCAACTTCCCCACGCGGGTGAGTTTCCAGGTGACCTCGAAAATCGATAGCCGCACCATTCTGGGAGAACAGGGGGCCGAACAGCTGCTGGGGCAGGGCGATATGCTCTATATGGCCGGTGGCGGCCGTATCCAGCGGGTGCATGGGCCGTTCATCAACGATAAAGAGGTGGAACGCATTGTGGGCTTCCTGCGCGAACAGGGATCGCCGGAATATGTCGATGATGTGACCAAGGAAGACGAGATGACCGACCTGCTGTTTGGTGGCGAAGAAGGGGAAAGTGACGCGGATAAAGCGCTCTATGATCAGGCTGTCGCAATTGTGTTGCGCGACCAGAAGGCTTCGACTAGCTATATACAGCGTAAACTCAAGATAGGGTATAACCGTGCGGCACGCATCATCGAACAAATGGAAGAAGAAGGGCTGGTCGGCTCTGCCAACCATGTGGGCAAGCGCGAGGTGTTGCACCGTTCTTCTGCTTAGTGCGGCGGCCTACGGTTCGCCGGTATGGGCCGAGCCGGTAAAGGCAACGCTGCCATGGGGCGCCGATAAGGCGCAGCAGGTGCCGGAAACGCCGATCCAAACGCTGGCACGCGTCGAAAAATATCTCAATGAACAGCAAACCATTACGGCGGACTTCAAACAGCAATCGCCCGATGGTGGTTTTGCCGAAGGCAAAATGTATGTGGAGCGTCCGGGCAAAATCCGCTGGGAATATGCCCCGCCCATGCCGGTGCTGATGGTGGGCGATGGCAAGAACTTCATCTACTATGATTCGGAGCTGAACCAGATTTCCTATCTGCCGGTGGATCGCAGTCTGGCGGCATTCCTGACCCGCAAGAATATCAGCTTTGAAGATTCGGCGTTGCGGGTGATCAATTTCCGTGAAGGGGCGGGCTTCATTCGCTTCACTATTTTGCAGGCGGCGCACCCCGAAGATGGACGCCTGATGCTGGAATTCAGCGATAATCCGCTCAAGCTGGTGGGCATGGAAATTGTGGACGGGGCAGAGCAGACCACCCGCATTTCGCTTGCCAATCAGGTCTATAATGAGAAACTTGATCCTAAGCTGTTTGTGTTTGAAGAACCCAAGAAAGACGGCCGTGAAATGCGGCGCTATCGCAAGTAAGAGTGGCCTATGCCCAGTTTTGATATCGTATCGGAAACCAGCCTGCAGGAAGTGGACAACATGATCCAGAATGTCATGCGCGAAGTCTCCACGCGCTATGATTTCAAGGGCAGCAACTGCAGTGTGGAGCGCAAAGAAAATGCACTGACCGTATTGGCCGATGACGACTATAAGCTGGGGCAGATTAATGATCTGCTGAAAGCCCATGCGGTGCGCCGCAACGTCGATCCGCGGGCGCTGGATTTTGGCAAGCCTGAGAAGGCAACCGGCAATTCGCTGCGCCAGACCGTTACCATCAAGCAGGGCATCGATAGCGAGACCGCGAAGAAAATCACCAAAGCGGTGAAGGAAACGAAGATGAAAGTACAAGCCTCCATTCAAGGCGATGCGGTGCGCATTTCCGGCAAAAAGCGCGATGATCTGCAAGACGCCATGGCCATGGTCAAAGGGTTGGGGCTGGAGCTGCCGCTGAGCTTCAATAATTTCCGCGATTGATGATGGCAGAGATTCCCCTCATGGAAAAACTAAAAGGCATTACCCTGCAGGGCAGGCCAGCTACCGAAGATTTTTGTGGAGCCGTGCTGGGCGTGCTGAGCCAAATCAGCCAGCGCAAAGTGGATGGCGCAACCCCGCGGGTGGAGGCAGCGCTTAAAGCCGTGCTGGAGCCGGCGAAGGCAACGTCGGAGCTGTCGTTGCAGTGGTTGAGCGATTTTCTGTCGGCTTATAAATCGTCACTTATCCATGGTGAGATGACAGCGCTGCAAAAAGCCCTGCTGCATTGTTTTAAGTCAGCCTGTCTGGAGCAGGGGGCCATCACCATGAAAGAGTTTCAGCAAAAACTTTGAGTGCTTGTTTGAAGGAGAATCACATGCAAACGATCGGACTGTTGGGTGGAATGAGTTGGGAATCGACCCGTGAATATTATCGCCTGCTCAATGAGGGGGTACGCGAGGTCAAGGGCGGGCTGCATTCCGCACCAATCCTGATGCATTCCTTCGATTTCGCACAGATTGCCCAGCTGCAGCATGCGGGGCGCTGGGATGCGCTGGCAGACATGCTCTCAATGGCTGCGCAAGGGCTGGAGCGTGCAGGCGCGGGCGCGATTATGATCTGCACTAACCTGATGCATAAGGTGGCGCCGCAGGTGCAGGCCTCTATAAACATTCCGCTGCTGCACATTGCCGATGCGGTGGCGGCAGCCATTAAAGCGGATGGGATTGATTGTGTGGCCCTGCTGGGTGCGCGTTATACCATGCTGGAGCCATTCTACCGCGATAAATTATCGACGCATGGCATTCGCACCATCGTGCCGGAAGCGCCGGATCTGGAAGAGATTTCACGCGTGGTCTATGACGAGCTGTGTCAGGGGCGGTTTCTAACGGAATCGCGGCGGTTTTACGGGCAGGCGATTGAGCGCCTGGTGGCACGCGGCGCGCGGGGTGTGGTGCTGGGATGTACCGAAATTCCGCAATTGATTTCGCCAAAGGATGTGCGCGTGCCGATGTATGATACGACGGCCCTGCATGCAGAAGCTGGCTTAGCCTTTGTGTTATCCCCAGCGCCTGCGCCGGTGGCAGCCTAGAGCCCAAGGCATTTTCCAAGGTAAATCGGCGGGTTGCGCACCGTCACAGAACTGACATATTTGTTTCACTTAAATGTCACACACAAGCAGGGCGTGCTGCGTTACATTAGGCTTATAAAACACAGCGAATTAGGGGCAGTTTATGTCGATTTCACGCACTCCGGAATATGAAATGATGACCGAAATGATCATGTCAATCATGGGCGTGGACCGATTTGCCTATATTAAGCCGGTACCCTGCGGTACCGAAGCCGCCTATGCGGTCTTTGCCGCCGATGGCACGCAGTTGGCCGTGTTTGATTGCCCCAAAGAGGCGTTCCATTCCATCCGCCGTCATAATCTGACACCGGTGCAAGTCCACTAATTCTCACTGCATTTCATAGGCGAATAACAGGGTGATGCCGGTCATGACGCCAAGGCCGATAATGAACAAAAGGTCGGCAAGCGCTTCGTAGCGGCAGTCTGGCGACTGGCTCTTACTTCTGAGCGACAAATACGCTAAAATAGCACTGCCAAGAAAGATCATGCTGTTGAGTGCCAGCCATTCGTCTACATGCTGAATGCCTGCTTTGGTTTCAATGATTTTAACCAGCCCAATCGAGGTCAGGCACACCCCCACCATCGTGGAAGCGCAGGGCAGGATGTAGCGTGCGATGCGTTGTTGCATGACGTGTTAGTTAGGTTGAGATGTTTCGTTGTCAATAGCAGGCGTGCGGTTACTCTTTGGTACATCGGATGCAGCATTATCGCCAGCATGGTCTTGTGCCGGATCGCCGATCACCATCTCAATTTCCTTCTTAAGAGCCAGCGGTGCATCGGCATCTTCGCCGCGTCGCAGGGTAATGATGCCGGTATAGGTGCCGGTTGGCCAGCGTTCTTCGGTGCGTTTTTTGCCGGCGAACTGGAAGAAAGCCGCCATCGGCTTATCAAAGCGCGAGGAGTGATAGACCAGCTGTTTACCATCCGGCCCTTTGATCATCATGAACATCACGTCCCCTTTTTTAGCACCCATGAGGTCAACCCACAGGGCAATCACATCGCTGGTGGCATCCACACGGCCGAGTGCTTCCGGATCGTCGCGCATCTTTTTCACGTCTGGCGCCACGGGCGAGAAACCTGCATTCAGGACGGCGGTATCCTGATAGGCAAGGGTTTGCTGAATGGCGCTATCCCACAGGCTCTTGCCCATCCTGCCGCACGGGCTTTTCTGCATCGGTCCGGAGAAAGGGTCGATGATCTGGTCGTCAGCGTCGGTGACCTGCAGATGCAAGTGCGGGAATTCGGTTTGTCCGGAAAGCCCCACTTCGCCCAGCACATCGCCGCGCCTAACCTGCGCACCGGATTTCACCGTTACGCTGCCCTTTTTCATGTGGCAATATTGGGTTTTGTAGCCATCGGCATGGGCCAGCATCAAGCCGTTGCCGCATTCGCGCTTGGCAATCGCATCGGGCGTGGCATCACGGAAATTCACATCATCCATATCGTTGCGAACGCCCTTCACGGTGCCGTCTGCAGCGGCCAGCACTTTGACGCCACGGCGCATCTGTGCCAGATTGATCAGGCGGAAATCGGTGCCTTTATGGCCGTCATACGATAGTGCCCCGCACCGGTAATCCTGTGCGCCATCGCCGGGATCAACATCCACGAAATTCTGAATGTAGCAGTCTTCGCCGATTTTGCAGTCGATCGGCAGGTTGAGGGAGAAGGCATAAGAATATAGCGGTGCGGTGAGTGTTAGAATCACGACAATTGTGAGTGCGAATACAAAAATACCAACGAGAATCATGCAGCTTTCATCCCTTCAAAATCGGCCCAGAGGGGCACGTGGTCGGAGGGCTTATCCCATCCGCGTGCATCGCTTAGAATGTGGGTGGCAGCCAGCTTGGGCTTCAGGTCTGGCGTTGCCCAGATATGATCGAGCCGCCGCCCGCGATTGCTTGCCAGCCAGTCGGATGCGCGGTAGCTCCACCAGCTATAGAGCTTCTGATCGGCGGGCACATGCTCGCGGTGTGTATCGATGAATGATGCGGCGCGTTGCAGGGCGGTCATCTTTTCGACTTCAATGGGCGTGTGGCTGACCACATCCAGCAACTGCTTGTGCGACCACACGTCATGCTCCAGCGGCGCGATGTTCATATCGCCCAGAATGATGGTACGGGTGCGCGGCTTGATGTGGGTTTTGGCAAAGCGGGTCAGCGCATCCATAAAGGCCAGCTTGTCTTTGAATTTGGGGTTGGCATCCACATCAGGAATGTCGCCTCCGGCGGGGATGTAGAGATTGTGCAGCCGTGTGCCATCGGGCAGGGTAGCGGCGATGTGGCGCTTTTCATCTTTGTCGATGAAGGACAGGGTTTCGACTTCGGTCAGCGGCAGTTTTGAGAGAATGGCAACCCCGTTATAACTCTTCTGTCCCGAAAAGATGAGATGCTCATACCCCAGCGATTTGGCTAGCTCTACAGGGAAGTCCTTGTCCTGAGCCTTGGTTTCCTGCAGGCAAATAACATCCGGTGATGCGCAATCCACCAGTTTCTGGAGGATAGGCTCACGTATGCGTATGGAGTTGATATTCCAGGAAGCAATGCGTAGAATCATCCCACACAGTTAGTCAAATGTGGTTGGCGTGTCAAAGACGAAAAAAAGCCGGAGAGTCGAAACTCCCCGGCATAAGTTGCAGGAACAAAAATCACATTTTGCTGCTGGCGCGGACAAATTCTGGGTAGGCATCCAAGCCTACCTCCGCGCGGTCGATTCCGATTTCTTCGCTTTCATCGGAAATCCGCAGCCCCATTACTATTTTGATCAGCGACCAGGTGAGCAGGCTGGTGACGATGCCAAAGACGGCAATGGCAACGACGCCCACGCCCTGAGTCATAAAATTCGCGGCAGGATTAGAAATCGGCACGGCCATGGTGCCCCAGATGCCGCCGGCCAGATGCACCGGAACTGCGCCCACCACATCATCAAGTTTCAGGCGATCTAACAGTGTGACGGTCAAAGCCATCAGGATGGCGCCCACCGCGCCGACCAGACAGGCTTCCATAATAGAGGGTGACAGCGGTTCAGCAGTGATGCTGACCAGCCCTGCCAACGCCCCATTGAGTGCGATGGTGAGGTCTATTTTTTTGTAGAACACTTGCGTGTAAAACATGGCTGCGACCGCACCGGCGCAGGCCGCGATGTTGGTGTTCACAAACACCGTGGCGACCGCTGCCGCGTCTTTGGCGGAGGCGAGCGACCCAACAGATGCACCGTTAAACCCGAACCAGCACATCCACAGGATGAATGTTCCCAAGGTTGCCAATGGCAGGTTTGAGCCGGGCATCGGGATGGGTTTGCCACTATTGGTGAAGCGGCCCTGACGTGCGCCAATCAACCAGATACCGGTGAGCGCACACCAGCCACCCAGCGAGTGAACGAGTGCCGAACCCGCAAAATCAGAAAAGCCGCCCGCGCCCAGCCAGCCGCCACCCCACACCCACGAAGCGGCAATGGGATAGATGAAGGCAGAGACAATGGCGCTGAATACGAAGAAAGACCACAGGCGTGTGCGTTCAGCCACGGCGCCGGAAACAATCGACACGACGGTTGCAACGAACATGGACTGATAGATCCACACGGCGCCGGATGCTTTACCCGATTCGGTGCCGATGAAGACGCCGTTATGGTCGATGAAGGCTTTGTCATCAACGCCCCACATTTTCAGGTGGCCCAGCCAGCCGCCTTTTTCTATGCCAAACATCAGCTCATAGCCCACAAAGGCGTAGGCTAGACCGCAAATGGCATACAGCCCCACATTTTTGGTGCAGATGGTGCTGACGGCGGTGGTGCGTACGAAACCGGCTTCCAGCGCGCAGAAGCCCGCGGCCATAAACATGACCAGAAAGGCACCGATCAGCAGTAGCAGGCTGCTGGTGATATATTGGGTTTCCAGTGAGACTTCCGCCAGTGCGGCGGTGGGCAGAAGCGCTGCTAGTGCGGCCAACATGGTGGCGGAGCGCAGCAAATGGAGTGAATAACGCATGGGTGTTCCTTGGAATATAGTCTTTTTCAGTTTTTATCGCCGAGGGCACGAAGCCGCCCGACTGGTTTACACAAATCCAAGAACCGTGCCAGTTGGCGCGGGGAGGGTAGCATCATTATTTATCATTGTATAACAATACAATATGAAGAATTGCCTAGAAATTAGGCGTATGGGTGGGCCGATTCAGTCGGGGCATTTGCCTATTTTTTAGGCAGATATGCATATTCCCTCAGCATCATTCCAATCAGGCGTCGGCTGCTAGGGATGACTTGGCAAAGTGCAACCAATCCAATAGAAGAACAGGCAGGAGCATCCGATGGTCGACAGCATTATTATTGGTTCGGGGTTGGTGGGGTCTGCCATGGCCGTCTCGCTGGCGCGTGCGGGGTTGAAGGTCGCGCTGATTGATGCGCAGGACCCGAAGCGTAACACCCAGCAGGCATATGATGGCCGCGCCTCTGCCTTATCGCTGGGGTCGCGGCGTGTGCTGGAATCCATCGGGGTGTGGGAGCGGATTGTCGGCAAGTCTCCGATTTATGATATTCGGGCGTGTGAAGGGTTTTCGCCGCTGCATGTGCATTATGATCATCGGGCCGTGGGTGCCGAGCCCTTTGGACATATCATCGAAAATAATCTGGTGCGTACGGCGCTCTATCAGGCAGTGCGAGAGCAAACGCTGATTGACTGGCATGCACCTGCAGAGGCGGTGAGCATCGAGCGTTCAGAAACGGCGGTAACGGTGGCGCTATCGGATGGCACCATGCTTCAGGCTCCGATTCTGCTGGTGGCCGATGGCAAGTTCTCCACGACCCGTAAACGCGTGGGCATTGAGGCGCGGGTGGTAGAATATGGCCAGACCGCCATTGTATGCACCATCACGCACCGCCGTCCGCATGAAGGGTTGGCACTGGAGCGCTTTATGGCTCCGGGGCCGTTTGCGGTGTTGCCCATGACGCAGGATGCTTCCGGCCTGCCGCGCAGCAATATTGTGTGGACCGAATCACACGCGATGGCGGCGCGTATGCTGGAGTTGAAAGACGAGGAATTTCTGGCTGAGTTGCGGTTGCGGCTTGGCAATTATTTAGGAGAGCTTGGCCTTTCTGGCCCGCGTCACAGCTATCCGCTGACGCTGGTGCTGGCAGAACGCTACACCGATGCGCGTGTGGCGCTCGTTGGCGATGCGGCGCACGGCATTCACCCGATTGCGGGGCAGGGGGTGAATCTGGGGTATCGCGATGTGGCGGCATTGGCCGAGCTGATGATGGATCAGGCGCGGTTAGGATTGGATCTGGGCAGCGCCACCATGCTGGCGCACTATGAACGTTGGCGCCGCTTTGATGCGACCTCTACCGCGATGGTGATGGATGGGCTGAACCGCCTGTTCTCCAACCGTTTCTCGCCGCTGCGTCTGGCGCGCAATCTGGGGTTGGGCGTGGTCAATGAAATTGCCCCGCTCAAACGGTTCTTGATGATGGATGCGATGGGGCTGACAGGCGATCTGCCGCGCATGATGAAAGAGGCCGCATGATGCACGCACACAAAGAACTGCCGTTGTTGTCGGTTGTTGTGCCGATGTTTAATGAGGCGGATAATGTATCGGGGTTTCTGCAGGCGGTGTGTCCGGTGCTGGAGGGCATAACGCCGCAATGGGAAATCGTGTGTGTCGATGATGGCAGCCGTGATGATACGTCGCAAAAAGTGCGCGAACATCATCAGCGAGATGCACGCATCAAACTGGTGCGCCTGTCGCGCAATTTCGGCAAGGAAGCCGCACTGACGGCCGGGTTGTTTCATGCGTCGGGGCAGGCGGTGATTCCCATGGATGCCGATTTGCAGGATCCGCCGGAGCTGATTCCCGAGCTGGTGGCCAAATGGCGTGAAGGATTCAAAATGGTACTGGCCACGCGCCGTTTCCGCAAGGGAGACGGGTGGTTCAAGCGCCAGAGCGCCTTGCTGTTTTATCGTGTGATCCGCCGGCTCTCCAATGTCAAGATTCCCAAAAACACCGGCGATTTCCGCCTGATGGATCGCGAGGTAATAGAGGCAATCAAGCAGCTGCGCGAACGCACCCGATTCATGAAAGGGATTTTGTCGTGGGTGGGCTATCCTACCGCGCAGGTGTTTTATGACCGGCCAGAGCGTGTGCATGGCAGTTCTAAATTTAATTTCTTCCGCCTGTGGCGCTTAGCGCTCGACGGGGTATTTTCATTCTCCACCATGCCGCTGCAAATCTGGACCTATATGGGGGCGACGATTTCGCTGTGTTCGTTTGTCTATGCGATTTATCTCGTTGTGCGCACGCTGATAAGCGGCGTGGATGTGCCGGGGTATGCTTCGATCATGGTGGCGGTGCTGTTTATGGGGGGGATTCAGCTCATCAGCATGGGCATATTGGGGGAATATATCGGGCGCATTTACCGTGAAACCAAGCAGCGCCCCATCTATCTCATTCACGAGGTGGCGGGGCTGAATGCGGTGGAACCGGATGCGCAATAGGCGCACGCGCTGCGCTCTTGACAAGCCGGCGATCCCTCACCATATATGACTCATGGAATCCACCATCTTCACGAAAGTAACGTCAGACATCAAAGTTTCGGTCGTGCCGACTTATCTGGATGAGCAGTCGGAGCCGGAGTCTAATCTTTATATCTGGGCCTATACGGTGCAGGTAGAAAATCTGAGCAGCGAACAGGTGCAGTTACTCAACCGCCATTGGCTGATTACGGACGCTAAAGGTCAGGTGCAGGAAGTGCGTGGCGAAGGCGTGGTGGGTGAGAAGCCGGTGCTGAAGCCGGGAGAAGGGTTCCGTTATACCAGCGGCACGGCGCTGCCGACGCCATCGGGCATTATGGCCGGTGAATATGAAATGGTCTCCAGCGATGGCAAAACCTTTGAGGTTGATATTCCTGCCTTTTCGCTCGATAGCCCGCATCAGGTGACGCACTGATAGCCGTCGCTTTTTTGCCATTTTAACCATTTATTGTCATATTTCTGTCATATTTCTCAGATATAGTAATCCATAACGGATGAAACAGGAGAATTGATCCATGTCGGGCGCTCCCGGACAACTAAGTTCGCAGCTCGTATCGAGCATGCTGTCCAATCTTAATCCGACCTCTGGCGGCGGAGGCGGGCAGAGTCCGATTATGCAGCATTTACAATCGGGTTACCTGTGTGGCGTGGTGCCGCTGAAGGTCCGCGTTTCCGTGGGGTTGGAGCAGCTTGGCGGATTTAAAGGGCTTAATTCTCCGATATTTCAATTGGCTAATCAGATGTTCAATTGCGGGTCGAGCTTTGGTCTTGGCCAGATTTGGGAAGAGCTCAAAGCGTTGCTGAGCGGCGATAAACAGGATTGGGCCGGTGATATCAATGATGCCATGTCGCTGCTGGCACAGATGGGTCTGGACCGTAACTTTGATGGTGCCATGGCCTCGATGGAAAATCTGCGCATCCAGAACCTGCCGGTTGGGCTGCCGGTCGATAATTTCGACAGCCGCAGCATGATCGTATAATCATATAAAATCAAATAGTTATATCTATGCTTAACAGGAGCTATGCGTTTTTTGCATAGCTGGGATTCCGAATGAGCACTGGTTCTATGCTGCGCCGCATGAATAATGCGCTTAGTTATTTTTTCTTGGGATGGAGAATAACAATGAAAAAACTAAACATAGTGTTTGCGTTGACGACGTTACTTGCGATTTCTGCCTGTGCTTCACCGCAGGGCCGTATGACCAGCAGCTGGGATTATATGAGCGGGTCTGGTGTGGCGCAAGTCAGCAATATTCAACCGCTGATTACCCCGGGCTTTAAATAAGCCACGTGGGGCGAATGACGTTATTGGGTTAACCCCCCAAGCAGTAGGGTCAGGCGCCTCAACCGATGATGGGATGGTTGAGGCGACTGGCTCCAATGAACTGCATGAGAATTGAGCTACCCGCCCATTTCCTGTCCGCCCCCTTTGCGCTGATTGGGATAGAGTGTTTCCATCACTTCCTTTAGCAGCGGTACAGCGCTTTCGTGAATACGCCAGGTATCCACCCCACCGAGGCCTTGAGTCGGTTTCACATAGTCACTTCGTACTTTTTCTATGGCGGCTTTACGCGTCATGCCTTCGTCTCTGAATTCATCGACCAGCTTGTCATGCAATGTTTGCATGGCGGGCACAATGGTAGTTTCCCACCGGCCGCGAATGCCTGCGGCGTGGAGCCGTGTGCTGCCGGCGCTCAGCCAGTCTTCCTCGCGACGCAAGTGCAATCCAGGCGCTTCTTGCAGCAAGGTGGGCATGAAATCGCGGTGAATATCCCACGAAGGCAGGCCGTAGCGTGAATGGTTTGGCTTGAGCATGGTGCTGTGAATGCGCTCTATGACAGCCGCACGCAGATCGGTGGGCGGTGCGGTGCGGGCGGGCTCATCTTCATCGGCATCGCGTCGTCGCTTTGGGGATGGGGCTGGGGCACTGGCGCGCATGAGTTCGCGGGCCACCAGTTCTTGATAATAGGCGGCAATTTCGGCGTCGATACGGGTGGCAATCAGCGTGATGTTATAATCCTGCAGGTCCGAGCGTGCATGGGAATTGATCCACGGGGATTCCTCGCGCTGGCGTTTTTGCTCATCCAGAAAACGGCGTAGCAGCGGTACCGTGCGCTCATGCATCTGCCAGACGGGGTTGCCTTGTTCGGTTTCTCCGCGCCGGACAAAATTTTCAGCAACCAACAGACGGGCATGCGCAGGCGACATACTTCTTTGGTATTGTTCATTGAGCTGGCGCGATAGTTTGGCCAGCGCTGCATCCACCGTATGTTTGCTTTCGGTGATACGGTTCTCACCAAGGGCCGGATCGCGTAGCCGCTCATCATTGGTAGCGCTAATCCAGTGTTTGCGGTCCTCGATCCAGTCAGCCAGTTGAGCAACCCGCGCGCGGTTGATCTGCCAGATAGGATTATTCAGTCGGTTATATCCCTCATGAATGAAACGCGCCTCGGTGTTGATCTTGGCTTGTGCCGGCGCTACGCCGTCGGCAATCTGGTGGCGGATGTCGCTGTGATACAGCGCCTCCATCGCTTCCTCAATACGCCCCACGCCACAGGTGATGCCCGCTTCATCCTTCAAGCGTTTGGTATTGGTGGAATTTATCCAGTCAATCTGATCGGTCGTTTTGGGCATGGGTATCGCCGTAAAGCTTATCGTTCCAACTTATCTTATGAAAGATTATTAAATTAACCGTTAAGCGCCTAAATAATTAAAATTTTAACCAATTATTAGGATTTATGGCTTAGTCTAAAAAATAGACTATCACTCTGAAAGATAGCAAGGTTTGACGATAGATGGCTGAGGCAACGCTTCCTGCAGGAATGGTGGTTGCAGGTGCAAGACCTGCAGCGGTTTCTGTGGCGTCTGGTGGGTGGGGTCTTGATTATTGGCGTCAGCTCGCACGACGCGCCTACCGTGAAACACTCGAAGGTCTGGAGGGCACCAGACAATTTGCGGTGTTTGCAAAAGATCGTTTTTTTGCAGATGATATTTCCATGCCGTACCGCCAGCCGACGCTGACTTTTGAGCAGTTGAAGGATCTGGTTTCCAACCTGCATGTATCGCCTGACTTTAATCTTGCCGCCAATCAGCGGCATCCAAGCTGGAACAATGTGCGTTTTGCGTTTGAAGCGGCCACCCGTTTTTACTTTGATCATTTGTCGACCGGAAATGACCACGGCGCCGCCCATCTTGGGGTAGAAGAACGTGCGCAGGCTTTCTTTAAGGCGGCCGGGTTTGATATGGTGCGCGCGTTCCATGATCGTGGTCCTGGCCCCAATGGCGAAGGCACCTATGATGGGCTTTTTCTGACCAAAGTAGTGGGTGATAAAGTATTTACGATGGCGGTTCATCTGGGTATTCATGGCAATAATGACATGAATCGCGAGGTCATTGGTGCGGCGGGCCGTCCCCATGAAAGCGGCGGAATGGTGCATGCAGCTTTCTATCATGAGGCAAGCTTTGCGTCGCAGCAGCTGGCTCAATATATGCGCGAAGTGGCTGCCCGCTACCCCGGTAAAGAATTGGTGCTGCAACATATTGGTCATTCCAAGGGTGGGGGCATGACGCCAGAAATAGATTCGCAGGTACGCAAAGCTCTGGCAGCAAAAGATGGCCCTCCCATCAACGTGGCGTATATGCCATTTGTATCAGGCAATGGAGCTCCTTTTGGCACAAAAGAGTGGTTGCAAAGTGTATCACATATTCACGGATACTCTGTTGTTGCAGATAATGATGTGGTGCGAAGGGCGCAGGATTTTTATAATAAGATTCTAGCTGATCAAGGCACCGTCTCTTTGCATGGAGCTGCAGCGCTGGCGTTGAGATGGACTGGCGTAATGCCCGAGGGGGCAAAACCTTATGCGTATCCCGGGGCTCCAATTAAGGTTCCGGGGTCTGATCGGCTGGACGAGGCGCACGCATCGACTACATTAGCAAGCGCGGCAGCGCGGTGGTCGACGTGGCAGCCGACGGAAGGCGCGCCGCGAGAACGTGCGCCGGACAAACCACCCAAGGCGGTACCTGCGGATGATCCCAAGCTCAGAGTATCCAGCGTGCCGGAATCGTCGTTTGGGCCCATGGTGGCGGGGTTAAGGCTAGCCGCTGTTACCGTTGATAAACGGGATTTACCGGATGGGGCGCTGCCCACCGAGCTGGACGGGGTACCGGCGCGTCAGGGCGCTGTGCAGCGGCCGCAGGAAGCCCGTGTGGCACAAGGTTAATTTTCCTACACAAACCCAGTAGCATATTTATCGGCAATGCATTATACAGCTTGCCCTATGACGGTTGACCATACACTCATTCGCAATTTTTCGATCATTGCGCATATTGACCACGGCAAATCCACGCTGGCGGATCGGCTGATCCAGTTCTGCGGCGCGGTGGAAGCGCGTGACATGAAAGAACAGCTGCTCGACAACATGGATATCGAGCGCGAGCGCGGCATTACCATTAAATCGCAGACGGTGCGGCTGAGCTACCCGGCAAAAGATGGCAAGACCTATATTTTTAATCTGATGGATACGCCCGGCCACGTCGATTTTGCCTATGAGGTGTCGCGCTGTTTGAGTTCCTGCGAAGGGGCGCTGCTGGTGGTGGATGCGGCGCAAGGGGTGGAAGCGCAAACGCTGGCGAATGTGTATAAGGCTATTGATGCGAATCTGGAGATTGTGCCGGTGCTCAACAAGATCGACCTGCCTGCTGCCGAGCCGGAGCGGGTGAGCACCCAGATCGAAGACGTGATTGGCATAATCT
>Ga0214923_10001932_pt1 | contig 28525 bp, 32 predicted proteins | sample LL1510_MetaG_FD_177993 | JGI IMG/M metagenome (GOLD analysis project Ga0214923, IMG submission 177993) | Freshwater microbial communities from Lake Lanier, Atlanta, Georgia, United States - LL-1510 | ecosystem: Environmental > Aquatic > Freshwater > Lake | place: USA: Georgia | collected...
TTAGATCCTGAAATAATGAATAGCATCGAAAAAAACGTGGAAAAAGAAGTTAAAATAAAAATAGGTACTATCGAAATTCCCATACCTAACTCTACAATTACCGAAGATGGAAAAATTGCACTTTCTAATGGTAAAATTTTAGATCTTAATGAATTCATGAAAAAAACCCAAGGCTTTATTCCGGATGAAAAATTGAATATACCACTTGAACCCGTTGCTCCTGATATAGTTGGAGCTTTAGATGAATTGGATATTAAATTTGAAACTGGAACATTGGAAGATTTACAAAGAGAAATCAATGAAAATTTCGAAGCAAGTCCCGATGTACAACAAGCTAGAGAAAGATTTAAAAAACAAAAAGATGCCGAGAATATATCTAATCGAACCGGTATAGATTCCAAAAATTCAGATAAAGCAACCGGCAATGAACACACGTATCCTAACAGAGCAGGAACAGGTACAAATAAGGTACCGGAAACTGAATTTGCAACAAATCCACAAAACCAAGCTGCCTTAGAAAAACCCGTCAAAAACTTTGTGAATGACACCGCAGATAAGATTACAACAGCAAAAAAAGAAGGTACACCTGTTACACCGGAAAGTTTGGGATGGAAGCAACTTGGATTTAAAGCAGGTAATTTATTGATAGATGCAGTCGCATGGTTTGGAAAAAAAATACCATTAATAGTTGCTCTATCGGTATTATATGCAGCCATTAAAGAACATCAAAAATCTATAAATGGTTGTTATTTTGTAAAAACAGATAAAAATGGTAGAGTCGTTACTAAAAAAATATCATTACTTACCTGTGGTGAAGCGAGAACACAATCTGTTAATACAGCTATTATGGATACATGTAAAGTTCAAAATTATCCTCCAAATAGTGGAAAAATTCAATCATGTGATGGTAAGTTTAATTCCTGCGCGGCCAAATCTGACACGGTTATAAATAGAGCTTTAAAAGATGATGCAAAAAATACCGACATACCATATGTTCCAAATGTCTGTAGCAAATACTATGCTGATAGTTCACCAGAAACTCCGATCGAAGGTGTAACAGTTACAAATCCGACATGTCCACCGAGTGCCGAATTTGTTTCACCATATTGTGATTCTTCTTTATTTTTTCTTAATCCTGGAGAAGATATAAAAATTATTAATCTCGATTTGTTTTCTTCGGCAGTTGATATGGGAGAACAAATCGGATTGGATATTCTTACGCCTTTCAAAGATCTAGTTCAAGGTCCTGGTTCTGGTATAGCATCTTGGTTAAAAAACGTGCTAATAACTGTTGGTATTGTAATTGTGCTTGGATTGGTCATTTTTTGGGTAATTAATCTTTTGAGGAAAAAAACCGAAAAATCCGTATTAGGATAAATGGCAAACGATACATATCAATCGTATCCAACAGTTGTAAAAAGAAATAGTTTACTACTGATTTTTATTTTCTTTCTGACTTTACAAGGATTCTTATTCTTTTTACCCGACTTTAGGGACTGGTTTGGAAAGAATAGACCATATAGTTTTTTTTATTTTGCACCAATAATAATAATATTTTTTTTACTTATTTTCTGAAATAAAAAATGAACTTGGATTTTACACATTTAAAAAAAGGATTTTTTTTATTTTTTATTTCTCTGGTTATTGGTATAATATTGATTGTAATTTTTAATATAATGCGTCCAGAAAAACAACCTGATTTTAATTTTGAACCGGTACCGACTGTTTCACCACAATTTCTACCTCAACCGAAATTAGATATAAAATGTTCTGATAAAATACAAGAATGCAATGATGGATTAGACTCTACATGTGAAACAAAATGTGGTTCGGAGTATACATGTACATATGTTGAAAATGATGGTCAATATGTATACAATGGTATTAAAATACCACAAGGAAAATGGTGTTTACCATCATTTGATGAAAAAGACAAAAAATCGTGTAATATTTATACTGGTAGATGGACTTGGTCTGCTGGTAATTGTTCGAACGGTAAAGAACAATGTTGGAAATGTCAATGTTTATATCCTACTCTGTTTAGTAACCCAGAGTCCGGTTGTACAGATCAAGTTGGTTGTACTATTACTATAAATAACCAAGAAGTAAAAGGTAATATTGTTGGGTCTGTTTTCAATAAAGATTTCAAGGACAAAATATGGGATCCTTTGAAAGGACAGGATGCAACTATACTGAGAAATAATCCCATGGATGCTGAATTCTCTAGACCAATGTGGGTATGTGATTGTCCTAAAGGAACCGTGCGTTATCCAAATGATCCTTACAATTGTCACCCAGATCCATGTTGTGGAAGCAATAAAGGATGTAGTATATCCGAGATTTCTGATTTAAAACAATCATTTCAATGTATTTCAAATAAAAAAAATATAATAAGTGATGAAGAATGCAGTACTTTCTTTGAAGACCCAAGTATTTGTTCTTGTTCATGTAATTGTGCATACTATGATAATACTATTCTTCTGAAAAGTGGGAGATGCTATCCAAAAGATATTCTATGTAAAGGAGGAGAATATGAGAATGGTAAATGTGAATGTGGTACAGGTACGTCTTATGCCACTAACTGTCTAAATGTAATAGATACTGATTTAAAACAGTATGGTGTACTACCAGAAATATGTATAGATGAAAATAACCCATTAGGACAGCAATGTTGGGATGTGTGTGGAGGAAACCCTTGTGGTAATCCAGATATTTCCACATGTTCTCGTGATCCTGCTAAAAATACAGCTATATGTACGTGCAAAGATCCTAAACTCACTGATTATGATTGCCATGGTAAAGAAGTTAATCTACAAAGAGGCGGTGATAAATGTCAGACTTTATGTTTACCAAAGGATGCAGTTAATTGGTACACTGATGGGAGTGGGAGGACAAAACCTTGTTCATATCCACATCCATGTTGTAGTGGTTCTTCTAGAGACTGTGCTAGTGATGGGGATAAGGCATTTGGTTATTATTTCACATGTTGTAACTAATTACAGAAACCGTTTTTACAATAATTACAACATTCATCACTACTGAAACAAAAAGTATCAATCCCTGTCTTCGAGGTTCTTTGATTCGAACAGTATTTATCATCACCTGTGGATGCACAATAAGGATCTCCTTTGTTACACCATGGACAGACGCAATCTTTACAGGAAGTAGTCTGTAAATTATCATCAAATGTACAAGTTCCTCTTCCATTACAAGGATCAGGATCACAACCATTTCTACATACAACATTACCAATTACATTGTTATCCGTTACTTTCTTAAATCCTGTATCGCATGTACAACCTCCGCCACTGTCTCCTAAATCTGGTTTACCATTGAAACCACATGGATTAAGTATGCAAATTCCATTATTTTTTATTCCAATTCCAGCTTTGTTTGTATTACAACGATCATCTTCGATATCTGCTTTACTTCCTACTAAGTTACAGTAATAATAATTATCTGGACATTTACATCTTTTATTTACTTTGTCATAGGATCCACCAGGTACGTTAGCACAACTGTCTACTATGCATGATTTTTGGATATCTACTTTATTATTGAAATAGTTGGGAAAAGTTCCATTTCCGCATACACACGATCCTAATGTAGGATCATTCATGGAATTAATATCCCAAGGATTCAAGCAATAATGATTATTATCTGTTACGGGTTTCTCATCGTCAGACATACACTGACCTGTATTGTCACTAAGTGTACAACATTTCTGATTTTTATTGCAGTTATCATTAGATTGACATTTTATCGAAGTATCAGAAGGTACATATAAATTAGGACAGACTAAATTCCTGGTACAACTGTCAAATCTACTTGTTGTATTTCGATGATTCATAAATTCTGGATTCTTACAGATGCAACCCCAATAAAATGTTTCCTTTAGAGGATCTTTAAAGAGAGCATATGTACTTGTATATGTATTACAAACTTCTGATTTACTTGGATCAAACGATGGTAAACACCATCCATATCCATCTTTTGATTCAGGAACACTTTTTATATTATTAGGTCCCGCATTAAAATTATAAAAAGTAATGTCGTCTTGCAATTGAATTTGTGCACTATTGTTATCTTTTTGTATAACTTTTAATTTTGCACCCGCTTTTAATAGAACATTTGGATTTAAAACACTTAATTTGATAATACTTCCATTTTCCGCGGCAACCTCATCTATACTTATTTCAATCGATTGATTACTCTTCGAGTCTATTGCGTTTGCGATACCTTTTGTATATTTAGAACCACCTTCGACTATTTTCGGTTTACCCCATGATATCTTTTGACAAGAAAATGAAGGAGTATTTATACACTTTTGACAATCCGAAGTGTTAAGTCGACAACTTTGTAATTCTGTGAAAGGAAATACTTGACATTCTAAAGATTTAACAGGAATGCATCTATTTTGATTATCTTCTTTTACGAAGGAACATTTATAACCTATTACACAATCGGAATCGTCTTTACACTGTTCTGCAATATCGGTTTTTTTCTGTTTTATTGAAAAAATCAGTATAGCTAAAAAAACAAGTAATAAAATGAAACCCAATAAAAAAAGTATAATTTTCATTTATTGTATTACTATAATTTTATTGTCAACTAGTATATCCAAAAGTTTATAGACATCAAATTTTGAAAAAATTACTCTTTTATAGAGATACATCGGAGAAATATCTGCATATTGTTTTAAAACCTCTCGCACCGATAGGATACAAGTATAATTTTCGAGAGATTTCCTGTTTTTTTCTATTTTAAATGCTGCTTCATATTTAGGATCTTTACAAACATATCCAGTATTTATTCCGTAAAGAAAACATTCTCCAGCATTGCACCATATAGTATATCCAGTTGGATTTACAAATACAAGAGCTGAATTCTGTTTTTTAAAGTACTTTATTTCCAAACAATTATTGGAGTTTACCAAACAATTGGGTATAAGTACAGAAGGAAGAATCCATGATTTATATAATATAAAAGCAGACATTAAACCTAGAATTATCAGAATTAATTTAAAAATCAAGGAGTTCATTTATTATTGATAAAAAAGTAATCTCAGTATTTTTCGCAATTACAAAAGCGGTTTGTACATATCTGTGATCCATATTTGAGATTATATATGATCTCTTCTTTTCTATTATTAAGTTTTATGTCTGGAATACCCTCATTTGGATTTGGCATTGTTATAGGTAAGTAATCTTGCGTAGGATCACATAAATTGGATTGATAACGATGATAATTTTTGGGTTTATTACACCTATGTTGATAAACCATATATGTTGATTTTTCGGAAGGTTTTTGATACATTATTTATTAAAATGAAAAATCTATTCTTTTTTCATGTAATTTTAAAAAATGGAACAAAAGTTAGCCGAATTGAGAAATTATAAAGTAATAAATTCCAGTGATAAAATATATGTAGATATAAGGGGCAAATATGTGAAGTTTATTGTTATAGACGAAAACTCAAAATTAGATATGTCTATGTTTCATAAGACTTTTCAAAATTTTGAAGAATATGTTCAACATATTATTTTTATCTATACGTTGGCGACTATACAGACAAAAAAATTAAAAAACTATCAGAATATTATTCGTATCGAACTCTTTGAAGAAAAGGAATTGAAGCGTTTACTATGCGGGAATCGTTTTCTATCTCCACATAGACAACTTAGTAACAACGAAGAAACAGAGGTTTTGCAAAAATTCGGAAAGGATAATCTTCCTCAAATTCTTATTTCAGACCCAATCGTGCGATTACATAATTTTGACTTGAATTCTGTAATAGAAATAACAAGACCGGATGGGATATATTACAGAATCGTAGTACCATGTTTATGATTATAAATAAAATTCTATTTCATTAATATTTTTTATAAAATTACACTGTGGAGTAGGAGTAGGAGTAGGAGTAGGAGTAGGAGTAGGAGTAGGAGTAGGAGTAGGAGTAGGAGTAGGTAAGCACTGTGAATAATATGGATTTATTTCTTTGCAAATTAAGTTTTTTTGACAACATTTTGATCAATTCCAGTTTATACCGCCACATTGTTGCCACGAACTTGCACAAGGAGTTGGATTTGGCGAAGGAGTTGGATTTGGCGAAGGAGTTGGATTTGGCGAAGGAGTTGGATTTGGCGAAGGAGTTGGATTTGGCGAAGGAGTTGGATTTGGCGAAGGAGTTGGATTTGGCGAAGGAGTTGGATTGCAATTGTAATTGTTTGGTTCCTGACCCCAGATTAATATTTCGTTTTCATAAATAGGAATATATTGTGTAGTTTTTTGTTTAGTATCTAAATTTTTAAAAGACCAGTCCCATGTTGGATCAATAAATCCAATATCATTATTATATGGTAGGTGAAATGTTAGTTGTGTTTGTTTCTGAGATGTTGTTGTAGACTGTGGATAAATAGTTCCGGATTCATAAGTGACTTCAACAAAAAAGATACAAATTGATTGTTTATACCTCTGTAATGATGAAATTTTTGCTCCCTGATTATAATATGAATCAATAACAAGATCTTTTTCAGTTTTACCTTGAGATAAGAGGCTCGTAATATTAACAAAATATTTAAATCTTATTTCTGTAGATCTAGGTGGCCAACCCGTTTCTCCAAATAGAATAGTATTAATTTGAAATGATTTTGTGGCTTGTTGGCTTATAAATGCTTGTATATAAAATTCAACATCTTTTTTCTCTGGTGGAGGAAAGTTTTTCATGGTTTCTCCTCCGAATCTTTTTACAAGTGCTATAGAAGCACCAACTAATCCAACTTGCATATCCATGCAACACTCGGTTTGTCCATAGTTGGTAATATCGTTACTGAAAGAATCATCTAGAGCGGGACCACCAATTAATGCATAGTTTATGTGTCTATTATCATTAGGAGAAAACATACTATTATTCCAAGAACCATGAGCTCCTCGGTGATGGGCATGAGTAAAAAATTTATCTCCAAATCCATTTAAATAACTTGTTTTTAAAGGATTATCACCAAGAGCATAATTGATTTGTGTAAGCGCGAAGTTTTCATATTGTTTTACTTTTGATTGTTCCAAGTTCGGATTTGAATCGACATATAGGAGCATTAGAAATGATGTAGCTGTAGAATATCTCAATGATCCCCAACCAGTTAACCAAGCCATTCCACCTGGTGTTCTTGGTATTTTATCTAACCAGTATGAGAAATGTAATTCAAGACATTTTTTTGCTTCGACATCACCTAGCAAATTCCATAGTAATAAAATAGAAGCATAGGACGCATCATCCCAAACATGAGCCCATGTCATTGTTTTTTTAACCAAAACTCGTGAATTTTCAAATGCAAATGTCTTATACTTTTCTTCACCACTCGCCCAAAATAGTGCTAAAGAACCTAAAAGTAATTCATCTTCGTAATGCGAAGATGTGTAATACGATTTGGCATTTGTTATGGAATTATGATAGAATCCTCTGTAATTATTTGCAAAATCGAATAGTTCTTTTGAATGTCTTAATAATATTTCTGCGTATTGATTATCAATTTTCCTGTAAATTATGCTTGACAAAGCTAGAGTAGCAGAAACAGAAGCAGCTAAATCAGAGCCAGGCGAGTTTCTGTCTAATTTATAACTTGGTCTTTCCATTTTCATAAATTCGGGTGGACCCCACCATGTATGATCCCAATCACCATTTCCAACTTGACCCCATAAAACATCGGGTTCGGGATGAGCCCTGATCCAAAAATCAGTACCCCAATGCAATATATTTATAAATCTTTTCCATTCATCAATCGCTTCGTATTGTTGTCTGTATTGAATACCACTTAGAGCTAGTGTGTATAAAGCAAATGAATTTGGCATACCAAACATAACATGGTCTCCACAGTCAAAATACGAATTAGTTAAATTAATACCTTCCTTTTTTCCATCATCCATACAGCAGTTATCTCTCCAGTTTAAAGTATTCCATGAGGGTTTTTCCCCAGCCATTTGTCCATAGTAAAAAGTTAAACTTTTCTGTAAAACTTCAGCATAGTTATATTTTGAAATACTTTGAGAATATATTACTGGGAAAAAGGATATAAGTAAAAGTCGTTTTATTCTTTGCATAATATTTCTTCTAGTACACTTAGATTTAAATTATTTTCTGATAAACAACGCAAATAAGAGTGAAATAAGGGGAAAGAATAAGAGTAATACAATACCAGAAACAAAAGCCCATTGTGGCATATATTTTTGATTCTTTACGAGAAGAATTATGGCAATTATAAGTATAGCTAAATTTACCAATAAAATAAAAAGAAATACACCGATGCTTAACCCCAATAGAGTAGTATCCGAACGCTCAACATAGTTTTCTATTTTATTTTGTTTCCTCCACAAATAATCATCAATATCTTTTTTATTCTTATGGTATGTATGTAACATTGTAACTAAGTTGAATCGATTCATTTATTATATTTTATATTACACAATAAAATGAGCAAAAATATTCCAACAGATCAAAAATTGTACAACAGTATCAAAGAACATATATATGCGAAGATACCACAGCATTCTGCATACAGATCTGGTTTAGTCGTAAAAAAATATAAAACTGAATTTGCAAAAAAATATCCGTCTTCTTATAGTCCATATCAGGGCAAGGAAAATTATTCGAAAGGATTACATCGATGGTTCGCCGAAGAATGGAGAAATCAAAGAGGTGAAGTCGGATATAAATATCCATCTGATGTGTATCGTCCAACTAAAAGAGTTACAAGCAAAACACCAATAACATTTACTGAATTAACAGACAAAAGGATTAGAAGTGCGAGAAGAGAAAAACTGAAAAAGGGACGTGTGAAAAAATTTTAATTTGAATCCAAAAGTTCCACGGTAACTAAATTTGCAATATGTTTGTTTAAATAATAAGGAATCCAGTTCTTTGGAATATAACCGCAAAGCGGAATTAAGTACTCTTCATTACCAACTTTTGGTAAATTAACATTGAGAATATTGTCGACCTTTTGACAATTAAATTCACGTGAATAAAAACCTTTTGTTGGGTATTTTTTTTTTATACAATGAAAAAAGATCCATTTATTTTCAAACCACATTTATATGTTTATATGTTTACATTTAACTCTTTATGTATAAGATAAAAATATCTTTTTTTAGTCCTATTTGGTTAAATATCTTAAATAGAAATTACAGAAAAATATGTAACTAAAATACAAAGATGTCGAGAAAAATTATTCTTACCAACAATAGAACCATTGAAACTTCAAACAAACCTGCTGTGAAATCCACGTCTACACAAACTAATGGGTCATCAAAGTGGATACAGTCCACAAAAAAATACGCCGAAGAGAAGAATACTTCATATCGACAAGCACTTCAAGATCCCATCAATCGAAGTACTTATCATAGTTCTCAATCTATTCGTCAGGGCATGTTACCCACTTACGTGCCTCAACCTCCTGTTAAAGATCATAGTGGTTATAATCCATATCAAAATTCCAATCGAATGGAGAAGTATGTGGAATTAACAAAATTATACAGTAATCTTTCTAAAAAATCCGTTTCCGAAACACGGTATTATTTGTGAGTTTGATTTTAACTAAACTCGGATAAATAAATAACAGTACTGGAACAATTTAAAGTCTTGAAATCTAATATAAAATGAGTATTTCAAGAGATAGTAATTTCAAATGTATCGATTTTAATGAGGACTTAAAACTCGTCTACAATAGAGCAAAAAAATTAAAAGGTATAATTACAGATAACAACTCGAATACCGTAGTGCAAAATTTTCAAGTTCCGATCGAATATGTGATAGGTAAAGATACGAATGCAATCAAAGATAGTATACGAGAATTTCCGATATCACTATTTAAATACGTAGAAGGAACCAGTATTCGAGTTTATTTTTGGAACGGTGACTGGAGGATTAGTACGACATCTAGATTAGATGCGAATACCAGTTTTTGGTCAAAATCTTCTTCTTTTGGTTCTTTATTTTCTGATCTAGTAACCTCAATAACTGGGGTTCCAATAGAAGTATTTTTAATGTCTCTGAACAAGGACAGAATTTATTTTTTTACACTTCCTACAACTGGAACTAATAGAATAGGTACTAAGTATGAGTTGAATAATTTTTTCTTAATGGGTATTCAAGAAAATGACAAGTTATTGTACGGTAAAAATTTACCAAAAGATGAAGTAAATGCATGGATGTATCTAGAGGATATCCATGTTGATTCCATGGAATCTTTGGAAACTTTATTGTCTAAAGATAATACAGAAAATGATTCTTTTTTGGGATATTTATTCTATCCTGATATGGATAGTAATAATCAAGTTATCAAAATACTCACCGAACAATATTTTTCCAGATGTAGACTAAGAGATAATCAATCCAATTTATATTTCAGATACTTGGAATTAAAAAAATCGCAAGACGATGAGCAATGTTTAAAACTAATTGACATGTATCCGGAAATATCATTTACAAAAGAGATAGATATGAAATTGGACAAGCTTTGTAAGTTTTTACACAAGATGTATATTAATAGATATGTATACAAAGAGTACATTGTTCTTGATCGTATCTATTTTAATATTTTAAAGAGAATTCATACTTTGTACATTGAAAAAAGAAGACCAACTACTGTGTATCATATAAAAGATATTATTTATGAAAATGACCCTCCAGTAATTCTTTCATTAATTCGAAAATTTTCTTATTCTCCATAATAAAATGGTTTATGCTAAAGCAATAACATTACTTGAGGACTTACCATCGTTGGTGGAAATAGGACATGTTGATGATGACAGTGAAATCGATTTACAAATGGGGTCATTGAACATTGATATTAGCGAACAACAACCACATGGATTGAGAACTTTAAATCAAAACATTGAAGTGAAACAAAATCCCTATTATGATGAAGTGATAAAAACATATCCACAAATCCAGAGAAAAATCAGAGAATTTAGTGACCCTGATCCATATCAAACGTATATGCAAAATTCTATTCCTATTCACAGTCCTATTAGATATAAACATAAACAAATGATCACATCATCTAGATTACCACATTCTGAGTCTAAAGTCGAAGTTTATGAAAATTATCAGCACAAAAACAATACTCCTGCGGTAGTGAAACAAAATTATATGAATCAAAGTATGATCCCCAAACATACTGAACAACATATGCCGGTTGCCCAAGAACGACAACTGCATTATAATGCAAATCAATCATATGGACGAAACTATCCTGTCGTACAGATTGAAGATTATACAAACTTAAACTGTAAAGATCTTATAAACCATATTGATTCTTGTCCAGTTTGCTCTATTTTGCATCGTAAGAATGACAAAATATATATAGGTATAATTATAGTACTAGCACTCTTAATATTTTTATTAGTATGGAAATTAAATAGATGATCTATATGGAAAAATGCATGACACGTTAGTTATATCTGGTGGTTCTATAAAAGGATTTGGTCTTCTAGGAGCAATCCAAAAAATATATGAATATTACGAAAGTAAAGAAGAAAAAATAAAAACATTTAATTGTTTTGTCGGGACATCAGTAGGATCCATAATAGGTTATCTTTTAGCGATAGGTTATGAGCCTTTAGAGATTATACATTCTATACACAGTTCAGCTGTATTAGAAAAGTTAAGAAGAATAGAATTGATACAAATTATGAACAATAAAGGATTATTTTTTTTCGAGCCTATTATAGAAGAACTTGAAAATTTAACATTAAAAAAAAGAAACAAACTATATACTTTACAGGAATTATCTGATGACCTCGGGAAAGAATTCATATGTGTGACATTTAATTACACGAAAAACAAAGTTGAATATTTAAATCGAAATGATTACCCAAATTTACCTTGTCTAGTTGCGGTTCGGATGAGTTCCTCGATACCTTTCGTATTTAATAGATTTACATGGGGAGATTCCATATATATAGATGGTGGTATATCCGATAATTTTCCCATTCAGGTTGCAAGAAGATTTGGAAAAGAAAACTTGATTGGTGTAGTATGTAAGGAAACTGGTGAAGATACCTCAAATGATAATAACAGTTTAATAAATTTTATCATGGTAATGTTGTTTTTTCCAATTGTAAATAATACTCAAAGAACAATCAAAAAATATCGCAAAAGATATCCAATTATTCAAGTACCTTTGAACTATAATTTTTTGAAATTTAGTTTATCGGTTACAGATATTATGGAAATGTTCTCATCCGGTTATAATTCTATTACGCATGAGCAAATGAGTATAATTCTAAATAGAGAAAATTGAAATAGTATTTAATTACATAACCATTCTATAGAAAATGGGTATTAAAGATTTATATAAATATTTCAGTGCTAAACATCCCGATCTATTCAAACTTGTACATTTCTCTGAATTTCAATACGATAAAATAGCTATTGATATGATGAACCTGTTATATATTTATAAAGCAAGAGATGATAAGAATTGGATGCAAAATGTGCTTCTATTTCTAATAAAGTTACGTAACTTATATGTACATCCTATTTGTGTTTTTGATGGTCCGACTCATCCTATGAAAAGAAATACTGTTCAGAAAAGGAAAACAGAGAGAGAAAAGGGAAAAAAAAGAACGGAAGAGTTAAGACAATCTCTTAATCACTACATGGAAACAAGTGAAATTCAACCGAATTTGCAAAATTTGATCGATAACAGACAGGATCTCGTCTCCCAATTAAGCAATCAAATACTAGTTACACAGGTCGAAGAATATATCGAAAAGCAATATAAAAATTATAATATTTTTTTTCATACTGTGGATATAGATGCAATGAAAGAAATGATCCATTTAATTGGAATTGACGTGATAAGTGCACCATATGATGGTGAAGCATATTGCTCATTTTTATGTGCCAATGGAATGGTTTCTGCTGTACTAAGTAATGATAGTGATGTATTTTTCTTTGGTTGTAAAAAAGTTATTTGTAAATTCACCGAAGATGGTGGATACCAAATAGAACTGCAAGATATTTTGTCTAAACTTCAAATTTCACATGCAGAATTTATAGATCTTTGTATACTCTGTGGAACAGATTACAATGTTTCGGTAAAAGGAATTGGTTTTGTAAGAGCTCTAAATTTGATACGTAAACATCGTACATTGGAAGAATTAGAACTATTGGAAAAGGGAGTTTTCGAAGAAGTTCGGAAGCTGACCAAGATTTCCCCATCTTCTTTGCATGCTAAATGGTCTGTACAACCGAAAGATATCAAACAAATAGAGTATATGTTTTTCAAATATAATGTACAAATAGACCCAGCGAATTGTGCAAAAAAAATATCAAGTGTAGAAATAGAATTGTAGTTTAAATTATTTAAAATAAAAAATATTACCATTAAAAATGGATTATATTTTATTTTACAGCAATTACTCTCCATCTTCGTTGAAAATACTGCAAGAGTTTCCACAAATCATGACTAAATCGGTATCTGTCGATTCTCTTCAAATTCGTGACTATGTGAAAAAAATTAATATTATGAGTGTACCTACTTTAGTTGTACTCTTAAATACAAAAATAGTAGATAGAGTAATTGGTCACGAAGATATTTCCACTTGGCTCACCCAAATGGTTTACCAAGCAAGCAGAATACAACAAAACGAATCTGAAGAGTTCGTCGAAAATATAGAAGAAGAAAGAAATACCATAAATAAAACAGATGACTCACAAGAACCTCTCCCTTCCGTAACAAACGATGAAGAAGATGATTATTCTATGGAAGCAATTGGTCCACCAGCTAAAGTTACCCAAGGGATCGCATCTGTCGTTCAACATAACATATCCGAGAACGGAAAAACAGATTTATCTTCTTTAACACTAATCGATGACGATGATCCTGCTTCAAATATTTCGGGTAAAAAAACAGAAGATCCCAATGGGACTATGCAAACAGCCGAACAAATGAAAAGACAAAGACAAATGGATGAAAATGATTTTTCGAGTAACAAACCAAAACTTCCAAATACACTTATACCTAACTAAAATAAATATTATATTTTATCAATAATAAATGGATAAAATAATTCAACACAGTATACGACTTCTTATATATAAAAATATTACTTACGATGAATTCTATTTGTTATTATCAGAATATTTTATGAATTTCTTACCTCCTTTTTCGCATAAATTTACCTCAAACGTAAAATCGATCTCAAAATCGAAAATGACAATAGAAGATTTTTTACTTTTACCAAAGAAAGAAAATACAACCAAGTTTGATAAATACAAAGGGTTATTGGAAAAATCTCTCAAGGCTTTATTACCATGTAAAAAAGTTAAGGATTTAATTAAAGATAAATATAGAATACTAAACCTTAATGTTAAAAGTATTACGGTACCTATTTTATTTGTTAAAAATAATGGAATTTTACAAGTTATAGGTAATGCGTATACTGACGAACTATTGGAACTTTGCGGAGGGGATAAACAATCCATACAAGTAGATATTATAAAATCGATTTCAGATCTTGAAAAAAAAAATAATATATGTCATGTATGCAGTAAGAAAGGTTGTAAATTTAAAAGTTTTTCAAAAACACGAACATTATTTTTCTGTTGTATCAAATGTTTGGATGAATGGAATTATTAAATATACTCCAGTACTGTTGTCGATTCAGAAAATTGGGAAACATATCTGTCTCTGTATTTAATTCTCTCCAAGTTCCCAGCAAGTTCTGAATTCCATCTTGTTTGTGCTTTTAAAGGAATAGTGTTTGATACTCTTACTTTTTTTCCTCGTAAAATATCGATCACTTCTTTGATAAACTCAACACATCCTATCGTTTCATATAGTATTTGTTCTTCACTAAATCTTATTACTGAAAACCCATTTTTAACAAATATATCATCTCTATAGTTTTCAACATCAAAATTGTAACAATTTTTAATTTGTCTGGACTTTAAACAATATGGTTCATCTATCTCGATATCGATGTAAATACTATTTTGAACGTCTATATACAGAAAGTCACAATGAACCAAATTGGAAGGTGGTACTTTGAACGCAGGATCCATTATACAACCTCTGGTTTCTATTTTTAGACCGAATTCGTTTCTCAAAATTTTTTCAAAAAATGAATCTGCTTTACTTTTCTCACGTTGTTGAATATTAACAAAATACTCCGGTATCTTGTTGTTAGACCTCAATTTTTTTACAACATAGGATAGATACTTTGCAAATATAGAACTATTTATATAGTCCATGTTGGTTAGAGGTGTTAATCTTACATATGGGTATGTTTGCGATATCTGATTTGAATCTACAGTATTTGTGGAAAATATACTCCAAGACATTTATTTAAAATAAACGCTTATTTATTTTAAATAAATGTCAATACAAGGTGATATTATAGAGTTGGAAAATTTAAAAAAAGAGTTACGTGTCCTTAATCTGAGGATTTCAGAATGCCGTAAACAGAAGAATACAGTTGAGGAAAGAATTATCAAGTTTATGAAAGAACAAGATACTCCTGGTTTAAAGTATAATGATAATGCTGCTATTATTCTTGAAAGTAAAACTGTACGCAATAGAAAAAAGAAGGATGAAAAAATTAAAGATACTATGAATATTTTGGGAAAACATGGCTACAAAAATATAGATCAAAAAGCAATCATGGAAATTTTGGAAGCACAAAAAGGAGTTAGATCAACTAACGATAGTTTAAAAATGATTCAAAAATAATATCATTGACTTGTACTTTTTTTCGTTCTTTTTCATCTTTTTTAAAAACGAGTTCGTTGAAACCTAGTATACCTGGTGTTGGAGTTATTAAACTTTGTTCTCCTCTTATATATGGTTCGACTTCAGAAACGATATTCTTTCCAGTTTGATTATCGATTATTTCCAAATCTAATGGTGGTCCACGTATAGGTTTAATAATAAGTTTATATTGTTTACTATCCACATAAAATTGTATTAAATATGTTCCATCATTCCTATTTATCAAGGTTCGTCTAAAAAACTGGTCTAGACGAAGGATACTTTCACTGAAATAGAACTTAAACGTTTCCAACCAAGAAACTACCGAATTTGGTAAGTTTAGGAAAGGAATCACCGTATTTTTACAACCTATATCTAAAAATGCTCCATGTACTTTACGAATATCGGTTGTGTCTATATTTTTCAGACAAACGAAACCAATAGATACTGTTGTGACTAAAACCAAGAAAAACATTTATATATAAAAGATAATTTATTAAATTACATTCATTTTTTTTCCCTTCCTATATATCTGTATTTACCATATCCATCAGCTACGTAAAATCTATTAAATGTAGAATATTCCATAGCAATGTATTTTTGCTGACCATCACAAAAATATGGTCTTAAACCAAGTTCGTACTCATTGGATAATAATAAACAATCATCGGTGTCATAATATGGATCACGATCTCCATATACTGTTGCGATAAAAGTATCTGTTTTCCCAGGATTTGAACCATACAAAGCAATTAAATTTTCGAGAATTTTAATCTTTTTTTCAGCAGTCCGAATTCCAGCCACACAAGGATCATGTAAATATTTTACATCATAACGACCTCTCAATCTTTTTTCTCTAATTTTAGAGAGTTCGATAGCTCTCTTGGTAATACATAACTGGGCTTCAAAAGAGAAGTGTTTTGGATCAGCGATAGGATCATAATATGAACCCATTATAAGTTTTATATTAAAACTGAAATTAACTTGAAAAAATCAATTTATATTTGTTTCAAGTTATAGGAAAGGTTACGTTTAAATAAATATTAAAAAATCAAAGTTACTAACAGGATTGCGTAAATTGGGAGACCAGTATGGACAATATGTTACGAGTATTCGGTACTGTGATAACTTAGAATGGAATTACGATAAGAATGAAATTTATGACAACGACGACGAGACTGTCCTATATTCTTTTTATCATTAAGATTGTGATTACTGCCGAGAATTTCTCGAACAAGTTAAAAAAAATTATATAATTGGATTTAAGGTATATTCAAAAGGAGATTTTGCTCCTCTTTACAAAAAGAAAAAAGAAAGATGGAAAGATTTTACTTGCTTATTATAAAAAAACTTTGTGTTACGAGTCCAACGCGCTTCCTTTACGTCACCTCGTTGTGTACGACGAGCTGGAATTGAACCAGCGACCCAAAGATTACAATAGACTATCGAATAAGTTGGGAATTGAACCCAACCCTTCAAAATATGCCTCCTGATATGCGCCCGCTACACTATTATTCGATCATCTTCTTGTGTCTTTTGCTCTACCGACTGAGCTATCGTCGACTTTTTTAAATCTATCGTCGACTTTTTTAAATCATTTAGTTTTTTACAAAAATTTGTCAAAATCTTTTGATTGTATAGTAAAACTTCCATCAAAGTTTTGACCACAATTACGTTTAATTGATTCAAGAGACCTTTTCATATCAGCTTTGATACGAACAATCTCACCAACCAATCCGATAACAGAAGTTGTTTCTCCTATATTATAAGCATTAGAAATCGAAGTATTAAATAACTGCTTTGCATAAATACATTTTTGACTATCAGAAGGTAATATTTTATAATGAGGATTTACTCCTTTAGCAATTTCTAAATCAGTTGGGTTGTACCAACCATTTGTTCCCAAAACGACTCCATTAATTTCGACATTAGGGGGTGAGATTGGTGTGACATGGTCAAAATTGACTTTAAGTTCATTTGAAACTGTATCCGATGATCTATAAGAGGAACCTCCCAAAGAACCAGAACCAGAACTTGTTCCAGAACTCCTAGATCCTCCTCTATCCGAACCAGATGGGTAAGAAGACCTTCCAGAATAAGAATGACAACCTATATTTTTAGTATTTGAACCACATTTGTAGCATTTATCACTCATTTTTTTTTATAACTTTATATTCAAGGTTATTATTTTAAATCAATTTAAAAATTTTAAAAACAAACATAAAATTATGCTTACAAATTCTGATCAATGCTTATTTCATCTCAAAAAGTGAACTTAATTATTAATCAATTCTATAAACGAGATCTTCTTTTTCCAGAAATACATCAACTTTGTGTCTGTAATCTTGTAATACTACTTTCACTGATTCATAGATCGTTCCATTACGATTTTTAAGAACAGCAGTTAGGTTTATTTATAAACACTAATCTTTTGGTGAGGTATACGTACTATTTACTTATAAAAACATTGTATCATATATAAAAGAAAATGTATTCAAATCCTGAATCGAAAACATGTCATTTTGTAATGAATTATAACAAAATACATCCATTTTATATCACTAATGATGATGTATTATTTTTTGATATCTGGATTAAAAACAATCAATTGTATATGATTCTTCCATGTCCTGTAACAAATCCCATAGATATAAATTCCATTGAAGTATTTGAATTTGACCAAATATTACATATTAAATCTAAATTTATTTACGATTATTTTGAAAACACTTCGTTAATAATATATCATCCTTTCGAGAACCTAAAGAATTATTATAATATTAAAGTAAAATATAAAAAATTTGAAAAACAATATGTTATATATGATTATATGTCAATAAAAAATTTTACTCTAACATTAAGTACACTATGTAAAGATGATTACAAATATTTTTATCCCTTTTATCATTATTATAAATCTCAAGGAGTAGAGTATTTTTTCATATATTACAACGATAATATAACGAGAGATGTTTTAATTTTTTTTAAAAAATTTGACGATGTTCTCCTTATAGAATGGAACTATACTTATTGGTTTAATAAAAAATACGGAAGTCATTACGCACAACCAGCTCAAATAAATCATGCATTATATAAATACGGAAAAGGATTTACTGAGTACATGATATTTTGTGACCTAGATGAATATCTTCAAAATAAAAAAAGCACATTAATAAATTTGATAAGACAACAAAGTCGACTGAATGCAATTTATTTTAGAAATATATGGTCAAAGACTATTCACCCACTAAATCCTTTGACTTTGATGCACAAAAGAAATATTTTAGTTGGAAAACCTTTTAACACGATGTATAGGTGTAAACAAATTATTAGAGTAGATAAAATTATTAGCACAGGTATTCACCATTTAAGAGAACATTTAAGAGAACCATTATATATAAAAAACGCTTCTTTTGACCCTGATAATTTATGTTATCATTTTTTTCAATTGACTCAACCTGATAGAATTGTCGAAGATAACGTTACTAACGTTATCTATCTCCGTTAATTATTGGTCTCAATGGACGTATGGCTGTCTCCGATGTCTTAGGTTTAACAATATAGAATGGATCTTCAGATGGATTCCGTTTGTTGCTATCATTCTAGTTACTCAAATAAGCGAACTGATAAAATACCAGTCAGGTTTAGTATGGACAAAATAACACTATCACGGTGTCGTTTCTGTTGGGTTTGTAGACTTTAACTCTGTACAGTTGGTCGTAGTTTTCCTTTAGTTTCTATTTTTTTATCCCATGTAATATATATCATGTGTATCTTCGATGTCTTAGCTTCAAAAATACAGAATGGATCTTCACGGAATTTGGGTAGCTTGGTGTGGATATGTAAAATTTATTCATAAATTGCAAGATGAAAAGGATATCCAAGTTTATATTTACGATCGATATTGCATGGAGCTTTATGCTGAGTATTATGACCACGAGCCCAAAGAGTTTTACAAGTGGTTTGTGGCTGGTGTGATAAAAGACAAATTCTGATCAATGCTTATTTCATCTCAACAAGTGAACTTAATTATTCATCAATTCTATAAACGAGATCTCCTTTTTCCAGAAATACATCAACTTTGTGTTTGTAATCTCGTAATATTACATTCACTGAGTAGTAGGTTGTTCCATTACGATTTTTAAGAAGAAATCGGGTTTCTCTTTTATATTCTGTTATTATTTTCAAAACTCCCTCATGTTCAGAATATAGCCATATAGGGGTTTCGACGTCATTTACATATATTTTATCAAAAGGATAGAAATCCTCAAAATGCAATACAAACTTGGTATATAACATTATAATTTATAAGATTTTACTTTCTCTTATAAATTAGTTTATTTCTAATATCAAATACTGACTTTCTCCTATCGGAAACTCTTCCGTTGGTGATGAGTTTTTTATTGGATAATAAAAAAATTGAATTAAATAATATGACTTCTAATAGTAATAATATGTTGTAATATTGAAGAAATGGACTTAACTAAATTATCAAAAAAAGAACTTTTAGAAAAGTGTGAAGAACTTGGAATTATAAAGTGCAAGTCTAAAAATAAAGACAAATTAATTGAATTAATCAATAATTATACTACTAAAAAAAATGATATTCATATTGATTCAGATAATTTAAGTATTGAAAGTGATGAAGAAGAATTTATAATTGTTCCTAAAAAAAATATGAGTAATACGAAATCAATAAATGTAATAGATTTATTTTGCGGTTGTGGCGGAATGAGTAAAGGATTAACGGATGCAGGACTAAATATAATCGCTGGAATTGATGTTTGGGACAAAGCAATTAATAGTTATAAAAAAAATTTTCATCATCAAGCAATATGTCAAGATTTAACAAAATTGCCACCTGAAAAATTTGATGATATGTATAACAAAGAACATAAACAAGTTGATTTAATAGTAGGAGGACCACCTTGTCAAGGGTTCAGTATTGCTGGAAAAAGAGACACTAAAGACCCACGCAATTCATTATTTATGGAATATGTAAAATATATAAATTATTTTAATCCAAAAGCATTTATAATGGAAAATGTTATAGGTATTTTATCTATGAAAACAGAAAAAAATGAAAAAGTTATTGATATTATTTTATCACAACTAAACATAAATTATAATTGTATAGTGACAAAACTTTATGCAAGTGATTTCGAAGTTCCGCAAAATAGGAGACGAACAATTATAATTGGTATCAGAAAAGATTTAAATATTATACCAAATGAACCTGAACCAATATTAAGTGTTGAAAATAGAATACCTGTTAAAAATATTCTATTACCAAAAAATGAAGTAGATTTGAGTTATTATTTAAGTGAAAAAGCATTATTGGGTATTCAAAATAAAAAAAATAAAGCAAAAGAAAATGGAACTGGTTTTGGAGCACAATTTTTAGATTTTGAAAAACCATCATTTACAATTCCTGCGAGATATTGGAAAGATGGATATGATGCTCTTGTTAAATATAATGATACCGAAATAAGAAGATTAACAATACAGGAACTTAAAAGAATTCAAAGTTTTCCTGATGATTACATTTTAGAAGGTTCAAAAAAAGATATTATTATGCAAATAGGAAATGCTGTTGCGTGTAAATTTGCGTATCATCTCGGAAAATATATATCTAATATTCTTCAGTAATTAATATGTTCCAAAAATTATTTGCTGAACTTCTAAATTGAGAGTAATTTCTTGAATTTCCCTGATACATACCACTATCAAATATTATATTTTTATTTTTGATATTATCAACAAAATAATTAAAGTCAAATGGCTTACCGAAGCAAATTTTTTCATATGTATTATTTATTTTTTTACATATAAAGAAACCTTTTTTATTAAATTTTTTATTAATATGTTGTTCTAATTTATTTTTTTCCCATATTGCTATTATTATATCATTTTGAATAAATGATGGATATGTATTTTTGTCTTCACGATCGTCATTTTCAAATGAATAATATATGCAAAGGTCTAATTTATCGTTAAATTTTAACATCTGACCACAAGAATTCCATATTCCATAAGTTGGGACACAACTTCCAGACCAAGAATATCTATTATTTTTTAGTGGGTTTGGTGTTCCAAAATATTTTATATAATCTTCTCGTGTAATATTATTTTTACCCTTTTCCCAATTATTCATATTTTCAATGATTTCCTTCTTTTTTGAAAATAAATATTCACTTGCACTAAAATCTCCAAAGGTTATTTTTGAAGAAGTTTTCTTCATTTCATAACCTAAAATATCAGGTTCATTATTAGCATTATGATTAATTCCCATTTGTGTTTCTAACCAATGACCTTCACTTCCACAATGTTTATTATTTTCAATTAATATCTGTTTTCCTTTTACATCTGTCATAAATTTATCTATAATAATTTGTTTATTATTTGTCTCTTCGCAAATCTCTTCTTCAATAATTAAGATTTTAGGTTTTGTCTTCTTAATTTTCTTTGGGAGTTCAGCCACATTTTTATCTTCAACAATTAAAATATTCATTTCAGGTTTGGTTTCCATTTCTCTATATTGTATTATGATAAGTATTTTATTTATAAAAAGCAATTCAATTTTTATATAAATAAAGTCGGCGTTTTAAATGTCCAAAGGTGTAAAAATTGTGATCATAAAATTAAAGGTCATGTAAAGTCTGTCTTCGATGTCTTTGGTTCAACAATACAGAACGGATCTTCAGATGACATCCGTTTTTTGCTATCCATCTGGTTACTGAGATAAGCGAACTATTAGAATACCAGTCAGGCTCAGTATGGACAAAATAACGATCACGGTGTCCTTTCTGTCGGGTTTGTAATTCTTCTAAAACTTTAACTTTGTAAAGTTGGTTGTGCATATCTACGATCTGGTTGACAACATGGATATCTAATTTTGAAATGAATTGTGAGAGCATTATGAAATAGGTTGATAGGTTCAAAAATATTTTTGAAAAACTTCAATTTAATTTTTTATGTCCAAAGACAAGTTCTATAATTCATTCATAATATAATGGCTAAAATAATTAGAATTATAATTGGCATAAAAAATAAAATTTTGTACACCGTCTTTAGGTTCATAAACCATTTGCGATATTTGGAAACGGTAAAAATGACTCCATAAACAACAAGAAACAAAAGAATCATTATTAGTATCCACAACTTTTTATGTTTTTTTTTGTTCGAATCAGATTTATCAGATGGATTAGAAGAAGGTCTGCATTTCGTCGTACACTGATCATTTGTAAAACATTTGTCTGGTGTTGTTTCTGGATCACAACCTGTATTAACCAGGCAATTTCCATCTGTATCGCATGTGTAATAGTTAACTTGGGGTGGTTGCGGTCCTGTGTAGTATCTGTTTCTAAAATCTGTGAAAGTTTTTGGAAATCCCACAAATTGTACTGCTTCACCAACTTTATAAGTTTCGGTCGTTTTTGGATTATAATTCATTTTCCATATCATTACTCCGTCACAATTTCCTGTGACATCTGTTAAGATCGTTTTTGCACTTGCAAAATCCACACATTGTTTTTGTAAATATTCATCCAATATGTCACAAACTCTTGTACCCGTAACGTTAATACCCGCAACTGGTGTGTAACCTAATTGAACCGAAAGAATTTGTGAAAGATATTTATCCTTAAACAGTTTGAATATTTCTATTAAATAATTTCCACACTTTATTTTGTTGTCTTTAACGGTATATGTATAATAGTCCAAGTCATTATAGACTTGGACATTCAAGAGATCGATTTGTTTTAAAGATGAATCTTGATTCTTGGAAAGTAAGTCCAAAAAAGCACCGATGAAATTTATCTGTATTGTATCCTTAGTATCAAAAGAACCTATGTCTCTTATTCTGGGAGACATACTCAATATCAAATTTTGATCCAATTTTTTTAGTGTCTCAAAAAAAACAAAGAGACTATTGGCCACTTTTTGTGCGGGATTATTGTTCATATATTCATTTAAGTTATCTTTTGGGTAGCAGTCGAGTTGGTTAGTCGTGACATTATTTTTCTTACAACTTTCCGAGTCAAACATTGCCAATATAGTTTCACAATCTATATCGACACCATCATATCCCCTGTCTCGTTCGACAATTTTTATGTGATCCATAAATTTTTTTATTTCATTTGCGAAATTGACTGGATCCTTCAAACAAGCATACCAATTGTTAATATATCCGGGTGAACCTTGTTTAGTAGGCCTGTTATCTGAAGAACCACCCATGTTCCAACCACCGATCCCAATCAATAAAATAACATCTTTTGGAACCGTAGCACGCAAATTTTTGCTGCTTTGTTTATCACCTAAATGAAGACTATTGTAGTATGTTATCAATTTCTGATTTCCATTCAGATCATCATAAGTATTATATGCCTCAGGGTCAAAATTACATTTCTGCGAAAATCCGGTAAACTGTCCTATTTTTTTAGTATCCGTAGATGTGATGGTATTAATGGGAAAAAAACTTGTATTCGTATATAACGAGTCTGTGCATGTATCAGTTCCAGTTTTGTTATATGGTTGCGATTTTATAATTCCTTGGTTTTGATCATATTTACCCGTACAAGTTAAAGCAGCATTACATACAAATTTTCCGTCTTTTACACTATTTAACCATTTTTGTTTCTGCCAGCAATATGGATAATTAATCAAAAAAGCTTCAATAATTACATCTACGTTCAAATCAGAAAATTCGCTACTTTTCGGAATCGCTGTTTCACCATCTGTTCCAGATGTGAGATCAATAAAAGCAACCTTTAGTGGTTTATTATTTTTCAACAAGTCATTTATACGTTCTCGTGCTTTAAGACTCATATCGTTCATTTATTACTATTTTTTCTCAAATAATTAATGATTTAAAACCGACTCACTATTAATATCTAATTCAATAATATTCAGATCAACTTTATACTGAGAAATTAGAGAAAACGTATTGGTCTTTTTTTCATATATTAATCCCTTAAAGTATAGTTCTTCATAATAATGTCCAAATATTTTATATGTTCCATCTGTCAACAATCGACTTAGAGGATAATCTATGGAATATGGTGGTGTTACACCATAAAAGTCTTCTGTTGTATAATTCATACCTCTACATCTTAGACATTGAATAATAGGTGTTCTGCAATTTGGACATGAATTAGAAAACTTTAATTCTTGCAATGATGTATCATCTGATTTTATGGTTTTATACCACTTTTCTATACATCCAAAATGAAATATATGACCACAATATAGCTTGAAAAAATCTCCAACTTCTTCAAAACATATATTACAATTGGATTCGTTTACTGTATTAGTTATAGGTTGTATATGTTGTGTCAAATTATCAGAGGAATAAAATGCAGTATCACATGTGTCGCAATTTTTTTTAATTGTATACTGTCTTCTACTTGCAGTTTTCTCTTCCTCTTCATATATTTCTCTATATATTTCATCAAATACTTTAAGCACGTCAGACATCTTAATTTCATCGTTCTGAAAAGTTACCTCTCTTACAACTTCGGTCATCATAGGATAATTAATCATTATGTTAACAGTTTTTGGTATTTCGGGTATAATATCATCTGTATATATTAAATTACTACTGTGATTCGAAATATGCACATTCATAGGTTCTATTTTTTCTGGAAATAAACAAGTTGGAGTATATGTTAATCTAAGTAGACCAGTTGTTAATTCATATTCTGTGTTACAAAGTTCTGTGCAAATATGCGGTCGAGAAAAAGTCATCGACCATATAGGTCGAGAAATACGTATTGGATACATTGTTTTTTATATTTCGCTTTATTATTTTAAGTAGATCTTCTTATCACCGGAATTTTGAGAAACGTCATATAATAGATTGCTTTCATTTTTTTTTAAAACTGTGGTTCTTGTATTGTAAAGAAAGAACCAAAATATAATTAAGAGTAGAAACATAATACTTAAAAATAATAATAATATTAAGTCCATTTGATTTATTAATAAAGAAGAATAATGTTACACGAACAAATGACAAAAATCGTATCATTCTATAATGGTGCCGAAATTTTTTTGTCCGGAGTAGAATCAGTAATTTATGGTGAAAATGACCTTTACAATAACAATATACATACTGTACTTTCATTTCTGGAAGAATACCATAAACCTGATTACTTCCATCAATTACCGAGCTGGATCTCTCATTATTACACTTCTATCAAAGATCAACCTTCCGAAAATATCGAAAAATATTTTTTATCTTCATATAAAATTATAAAAGATTCTTTGCAATCTGGAAAATCTGTTTTGATACATTGCAGAGCTGGAATATCACGTAGTGTAACTATATTAATCGCTTTTTTTCTTAGAGCTCAATTTTTTTGTCCAGCATATTCTATACCAAACTTGATTAAAAGCGATAATACTTGGACAGAAACTATACTGAACTATATAAGAATTTTTAGACCAATTGCAAATCCAAATCCTGGGTTTTATGAACGACTTCTTAAATATGAAATAAGTTTACTGTACAACTTGGGATATAAAATACAATTTTGTTGATACTTGATACACAAAATTATTATACGGTATTTAATAAATGTCCAGATCAAAACTGATAATATTTCTTATTGGTTTATGTCTAATAAGTATTTTTACTTCTAATAAGTTATACTTTATTCTATTCGTCATGTTCTTTGTCGGTTATTTATATATCAGTCATGGTTTCATAGAGTTTTATAGACAACCTTCATCTATAACTAAACGACCAAAACGTTTCATAGTCTCATTAACAAGTATACCAAGTCGAATACAAAATATCCATTTTACCATAAAATCTCTATTAGAGAATACTATCCAACCCGACTTAATATACTTAAATATTCACAAATCTACATCAGTACCGCAAGAACTAAGATCCATCAAAAACTTGTTCATAAATAAATTAGATATCGACTTTGGTCCTCTGACTAAATTGTATCCGACTCTTTTAAAAGAAAAAGATGATGAAACTGTTATTATATGTGTAGATGATGATATCATTTACAATCCATATACGTTTGAACATCTGTTAAAAGCTTCGGAAAAATACCCCGACAAATGTATTTGTAATACTGGATGGAGTTATATAGATCTAAAATTTTTTCACATACCCATAATTTTAAACATACCAAACGTTGTTCGTAAAGTTTCAGTTCTGCAATGTTATAATGGTGTACTATATAAACGAAAATTTTTCAAAAATCTTATCTTCTTAGAACAGTTTTGTTTGGATTGTAAAACAACCGATGATATACTAATATCGAAAACACTCGGAAAAGAAAATGTGGACATTTACTCCATTCCAATGTCAAATAAACATAAAACGAACGAATCTAAAAATAGTGAAAAACTAGGTTCATATAATATGAAAAACATGCAATGGATTAAATGTATACATTGTCCTTAAAAACTCACTTTTAAAACATATTATTGATCTAAAAAATTAATAATAAATGAATGCTATTGCAATCTTAGATAACAATAAAGGGTATGTCTATTTCGAACAAAGAAAATCAAATGAACCAGTTAAAATATACTTTGATTTAAAAAATTTTCAATCAAATTCGACTCACGCGATTCATATTCACGAGTACGGAGATTTAAGAAATGGCTGTATGTCATTAGGAAGCCATTTTAATCCGACTAATACAAAACATTCGTATCATGAAAAAGGTCATGCTGGTGATCTTATAAATAACTTTACAACTAATCGTCAAGGAAATTTTAGATGCACTTACAAAACAGAAAAAATATCACTGTTTCCCGGGGAGTTAAATGTAATAGGTAGATCTATTGTGATCCATAAATTTAGCGATGATTTAGGATTGGGAGGTATTTTCCATGGACAAGGTTTTACTCCATATTATGATTTATCTAATGAAACTCTACAGATAACATGTAAAAAACTCGGATACAATATAAATTTGCTTAATAGAAATACAATGATCAAAAAATTAATGGATGAATCTATTACCACAGGAAACGCTTCCACACGAATATCATGTGGTATCATTGGTTTAAGTGTCTAAAACTAACGACGTTTTTTCTTTATAAATAAAACATATAGAATTACAAGTAGTAATAAAAATCCAATTATACCAAGAATCCAGTATAGAGTTTTATGAGATTTTTTTTGGACAGGCGATGATTTTGGGGTATCTTTAGTCTTTACAATTGTTGGGAAAATCTTAACATCGGATGTTTTATTCAAATTGTATTTTGCATTTAGATCTGATCCAATTTTCAATATAGCTGGTATATCATTACGAGAAATATCTCGTTGACACCAAGTAGGAGTACTAGAATCAGATATGGGACAGTACATCATCGTATCTTTAACAACTTGCAATGTAGTATTATTATCGCAACTACTTTTAGAACACCAAATTGCCATTATCTGTATTGGTACATATAGAAATGCATAAGGATCTAAATTTGGTGTATTAGAAAATTCATCGATTATGAGATTAATAAATGAAGTAGTGAGCAAATGATCAATAGGAAAACCAACTCCCCATTTTGTCGGAGAATTTTTCATTTTCGATGTACCAGTTATATATGAAGCATAACTTAAAGCATCATTTGTAATTGTGAAAAATTTGGAATTATTTGTTTTCACACCATTTACAAATCCTTTGCATAGACTTAATACTTCAGCTTTAAAGTCATCACCACTTCCACCACTTCCACCACTTCCACCACTTCCACCACTTCCACCACTTCCACCACTTCCACCACTTCCACCACTTCCACCACTT
>Ga0214923_10001933_pt1 | contig 28518 bp, 25 predicted proteins | sample LL1510_MetaG_FD_177993 | JGI IMG/M metagenome (GOLD analysis project Ga0214923, IMG submission 177993) | Freshwater microbial communities from Lake Lanier, Atlanta, Georgia, United States - LL-1510 | ecosystem: Environmental > Aquatic > Freshwater > Lake | place: USA: Georgia | collected...
TTAACATTAAATAAATTGCTTCAACATAATTTTTTGCAGAACCCCAATCACGTCTTGCATTTAAGTTTCCTAATTGCAATGGTGAAATAAAGTCTGATCCAGACTTATTTGTCTTATTGTAATTAGAAACATAATCTGCAATTTTTTGAGTAACAAATGTATGACCTCTACGACTACCTTCATGATTAAAAAGAACCGAATTTACCACAAACATATTATATGCATCACGATACATATCGCAAATTTCTTGTGCTGCTTTTTTTGAAATTGCATATATACTAATTGGATTCATAGGTGATTTTTCATTTAGTAATACACTACCATCTGTATTGTTCCCGAACATTTCACTAGTACTAGCCTGGTATATTTTACAAGTTTTATCTAGACCAAGATTACGAACACTTTGTAGAATATTTAATACACCAAGTGTATTAACTTGAAATGTATAATTCGAGATTTCTTCTGATACTTTTACATGAGACATGGCTGCAAAATTAACAATATAATCTGGTTTAACTTTATTAATTAATGTATAAATATTCATTGAATCAGTAAGATCAGCATAATGTAAAGTAAGTTTGTTAAAAATATGATCAATATTACTTGTATTAAAGGTAGCTGATCTTCTAATAGTTCCATGAATATTCTTATAACCTTTTTCTAATAAACTCTCAACCATCCAGCTTCCATCCTGGCCTGTTACACCAATAACTAACCATACTTTGTTTAATTCATCTTGTGATAACATTTTAAAGTTAAAAGATCTTTTGTTTTTAAATTAAAATCTTGAACGAAAATTTTTAATTTAAATGCAAAAAAGCCCAATAAATCTATTAAGACTTATTGGGCTTATGTACAATTTATATACAAATTTTATATACAAATTTTATATACAAATTTTATATTTTATAATTTTTTACATTTAGATTCAGATTTCATATATAACAATGACATATTACAACCAGTTATACAAGTAACTTTTTGAAATTCATAGTATGGTTTTGAATTACATGCTTTTTTACATATTTCAGAAATTGATTTAGAACATAACAATTTAGTTGGTAAAGTAACAACTAAAGTGATTAAGATTGAAATAATTTGCATTAAATAGTATTATTTTATTAAAAAATAGATTTAAATTCAATTTTTTAATTTGAGTTGATCTAATACATTTTTGAAATGAAGTTTATGAATAAATAAATTAAATTGTTCTTCAACAAATACTTTGTCAAATTTCCCTTTATCAATTATAGTATAATATTTAGAACCATTATCTAAAATAATTTTACGTTTTAACATGTCTCTTGCTTTTTGTCTATTAGATACATTTGGACCATAATGCCAATACCATCCATCATATAAAATAGCAGTTTTTAAACTTTTAATGTATATGTCACAGTCCCACATCCCATTATTTTTATCTTTAAAAATTTGTTCATTACATTGAATATCATTTATACCAAAATATCGAATACATAATTCAGAAAATAATATTTCATTTTTAGATCTATTATGTGTTTGTCTTTTATCAAAGCCCTTTCTGCCATTAATTTTAAGTTTTTCTTTGTCACTTACTAGATATAATATAGAACATTTTTTATCACATAATTTTTGTTCGCTTCTTCTAGGATTATATTCTTGTTTACACCATTCACATATTCTTATTGTATCTTTAAGTAAAATTTTACCTTGATATCTTTTAGCCGCACTTTTTTTACCCATTTCTTTATATTTTTCAATATCGAATTTTTTATTACTACAATTTAAACTACAATATATTTGTTTTTTATGTCTTGATTCAAATGCAATATTACATTTTTGACATTCTTTATTATATTTTTTACGATTTTTATTATGATATTGATAACTACATTTTTTATTACAAAATATTTGTTTTGTAGTTTTTGGCTGAAAATTTGATTCGCATTCTGTACATTTCATTTTATATTTAATAATTATTTTATTTTTAAATTAGAACGCTGTAACCTATTTGGACAACTTAAATAAAATAAATTAAAAAAAGCCCAATAAGTCTTTCAATAAGACTTATTGGGCTTTTTGTTATATAAAGGATACAGGATCTGAGAATCGAACTCAGGTGACAGACGTATAAGATCCGCATATTAACCACTATATGAATCCTGTTAATAATAATTTATTATTATTATTAACAAAATTATAAGAAATAGTTTAAGTAATTTTAAGACATTAATCTATTATAACAATTTAATTAAAAACGCTTTGACTTGGGATCGAACCAAGGACCTCTGAGTTAACAGCTCAGCGTAACTACCACTGTACTACCAAAGCTTTTGAAAAGTTTATAGTCATATTCAGGACTACGTCACCAGCAGGACTCGAACCTGCGCGCTCAAAGAGCAATTGTATAGCAAACAACCGCGTTAACCACTCCGCCATAGTGACAAATGCCCCAACTGTGAATTGAACACAGGACCTCTTGTTTACAAGACAAGCGCTATACCTCTTAGCTATTGGGGCGGCGATAATTTATAATTATAATTTACATAAAGATTTTATTTTTTATTTTTGAACACATATTATTGTTGCAATGAACAATCATCTAGATCACTACTATCATCGTCAATATCTGCATCAATATCTGCATCGTCACAAGTATTTTCAGCAGTATTATTATTTGAGTCTACAAAATTGGAATTATCTTCGAAGATTTCATAATGAGTATTTTCTGTCTTTCTAGAATAGCTAGTATAAAATGAATATACTGGAACTGCTAGTGTAGTAGTTAAAAGAGCAGCAGAAAGTTGACCCAAAGTTTGAAACAATTGAGTCATGTATAGATTAAAATAATCATTTTCACAAGTATTTGACATATTTATAAGGTTTCTATATAATTATATATGTATTGATAACTTTAAATTAAAATCAATTTTAATTCAATTTTATTAAAATTAATTTGTAAGTAATTAATAGAGTAAAATGTATGAAAAAAATAATACAATAAATAATATAAATATATGTGCTCCTAATGTAAATATTAAGGAACATTATACTTGTTTTGAATATGATGAATTAAAAGAAATTGCAGATGCTTTTAATAAATATATTTCCAAAAATAAAACATGCCCTAATAATAAAAATATAAAACATATAACTTCAAATTATTGTAGTGCAAATAAATTGATAGATATTAAAAATAAAAATAAAAAACAACTATGGTATTCTATTTATAAACGTTTAGAACCAATTTGTAAATACGAATATTGCTGGGTAGATTTAGACTTAATATCTAATATAGATGATCAAAGTTTAAAACAAAAAATATTATTTTTTACTTTTAAACCAAAAATGACAAAAAAAATCGATTCTTGGTTAAGTACACAGGATATTAATAATGTATTACAACAATACGAAGATGGTATTAATTTTAAATTTTTAGGTGCGCTTCCCTCTGATTTTTATAAAATAACAAAAGTAAATTATCAAGATATATATAATTATAAAAAAATAGGGATTGTTCTAAATTTAGATGATCATACACAAAGGGGTAGTCATTGGGTATCTTTTTTTATTGATAATACTTTAAAAACTCTTGAATATTACGATTCAGCAGGTAGGCGCCCAAATAAAAATATTAAATATTTTATTAACAAAGTTTATAATTTTTTAAAAAAAAATGATAACTATAAAATTAAATATAATAATAAAAAACATCAATTTAAAAATTCAGAATGTGGAGTTTATGCTATACATTTTCTTATAAAACGAATGATAGGTGTAACATTTGAAAATATCTGCAATGATAAAATACCAGATGAACAAATGACATTATTTAGACATTATATATTTAGACCTAGAAAATAACTGTTACCAAAAAAATTATACTAATTAGACATTTTCATGTGTTTCTAAATTAGATTGTTGATTAAAAATTCTATATTTTTCTACAATGATATCATTTAATCTAAAAATAGTTTCTGATCCATTACTAATAAAAAAATCAGGCCAAAATGCATGCACAAAAAAGAAAAATGAAGCTTTATATGCCATACCACAATATTTCATTGCATCACAAAAATGTGATATATAATTTTGATTAATAATATTTAAATGTTTAAAAAAAAATGTTTTATTATTTTTTTTACTCGCCTCTGTATTAGTTGAATTTTCCATTATGTTTTATTTTGTTATTAAAATTATGTAATTTTAAATAAATTTACATAATTTTAATAATTTTAATCAATTAATTTATCTGTTATTTTAATAACTGTATTTTCTAAAGAATTTAATTGATATATTATATATTTATTAAAATATTTTATATATACGTTACCTGAATAATATTTATCGTTTTTTATCCAATCATTAATATATATTTCTAATTCTTTAAGTTCATTAAAATCATTCATATTTTGTCTAAATATTTTTTTAAAGTTTTTTTTAATCTCTAAAGCTTTTTGTATTTTTAAAGATTTGTTTATTTCAAATATATTCATTTATTCAAACTGCTATATTATTTTAAAATAATTTTCAATAAAAAACATTAAATATATATTTAAAAATAATATTATTATTTAAAAATAATTAACTTCAAATTATATATTTATTTTTAATTTAAAAAAATTGAAAAAAAAATAAAAGTAAATTATATTTAATTAAAAATGACATTGATTTTGTTAATTGAGTTGGTAATTTCTCAAGTACCTGTTTCTCCATTTGGCAGTGCATCATCCATTTGTTATCAAGGTTCTCCGTTTACTGTTAATGGCTTTCCTGGTAGTCCTTTTGTAATTAAACCATTTACTGATTTTTATAAAAGTCCTACGACTGCTGTTCCAAAGTTCAAGAGTTGTAGAAGTGATAATCATTGTATGATGTCTTATGAATTTGATGTAAAGGATGTTCAGTTAAGACCATTTGACAATACTATTCCTAGTTGCAAATCTTTTACTGGTACTTGGTTTATTACTTATTCTGGAACTATTCCAGCTCCAACAATTATTCAACCATCTGGACATGAATCTTTGGTAAGATTTAATAATAAAATCAAAAATAAATTCACAAGTCCTTTTAGTCCTTGTTTACCAATTAATAAAAGAACTGGTAGACCATTTAGTGTCCATTTACATGGATCAGCTAGTTTAGCACCTTTTGATGGTTGGGCAGAAGATGAAACTTGTACTAACGAAACAAAAGATTATGTTTATCCTAATAATCGTCCTACTACAGGATGGTATCATGATCATGCTCTTCATATTACAGCAGACAATGCTTATCTTGGCGCAGCTGGTATGTATATTATTAGTGCTAAGAAAAAACATGGAGGTTGTGGTGAACCTTGGAATTTAGATAATATAGAAGAAAGACAAATGATTTTAGCTGATAAAGTACTTGATAATAAATGTCAATTATTAGCAGATATTTTAGGTGTTCATCAAAATAATTTATATGGTGATATTAATCTTGTTTCTGGAGTTCCATTTCCTATAATGCCACTAGAACCAAAATGGTATAGATTTAGATTTTTAAATGCAGCTGTATCTAGACCTTGGTTAATTAAAATTAAAGATTCTAATTCAAAGGATATTTCTCAAAATATTTGTCGTGTTATTGCTACAGACGGTGGTTATAAGAAATCATCTACTCCATTCCCTGTAAATGGATTATTAATTGGTGTAGCAGAAAGATACGAAGTTGTTTGTGACTTTACATCTTTGAAAGGTCAAACTGTATATTTTAGAAACGATTGGGATCCAGTAAATATGCAGGATGTTCCATACTTTTGTAATAGTCACCTTATTGCTAAAGTTATAGTAGGATCAACTACTGCTCAACCAGTTGCTAAATTTGATGAAGCTATTCTTGCTCCAGTTTCTGTCAATCATATTGAAAAGGTAATGTCACAAGATGATCTTAATACAGCTCTGCAAATGGCTAATGCAGGAAAATCTCATAGACAATTTGAATTTGGAAGACGTAATGGTCATTGGACTATTAATGGAGAAACTTGGGATACCCTTAAAATTGCTGCTTCAGATGTTGGACAAAATACTTGGGAACTTTGGCAATTTAAATCTGGAGGTGGCTGGTTCCATCCTGTTCATATTCATTTAATTGATTTCTTTGTTCTTAAACGTGAAGGTGCTAGAGGTGTAGAATCATATGAATTTATGTCTCCAAAAGATGTTTTCTATCTTGGACCAAGTAATACAGTATATGTAGTTGCTAGATTTGGTGCTCACAAAGGCGATTATATGTTCCATTGTCATAATCTTATTCACGAAGATAATGATATGTTAAGAGCATTTAGAGTTATGGATATGGGTATGAATTCTAATCAACCATCTGCTCAACCTTATATTACAAACCCATTACATAAAATTATTTATAATAATTGGAAATATAGTGACCCAATGTTAGGAGAAACAGCAGCTAAATTGACAACTTCTGTTAAAGTACATAATCAAGCATTTGTAACTGACACATTAAATAAAAATCTTTATAGAATATTTTATCCTTTAGAATCAGATATACCATTAGGGGGATTTACTAATCCATGGAAATCTGAATGGTGTAAAATATAAATAAATATTATAAGTATAAATATTATAAGAAATATAAAAATATTATAAAAAAATAAAAATATTATAAAAAAATAAAATTAAGCCTGAATTTATCTTTGAACAAGATAAATTTGGGCTTAATTTTATTTTTTACTTTTAATAAAAAGTATTAAGTACAATAAAAAAATTGAATTTATTTTTTATATTTATAACAAAATATAAAATGCAACTAAAAAACATTTTGTTTACTTTCACTGTTTTGAACAGTATTGATTGTTTAGCTTTCCCTAAACGTGGAGTAGAATTACGTAATCGTAAAGATGATATTGTTTTGAATAAACGTTCACCAAAACAAAGTAAAAAAGGTCAATTACCAGACATTGTTTTGAACAAACGTTCACCAAAACAAACTAGAAATGGTCGTGAAAGTGAAGTACGTCAATTACCAGATGTTGTTTTAAACAAACGTTCACCAAAACAAACTGGAAAGGGAATTGAATTACGACAATTACCTGCATAACGATAAAAATCATTAAAAATAATAAAAAAATAATTAAAATATATTAAACATAATTAAATATTTATTAAATAAAGCCCAAATAATATTATTTGGGCTTTTTTGCATGAAATATAAAATACCAATTAGTTTAATTAATAAAAAAAAATTGATTATTATATTTAAAATACAATAATTAAAAATAACATCTATAATGAGTTTTTTGCATATTTCTTTGTGTTTAATGACAGTGTTTTCTAAAGTTGTTGCGCCAGTTTCACCAGTTGCAATTAATCCAACAAAAGCTTTAAAAGTATGTGGTACATCTTTGTGTGATTCTGATATGATTGTAAAAAATGCTAATAATGGAGTATGGCATTTACCTAATTTGATCCAAGTACCAACTGGTTTAGATCAATGGTCATCTAATAAAGTTGGAGATGCAAAGATGACTACAATTAATACTATCGGTACTTCTAATATAAAATATGGTGGATTTTGTGCGCAATCTCAAAAAACTATATTTTTTATGGGTGCTTTTGTACCAGCTGGTATTCCTGATCCTAGTTGGATTGCTAAAATTCCAGTAGGAGATCTTGATTCAACAAAAAATTTCAAAGGAGGATTATCTTATAAGATTGATGTATCTAAAGATGATATTGTTAATATGAATCAAGCTGCTTCTACTTGTAAAGCAATGTGTTCTGCACGTAGTGGATGTAATTTTGCAAGTTATGGATGGGAAGCACCAGGTGGTTGGTTCTGTAAATTATATTCTTCTGGTATTTGTACTGATCCAACAACAATGTGGTGGAAACCAGCACCACCTGCATTTTCTGTAAATAGTTTAGGTGGAATTGCATCTAGTACAGCTGGATTTGCAGGTGGTTGTAGAGTAACTGATACTATTTCTACTACTACACCTTTATTAAATCCAGGTATTTCTTTATCAATTTCACCAACAACTGCTTATACAGCACAACTCCCCTATCTTAATCCTGTTTCCTATACTTCAGTTGATGGAATTGTTACTTCATTAAAATGTGATGTAATTGCAGGTGGTTTAACACCTGGATGGCCAACATTTGGAACTTTGTGGCTATAAATAAAAAATAAATATATTAATTCATTAAAATAATAAAAAATATAAAATCATTAAAATATAAAATCATTAAAATATAAAATCATTAAAATATAAAAATCATTAAAATATAAAAATCATTAAAAAAGTAATAAAAAAATAATTATAATAATAAGCCCAATTCTATATATAATATAATATATATAGAATTGGGCTTAATTGCATGTTAATAAAAATTTTTTAATATTTATAATATTTTCTGTAATATATAAATCATCTTCGATTAAATTAATATAGTTTTCTTCTAAATCTGAAATTAAATCATAAAAATATTGTTTATGTGAAATATTATAGTCTTTTTCTATTATTTGTTTACATTTATTAATTAAAGTTTCTAAATTATCTTTATAAATTCCTAAAATTAACATATTGTTTATTAAGATTATTGTATTTTTTATACTCATATTAGTTATCTTAATTATATTTAATATATATAATTAAAAAATTTAATTTTAAATTTTTTTTTAATTAAATTTTAATTGTCATTTGAGAATCATCTATTAAATTATTTATTATATCTTCTTCAATTGTATCTTTAATAATAAAATGATAAATTTGAATAGGACGAGTTTGTGAAATACGATCACATCTACCTATAGCTTGGGATTCAATATTATATCTATAATCTTGACTCCCATAAATAGGTTCTAAGAATATGATTTTATTTGCAATTGTTAAATTTATACCACTTGCACAATTTTTAGATGATAACATAATTAAATTATAGGATGAATCTTTACAAAATTGATTTATTGCTTTTTTTCTTTTGTAAACTGTACCATTACAATATAAAGGAGTTATATTATATTTTTCTATAATATTTCCAACTTTATGTAATAATTCGTCCCATTGTGAAAATAATATAACCTTATCTTCTTTATTAATTGATGTTTTCAAAAAATGTATAATGTTTCCAATTTTAGTAGATTTTACATTTTCAATAATATCATTTAAGTCGGAATATACTATGTTTTCATTTTCAATATTATTTAATAAATATATATCTTTATTCGACATTATATTATTACAAGTTGGACATTTTATAGTATTCTCCCTAATTTTATATAATATTTTATGTGTTTCATATATACAATCCCAACAAAATTTATGCCCACATTTAGTAATAACTATATTTTCATTGTCAATATCATCTAAACATATAGGACATGTTAATGATATAGTTTTATATTGTAATTCATCAACCGAATTTTTTAAATAATTCCAAGTTCTAAAAATTTCATCATATTTTTTTGTTGCAATAGTCATATTTCTTTTTAACGTAGATAATTTTAATTTAAATGTTTCTAATAATTCTGGTTCTATGTTATCATTATTTTTATTAATTTCATTTTGATAATATTCAATATCTGATTGCAATATATCTATTTTGTCTTTTTCAATGTCTAATTGATTTTTATTCCAATCTAGAATGACATTTTGTATTTCTGTAAATGTTTTACAATTTTTTACTAATTGTTTTGTTTCATTATTTAATTCTGGATGACAACATAATTTTATTAAAAAATCAGAATATTTTGTTTTTGTACCAGTTAAATAACTATTATATAAAGATCTTTCTTGTACTGTAAAATCAAGAGATTGTATATGATTTATTAAAATATTTCCAGAGTATTCATCTTGTATTGATAATTTAGTATTTTTTCTAAATAATTTTTTACATTTATTAATTATCGTAGTATCAGATTGAAATCCTAAACTTAATAAATCAGAAACAGATAAATCATCATTGAAATTATTATATAGATAAATTCCAGAATTGTTTATATATTCTGAACTATATGACATTAAATTAATAAATCCATTTATACCATTCGCAAAAGGGGTAGCTGTAATATTCCATTTATATTTACTATAAAATCCAGCTATAATATTACTTAATTGATTATTCTTTAAACCATTATTTATTTCGTGAGCCTCATCACATATAACTCTATTCCAATAGAATAAATTTAAACAATTAAATATTTTAGAATTTAATAATTTAGATTTGTCTCCATCATTTAAATTAAAATTTTCAAGAACAAAATTTTTTTCTTTATTTTTAATATAATTTTTATTAAGTAAAAAGTTATATGATACTATTACAATATCTGAAAATAAAATATCTGCTAAAGTTAAATTTGTATATTGATCATGTGTAACTATTAATAATACTTTATAAATATCCACAAATTTTGTATAATATTCTTGCACCCATTGATCACATAAATGACTAGGACATAATATTAAATTACTGTTTGTTTTTATAAAATAAGAATCTGAATTATTGTTTAATGGATCTATATTAATTATAAAAGATTCAGGATCAAAAAAATCTAAATTTTTCAAAATAATAGATTTTTTTTCTATAAAGAAACTAGATTTATGCTCTTTGCAATAAAGATTATTCTCTAGTTTACTTTTAGAACAATTTTTACCTTTATTTTTACCTCTTTTATAAAAATAATTACAATAATTTGAAAAATTTACAAAACTATTATAATGTAATCTTTGTTCTAAATCAGAAGAAAATATATGATATAATGCTATTATAGTCTTACCTAGCCCAACTTCTGATATAAGATTACCTCCATAATATTTAAACGATATTTTATTTTGATATATTTCATTTATTGTATTGTTATTTGGAAATAATGTACAATTATAAATTAAAAAATTATTATCTAAAACAGAATATAAACCTGAATTATTATAAGATATAATATTTTTATTATTATCAATTTTATATTCTATATTTTTCATCCATTGAACATCTTGTTTTTGATAATTATATAACGTTATAGAATCTTTTAATATTTTATCTGTATTTTTATTTAATATATCTATATTTATTCTAGAATTTATAGGATTTGTAAATTTTAATAATTCTGTATTTATAGAATCTTTTAATTCTATTTTTTTTTGTTGAATTAACATGATTGTTAGTAAATCTTTTTTATTTGTCCTTTTATTATTTTTAATTAAATTTAGAATATCATTATTTATATAATATGTTATATATACTTTAGAATCACAATGAGAATCATACTTAGATGTTTCTGATTTATTAACTTTAATAATAAATTGTGATTGTTTCATAACATTAAGATTTGTAAATTTTATAGAATTACAAGATACTATTTTTATAGTTTCTTCTAATAATTCAGCATTTGTTTTTATATCTAAATAAGGATAAATTATATTATTATTAACATGATAAAAATTTAAAAATGGACATTGCCATATAGTATGCTCATTATTGAATGATCTTAAATGTTCATTGTTTTTATCTATCTGTGTCAAATCATTAATATCTACTATATATAATGTTCTATATGAACCACGAATTAATCTTAGATTTTTATCATCTATGGATTTGTTTAATATAATTTCTTTATTATAAACTGGTGTAAACCCATATTCTTCCATAATTATATATTAATATAATTTTTTAAATTAAAATAATTAATTAAATTTATTGTTTAATTAATTAACATGTGATAATACAAATGTTTTAAGTGCTATATAACAAATTAAAATTATAATAGCTTTTGTAATAGTTAAAAATATATTAGAATTTAATAAAGATTGACCAATTAGTGGTAATTGAATCATATAACGATCTATTTCTGTTCTTGAAGCTACCATTAATATAATTAATAATAAAAGATTTTCTTCTGTAATATAAGATTGTATAAATGAAACTATATTTTTTGATTCTTGATTATTTTTGTATTCTTTATTTTTATCAATAATTTCTTTTTCATCATTAAATTGGACCTTTTTTTTTATATCAATTTTAATATTTGATTGGTTATCATTTACAATTACAGGCGGAGGTATTTCATTTTGCATTTGAGTTAAATCTTCTCTTATATGTTCAGGAATTGGACCTGGAAGGTCATCTATCTTAGTAGACATTGATGTCATTTTTATTTATAATATTATAAATAAAAAAAATAATTTCCTGTGCACGCAAAGATTCTTAAAACCCAGCTTTGAAATAAATAGCTTTTGATTCTTCGAAATCGTCAGGTTGAATCGTAAATTTATCAAAAAATTTATTATTCAATAAATCTATAGGGGAAGGTAAATTAAATTTATTTTCTGTTCCATTTAATAATCTACCCTTATGTAAATATATTTCGTTTTTATTATCATCATCATCATTTGAAGAATCTATTAATTTATTTTTGTGTCGGATATCATTTGTTGAAGAACTATCAGATGTACTATCAGATGTACTATCAGATGTACTATCAGATGTACTGTCAGATGTACTATCAGATGTACTATCAGATGTACTATCAGATGTACTATCAGATGTACTATCAGATGTACTATCAGATGTACTGTCTGTGGAATTATCAGATGTACTATTAGATGTACTGTCTGTAGAACTATCATCTTCAGGCATTACTTCTCTAGGATATAAACTAATGATCCAATCATAAAGTTCTTGTGATATATATAAATCAAGTAAAGATGTTAAAAAATAATGTACATCATAAACTTCATTATAATTATACGGTACATTTAAATCATCTAACTCAGAATCTGAACTAGAATTTGAACTAGAATCTGATATTGAATCATTTAATTTTTTTAATTTATTTATTTCTTTTTGTTTTTTCATTTTTTCTTCATCTATAATGGTTTTATGTAATTTCTTATCATAATCATATGGTCCAATAATAAATTTATTAGGATAACAATCTTTAATTTTATTACAATAGGACATCCCAAATTCAAAATCAAATAATTTAGGAATAACTCCTGTATTTTTTATATAATATGTTTTATTATGAATTTCATAAACTAAATAACCACCAGGTTTAATAGAATCATCTATTAAAATATTTCCATAATGGAAATCATTATGCATCATTTTATAATAATGTTGAATAATAGCAATAGTATAAATTAATTGAAATACTAATATACACCATTGTTCATCTGAAATTTCTTTGTCGTTTTCATATATATTAAATATCCAATTATCCAAACTACCACCTTCAACAAATTCTGAAATTAACATATTAGAATGTGTTCTAATTTTGTTTTCTATTTCTAATCGTTTTAAATTTAACATTTTTAAGGCTCTGCTTTTATTTGTAACTTTTTGTGTTCCTAAATAATATGTAAAATGAGGAGATATATTTTTGTTTATTATATTATCTGTTAATTCCTTTAATATTAAATTTTCTAAATTACAAGGATGTTCGTTTTTATCATACTTAGTTTCAATTGGTACGATTTTTAACCCAAAATTTATACCACGTGTTATTTTATTATAACTAGATTTATTACCTTTAAAAGGATAGCCTTTAATTTCTGATGTATTTTTTACTTTAATTAATTGTGATAAATCATCTAACCCAAATCGTTCTTTTGATTCGTCAAACAATATTCTTTTTTTTTTTATTTCATGGCGAATATTTTCTAAATACTTTAATTTTTTTCTAAATTCTATATTTATATTTGTATTAGAATTTGTATTTGAATTTAAATTATCAGTATCCTTTTTTGACATTTAGAAAATCTATGATTTATGATTTATTTTTATTTTAGTTTTAATCATTTAACGCAAATTAATTTAGCGTTAAAATTTAAAGTTTTATTTACTATATTTAATTAAAATGAGTAAGATTATTCAAATTAAAATATTTAATGATATTCTAAATCAATTTCTAGATTATTTAGAAGAGAATTTCCATTTTTTTAAATCTGATTTAATTTTAATAAGAACAACAGTTGACTTTATACGTAGTAGTAACCCTAGATTAGTAATAGAACAATATATGAGTTTTGTGGGTCCATATAGTCAATATATTTATAATTGTGATGAAGATTTTTTCTTAAATTTTGATTTAAATTTGAAGCAATTAGGATTAACAACTGATAATATATTATTTGGATCAAAAATTCGTAATATTTGGATGTCTAGTGATATTACAGATAATCAAAAAGCTCATATCTGGTTATATTTCCAAAAATTATTAAAGGCTGGTGAAAAGGTATAATTGTGCGGTAATCTTTTTAATATATTTTATCATAAATATATTAAATAAAATGCAAGGAGAAAATGCTAATTTAGATAAATTAAAAATTGATATTGATAATTTAAATATTAAATTAGAAAAAGAATTAATTGATACACTTAATTGTTTTATAAATGAAGTAGAATTGATATTTGAATACGTTGATAATGTTGAAGATTTACGAAAATATATTAATCGATTAATTGAAAATAAAGAACATTTACAAAAGTTTATAAAAGATTCTTTGGATAATCTTAAGGAACATGAAGAACAGATATATAATATCATATCTTGTAAAAAAAAAATAAAATCTTCAGAATTTGATTTTTTAGATAATATAATATTATTTGATCATTTATTAAAATTTTCTGTTTTTAAAAATGAGAATAAAAATACTAAAAAAACTATTGTAAAATATATTTATACTATTTATACATCATGTTTTATTTTGAATTTTGGTTTGGTATCTAATATTAATAATGGTGGTAGTATAAAACAAAATGATTTATTATTATTTGTTTCAAATTTGACAAATAAATTAAAAACACAAGAAAATTCAAAAACAAATCAATTGCAAAAAGTTAGTAATCCTATAGGTACAAATAAAACTTCTAAAACTAATGAAGCTGATTTAAGTATGATTGGATCACAAATATTATCAGGTGGTTTAGGTGATTTAAATGGTTTAGGTAATATTTTTCAATCATTGATGTCAAATAATGAAATAATGAATATTGCTACAGATTTAAGCAAGGATATCAAGGAAGAAAATATAGATCCAATGACACTTTTAAGTTCTATAATGTCTGGTAAACCAAATGAGAAATTAAATAGATTAGTATCTAACATAACTAATAAAATTGAAAGTAAAATTAATAATGGAGAAATAGATAAAGATGCATTGGAACAACAGGCTCAAACAATTATGAATACTGTAAAATCTAATAATAGTGGATTATTTGATAAATTGTAATTAGAAAGATTGTTTATATAACAATTTGTTTATTTAAAAAAAATTAATTAATAAAAATTTTTTTTAAAGGTTTAAAATATAATGGAAACATCTGATTTATTTTGGTATGATGATATGAGTATTATTTGGAAAAGAGAACGTCTAACTGAATTTTTTCCAAGTAAAGACCAATCTTTAGAGGAACGATTAAATTCTATTGTAAGATTATCTTTATATTCGTCAATAGTTTTATTTTACTATCATAATAATTATAAATATTTAGCTATTGTAATAGGAGCTTTATTATTCACATATGTTATTTATAAAAATAAATCACAAAATAATTTAGTACAAAAGGAAGCTATACCACAGGTATCGCAAGAAAAGCAATCTATAAATAAAATAGAATCTTTAGAACCTTTAGAAAATGAAAAATGCACTGTTCCTAGTTTAGATAATCCATTTATGAATGTTACTATGAAAGATTATACAAATATTGATCCGAAAACAGGTAAATTAATAGATAGACCACCAGCTTGCGACATTAATGATCCTAAAATAAAATTACAAATGGATAATATGTTTAATAATAATCTTTATAGAGATGTTAATGATTTATTTGGTAAATTTAATTCACAAAGACAATTTTATACAATGCCTTCAACTACTATACCATCAGATAGAGAATCTTTCCAAAAATGGTTATATTTGAATCCTAAAACTTGCAAAGAAGATCAAGATTTTTGTTTAAAATATGAAGATATTAGAAATAATAAACCAGTTATGTATAATCCTAATGAAAATCCTGTAGATACTAAACGATTAGAACAATAATATTACGCCTAAAAATTAATAACTTTTTATTATTATTAATATAAAGTTAAAATACATTATGATAGAAACAACTTGTATAAAAAATAATCTTTTTATTTTAAAGGAAGATTCTAAAAATGCTAAAAATATTACTAAAGTATTAATTGAAGAAAATTTAATGAAATCATTCACTTTTAAAAGATGTAATAATTCTGATCTTTATCTATCAATTTTTAATGAATATCTTTTAAAAATCAAATCATCTTTACTAAATGAAAATGAATTTATTGGATTTTTATCTGATAAGAATATTCTTAATACCTTACCGAATACAAAAATAACAACATTAAAATCTGTACCAGAAAATTGTGATGTTTTATTTTTACAATATATAGCAAATAAATTATATTATGATAAAGATAACACAAATGAAAATTGGACAAGAGTTGATGTTATAGATTCTTACCATTTTGCTATTAATTCAAAATCTATAGATAAAATTTTAGAAATATCTAATAACTCTAAAACTTGGTCTGAATTTATTAAAAATTTAAAGAAATTACAATGTTATGGTGTTACTCAAGATCAATATTCTTATATTGGTGATGAAGGTAGTAAAGATATAAATTCATTGTTGTACAAAGATATAAATTCATTGTTGTACAAAGATATAAATTCATTGTTGTACAAAGATATAAATTCATTGTTATACAAAGATATAAATGTTACACAAGTTGGTAATATATTTGATTTAAAATGTAGTAAATTGACTGATATTCAAAAATACAAAATGTTTCCAAATGTTAGTTTATTATGTATTTTAACAGAGATTGATAGATTTATTCATATTTTACATACTTTTTTGAAATTAGATTATCCTAAAGATAAATTAGAATTGGTAGTTGTAGATGATAAAAAAACTAATTTAGATACAAAATTTCAATCTCTTATTCCAAATGATACTAGAATTAGTTTTATAAATTTGAATCCTGAAAATGTAGATGATAATTATAAATTACCATTAGGTTATAAAATAAATACGGGAGTTAAATATTGTAAATATGATGTAATTTTTCATCTTTTTGATACAAATGTTTATTATATAGATAATTTCACTAATTTAATAAAAACTTTTATTATGTGTAATAAAGATATGTTATTCTCAAAAGATACTGGATTATATAATGAAAATAAAGATGACAATAAAGCTTCTTATAAAGTAAATTATCCGGATATAGGAAATATGATATATTTAAAAAAATATTGGTCACATTGTAATTTTAAAAATTATATAGATGATACAAATATATTATTAAATAAATTTACATCATTAAGAGAGAATTGTAATGCATATACATCATTTGTATATTGGTCATTTAAAATTTGTGATAAAAGTTATTCTGATTCTAATTTATTAAAAACAAATTTGAAAAAATTACTTCCAAAATCTATTCTTGAATTTTATGAATTAAGCTTGAACAAAAAGATTAATACTTGATCATTTTTCTAAAATAAAATAATATATAACTATCTTTTGTAAGTAAGTTATTTGAGTTATTAAATTTATTAACATTTGCATCGTTAAATAAATACCAATTTTTATTTAAATTTCTACAAGATGACCAATAATGACCATTGTCTGCAGTGCCAGAATGATAATTCACAGCATATAGTGAATAAATATAATTATTTGGATCATTTTTATCTTTTGAAATATAATTTGTTAAATCTAAATCATCTATAGGAAAATCGATATGCGTTTGAATTTTTGTACCATCATTTTTAAATCTTTTAAAATGAATAATTAAATAATTTGGGAAAGACCAAGATTTTATAGATTTTGAACAACCGTTTTTATTACATTTTTCACAATTCCAAGAATTTATATTTTCAGAAATATTAAAGTAATTTTGTAAACACATGTCTAAAGTTGATGTACCTTCACTTGGTATATTTAAACTAATACAATTAAATGGTTCAAATATATTTTCAGAGAAATTACAATTATTACAATTTATTTTATTATAAAATAATCCATTAAATATTTCTATTATAAATGAATAATTTTTTTCATGGAAATTTTTCCATTGTTCTAATGATTGTTTCATTAAACTATCAGTTTTATTTTGAATCTCACCTTTTATATCAACTTCAATTTCATAAGACAAACCCTTATGTAATAGATCAAGTATGTACATTAAACATTCGTGAGAATCTTGTTGTCGAAGAGTAAAATATTTATTTACAAATTTACTTATATTTTCAACAAATGATTTTGGTTTTAAAGTTTGGTTTTGTTCCCATATATTTATCATTAGATTTATGTAACTTATTACTATGTAATATTCTTTTTTATATTTATTTGAATTATCTGGATCGTCTTCTTTATATTTACAAGATAAAAAGTAGTCGGTTAATTTTAAAGTATTACTTAAGCATTGTAAAATAGAATTTAAAAAACATTTATTACCTAAATTAACTAAACCTGTTAAACCTTTATTTACGTATTCTTTTTTTTTTAAAACTATATCATGTTGTTTATGAAAATCATATTCATAATATATATTCATTTTTTTACTTAATTTTAACTTTTAATTATTCAATTATTTTTTAATTAGTTAAAGTAAGATAACATCTGTGATGTCTGATATAGTTAGTACTTCAAGTATTTGTTTTGAAAAAGATGATTTTAATTTATATTTGTTTTTATTAGTTACTTTTGTAGTATATTTGTTATATATAATAATGGTTATTAATAATTCTGGTATTAAAAAATATAGCAACTATGATAGTTTAAAAGAATCTAAGTTGGATAAAAACAATGTTAATTTAATTGATAAGATAAATGAGTTACAAAATCAAATTAAATTAATGTCTGATACTAAAATACAAACAAAAAATACAGAAAGATTACAACAAAACATATCTTTGCAAAATAAATTTTTAGATAAGTTATATAATCCATTAAGTCCTCCTGAAAATATTATAGAATCAGGTACTTTTAATACACCTAGATATGATGCTTATACTACTTATCAAAATTTAGGTTACTTAACTGGTAATGGAACACAATATAATGTTTTTGGTAGATGGATGTATCCTAATAAAAGCGATAGATGGCAATATTATGTAATAAATAATGATCGTAGTAGAATTAAAATACCATTTAAAACAAAAAATAATAATGAATTATATGATGGTGATACAATCGATATTCCTGAATTAGGTAATGGTTTTGTATTTAAGAAATATGAAAATGAAGGATTTAGATATAATCCAAATATTATTTAATTTTATTTTTATAATAATTTTATTATTATAAAAATTAATTACAAATAATCAAGTGTAAATTGATTATTTTGGTCATCTTTACCACATTCGTATAATATAGCATTAGTACCATTATCCATATTACCACCAGAAACATGAATGCATTTAGAAGGTCTTTGACAGGTACCTCTACCAGATCCTTCAAGACAACCCCATTTACCTCTACTAACATGTTTATATCCTTCACCGACATCCTTTTCACACCAATCATGGTGTTTATACCCTTCCCAGGCTTCACCCCATGTTGTACAATTTTTCCAAGGTGTTTCTTCTGACGCAGAATTAGCCTTTTTTATATAAATTTTACTATCTTTTATATCCCAAATATTATTTGTATCATCTTTATTACAATCCCATAAAGCAATTTTTGTGTCGTCTTTTAATGAACCACCAGATAGATTAATACATTTATTATTTCCATTTGCCCATTTAATTTGATTATCTTGTAGTACAAATTGTTGATTTTTATCATCTTTAGAACAATCCCATGATACAATTCGATTACCATTTTCATCTTTACCATCATTAACAGCTAAACATTTTCCTTTAGCCCATTTTATAAGAAAAGTGTCGTTGGGGATTTGCGATTTTGAAAACGTAGCTGTACATTTTTTATCACATTCTTTTTTCCATTCATTACAAGCCCATTTACCATCACGACTTGTATGTCCCCAATTAATTGGTACACGACCTTTTTTATCATTACCTAACATACAATCCCAATATGTATTACCAGAATTATCTGGTTTTTTAGGTGTTTCATCTTTCGTTTTTGCTTTTGATGTTGCTTTAGTTTTAGTCTTTTTTGAGGTATCATCAGATGTATCATCATATGTATCATCAGATGTATCTTTAGATTTATCTGCTTTTGTAGGTTTATTTCCTAGAAACATAAATAATCCAATAGATATAGATAAAGATATACTCGAACATATAATAAGTATAGCGACAATAATAATATTTTTATTATCCATTTAAGGTATATATATATATAATAAAATAATTATTGGTTAATATTTATTATTTCTATAAAATTTTTAATAAAAGTTTCTATTTTATATTTTTTTTTATTTAATCGTTTAAGATATTTATGAGCTTTACGAATTGCAGAATCAGTTTTTAACAAATTATAAATTTGAACAATATTATCATCTTCATCATTATTGTAATATAATGGATAAGATGTTCCTAATAATTCTACAACAGCTGGGTGATTATTTACTATAATTGGTGTAGTTCGTATAATACATTCTATTACAGTATTAATAGCTGATGCATCTACTAAATTAATAAAAACGATATTTTCACTTAATAATTTATCATAACTATCATTTTCTAAAAATGTTATAGATTCAACATTATTAATTTTTTTAATTATATCTTCATAGAAATGTTTATTCCAATTATTAGTTATTCCTGTTTTAATAGAATAATCAGAATTAAGTTTATCAAATTGAATTATATTTGTATTATCTTGTAAATCTATAATAAAATTTGTAGAACAATTTTGTTGTAAATTATTAGATGAACAATTTTGTTGTAAATTATTAGATGAACAATTTTGTTCTAAATTATTAGATGAACAATTTTGTTGTAAATTTATAGATAAAGATAATGATCTTGGATTATTTGTCGAACAATTTTGATGGTGGTGGTGATGGTTATGATGTGATCTATTATTTTTTTTATTACGTTTTACTATAATTGTATTAGTATTATCGATATTTATATTTTTAGAATTAGTTTGAATATTATTTGTGTTATCATTTGTGTTATCATCTATATAATTATTATTTAAGATAGTATATAAATTTGGTAGTAATTTTTTTTCAGGGTAATAATTTGACATATTTTTCCCTTTTAATGCGATTTTTTTTAATGGTTGTTTTATTAATTCAAATGGTATATTTATATTATCACCTAATAAAAATCCATATTTAAAAGTTGTAGTTTTAGGTAATATTAAATTATAAAACGAATAGATATTTCTTAACCATCCACCAACGTGAATTATATTTTTATTTTTATTTTTACAAAATTTGGGATAAGAAAATTTAATAACGTTAAAATCTGTAGGATGTATTAATACATATATATTTACATGTATATTTAGACTTTTTAACTCTAATTCAAGTTGGGTTTTTAAATATTTAGAAAGGACAATTAAACCTTTGCATACTTTTAATGATTCTATAAATTCAGGACATTTTAATAAATTATGACAATTATATTGACTGAAAGTTTTGTCAAATGTATGATGTATAAATCCAAACCAAGATTTTGTATAAGGAATTATTTTTAGAATTTTATTTATATCGTAATTCCAATGAAATGTTCTATCTAGATATAAATCAACTAATAAATCATTTGAATCATTATGTAACATTTCTAAATAATTATAAACATATTGCCACCCTGAACGATGACATCCAGAATAATCTATTTGGTCTATATATTTTATATTAATTAAATTAAAATTATCATTGATATTATAATTTTTCATTTGATTATTTTTTAATAACATTTTTGAATTTATATGATCATTTAACATCCACCTCCATTCTTTATTATAATCATATTCTATATTTGTATTGAATATTTTTTCTTTTAAACCATAATTGTAATTTGTATTTATAGATGAATCTAATAAATTATATGATATAATACTAACTATAATATTTTGTAAATTAGGATCAGTTATTGAACGATAATCTGTATATCCTTGTGATTTGCTAAATTCTTCAACCGCATTATAAGTTTTATTTATTAATATCTGAATTGTAGATATATAAAATGATTTAGATTTAGGTTCTATTAGTTTATTTATAAATTGTTTTATTTGTCTGTAAAAACAATTATGAAATTTATACATATTAATATGTAATAACTTATGATAAATGTTTTGTTTAAATTTATAACTTATTTTTTGTAATTTAATGTATTGATCTATTAAGAATTGAGTATCTAAATTAATAGGTATATCTATATTATTTGTTGGTAATTTATAAGATATATCCCAATTAATTTCGGATAATAAGTTATCTATCTTTCTTGTTGTATATATAGGAATAACTGGTACATTACAATAAATTGAAAATAACACAGCATGAAAACGCATAGGTATACATAAATCTATAATATTAAATAATTTAAATATATCATCATAATATAAAATATTATCTATAAATGTTATATCATCCATGGATACTACATTAAATAAATTATTTATTACATCTAATGAAATAATCGAATCATTTTCGTTTGAATTTAAAATATTATTGTTAAAATTTATAAACAAAATATGGTAATTTTTTTTAACTAGATAAACTATAAAATCTGTTAAATTTTTAATTATTAAATTATATTCATTTATATAATTCTTATTAAAAATATGTCTAGATAAGGCAAAACACACTATCTTTTTATTATCTAAACGAATATTTTTAAGTTTAAAAATATATTCTTTTAATTTATTATTTTTAGTTACCTCTAAAGTAGTTTTATCTAAATTGTATTTGTGTGCATCGTGTAGATCATGCAAATTTTGAATATTGTATATATTTTCTAATTGTAGTCTTTTTCTATCTGTATTAAATGTTAAAATATAAGAGATATCTGGTAAATAAAATACTCTATCTTTATCAAAATATTTACGAAATAGATCAATATCTACTGTTGTTCTTAAAAATATATAATCTATAATATTTAAATTATCAGTTTCAATAAGACATTGAACATATGGTATACCAACAGAAACTGCTATAATTTTATTATTAGTTTTTTTGAATTTAGTTATGATATTGTTTAAAAAGTAATTATTTAGAACATCTCCTCCACCTAATATTATAATATCTGATTCTTGAAATTCAATTGATTTGATTTTATCACAATCATAAAAATCTAACGTATATTGTTCATGTAAATACGTTTTAAAAAGTTTAGAAAATGAACTTTTATATTGCTCATCTCCAAAATTTTCATGCTCGTAATAACCTATTATTTTTAAATTTAAAACCATTCCGAATAATCTGTTTATAACATGCAAATAAAATAAATTATGATTAATAGAGAAATAATAAAATTAAAATTAAAATTAATAAAAAAATAAATTAGTAAAAAAAATAATAATTAATAACATTAAACTAACAGCTGCATAATGGAATCAATTCTTAAGTCAGGTAATTCTAGATTTACTGTTTTCCCAATTAAGTATCAAAATTTGTGGAAATTTTATAAACAGCATATTTCTACATTTTGGACTGTCGAAGAGATAAAATTAGTAGATGATATTGTAGATTGGAATGATAAATTAAATGAAAATGAAAGATATTTTATTAAAAATATATTAGCCTTTTTTGCTGCAAGTGATGGAATTGTAAATGAGAATTTAGTTGTTAATTTTTATAATGAAATTGAAATTCCTGAAGCTAGACAATTTTATGCTGTGCAAATGATGATAGAAGCTATACATGCAGAACAGTATTCTTTATTAATTGATACTTATATTTTAAACGTAGAAGAAAAAAATAAATTGTTTAATGCTATAGAAAATATACCAGCTGTTAAAAGAAAAGCTGATTGGGCTATTAAATGGATAGAAGAAGGATCATCTTTACAACAATTGATACCTGAAAAATATATGCAAGCATTCAGATTTTTAAAACGTTCTAGTAAATACGAAGATACTGATCCAAAAATCATAGAAGCATTAGAATTTTTAACAGCAGAACGTCCTAGTTTTGCACAACGTCTACTTGCTTTTGTTTGTGTGGAGGGGATTTTCTTTTCTGGATCATTTTGTGCTATTTATTGGTTAAAAAGTAGAGGTCTGATGCCAGGTCTTAGTACTGCTAATCAATTTATTAGTAGAGATGAAAATCTTCATGCAGAATTTGCTATTGAATTATATAAAATGTTAGAAAATAGACTAGATGAATCAATTGTTCATTTTATATTTAAAGAAGCAGTCGATATAGAAAAACAATTCATAACAGAAAGTTTACCAGTTTCTTTAATTGGAATGAATTGTAATCTAATGAGCGATTATATTGAAATGGTTGCTGATAGATGGTTAGTTTTATTAGGATATAACAAAATATATAATACTTCTAACCCATTCCCTTTTATGGAAATGATTAGTTTGAACGAAAAGGTTAATTTCTTTGAAAATGTTGTTACTAATTATCAACGAGCTAATGTTGGTGCAAGTGAAGAAGATCGTAAAATTACATTTGATTCCGATGATTTTTAATTTAAAATAGACACTTTTTCTTATTAATCTATTTACTTCATTTTGTAAAATTATAAAAAAATGAAAATTCATAATATTTAGATTTAAACTAATGGGAAGTTGTGAAGGAACTTGTAATTTTTGTGAAGAATTTACGTTGATTAGAATATGGTGTTGTATTTGTGGAGTAGATATTTGTGAAGAATGTAGATCAGATTGTGTAATAGATCAAACTGCTACCAAAGAAAATAGGTTGATTTGTATAAACTGTATAGATGAGGATGAATCAGACTAATATAATAAAAATACAAAATTAGTAATTATGTAAAAATTTAACTTAATATTATTAAGTTAAAACTTTAATTTAAAAAAATATGTAATATATAATTAAAATGTTTTATATATTATTATTAACATATTTACAAAAAAAGATATTAGGACAAACAATTTGTAAACAAAATACAATAGATTTTTCTTCTAAAAACAATAATTATAGTAATTATTATACAATTGATTATAATGCAAAAAATGTTATTCATAAAGATGGCGTATTGTCTTTAAGATTGGATAAAGAAAATGGTGGTACTTTATCGACAAAAGTAGGAGATGGTAGAGGTACAAGAGTTACTTTAAATGATAAATTGCGTTATGGTAAAGTTGATGTGAGAATGAAAATTGCAAAGGGATCTAATATAGTTTCTTCTTTTATTTTACTTGCAAAAAACGGGGATGAAATTGATTTTGAATTCGTACAAAATAATACAAATCCAACAGATTTAGTTCAAACAAATTATTTTTATCGTGGTATTCCTATTTATGATAAAAATGCAAAAATGTATCATACTAAAAAAATTTTATCTAATAATTTTCATACTTATAGTTTAAAATGGGATCCTTTATATTACGAATGGTATTTTGATAATTTTTTATTAAGACGTTTGTATAAAAATCAAACTCAAAACTATCCTGATTCTATTAGTAGTGTACAATTTGGTATATGGGAAGCACCACCTTCAACTTGGGCAGGAAATGGTACAGATTGGAGTCAAAAAATATTTAATTTTGACATTTCATCTATTAAAGTTTCTTGTAAAAATTCAAGTGATATACCAAGTAAAAATAAGTTATCAGTAAAATCTTTTGTATCAAAAACAAAGTCTTTTGTAACAAAAACAAAGTCTTTTGTAACAAAAACAAAATCCTTTATATCAAAAGCAACTTCTACAGTATTGAATGGGCATGATTCAAATAAAGATATTTTTGTTTCTAATTATCCAATAGATACATCAACAAGTAATTCTGATTTACAAATTAAATATATTTTTACACAAGTTATATATATAACTTTGATTAATTTATTATTAATGTTAATTTAATTGATTAAATTTTTTTATTTATAAGTTATAAAAAGATTTATGAGTGATAAGTTTTCAAGTGCTTCTGGAACAATATCTACAGAATTAACAGAAACTGATATGATGAAATGTATGAATTTTAACTTTAAAATATTATTATATATTTGTTTAATTATTATTATATTTAGTTTATTGATTTCATGCTTAAATTCTATAATTATGCCAATTTCTAATTTTGATGATAATATTACATATGAATCTCCATCTATGATACAAATAGTTTGTAAATGCGTTAATGGTAAATGTAAATGTGATAAATATCAAAATAGAGGTTATCAAGAAAATTTTGATAATGATAATAAAGAAAATTTTAGTAACGATGATCTTTATTCGTATAAAACACAAGAATCTGCAAATTATATATCAATACCTTTATTATCGCCATTTGACGAATTTAAAAATCCAAGTAATTTATTTTTTGGTCAGGCGAATCGTTATATAAATACCATAGGGGGAAATAATGTATATTATAGATTAGAAATTTTTTGTAATTTGTTGGTTTTAGATGGTAATATATATGATGTTGCAAAACGTGGAAATACTAATCAAAAATATATAGTATATTTATTAAATGATAAAACTAATAAAAAGAAGTTAATAGGTGATTTATATAAAGACGGAGATGGTATATATAAAATAAAAATAAATTTTAAAGATAATATTGAAGAATTATTAAGTTATAATAAACTTATTATTATTTATTCCTTAGATAATCAAGAGCAAATTTTATTAGAAGGATCTTTTAAATAAATTATGGTTATAAATAATTATTATATATAAAAACTTTTTTTACTAAAAATTTTTTATATATAATAATTATATAAAATGTCAACTTATAATCCTAATGCTGAGATTTATGAGCAACAAATAGTTATTTTAGATACTACACCTGCAAGTACAACTAGTGGTGCACTTACTGTAAATGGAGGTATTAGTACTAAAGATGCACAAGTCACTGGAAGAGTTGTGGTTAATAATGTTGATATAACTCCAAATTTAAGTGATATTGTTTTAGAACAAGAAGCTATATTAAATAATAATGTAACCCAACCTACAAATATTGCGAATTTTCTTTTTAGTAATTCTTTAACAACTTCTTTTAAAGCAATTATAAATGTTAATGTAAATACTGGTATTAGTAAATATGCTGTTTGGGAAATTAATGGTATTTATAAATCGTCAGTTTCTAGTTGGTTTATAACATCTACGTTCACGGGTGATTTAACAGGTGTTGATTTTAGTATTTTAAATGATAATGGATATGGTAAAATGCAATATACTAATTCAAATACTACAGGTACTACAACTATTAGATTTAGAGCACGTACAAATGCACCAATTGGTTCAAGTCCTTCTAGTACTACTGGTATTGTATATAGTACATCTGGACCATATATTGCAAATAGATTAGTTTATTCTAATTCTCCAACAACCGTAGCCAGCAGTGATATTGAATTTGATTCAAGTGTATTAACTATAGGTGGTAATTCAAGAATTTTAGCTAGAAATGCTAATAATTTTGTTGATTTCTCAAATGGTGGAGCTATTACTAGTATGGGAGATGCGTCTGTTGCTAAAAAGTTAATAGTTGGATCTAAGATTGGTATTAATAAGACTACACCATCATATTCTCTTGATGTAGACGGTGATATTAATTTTACTGGTAATTTAAGAGTTAATGGAAATGTATATAGTGGTTCTTCATTGTTTGATACTAATGGTGATAATGTTTTCATGACTAAGGGTAATTTTGGTGTAGGAACAACAGCTCCTCAATATTCGATTGATGTTTCTGGTAGTCTACGTGTTACAAATGATATTTATTCTACAAACATAACTTCTACTAATATTGTTGGTACAGCTGTTTCTGTTGGCACACTTAATGCTACTACAAGTGTAACATCAGCTGCATTATATGCTGCAAACATTACAGCTACAAATATTGTTGGTACAACAATTAGTGCTGGAACAATAGTAGGTAATTTAAGTTCTGATAATATTTCAGCTTCTGTAATTACTGCAGGTACAGTTAATGCATCTACATTAGTAAGTTCAGCAAATATCGCAGCTTCTGTAGTTACTGCAGGTACTTTAGTTGGTTCTACTATTAATGGTACAAACAGTACAATTACAAATGCCGTTCATACAGCTGTTTCGACTGGTACATTACATGCTACTACAAGTGTGACATCTGGTGCTTTATATGCATCTAACGTTACAGCTACAAACATTGTTGGTACAAATGTTTCGATTGGTACATTACATGCTACAACAAGTGTGACATCTAGTGCTTTATATGCATCTAACGTTACAGCTACAAACATTGTTGGTACAGCTGTTTCGACTGGTACATTACATGCTAGCACAAGTGTGACATCTGGTGGATTATATGCTACTAATGTTACAGCTACAAACATTGTTGGTACAAATGTTTCGACTGGTACATTACATGCTTCAACTATATCATCGTCTATTATTTCAGGTAGTACTATTACAGGTGGTAATTTATATTTATCTAGTGATTTATATGTTGCTGGTACACTTACAACTGTGAATAT
>Ga0214923_10001934_pt1 | contig 28511 bp, 23 predicted proteins | sample LL1510_MetaG_FD_177993 | JGI IMG/M metagenome (GOLD analysis project Ga0214923, IMG submission 177993) | Freshwater microbial communities from Lake Lanier, Atlanta, Georgia, United States - LL-1510 | ecosystem: Environmental > Aquatic > Freshwater > Lake | place: USA: Georgia | collected...
CACATGGTACCGTCTCGTGACATTACTATTCCGCCAATTTGCTCCACGTGCACACCCCCACCCGTTATTTGCGAGTGTGAATCGGAACCATGTGAAATGACACCGACACCTACACCCACGCCGACAATAACAAACAGGGACGTGACAATTTGCGAAACATGTGAACAACCATGTGAGGAAGAAGCCACACCTAGAGATATAACACTCCAAGTATGCTTATTTCCTAGTGTCACTAGTTTTACTGCTGATAGCACTAGTCATGATAAATGTGTAACAATTACACCCACAATTACACCTACAGTTGTGATCACACAAACTGCTAATTCCACAAATTCCACAACAACAATGACAACAGCAAATTCAACTACCACGACTACACAGTCTCAGATATTCTTATCATTTCCCGTGTAATGAATACACTATTGTAAATTTGTAATTATCGTTTGTTAATTACACAATTTAAAAGTTTACACAAGTAGCTTACACAAGTAGTTTACACAAGTAGTTTACACAAGTAGTTTACACAAGTAGTTTACACAAGTAGTTTTACACAAGTTACTTTTGAAGTACTTGTTTGACAGCATCTCTTCGCATTATTCGTTTGAGCCAATTGTACACATTGGGTCGTGATTTCAAAACAGATTTATAGCCTGCTTTAAGGAATCCGTTTACATAAGGAATATGTGAGATGTCTGCAATACTAAAGTTGTCACCTCCGATGTATTCATGTTGAGCTAGTCTCGTTTCGTACACATCAAGAACTTTTTCAACTTCCTTAAGTGCCTCTGATATTGCATTTTCAGAAGTGTCACCTTTTCCATACAACTTGGCTAATATGATTTTGCTTATAGGTGGACAGAAATTTTGAGACTCCGCTTCTAACCAGACATCAACGTTTACGTCACCAAGAAGATCGTCAATCTCTTGGTTATTGGCGGCAATGTACCTTAGAATGGCCCGAGATTCAAAAATAGTGTCATCACCGTACTGAATTGCGGGTACTTTGCCAAATGGCTGTAATTTGAGATATTCGGGGGACTTTTGTTCACCCTTTTGGAGGTCAATATTTCGAAAAGTGTACTTAAGATTAAGTGTTTCAAGAAGGATCAGTACCTTTTGTGTGCACATTGCTTTTTCATTTCCGTATAGCACCAATTGAACCATATGTTGATTTTGGATTGAATTTAATTGCGAAAAGAACTTTGCTTTTCTAACGAATTAATTTATCTATGTAGTTTAAGTTAATGTACAAGTACTACAGCTCAAGTAGTGTGAACAACAATCCTACAGTATTATTACTGTTGATATTTAGCTTTATGTTAAGTTGTATTGTATGTGTTTATTTTGTATTTTTTAATAAAGGTGAAAGCAAGGTGACAGTAATCACAAGTGACAATACACGTATAACTTCAAGTTCAAGTTCAGGTTCAACTAGTAGTGTAACTACAGCAAGCAGTGTAACTACTGCGAGCAGTGGAACTGGTGCAAGAAGCACAAGTAGTGCAACTGGTGGTACTAATACAGCTCCTCCAAGTGTACTTGCAAAGGATACAAAAGTATTGTTTCCTTTTATAAACAAGCAGTTGCTATTTAACATTGAGAACAAATGTTTATCGAGCGATGGTAGGAATCTAGTGATTGAGAAATGTAATGATTTTAATACGAATTCAAAACAACAATGGACATTTGATGGAAAACTCAAGCACAATTGGAGTGAGAGGTGTTTTGATCAAAATTTATATAGCGTGCAATGTGACAATACTGCTGAGAGCCAGTATATAAAAAGCGATGGGACAACTTTTTCAAATGATTCTGGCCAATGCATAACAGCATTTTACAACAGTGCTAGTGACCAAAAAGTCTATATGAATCCATGTACGGGAGGGAATTACCAAAAGTGGTCTGTAAAGTAAATTCGTGTGAATTGTTTTTGTAGTTAGTATTTAATGGAAGGTGGTCATTTTGTTGACTTGTTTTTGGAGACATCTGATTACTTGAAACCGAGCAAGTTCAAGTCACTTGCAATTGTTGTACTGGTTACAGGACTATTGTGGGTATACTACAATAATAATGCCTATAAATTGGTCATTGTATTGGTTTTTGCTATTGCTATAGCCAATGTTTATGCCAAAGGTGCTTTAGAATCTCTTGACGATACTAATAAAAAGATATTGTTAAAATTAAACAGTCTTCAACTAAAAGTAGACGAATACTTGTATAAAAAACAACAGTCATTCAACTTCCCAGGGGTGGTAATAAAGCCACGTCCTCTGGATGCATTGTATACAGATGCAGGAATGATCAACTTTTTATACAGCATTATCAATTTGTCAAATTACAACCCACAATTGTATTACATGTTATTAGTCGGAACAAATGGAATTCTAAAGATTAAACTTGACATAAGTACTTACTTCACATCTAATGGAGAATATCCAGAAAATACATCTGAAATGTTCCAAGACGCTTTGTCTTTGAGACACAATACTATCAATAATATTCACGACTTTGTGTATACACTTCCCAAAACACAATTGTTCTTTACGTACCTCCAGAAAGTCATAAACAGGTACATGGTTCTTATTACACGGGTTACAGACTCTATCCACAAATTGTACAATCACAACATCAAACTACGCGGAATCAACCAACGCACTACATTTGTAGAATACGACCGGACAAAACAGTTTGATGTGTTTCTTAATGATTCTGTCATTCCATCTAAACAAAAAGGGCAACGCATTACACCACATTACATCTAGAGCGCTTTATGTTGTCAAGCTCTTTTCGCAGACGTTCTAACTCAGCCTCAATTCGTTGTAGACGCCAAAAACTTACCCAACAATAACACGTGATGCTATTTAGTAAAATCAATTTAAAAATCATGTTCGTGCCTAGTCCAAGCGCATACGAATTCAGTTTTTAGGTGCGTCCAAATCTCAATTCAGTGCGTTTAAAATCGTGAAGAAATGGCTAGGGAAAGTCCATTTAGGAATTATAAAAATATACCATTATTGTGACGAAAGTATCGTCTTGTAATACTTGAAGTGCAACTTTTCTTGAATTGTCGTTTGGCTTTTTCAAGTGCGTCCAAATCTCAATTCAGTGCGTTTAAAATCGCAAAGAAATGGCTAGGGAAACTCCATTGAGGAATTATAAAAATATACCATTATTGTGACGAAAGTATCGTCTTGTAATACTTGCCGTGCAACCTTTCTTAAATTGTCGTTTGGCTTTTTCAAGTGCGTCCAAATCTCAATTCAGTGCGTTTAAAATCGCAAAGAAATGGCTAGGGAAACTCCATTTAGGAATTATAAAAATATACCATTATTGTGACGAAAGTATCGTCTTGTAATACTTGAAGTGCAACTTTTCTTGAATTGTCGTTTGGCTTTTTCAAGTGCGTCCAAATCTGAATTCAGTGCGTTTAAAATCGAAACAAAATGGCTAGGGAAACTCCATTTCGGTGTAAGAAAATATACTATTATTGTGACGAAAGTGTCGTCTTGTAAAACTTGCCGTGCAACCTTTCTTAAATTGTCGTTTGGCTTTTTCAGGTGCGTAATCGTGCATTTAAAGGTAATTGTATAATAAAACTCAAATCATGTCTCCAAGGACCTTTTTAGTTAAAGTCATTAATGCATATGACTTGGAGTTGTATACAGGTCATTCTTCTTTTTATCTAGATGATGCTGGATTGGATCTTTTTGTCATAGAAGACCAGATTCTTGAACCTAATAAAACAACTCTTGTCGATTTTGGGGTTTCGTGTCAATGCAGATCCTATAACCACAAGTTTTGGGAGTGGTTCAAGAATAAATCTGTTTACCAGTATCACAGTTACTTGTTGATGCCAAGGTCAAGCATCTATAAAACACCTTTGATTATGCAGAATTCAATAGGACTCATTGATGCCGGGTATTTGGGAAATATCAAGATGCCTATGCACAATATAAGCAATCGACCATATTTGATTAAACGCGGCGAACGTTACGCACAACTTGTCAATGGCGATCTCAGCACAGTCAAACTCGAAATTGTTGGAAACCATCGCAAAACCAGTCGCAGTACAAGAGGTTTTGGGAGTACATCTTAAATCAACATTTTTTCCAAGCTTTGTTTTCAGGACCACCCTTTACATACGTTCTTAAAGGGCACCACCTTTGGGTAACATCGTTTGCACTATCCCATGTAATCGTTCTTGGAATACCTGTGCCACCCTTAACAATGTTGCCCTGTGGAGTATAAAAATTCCAATTTGTCAGACAATCCGGGTCATCCAGATTGTCTGTGTATTTCCATGTCACATTTTGTTGTCCACCTGCTACATAAGCTGGCAACATACAAAATGGGTCTCCTCCATCCGTTATACATCCAGTGTATGGACCCGATACGTTAGATCCATTTTGATATTTCCAATGGTTTACACACCCGGGCGGAAACGTCGGTTGACCACCTTTTACAGAGATTGGCGTGGAGGCAACAGTTGGTGCAATTGTAGGAAGTGCAGTTGTAGGAACTGTTTGTGGGCCTGCCGTTAGGAGAACCATGTTTGAGATTGTGTATACCACTGCTGATAAGGAGGCACTCAATAACAACACAAAAATAAATAAAACAAAGAGTATAATAAAATCCATACAATCCCATTGTAAAAAAATATCGTAAATTAGCTTGCTGTGTATCTACACATAACAGTGATGTAATGCACTGTTGCCGCATTGCTATGGAATTTGACTAATCCACGTGTAGAACCAACAACTCCTACTCCTAATACACCATACACAACGTCTAGTGGCTCTGTGTAGCCCGAACACACTATGGAAATGTCGGCTCTATTTACAAAGGTATTGGTTCTTCGAGGCACTGTAAACTCGAATTGGCACGTGCTATATGCAACTGTTGCCTCTACACTAGAAGTGAATGTAAACATTGCCTCGTTACTCACATATATCAGTGACGAATTACTGTACCCAATCACATTACAATTCGTTGCTCCACTGAATGTCAAACTTGGCGTCTCCGAAGCACCAGTACTTTGAACATTGCCATTTAGGTAAATGTTTCCTCCTATAAACAAGTCCTTTACAATCGATACACCACCCATGACAGTCAATGAACCTCCATTTGTCACAGACACACTGTTTTGTTGTGATCGCACCGTTATTCCACCGTCCACACGCAGGGCACCTGTACTACTTGACTCACTGTACTGTGTGCACCGAATATCCAAGTGGTCTTCACTGACAACAAGTTTAGCTGTTGTTCCCACGCCTACATTTACACTTCCAGTTGTACGTGCAAACAACTCTGTGCGATCTCCTACTATTACTCTAGACCCCACAGACCCAAAAGTGTCTCCCGAAAGCCCCAAAATGCCTTGTGTATTTGGTGTAATGATTGTCCCCTGTTCTAGTGTTAATCCTGAGCAATAGACACCCCCAGATGTCGCCATATAAAGTGTAGCTGCGGTTCCTGTAAATAGTGTCAAACCCGATGTACTATACGCAAGGTGATAATTGCCCAAGTGTATTGAATTATTTGTCCCATGGAAAATCAAATCATTGTACACATTGACCACGTCTCCAACACACAGACCTCCACCTATACCCACACCACCACTAACCGTTAACGCACCGCTCGTCAAACTCGTAGTGTCTCTTGTAGATAATACCGTGATCCCTCCTGTTGCAGTAAGGTCACTTTGTATAAATGCACTTGATATAGATAAATCACATAGCCTTACAACTCCAATTGTACCGTCAACCACATCCACACGAGCAATCTTGTACACATCCCCGTTTGGGTACAGTCCCGTGTAACTCCCATTGAATAGATACACCGTGTCTAATTCAGCCGGCTGCACCGTAAAAGGAATGTCCACTTGTACCACACGTTGTGAACCTGTGTAACCTACAATCTGTCGAACCTGATTACCCGCCCGAATCCAATATTCACGATAAAAAGAGTCCGTCGAGCTTGCGGTATTCGGTAACTTGACCTGACTAGACCCCACCGCCAGTTGCGCCGGAAGTACAAAAGACACGATCGCGTTCATTGTGTCTCCTGCAATCTCTCCTGTGCCCATGTCATTCGACACTTGCGATTTTGAGAGTAGCAAAGCTTTTGTATCAGTACTACCAACTCCAAATTTAGTAATTGGAGACGAGGACGCCAAGTCTCCATGAATAAAAGTACTTCCAACTGTCACTGTTGTAAATACATCCGTATTGCTTGAGTTGTACACAACTGTATACCCACCCGTATACCCGCTCTCCGTTCCGTTGGGATTTACACCATTTCCCTCGTATGTCACCGTAAATGACTCCCCACGCTTTACTTGCACGTGCAAAGCGGTTACATCAGTCGTACGTACAAATACATAATACGACTGCAGGTAAGCGTACACGACTACTGTACATGAGGCCACGGTGCCACGTTTTGTCACCATTGGCTTGAACATACCGGCATTGTCTACAGCAAAAAGGAATCCCATTTGCGCCATGTTACCTGTGAGAACAAACTCTGTAAACTCGTTGGCTTGCAGTGTCCCTAAGTAATTCCATCCAGATTGTGTAATGTAATCCATGAGCCCATTTCCATTGTACCCAAACGACCTGTCTACAGTCAAGTCACCTGTGTTGACAGAATCAGAAGTAAATGACTCCCCCACGATTACATTTTTCACAATGCTTGCACCACCCAATACAAGCAGACCCCCTCCATTTGTCACCGATTGTGCAGAAGCAGTCGACATGACCGTAATACCACCAAATGTCACTAATGATCCCGATGTGCTGTTTACCGCTTGATCTGTACTTGTCAAAGTCAAATATGCATACGAGTTGGATGCATTACCAACTCCATTGATACTTCCAGTAACAAGAATGTCACCACCCACCCAGATGCCACCAGCAACGTTCAATGCACCTCCATTAAAAGCTCCAACTGCATTGGCAGTATTGCTAATCACCACACCTCCAGACACAATCATTGCACCTGAACTCAACGTTGTGGTGGGACGCGTATTTGTAAAGTACATTGTGCCCTCGACAACGGGGTCCTTTGTAAACGTCACCTGGTCTTTGAATACAGCCGAACTTGTGACAACTGTGTTTTGAACCGTCGTCTGAGAGAACATTGAGTTCGTTGCACTAAGCGTTCCTATAGATCCATTAAGGGCATACACAGTCCCTGTACTTACCGCCGATGAAAATAATGTGTCCCCTACAACTACGGCCTTTCCAACAGCAAGTCCACCCGGCGTTTGAATACTGCCATTGCTCACATTTGTAGCATCAGATGTATCCGTTACCCTGATCAATTTCGTCTCAATTCCTAGATACTCTGAAATATTTACCTGACCCGCTCCAGGATCGCTGTTGGTGTACGCAAATGTCATCAAGTCACGTGACTCTTTGTAGAATACCGCTGCATAGTTTTGACCAAGTGCATTGTCAACACCGTTTGCATACCTCTTGAAAAGAATACCTCCGTCGGCTGCCGGTGAAGGACCATTGTTCAGTACAATCAAGTTATCCTTTACAAGTAATGTTTGAGTATCGACTGTCACAGTTGTTCCCTGCACAGTCATATTTCCATTTACTTGAAGATCTCCTGCAATGCACACATCACGACCTACTCCAATGCCCCCCTTGACAACTAAACTACCACTGCTGGGATGCACCGAGTTTGTAGAGCTCATTACAACTACAGACCCCCCAGCACCCATGTTCAAGTTGCCATATGTATCGGCACGAATCGTCTCTCCTGTACTGTTGCCAAATGACAAGGCAGTTTCTACAGGAATTTTTACAGATGTGCCCGGATTTAACTTGATGTCTCCTACACTTGTAACCTGCAAGGTATCCGCACTATCACAAGACACCCTTGAAGTGCCAAATCGCACACCACTGTCCACCGGCACCTTTACGTCCTTTAAACCCCCCGGAGTGAGGTAAATGTCGTTTCCAGCTGTCAGCATCAAATCAGCTGCTATCGTACCATATATACGTTGCGTTGCATTGTAAAATGCAATTGATGCTGTTTCTGGCACAAGCACCTTTTTATTCGACCCAGGGTTCAGTAGAATGTCCTGTGAACCCGCAATGACCATGTTATTGCTGCCGTCCGTATACACCTTTTCGTTTTGTGTAGAAAAGGTTATAGGTATTTGATTTGGGACGTTAATACTATACCCCGATCGAAGGCTGAAATCAATGTAACCATCCCCAGTAATGGACAATGTTTTTGTACCGGCATCTGCAGATATACTCTGTGTACTATTGCCAAAAGATACTTTTTTGTTGTACGGAAACATAGCTCCTGTCGAATTAAATGTGATCCCCCCTGTAGATGTTATAACCGTTTCTCCAGATACATTCTGAAATGTCGTTGCGTTGTTCCCCAAGACAATTTTGCCATTTGTGTATATGTTCCCCTTGACACCCAATCCTCCCGCCAGGCACACCCCACCCGTAGTCGCACTCGTAGACTCTGCAGTCACACTTGAACGTATTGCGATATCTATGGTGTCACGTGACTCAACACGTTTAAGAGCGTCGTTCCAAAATACGATTCCGTTGTTTAAACTTGTAGGCTCCTTGTGTACAATGATCCGTAGATCACTGAGTACCCCGGAACGAAAAGTCCCATCTGATTCATTGTATACGATCCTGTAATTCTCCAAGGTTCCACGATCTATTTCTATGCCCGACTGATTCAAAGTTACTCCAGGGCCCGTTTCAAGACGATTTAATAATAAAATATTGTCTTCAAACTCTGTTATATTGGTATTCATCACCACTGTGTTGCCATAAACATATAAACTTCCATTAATTACAGCGTTTCCTGTCAACTGCAAATTGGCAAATGTAGGTGAATCTTCTAACCGCACACCTTGATTAAGAAACATGTCATGTTCAATAACCCGCCCATATAGATTCGGGTATGTAATCCTGTTGTTCACAACCGGCTTTGGCATTACAATCTGCAGCTAAATTAAAAGTTCGTTTCAGGCGTAAAAAGTGAATTTAAAGAACTGTTATGTATATATTTGCAATGGCCAACCAAAAGAAAAAGGTGGAGGACACGTACAAAAAGTTGACACAAAGGGAGCATGTGCTTGAGCGTCCGGGCATGTATATTGGATCTATTAAAAAACAAACAGAAGAATTATGGGTTGCAGAAAAAGGGGAATCTGGTTATCAAATGAAAAAGAAAATGATACAGTACACACCAGGGTTTATAAAGATTTTTGATGAAATTTTGACAAATGCAACGGATCATTCGTTTAGGGATCCAACTGTAACTACAATTAAAGTAGACTTTGACAAGACTACTGGTGAAATAAGTGTATATAACAACGGAACCGGTATACCTGTACAAGTCCACACGGAGCATGGTATATACGTTCCTGAATTGATATTTGGGCACTTGTTGTCTGGTAGCAATTATGATGACACTGTCGTACGAACAGGGGCGGGGACAAATGGTATCGGATCAAATTGCGTGAATATATACTCAAAAAAATTTATAGTAGAAACACTTGATTCAGATCAAAAGAAAAAGTTTGTACAAGAGTACACGGACAATATGACAAAACGTACAAAAGCAAAAATTACAACAAATTCGGGAAAAAGTTATACAAAGATTACGTTTGTACCAGACTACCCTCGTTTTGAGATGGATCACCTCGACGATGACACGGTATTACTTTTACAAAAGCGTGTATTAGATTGCATAGCATGTACAAACGACCATGTGCAAGTGTATTTAAATAATGAAAAGCTCAAGGGCAAGGGTCTTGTGGACTACACAAAGTACTACTTTGATGAAAAGGTGATTCACGAAGCACATACAGAAAAGATTAAAAGCAAAAATGGAGAAGTCACAGAGTACGTATGGGAGTACGCAGTGGTGCCTTACACACATTACGAACAAGTTTCATTCGTTAATGGAAATGCAACAACTCAAGGAGGAAAGCACGTTGACTACATTCTTTATCAGATTATCAACAAACTAAAAAAGATACTTGAAGACAAGAAAAAGTTAAAAGACCTCAAGCCCAATTTCATCAAAGACAGATTTTTCTTTTTTCTTAGATCAACAGTTGCCAATCCTTCTTTTAACAGTCAAACAAAGGAACAGTTAACTACTCCCTCTAAGGACTTTGGATGTACAATAACGGTCACTGACAACTTTATGACAAAACTGTACAAAAGTTCTATAACAGATGAATTAGTGGAATTTTGCAAGGTCAGGGAATCCGTGTCCCTAAGCAAGCAAACTGACGGCTCAAAGAAAAGCAAGGTGTACATCCCAAAGCTAGAAGATGCATTGTGGGCTGGGACAGCGCGTTCAAATCAATGCACCCTTATTTTAACAGAGGGAGATTCAGCCAAGACGTTTGCAATGTGGGGGCGCTCCGTGGTCGGACCTGAAAAGTATGGGGTTATGCCCTTAAAAGGTAAATGTAATTCATGGGATACAAAAATACCTTTATGGAATGGCGAGATTAAATTAGCAAAAGATATTGATATTGGAGACATTGTCATTGGAGATGATGGAAATCCAAGAACAGTATTAACACTTTACAAAGGTTATGGTAAAATGTATGAAATATCCCAAGATAGAGGTGAAAGTTATAAAGTAAATGATGAACATATACTGACATTATGTATGCCAGAACATAAACGAATTTATTGGGTACCATCAAATTATACATGGAGGACAATTTATTGGGACAAAAAAGAAAAAAAGATAATAAGGAAAGAAAGTCAAGCATCTATAAAGGTCAAGTGTAAGGAATGTGGTGTCATGATAAATACTAAGTCTGTTAAAAGGCATTATACAAGAAAACATAAAAATGTTGAATACATACCTTATGAGTTGGAAAATAAAGACAAACATGACATTGAAGTAATTAAAGCACGTACAATCTTGGAAGAATTTCTATCAAATGTTGATGATAATAATATCATTGATATTAACATTCAGGATTACTTGAATATACCAAAAGGACATCAAAGAAAATTAAAAGGTATACGAGGACAATGTGTGAATTGGGAATACAAAGAGGTTACACTAGACCCTTATGTTCTTGGTTTATGGTTGGGAGATGGTATGAAATCAGGATATGCAAACCCTAGTGATGGAATAGAGGACTTTCACCTAATTGAATACCTAAGCAACTGGGGGAACGATAATGATGCCAAATTTACTGAATCAACGCATCGTAGATTTACATATAGTATATCCTCAATCCAAAATTACAAAAAAAAGGGGTATGCACCACTGAGAGGTTTTCTTTCTCAATACAATTTAATAAACAATAAACATATTCCAAAGGAATATTTAATAAATTCAAAAGAAATCAGGTTAAAAGTATTAGCTGGTATCATTGATACGGATGGGCATGTATTTGAAAATGGTAGAATTGAAATCTGCCAATCAACTAAACATAAAGCATTAGTGGATGACATTGTATATTTATCACGTTCTTTAGGATTTTATACACATGTGTCGGATAAAAAAACAAATTACTATTATAGAGAATCGGGCCAAAAGGCTAATGCATATCGTATTATGGTGTCAGGGGATACAAGTATTATCCCTACTTTGTTACAACGTAAACAGTCAAGGAGTACTATACTATATAATATAAGAAGCTCGACTGGTACTATAAAAATCAAAGAAACGGATGATGGAAATTATGTAGGGATAGGGATTGATGGGAATAGTAGGTTTTTAATCAATGATTTTACTATTACACATAATTGCTTGAATATACGTGATGCAACAATCTCACAGCTTATCAACAATGAAGAAATAAACAATCTTAAGCAAATCATTGGATTGAAACAAGACAAGGTTTACAAGGACACTTCAGAGTTGCGATATGGAAAGGTGATGCTTCTTACGGATTCGGATGTGGATGGATCACATATCAAGGCGCTGCTTGTGAACTTTTTCCACTATTGGTGGCCAAGTTTGATAAAGTTGGACTACATACAAACCTTGAAGACACCGATTGTCAAGGCCATCAAGGGCAAACAAGTGGTTGAGTTTTTCACGGAGCAGGACTACATTAAATGGAAAAACTCTGGAGTCAGCCTGAATGGGTACCAAATCAGGTACTTTAAGGGGTTGGGCACGTCCAAAAAGGAGGATGCCAAAGACACATTTAAGCGACTTGAAGAGCTCAAGGTCGACTATTACTACAAGGACAAGCGATGTGACGAGTCTATTTTATTAGCGTTCGACAAGGACAAGAACAACAAATCCACCGACAAGTGCACAGACAAACGTAAACGGTGGTTGTCAGAATATGACAGAGATGTGTATTTGGACATGAACCAAAAACGTGTGAGCTATCAAGACCTCATCAACAAGGAGCTCATCCACTTTTCTATTTACGACAACTTACGTTCTATTCCAAGTTTGTGTGACGGTTTGAAGCCTTCTCAACGAAAGATCTTGTACTATATGTTGAAAAAATCCAAGACGCAGTTGATCAAGGTGGCACAGTTGTCAGGTTATGTTTCAGCAGAGACTGCTTATCATCACGGAGAGGCGTCGTTACAGGGAGCAATTATCAACATGGCCCAGAGATTTGTAGGATCAAACAATATCAATTTGCTGTACCCTGATGGGAATTTCGGATGTTTGGACCCAAACACAGAGATACTACTATGGAATGGCACATTCAAAAAGGCAAGAGACGTTATTGTTGGTGATAAACTAATTGGAGATGATGGTACAATTAGAACAGTTCTTCAAACTACGAGTGGTGTCGATACCATGTACAAGATAACAACAAATAAAAACGATAGCTACACAGTAAATAGCAAGCATATTCTTACATTAAAATTTGCTAATAACAAAGTTATTCAATGGAAAGAGTCCGGAAAGTATTGGCGCGTATCATACTTTGATACTACAAAAATGAAAGAATGCCACAAAAGTATGTCTACCTGCGAATCTTCCGAACATGAGCATTACAACAAGTCTACACTAACCAAACAAGAGGCACATGACAAACTAAAGCAATTCATTGATACTGTTGATTCACCAGACGATGGTATAATAGATATAAAAGTGGATGATTTCTTGCAACTACCAAGTTCAACTAAAAGCAAATTCTATTCCATAAACAACTCCTCTTGTATTGACTGGGAAAGTAAAGAGGTTCCTATAAATCCATATATTCTTGGTACTTGGATAGGCGACGGCAACAGTAATGGTTCTGGTATTACAACAATAGACGAGGAAATTTTAAGAGAATGGGTTACATATATGGATAGTATAAATTGTGAACTTACCCATGACAAGGTTGATTTGGAAAATCACGACAAATTGTTGCAGAGGAAATGCAACTTCTTAAATGATAAGCATATTCCCATTGAATACATTGTTAACTCAAAGGATGTTAGATTACAGCTCTTGGCAGGTATTATTGATACGGATGGAACGGTTACGTATGACACAACAAACAATGTACCAATAGTTGAAATTTGCCAAAGTAAAAGGTTGCGACATCATATTATAAAATCCATAGAATTCTTGTGCAATTCTCTAGGATTTAGAACTACAGTTGGTGAAGCAAACCTTACTAAAGAAGGTGAATCAACTGTGTTATCAGTGATTAACATCTATGGGGACAATTTGGATACAATTCCTACACGTGTTAAGAGAAAACAAATTAGCAGTTATTCTAGAGTGGCCAATGCATACATTAACTCTTTTAAAGTAGAGTGTGTCAACAATGGACAGTTCAATGGTTGGCAATTGGATGGAAATGAAAGATTTCTATTAAACAATTTTATCATTACACATAACAGTCGATTACAGCACGGAAAAGATGCGGCAAGTCCAAGGTACATTTACACAAGACTTTGTGACATTACACAATGTATTTTCAACCCCAATGATACTCCACTATTGAACTTTTTAGATGATGATGGGGTGTCTATTGAGCCCGAATGGTACATACCAATTATTCCCATGGTATTGGTGAATGGATGCGAAGGCATTGGTACAGGATATTCTACATACATACCAAGTTTTAATCCGGTCGACATCATCAATACCTTACTACAATTGATTGACAAGGATGACTACAAGCCGCTCTCATTGAAACCATATTTTAATGGGTTTAATGGCATAGTAGAGGAAGTTGACAAGGGTATGTATGTGACAAAGGGCAAGTGGGAAAGGTTGTCTGACAAGCAAATCAAGATCACAGAGATCCCTGTTGGCATGGGTGTGACTATTTACAAGGAGTTTTTGGAATCACTTATTGAAGGTACAAGCAAAACAAATAAGCCAAAGGACAAAAAGAAAAAGTTCGAGTTAAAGGATGTACAGAACAAGACACGGGATGAGAACGATGACATTCTTTTCATAGTTGAATTCAAGAATGCAGCTGACCTAGATCATCTCGTAGTGTCTGGTGAACTTGAAAAGGAACTAAAGTTGGTCAAGTCATTTACCACAAACAACATGTACTTGTTTAATGAGTCATTAGTACTCAAGAAGTATCAAGATCCGAATGATATTCTTCTGGAATTTTTTGAAATCCGGTTAAGGTACTACACTTTGCGTCGACAGCATCTTATTTCCGTGTTGCAAGAAGAATTGGAAGTCCTCAGGGCCAAGGCTCGATTCATTCACGAGTACATAACAGGAGATATCCAAGTGCATAAAAAGACAATGGTCCAAGTGCATAAACAACTTGAGGATCGAAGTTATCACAAGGTGGATGGCGCATACGATTTCTTGACAAGGATGCAAATAGCGTCCCTTACAGATGAGCAAATAACATCCTTGGAACAGATGATTGGCAAGTCTCAAGCACGGTTGGATGATGTCAGGTCCAAAACAGATCGTGACTTGTGGAGGGATGATTTATCTGAATTGAAAACAAAATTACTACAATAAAAAAGTGAATCCAATGTAGATGACACTAGGAGGGTAATGTGGAGCTTATTTGTATTTGTTTTTGGAATGTACATTGGACAAGAAATAAATAGCGTTGTTTCTATCAAAGAAACAGTGGTATTTATATACAAATCGATAGCTCAACAAAACCAGCAACAACAAGCACCAGAGACATTTATTACTATTTTAAAAAGGTGGTTTGACAAGGGTTGATGGTCTTGCAATTTTTTTCTCAATGTAATACAACAAGAGATGCCCGGAAGTGGAAGCGGAAGTGTGCCTAGTATATCATTGCTAAAGGAAATAAGAGACATTAAAGATGTATCCAAACGCGAAATACTCAGTATCGTATTGAACAAGTGTATAGAGAAAATTGTCTACACAAATCGTAACACAGACAAGACGTTTATTATATTTGAGGTCCCACAAGTTCTTATCGGATACCCTCTTTATGATGTGTCATCGTGTATCTTGTTTCTTAAAAGCGAACTTGAAAAGGAATCCTATTTAGTAGACTTTATAGAACCATTTTACTTGTACATAGATTGGGGTGGGGTTGTCAAACATAATAATAATAAGCACATACCCAAAGTTACTACTAAATTGCCTACAATGAACCCTGACAAACTCCGAAATCAAACAAAAAGGTTGCTTGTCAACTTTCCAAACGCTGATGAAATTGAGTACGTGTATGAAGACGCCCACAAACCACAAAAACAAAAGCCCAAACGAGTTCCCAAGAAAAAAATATAAAAATCATTTCTGAATGTACTTTAGAGATGACCAATGTTAGAACACCAGGAGAACGTGTGGAAATCGTTCTTAGTATCGCAAGAAAATTGAAAAGATTTCCAAGAGCGGATATGTCAGGTTACATCGATCTCTATAATTCAGAGTTTCCTGCCATCAATGCCATAAAAAGTGTTTTTAATCAATACATCCATGACAGTTCAGAAAATATGTCTGGACGCATTCCATTTAATGAAATTGGCAGAGAAATTGTATACACACTGCCAGTAAAAAGAACCCAACAGCCCTATTTTGTCATGAGAAAAATGTAATATCACTGTTTGTTTTAATTAAATACATCGCTGTTTGTTTTAATTAAATACATCGCTGTTTGTTTTAATTAAAAATATAGTACACAATGTCTCGCCAAATGGATCGTTTTTGTGCACTCCATTTTGCCATGGTTTCGAGGGCCTTGTGCATAATTGACATATCACAATTATCTATGTACATTTCTCCAACATATCCGTTTTTAATGGTCACACCTGTTTCAGTTTGATGCATACTGATGATATGTATAAATTTGTGGTAGTCCATGACGTGCACACCGTTAACATTCACATAGTAAATTCCATTCAACTTGAAAAATGAAAATGATATGCTTTTACCATTGTACTTTTTTATTATAAAATTTTCTGTACCAATGCCTGAAAATTGTTTAACTATAATTTTACCGTCACTTGTTGTGAATTCTGTGCGAGAATCGTCAGAATTAACCACTATGAAGTCTCCGGAAGGTCCAGCGTTCTCTCCCATTTGATCTATTGCGTACAAATTAATTTATTGTATGTACTTGTTCACAAGCACTACTATTACTACAACAAACGTAAACATTGTGTATACAGACTTTTTGTATCCTTGTGAGTCGACGCCCACACCATACTCTCTGTGCTGTCCATTAGGCTTGAAAGCGAGTCCGGGTTTTAGGAGGTACACTATTGCTACTAAAATAGCCACATACAATGCTTTTTTCAGCAATAGTTCCATACGATTTAGATTAAACACGTAATTTAAATATCTGAAAATTATTTTTACAGTACATCTAAATGGACTTTTTAAAGAGGAGCAACTTGCATCCTAGTTTTTTTGAATCACCTTCGGCGGATACTCCAAGAGACAATAGAGATTTATTCAAGGACTCACCTATTCAAAAACAAGACTTTTCTGGTACAAATGGCAAGTGGAATCTCACTGTAGATGACAACTATGTATCCGAGATAAATAGTACGTCTGTATTCAAAAAAGAACATGCAAAGACACTTTTGACTGACCTATTTTTTTCGAAAAAGAACATCGACAATCTCCAAGATCTAATCCGCTTTATTGTCCATAGAGAGTCTGATATGATCATTGATAGACAATCCACCAGAGAGCTCCTCGTTGTAATGAGAAGCATCTTTCTCGAATACTGTCAACACCCTCCTCTTTTAAAAGACGGAATGACCGATTCAAGTATCTTAGAGCTGTACACACGTGAGGTAGCACGGTTGAATGAACTTGTGGTCAACGAAACTGTTCCAAAAATTCAATCACAAATACAACAATACTTTGGATACTTAAGAGATATCTCGAAAAACCCAATGCCACATGAGACTCCAAAAAATGTCAACATCAAAGGTGATCGTCAGTATAGAAGTGTGACCCAAGTACTTATTGGTGGAGACCTCTAACTCAAGTGGACACACCCGTGGACACATCTGTGGACACATCTGTAGACACACCTGTGGACACGTTCTTGAAATATTTCATCAACATGTCTTGAATCTTGACATTTTTGTATATCAACAAGACAAGTGCTATGCACAACACCAAGCAACTAAAGATAATCCACATACTATTTGCATTAGAACGTAAGCGGTAATATCGCAAACCAGTCGTCTGTCCAGAAGTTGCCCCAGGTGAAAGGTCCTGGTCCTTTTTAAGGTCATTTGTATTGTAAATGTATCCAACAAGATCTCTCCGGTGTGTGATAGGATGATCAATACCTTTATCAGATTGTGCATGAGCAAAAGTAAGGTAGTCACTTACACCACATACAGGCAACAATGTGTCATCATCGAATATAAGAGGATCGATGGTAAAGCAATAATTGTCTGGAATCAATTCATTTACATAGTTTTCCGATGCAGACACAATTTTCCCAAATGGCAGTTTCTCCAAATTGTACAATTTGTTGCAAAAGGAGGAGTCTTTGAAATGAATAGCCGGCAAGTAGGCAAATGTGGGTTGCAATTTGTTGTAATTAGGAAAACTAGGATGGTTTTCGAGAAACATGGCATCGGTAACAGCTCCCTTCACTAACAATCTATACGTTGTCATGGGAAACACTTGCAAGCCTGTCAACAAACTTGTGTCCCTCCCCAATACTTTTGAAACACGCGCAAGCTGAACAGGAGACAATGTATCATAATCTATTTGAATGTCATATGACCCCAGTTGGTTTACCTTTACATTTTGCACAGGAATCAACTTGTCAGTTTGTGACACATATGGTGCAGGTGCTGGTGAAAGTGCAGGAGATTCCGAGAGTGACATTGTGTTATTACATTACACACGAAAAATAATAATTGTGTAATTTACCAACACTAGAAATACTGCTTGTGTAATTTAATTTAGAGACTTGATTTTCGTTGTGTAGTCATATGTAATAAGTTCACCTTTACGATATACCTCTACAGGGTCATAAACTCTTGTCACACGATAACTAAATGTTTTGCCAAGGGAACCGCGTGTGGTTTCGCGTATATTAATTTCTAGGGAAACGCGTCCACTTTTGTCACGAAGACTCTTGTAAGCTTGTGAAAAGGCCTTTTTGGCAGCGCCGCTGGGTGTGTCGCTAATGTATCGACCACCAGAAAATGATTTTCTAGTACCTGAACGATAAACAGATTCTACTGTGAACGAACGAGACATCCTGTTTGTATACACTAGACCAATATTTTATTTACGTTGCAATTCATTTTGTAATTGACGTACTTGTTTTACAAGTTCTTTGACACACATCAACAAAACAACGGTCACTTTAGAGTAATCAAGTGTATAGTATCCATCCACCAAGCGTGTAAGTTCGGGAAAGTCTGGAATGAAGTCTTGGGCAATAAAACCAATGTGTGGTGTTGGACTATTCGCGTACTTGTAGTTGAATTTTATGGGTCGAATTGTCTCAATCTTGTTGAGAATACATTTGTCGTCAAGCTCAACAATGTTTTTTTTTAACCTAATGTCTGATGCATTTGTTATAGCTCCGTAAAATGTACTGTCATTTAGGACATCCAAAGTACCTTCAACGTAACTACTTCCTGATGTGAATCCAAGTAGGAAATTACACGTGCCAGTAACATCCAATGTGCAACCGGGACTTGAAGTGCCAATGCCTACATTTCCTGCGGAATTGATACGCATTCGTTCCTGACTTTTTGTCACAAACCGTAAATTACCATCACCGGAACCAGGGCTCAATTCAGGCGCGAAGTACGTTGTGCCAAATATGTCACTTGCACTTCCACTACCACTTATACTTCCCCATGTCGCATTAGTGTAGCCTTCAAATTGATTTGTGGTTGTGTTAAATCGAATAGACCCCGTTTGAGCTCCTTGTGGACGAGACTCTGAGTTTCCACGAGGCATCACCAAATTTCCTGTAAAGACCGTACTGCCGTCTGTGGAAAAAGTTACATTTGATGTTGTACTAAATGCAATACCAAATGCACCTGAGCCCATGTACCCTATCTCTAATGGAGCATTTGTTAAATTACTTGTATCATAAAATCCAAGAGTGCTCTTATTACCATTTCCCGAATTCGTAATTCGTATTTGTGGAGCTACTGAGCTTCGGGCACATACGGTCCCATTCACACCCATGCCTCCGTACGTGACAAAACTGCCCGTTATGGAATTAAGGGAGTCCGTTGTATCCATAATCGTAACTGCACCCCCAAAATATGCCTTTCTGGCCACAGCAATACCTCCGCTACACGTTAAACCTCCTCCAGATGTAATAGAACTTGCGTCGGCACTACAAGCTATTCCAATACCTCCTGAAACACGAATGGTACCGGTTGTGGCCGAGCTACTGCTCACTGTATTATCAAAGCTAATATTACCTGTACTGCTCGACACTTGCAATGCACCCGTCACACTGAGGTCGCCAGTCACACCCATTCCACCAAGGACAACTAATGCACCTGTAGACCCATTTAAGGACACCGTTGTGTCCGTAATGGTCACTTTTGTGTTGACAGACATCTGTTTGGCCGACACCGCAAATGCTACGGTACTTCCGTCAGGTGTAAATATAATAGAACCATCTGTTTGCAACGTTACGTTCTTAGAGTCCCGAGAAAACAATGCAATTTCCCCACCACTTTTCAAGTACACGTGCCCACCGGTAGAATTGTTATAAAGTTGTATTTGACCCCCGCTTGTATAACCGCTTCCCCCAACAAGTCCAAGAAATCCGGAATTTGTGTCCAAACCAATGTACCGGTCGTGTCCGATTGCCAATGAACAACTGAAATCTGTTGATGAGAATCCTATTCCTAGACGTTGAGGCACCAATACACCGCCACTTGACACATTCAAGAAGGTGAAATTGCTTCGCGTCGTATTTGAATTCAAGTAAATATCACCGAAACTTGTTCCTAAATTAATGTTGTTTCCTGAATCTAATGTTATGACATTCGATCGCGAAGTTCCCGTGTTGTCCAACCATTTAAGACTATTATGCAGTACTAGGCTGTCCTTGAAGCTATAAGCCATATGTAATTACTTACTAAATACTTACTAAATTAAAATTACTACAGTCATTTAAAAGCAATAGAACTCTACAAATAAAATGCAAACTGAACGCGTATTCGAAATAAAAACGCTTAAGAGCATGATTCTAAAAAGTTTATTTGAGACAATCAAGCCATACATCAAAGAGACAAATATCGTCATTAACAAGGATGGGTTGAAAATTTCCACAATGGACCCCAGCAAAGTCAGTTTGACCTACATCAAGCTCGATGCTAAAAAATTTGAAAGCTACTACTGTGAGCGACCGGTTATCGTGGGCATTGACACAAATGTCCTCTTCAAGACGATCAAGTCTGCTAATCGTAGGGAAACCATTACATTTTATGTCAACAAAAGTGATGAAGACAACCTTGGTATTGAATTAGCGGATCCTTTTATGGGCAAGGTCAAGGACTACAAAATTCCTATGTTGGCCCTCGACGAAAAAGTAATTAATATCCCCGAAATGAGTTTTGATTATGTTATTAATATTCCTTCAGCTCACTTTCAACAAATTATCAAGGACATTCAATTGCTTGAAGGTAAGGTTGTCGAAATCAAGTCCTTGTCAAAACAGCTGATTTTTAGTTGTGAAGATGGTCTTGCATCATTCAAAACAGCCATCTCAGAAATAGATGATAGTCTCAACAAGGACCAACGAACACTTTTGGAACAAAATGGTGAAATCATTCGGTCTGTAAAATTTGAGAAAAGTCTTGACAAAATAGTTCAAGGACGATACAAGCTCAGTCATCTCATGAACTTTATCAAAGCTTCACACCTTTGTGACAATATGAACATTCTTCTAAAAAATGATAAACCACTTATCCTTGAATACTTTGTTGCAGACTTGGGTATAATGCGATTCCTGTTGTGCGGTGTTACAGAATAACTACATAACACAGCGGGGTGTGGGAACTGGGTAATTGTATAAATAAAAAGTTTGCCATAAAGTAAACTAGATGAACGTTGATACGGTAATTGAATTGTTGAGTAATTTGGATCCAGATACCTTGTGGAATGTGTGCAAGGTAAACAAAGAATACAATGAGATATGCAGAAACCACAAGAATGTCATATTGAGAAAAGTCTTGAAGAGCTGTTATGTTGACTATGAAGACCAAAGATCTGTGGTGTATCTTGACAGAGTACGTCACAAAGACAAGTACAAGTACGTTTATGTAGACATTAACAAATACAAACGGGAAGACGGATCCTACAAATTAGGAAGCATATTCAAGAGGTATTTGGTGTGGTATAACATGGATAGAAGTGTGGACATTGGTGGACTAGGTGTTTCAAACGTCCCCAGTATGCCTAAACTACATGAACTGTATTGCAATGACAATAATATAAAACAGATTGTTGGTGACTTTGGAAATTTAAAAAGACTTGATTGCTCACATAATCAAATAGAAGTTTTAGGCAAAATGCCAAGCCTTGAAGTACTGGATATTAATCACAACCCAATAACCGAAATAGGTGGCTTCAGAAACTTGTATTTACTTACTGCACACGAGATGAGCAATTTGCAAAAGATATACGGAATGACATTGGATCAACTTTTTATTTCCTACACAAGAAATAGTAACGTGAAACTGAAATTGGTCGACTTAGTAGTTCGAGACACCTTACAACTAGAGACGTTAAATAGAGGAGACACAACAAATGACATTCCCGAAATGAGTTCTGCAGTTATCACAACATTTGTAATTACAAAATTGTAATTCAGATAAAATTGAGTTTGTCGGCCAAAAGTGACATTTAAATTTACTAGTACTAACAAACAATGGAAGAATTAAAAGATTCCCTTCTAGATTCTAAGGATCCAGTTCAACCTATTATTACAAGCGAGCCTAAAAAGGCACTCGACATTGACACTGATGAAATAAGTTTATCGCAGCTCGAGTTGATGGCCAACAAGAAAAAGCTCAACAAAAAGTCAAGCCATGTTTCCGTAAGTGAAATTCAATCAGATGTTGCTGATAGTATGGAAGAAAAAGTTAAACTGACCCCTGTTACTCCACCACCACCAAAGGCCAAAGAAACAAAATCGAAATCAAAAAGTAGTTCTAGCACTTCCACAAGCAGCAGTTCTAGCACAAGTTCAACTGTAGACAAGAAAAAACAAAAGCGTGTAACAAAAGAAAACAAGTCCGAGACCGCACGAAAAGAAAAATCCGAACTGCTTTACAGATTTTCCAAGTTGAATGCTTCAGGAAAGTATAGTTCACTTAAGCTGGACATGAATAACAGTCTCGATGAGATTCGAAACGAATATGAACGTGTCCGAATGGAGATTCAAAACGAACGTTCAGTGGGATTTTTCAAAAGAATGTTGTTGCTCGGTGTGCAAGGTATTGAGATGCTTAATAACAAGTTTGATCCGCTTGGCGTTGACTTGGATGGTTGGAGCGAGAGCATGGGGTATTCCATGGAGAATCAGGAGTATGACGAGGTCCTAGCAGAACTGTATGAGAAATACAAGGGACGGGGCCAGATGTCACCCGAATTAAAACTCATATTTATGATTGTTAGTTCAGGTGTGATGTTTAGTATTTCAAAGAAGATCACAAAAATGGACCCGGCAAGTCTATTAAAGGCATTCTTAGGTGGTTCCCAACAACAAGCACCACAACCACCACAGCCTCAATCACGGCCCCCTGTAGAAACGGTTTTTGCAAAAACAGAGACGACTGATTATGGAGAATCGCGATTGCAACCGCCAAAGACAAATATTGGAGACGCTGAAGAAATCAATAGAATTTTACAGACAATGCAAAAACGAACAGAGCAGCAAGCCCAACAACAACCACCTCAAACTCAGCAAATTGAGCTTGAGCAGATTCTTCAAAGCGAACTAGATAATTCAGAGGACGTCCTAAGAAGTATTCCGTTGAAACGCCGTGTTGGACGTCCTAAGAAAATAGTTGAAAGATCAATGGCGGTTAACAAGGGAGTTTGATTCCGGATCACGTTTGATCTGAGTGTCGACAAGAGTAAACACGCACTTTGTTAAGAATGCACTTGTAATGACATTGCTATCTATACCTGCCAAATTTGCACCTGCTATCAGCAACAAATAAAACGCTACAAAAAGGCATACGTTTTTTAGCGTGGTATCATTAGCTTTTGTAACTTCAAAATAGAGCAAAGCCAATATAATTCCACGAAGTACAAACTGTATTACCATTAATTTAACACAATAAACAAAATTTGTTTTTTTCCACAAATTTTTTATGTACTTCAGATTAAAGAGATGAGCTATAGCTATCTGAAAAATGTGTTTCCTAATTATGTAAGTAGTGTAGACTACGAGGATTACATTTTTCGTAGCCTAAATGCTATTGATGCTGCAGAAGAGAGCGCAAAGAAACTTGATACACCACCGAATGTGGTTACGGACAGAGTTATATCTAATTACGCAAAAGCACCTCAACCCCTTGAGGTTCAACCAGCAGACCCACAATCTCAACTGAACCAATTTACTCAAAGCCTATTGGCCCACCCCGTATCCCTGGAAAAGGGAACATACGTCCACCAACCAACAGAGCCCATTCATCCAGTGTTGAGACGTGTAGAAACCTTTCAGAACACTGACTGTGGCAATATGTGCAAACACGTCCTTGACTGCTCACGCTGTAAAAATGTGCTTATTAAACAATGGGACCTTGATAAAGATCGACTACGCAATGAAGAAATCATGGAAGTTATTACATATATTATATTTGGCCTTTTCCTAGTTACTCTTATACATCGTTAACACCATTTAGCTAACACAAATGTTCCGCGGTGGATTTGTGTTACCTTTTTCAGACCTAATGTAATATGAATTTGGACGAGAACGACATTTTATCTACAAACGTGTTTGTGAATTCTCCAGATTTGACAGGTGAAGTGGATCCGTCAGTCAATGATTCCTTCAGGAGGTACTATCGAAAAACTATTGACGAATCAGAAGAACGAAAGCTTAGGCAGAGTTTAGACAGAATATCTTTGAGAAGCGTATCACTAACAGATGAAACAGACGAATCAAATATTCTAAACACAAATAGTTTTAGAGCTCCGAGTATAGCAAGCGTAGCGAGCGCTGGCGTACCGAGCGTACAGAGCGTACCGAGCGCTGGCGCTGGCGCTAGTACAGGCGCTGGGGTACCGGGTGGAGTATCAAGCACAAGCACCGGTGCTCGTGCGGCATATGCATCTAGTATAGAATCTAAAAGACTTATTAAGGAAATCAAGACATATGTGAGCATTGACAGTCGTGATAGAAATAAAGTAGTGTATCCAAAGGCAGGCAAATTCAAGGTTTTTCTTGGGCGGTCTTTTTACAATGTGCGGAGCATTCGTCTGGCAAGCATGGAATTCCCAAATACAAACGCGGTCATTAATAGCAACAACAATATGATTTATTGGAGAAACAAAGAGGACATTGACACAGACACGACAAACAGCTTGACAAATATGTACCCTGTGTACAGTGTTCAAATACGTATTGGAAGTTACATTGCTTCTACACTGCAAACGGAGATGACAACTACAATGGATCTGGTAAAGCGTCGTAATGGTGTAGGTGATTTTCATTACTTTGACATTACATTAGACATTAGTACGGACATTGTTACATTTACTTCGCTTACTCTTACACAGCTCCCAAACAATCCCATTTCAACAACCATTGGACTAGGCATTCTTAAAATATTCGCTCCTGCTCATGGATATAGTACTGGAGACACTGTTTACCTTTTGGGTGCAAAAACCATTGCAGGAATAGCAACCTCAACCATCAATACGGATCACAAGATCACAGTGCTCAATGTAAATGAATTCACAATCGAAGTTAATGTCAAGGCGGCTGACACCGTTCAAGGGGGTGGCAATGTAGTGAATACAGGTAAAATAGCTCCTTTTCAGTTGTTGTTCGGGGAATACTCAAATACTATTGCCCAAAATATAGGATACCCACTTGAAAACAGTAGTGAAAAGATACAAACGTACATAAAGTCCATTGAAAACTTGTATCAGGTAAAGATTACTTTTACAACTCCTCACAACCTTACTGTATCCAATATTGGCAGTGTTTGTACAGTTGCTTCTACTGGAACGATTCCTAGCATCGACGGTACCAAAGTCATTACGGGGGTTCCTACCACGAATTCTATACAGATTTCTGTTGACCAAGCCATTTCTATTTCAGTGTTTAATCAAGGAGAACTCACAGTAAATGGAGTAACATATACCATTCTTCAAATTGACAATGTCCTTGTGCAAACGGTGATTGTCACAACCTTTACAAAACACAACTACACAAACAGCATAATTACGACACAGGTCAATTTAGCAGGCACCAACACAATACCATCACTTGACGGGGACAATGTCCTTTTTGGCGTGCTCTCGGACACTCAGTTGATATTTCCAGGATATATCCTTTCAGATGTGTCATCGAGTTATCCAAGCAACGAGGGGTATTTTGCTCAGAATAAACCTCTTACAACGTACACTGTGCCTATCAGCTCGATATCCATTTCAGGGGCTCTTGTCACAATTGTCTGTACACAACCTCATAATTTGCAAGTGTCTGATGTAATATACTTAAACAATGTGAACACAGTACCACTTGTCACCACCACACGTGTATTTCTTGTGCCATCACCAACAGTCATCGTTATCAACTCTACGGTCACGAGTTATGATGAGCAATCGGTAAGTAACGGAAAAGCGTTTATTGGTACGGGATTAGTCACAGTAACATTTCCAGACCACAAGTTCAATAAAATTGTGAGTGTATTGCCTTCAAACACACCAAATGTATTAGTTGTTCAAACTCAGCTAGCACACAATTACACAGTGGGGCAAAAGGTCAGGTTATCACAGACAAACAGCGTGCCATCTGTGGATGGTGGTTATACAATTCAATCTGTGCCTACTACTGATACATTTACTATACTTTTTGGGGCAGCATTGACTACACCAGCAACAAGCGGTGTTATGCGATACAATCAAGACTTTTATATTTATGGCGCGACCACGGTTGGCGAAATGTCATCAACGTCGATCAACGGTACACTTTTCACCTTGAGGGACATTATTGACAAAGATACATTTACCTTTTATAACAACAATGCCCAAGCACAATCCATAGAAACCGGTGGTGGCAATAACGTTTTCATCAGCAGCTTGATTCATGGTTTCAATGGTATTCAAACAAACACGAAAAACGACTTGTTAAATAGAAGCATTAATCTACAAGGTGAGAATTACGCTTTCTTGTGCTGCCCTCAACTCAGCACAATGCTCAATACCGGAAATGTGCGAAATATATTTGCACGCATTACACTAGACCAATCCCCTGGAAATATGGTGTTTTCTTTTTTGAGCAATCCAAAGGATTTTACTACTGTTCCATTAGATAACCTAAATGAGCTCGAGTTCTCCATTGTCAATTACGATGGTTCATTCTATGAATTCAACGACCTTGACTACAGCTTTACACTTGAAATTATAGAACAAATCGACATCACTGAAAGTTTCAATATTAGTTCCAAGCGTGGTATTGCAATTAATTGACTTGATGGCATAAAAAAAAGTGAAAACTAAAAGGATTTTACAGTAGATTACAATGAAACTCCCAATTGAAATAATTGAACGAATTATCGAATTTGCAGATGACTATCAAATTGCTATGTCACTTCAAGATGTCATTTCAAATTCGGCTCTTTCCAAATTTGAAAAACATATACTGATTCACGGTCACGTCCAAGGAGGAAAGACCAAAGCGATTTTTGATATTTTACATAAAACACGTGGTTTAAAGGTAGTTGTAGTACAAAATTCCCTATTGGTACTACAACAATACAAGACTCGACTTGAAAACGAGGGTATCCGTGCACAAGTCATAGAAAAGACAACAATGTCACTTACTTGTGACACAGTTTTGGTAATGGCAAATTTCTTCCGTTACAGCTACTTTAGGAAACACGTCAAACATGAAAACTTTACATTGATTGTAGACGAAGCAGACCAAATTTACTCAGGATGCCCATTTACTGGCAAGAAAACATATTTTGTCACAGCCACACCACAATCACTTGAATCTAAAGTTACTTTTCATAAACGAATTTACTTGGAAGTGCATCCTAATTACTACGGGTTGAATAAAATAAACGTTCAAGTAAGTGAATACAACGATGCACTATTACAATTTCTAGATGGTCCAAAGGGAATGATGCTTATGAACCATCTCGACACAGTGGTTGCCATGGAGGAACTGGCCATCACCGTCGCAAACAGTTATCCCGAAATTCCAGTTGTTTTTTTAACCTCGGACAAACGCATTTACTATAGAAATAACGTAATAAATGTAACTCGTATACAGTCCATTACACGAATAATAGACTCTTTGTCAGAACATAATCACATCATATTTATTGCCAATAGGCTTAGCAATCGGGGATTATCCTACACAAGCTCTGATTACACAAGACACCTTACATGTCAATACACAAGGCTTAAAAGGTTTACACAGTTCTACCAATCGCTTAGGATCCTAGGAATCTACAAAGATAATCCCAAACTGACCTTGTTTGTAGAATCAGATCATGAACGTAAATCCATCTTGGCATTATCGAAAACACAATTGATATAACAGTGTTTAGCTTCATAATTAAACATTTATGCTATTTGGATTGTTTTCAAGGTTTTTGTGCAGGTGGTGCTTGTGTTGGTGGTGGTCTTGAAACAGGTGCAAGTGCAGGCGCTTGTGTTGGTGCACTAAAAGGTTTTGGTGCAGGTGGTGCTTGTGTTGGTGGTATTGAAACAGGTGCAAGTGCAGGTGGTGCTTGTGTTGGTGGTGGTCTTGAAACAGGTGCAAGTGCAGGTGCTTGTGTTGGTGGTGGTCTTGGAATAGGTGCAAGTGCAGGCGCTTGTGTTGGTGCACTAAAAGGTATTGGTGCAGGTGGTGCTTGTGTTGGTGGTGGTCTTGAAACAGGTGCAAGTGCAGGCGCTTG
>Ga0214923_10001936_pt1 | contig 28480 bp, 29 predicted proteins | sample LL1510_MetaG_FD_177993 | JGI IMG/M metagenome (GOLD analysis project Ga0214923, IMG submission 177993) | Freshwater microbial communities from Lake Lanier, Atlanta, Georgia, United States - LL-1510 | ecosystem: Environmental > Aquatic > Freshwater > Lake | place: USA: Georgia | collected...
CAATTTCGCCTGTGGGAATGTTTTTGTTTTTGCTACTGCGTTCGATAACGATGCCTGTAACTTGAATCACAAATTCACGCCCTAATTTTCTTGCTTGTTCGCACAAATCGGCATTAACTTCCATGTTGAAAGCCAATTGCGTAATGCCATATCGGTCGCGTAAATCGGTAAACGTCATTCCACCTAAATCACGTGAACGCTGCACCCAACCTGCCAAGGTAACGGTAGTTCCAACGTGTTCTATTCTTAATTCACCACAAGTGTGCGAGCGATACATAGGCTAAAATTTTAGAAGTGCAAAGGTAAGAAAATTAGGGTGGAGTTTCAATGATTGAAAATCTCCTATTTCAAGTTGCTTCTTTAACGTTTTCTTTTTGAATGGTAAGCCGTTAAAATATCCTTTAGAGTCACCCCTTTTTATTTCCCCTCAAGGGGAAAAGTGCATTATGAATTCAACAAAAATACACGTGAGTATATCGGAAATTGAGAGAAAATTCATAACCCCCGCTCCGCTGGATTTGCAATCCTGCGAGCTTTACTCAACATTACACTTCTCAATTTTTTTGAGAACATGTACTAATTCTCACCCTTTCCAAATACTTTAAAATTGAATAGAAACCCTTTGTTTCACTTGTAAAAAGGACTAATTCGCTAATCAAATTATTCCAGTTGAGTATTTTACTCCAAAAAACATAGCGGGTCTTGAATGTAAATTTAACAAGCAAAAAAATCGAATTTGAGATTTTCAATAAAATACAGTATGCCTTATCAGAAATGAAATCCTTAGTATAAATCACCTAAACTCACCGCCTATGTAAAATCAACTACCCCCACCTTTTTTTCCTCTTTTCTTCGTTTAGGTTAAAGAACAAGAGAGTATTTTAGTAACTTTATTAATCACACTTATCAATTGCTGAACTTAACAAAATATTTAACATTGTTCAGTCTCGGTTTTTTACCGAGGATAAAACCTGTTTTTTTTATTGTTTTATTGTTTACCCCTTTTTGTAATATTTCAAAAGCTCAAGAAAATTTGTTGCCCAATGGGAGTTTTGAGGAATATATTATATGTCCAGAAGATGGTGCGCTGAATAAGGCAAAGTACTTTTCTTCACCAACTAATTCAAGCCCAGATTATTTTAACAGTTGCGCTATGGCATCAAATAATACTAGTATACCTAGCAATCTAGGAGGTTTTCAAGAACCTCGGTCAGGTAGTAGCTATGCAGGAATTGTAACTTACAGTTATGGTAACAATTACAAAGAATACATTCAAACTTCACTTGTAAAAACACTTGAAAGTAATAAATATTACTTGGTTAAGTATTTTGTTTCACTTGGGAGCTACTCTTCGACTGCTAGTAATAAGTTAGGTGTTTTTTTTTCAGAACAACTTATAACTGAAAATATAAATACCACGCTTCTCTTTGAAGACAACTTACATACTGATTCTATAATTTCAGACACGCTAAATTGGGTTGAACTATCATTTATCTATCAAGCGAAAGGCAATGAAAACTTTTTACTTCTTGGAAATTTTCATGATGATTTTTTTACTGATACCTTGAATTGTTCAAGTGGCATTGGGGACAATTACTACTACATAGATGATATATCTGTTATGGAAATGGATGTAAATGTTCCCAATGTTATTACCCCAAACTCGGATGGAATTAACGATGTACTAGAAATAGAAGATCTTACAGGAGATTTTGAAATAACAATTGTGAATCGCTGGGGACAAAAGGTTTTCCAAACCAATAATTTAACCTTGAATTCTTGGAATGGTGAAAACTTTCCTGAAGGTGTATATTTCTATACTCTTACGGATAAAAAAAATGTAATTAACAAAACGGGTTTTATACACTTGATAAGATAAAATCAAGTTTTATGAAACGATTAGTCAAACATGCAATAATTACATGTGCAATTTGTTGCATCAATTTTTTTTCATTTTGTCAGTCTACGAATGGTACTGGGGCAAATGGATATGTCGTAAACCGTTATTTAGGATGGGATGCAAGTAATAGCACCAATCCCCTATACTTCAAAACCAACAATGCATTTCGCATGAAGCTAAATGCTACTGTGAGTTACCCCCGGCTCCGCTGGATTTGCAATCCTGCGAGCTTTACTCAACATTACGATTTTACATTTTTTCAAGAATATGTATTTAATCTCTGTGGTTTTTGCGCGTAAATACATCAACCCAGTCCACAACGGTGAGCGTGAGATAATATGCGCTGTTGGTTTTAATCGTATGTTTTATTCCTTTTTGCATTGGAAAATTATAAAATTGTGAAACATGTCTTTTTTTAGGAAATTGCATTGGTTAAGAGATAAGCGAAGGATTACAAATCCTTCGAAGCCCTTGAAATTGCATTGGTTAAGCGAAGGATTGCAAATCCTTCGAAGCTACTTTGTTTTGAATCCATTACTTTTTTTTCACTTTAAGTTAATGAAAAAGGTCATTTGGATCAAGAGTTACTCGAATCAATTATTTTAATTTGTCCTACACCTACATCAGAAATTCATTGAGTTTTGAAAATGCAAACCCCTGGCTATCCGGTAGTCAGTTTTTTATTCCGTTTCGTTTTGATTCTTGAGTTTATTTCGAAGTGCAAATCGGTAACTAACCAAGAGCGGGAACCCAAGTAGTAATAAAAAGAACATTAGTTTTCCTTTCCAGGTAAAGTCAATGGTTTGGTATAAAGAGAGTGCTTCCATGTCGTAACCATATCCTAGAAAATACGACAAACTCATGTTTTTCTTAAAATCTAATTCTTGAACACCGTCTTTGTAATAAAAATGGCATTCGTACAATTCAATTTGAGGAATAAAAGAAATAACTACCATCAACAAAAAAGAAATAGCAAAAATGACCCGAGGAGATTTTAAAAATGAAATATTCATGCAACAAAAGTAAATGGATTTCATAATTAATTGACAATTTCGCAAGTAATGCAAGAAAAACCCTCCTTTCGCTTGGCTTATTTAATTGGTTCCACCGGTTGGGGAGGTTTGGAAATGAATCAAATCTACAACGCAGAATGGATGCGTGCTCGGGGTCACGAGGTGCTTATTTTGTGTATTAAAAATAGCCCTTCATCGGCGTATTTAGCAAATAAGAACATCCCACACCAACTCATTCCCAAGCACGGAAATCACTTCGACTTATGGAGAGCTTTTTCCCTTTGGCGCATTTTAAAACGAGCGCAAATTGAACACTTAATCGTTCGTTCAGTATTAGACATGAGCATTGCAGCCTCAGTTAGTTTTTTTAGCCGTAAAAAAATAAAGGCTCATTACTTCATGGAAATGCAGCTGTCGAACAATAAAAAACAATGGTTTAGAACCATGCGTTATCGTTATTTTTCTTCTTGGAGTTGTCCTTTGGTTTATATGAAGCAACAGGTAGAGCAACACACATATATGCCGCATGAACGCATACACCACATTCCTTCAGCCGTAAACGATGTGTTTTATAATCGGCCAAATCAACATCAGCTTCGAAAGGAATTAGGTCTTCCAGAACAACAGACATTAATTGGACTCTTTGGAAGAATTGATCGAAAGAAAAACCAACTTCTTGCACTCAAGGCGTTGTGTGAAATAAACGAACCTGATATGACCTTGTTGATTATCGGCCAAGAAACACCTGATGATCCACAAGAATACTTAAGCGAACTTCAAGCTTTCATTAAAACACACGAGCTCCGTTCTTTTGTGAAATTTACCGGTCATGTTGAGGATGTTTCTGCGTATATGCATGCTGTCGACGCCTGTTTGATCACCTCTACTAACGAATCTGTGGGAATGGTAACACTCGAAGCTTTAGCAGCAGGTAAAACAGTCATTGGAACAAATAGTGGCGGAACAAAAGAGCTATTAGGAAATGGGAACGGATTGTTATTTGACCCTAACGATTCGATCCAGTTAGCGTCACTTCTCTCTAGCTTAAAAAATAAGTCCAAAATCGATTTAGAGGTGAACGCTTCGAAAATGGATAAAAACCGAATTGAGGCCGTGTGTGAGCAGGTTGAAAATTTACTTTTGCTTTCCTCGCGAATTGCGTAACTTCGTTCGTATGAATTTGTACTCGACTAAACAGCGATGGAAATTTGCTTTAATATTGGCGTCATTGGTGGTGGTCGTCATTTCCTTGGTTGTTTCCAATTCGATAATTGAGAAAATAACCGAACGCGAACGAGAAAGTGCTCGACAGTGGGCCGAAACAATACGAAAGAAAGGCGAATTGGTACGTCTATCTCAACAAATATTTCAGGAATTACGTGAAAAGGAAAGCCGAGAAGCCAATCTAATACTTCAAGCACAACAAGTGATTAGCCAGAAATCGGACTTATCCTTGAATCTTGACCTTGAATTTGCTCAAAAAATAATTAGAAGCAATAAGAAAATCCCGATTGCCTATCTAACCGGGGGGGGAATTGCACAAAGCATTAATTTGGATAGTACTTGGACGAGTAAACAAATGAACGCGTTTATTTCTGACTGTCGCGCAAAAAAGCGCTCACAGAAAATTGAAGTTTACGAAGGCTTCTTTATGGAGTTTATTTATGGGGAATCAAAAGAACTCATTCGTTTGAATCGTGAAAATGATTCGTTGCTGCGCGCTTTCAACCGAGATCTTTTAGATAATAAGAACTTAATTCCTTTATTGTTATTGGATGAAAAAACTAAAAAAATAGAGGCTACGAACTTATCAAAAGAGGAGATTGAAGGAGTAAGCATCGACAATGTTCTTTCAGGCTTTTCGTATCCACCTATGCGCATTGACTTCGGGAATGGCATTAAGCTCTTGTATTACAAAGACAATCCGGAAATTAAAACGCTCACATGGTTTCCTTACATTCAATTTGGCTTGATAGGACTCTTAGTTTTCATCGCATATTTGTTGTTTTCTACCTTCCGAAAAGCTGAACAGAATCAAGTTTGGGCGGGAATGGCAAAGGAAACTGCTCACCAATTGGGAACGCCACTTTCTTCTTTGATGGCATGGGTTAATCATTTAGAATCCCAACAAGTGGATACTATGATGACGACAGAAATGCAAAAAGACTTGGATCGATTGTCAAAGATTACAGAACGATTCTCAAAAATAGGGTCGGAGGCTAAATTCGAACCGCAAGACCTAGTGATTACAATTGGAGAGAATCTAGAATACTTGCGCAGTCGTTTTTCCAACAAGGTGAAAATTGTATTTGATGTTGCACATGAAGGACCATTGATTGTGCCGCATAATGTTTCCTTAATGGAATGGGTGGTGGAGAACATTTGTAAAAATGCTGTTGACGCCATGGATGGAATCGGTGAATTAAAACTTAGTCTCAGAAAGGAACAAAAGCGCGTTTATTTGGATATTGAAGACACGGGAAAAGGGCTTACTAAATCACAATTCAACACTATATTTCAGCCAGGTTTTTCTACCAAAAAACGAGGATGGGGATTAGGCCTTACACTGGTAAAAAGAATAATTGAAGAATACCATAAAGGAAAAGTCTTTGTATTAAAATCAGAATTAGACAAAGGCACCGTGTTTAGAATCGTATTGAAATCAGAGTAAAACTATTCAAATTCAATCAATACAGCTCCTTTATCGACAACATCTCCACCAGCGATTTGAATCGACTTTACTTTACCGATTCCCTCTGCTTTTAGAATGTTCTCCATTTTCATTGCTTCCAAAGACAAGAGATTATCTCCAATAGACACCTCATCACCAATGGACACGAATATCTGAATAACTCGTCCAGGCATAGGAGAATGTAATTCTTTCAATTTTCTTACTTTCGGCTTATCGAGACCTAACGAAGAAATCAAGGCGTCTAAATCACCTTTACGTTTGAGTTCAAAAACGCGATGGTTAATTTTTATGACGAGCTTTTGACTTTCTGATCCGTCTTCCACTAATTCACCGTGAAACTTTTTTCCATTATGAATCAATAAAAAGAACTTTGAATCGTACCATTTTACAAAGGCGCCTTCCTTCGAAAAGAAATCATTGCCCTCTAGTAACCATTTTGCCTCTTGCATGAAACAAAGATAAAGAAATTTACACCTTCTTGATGATAAACTCCGTTCTTCTAATGTTGATTAACTTATTCGGATTAGGGTTATATCGCTTTTACCTATTTTAAAGCCGAATATTAAGTGGAATAAATCGCCATTATTGTGTCTTCAGCCGACAATACTTCCATAGTGTAAAATTTTTCCTGTTTCATTTGTAATGAAATCTCTACAGCAAGCACTTCATCTTTTATGTACTCTTGGAATTTCTTGGCGGCAAGTTCAATTTCTTCAGTTGACTTCACTTCAATTTTAATTTTATCCGTTACCTCAAAACCCATCTCTTTTCGAAGATTTTGAATTCTATTTACCAATTCACGTGCTATTCCCTCTTGTTTCAGATCGTCCGTAATGGTTATGTCTAAAGCCACCGTTAAGGTTCCTTCACTAGCAACCAACCATCCAGGAATGTCTTGCGCAGTAATGTCAAAATCCTCCAATGACAGTGAAATTTCTTCGCCGTTCAAAACTCCCTTCCAACCACGAGTTATTTCAATTTGCTGTATTTCATTTGCAGAAAATGTTTCAACCAAGGCAGCAATAGCCTTCATGTGTTTTCCGTATTTTGGACCTATAGTTTTAAAATTTGGTTTTATCCGTTTTACTAAAATTGCGCTATCCTGAAGTAATTCTAATTCTTTCACATTAACTTCCGATAAAATCAAGTCTTTTACATGCAATAAATTAGAAGCGGCCTTCTCATTTAACACAGGAATCATTATCTTCTGTAATGGTTGGCGCACTCGTATGTTCTGCTTTTTTCTTAACCCCAATAACAAAGAACAGCTTTTTTGTGCCATATCCATTTGGTCCTCTAAAGTCTTGTTTATTAACTCAACTTTAGCAGAAGGGAAATCCGCAAGGTGAACAGAATTTACAGAATGATGTTGAGTGACTCCGTTTAAATCATTGAATAACTGATCCATGAAAAAAGGCGCAATCGGAGACGCCATGATGGCAATATTCTCTAAACATGTGTACAAAGTTTGATATGCTGCCTCTTTATCCTCTGGGTCGTCGTTCTTCCAAAAACGCCTTCTACATAAGCGCACGTACCAATTTGAAAGTTGTTCAGTCACAAATTCTTGAATGAGTCTTCCTGCTTTTGTAGGTTCATACTGAGCATATGCTTCGTTCACCTCAACTATCAACGAATGTAATTTGGAAACTATCCATTGATCTATTTCCGGGCGATTGTGAAGTGAAATTTCCGGTTTCGAAAAGTCAAATCCGTCTATATTGGCGTATAAAGAAAAGAAGGAGTAGGTATTATACAACGTGCCGAAAAATTTACGTTGAACCTCTTGAATTCCTTCCTCGTCAAATTTTAAATTATCCCATGGCTGGGCATTGGTAATCATATACCACCTTGTGGCATCGGGGCCAAATTTTTTCAGCGTATCGAAAGGATCTACTGCATTTCCCAATCGCTTGGACATTTTTTGTCCATTTTTATCGAGTACTAATCCGTTAGACACGACATTTTTATAGGCTACCTTGTCAAATACCATGGTTGATATAGCGTGCAATGTGTAAAACCATCCCCTAGTTTGATCTACGCCTTCTGCGATAAAATCAGCAGGATAACCTAGTTCGTTGTCTAAGAAGTCTTTATTTTCAAATGGATAATGCCATTGCGCATAGGGCATCGCTCCGGAATCGAACCAAACATCAATCAAGTCAGCTTCACGATGCATAGGTTTTCCTGTTGGAGAAACAAGCGTTATAGCGTCTACAATATGTTTGTGAAGGTCTATTTTAGCATAATTTTCCTCTGACATATCCCCAATAGCAAAATTGACCAATGGGTTTTCGTTCATGAACCCAGCTTTGACGCTTTGATCACACGCCTCTTTCAATTGTGCAACAGAGCCAATACATATGCGCTCATCACCTTCTTCTGTTGACCAAATAGGAATTGGAATTCCCCAATACCTCGATCGCGACAAGTTCCAGTCGTTAGCATTTTCCAACCATTTTCCAAATCTACCTGAGCCTGTTGCCTCCGGCTTCCAATTGATGGTATTATTTAATTCCACCATCCGTTCCTTGCAATCGGTCACCTTAATGAACCATGAATCCAATGGATAATACAAAACTGGATTATCTGTTCTCCAACAATGCGGATAATTGTGTTCGTATTTTTCGATTTTGAAAGCTTTACCTTCTAATTTTAATTTAAGCGCTATACGTTCGTCAACTGACAAGTAAGCTTTCAGATCAGGTATAATTGATTTTAACCTTTCCCGTTGAAGTAATAATTCTGTTTGTTTTTCCTCATCTGAAAGGTATTCTGCTTTCACGTATTCTCCTGCCAAGCCAAAGAGGTCGTCTTGAACAATTGCGCGGAACTTTCCTTGTAGATCAACCAATGGAACTAAATTCCCTTGTTCGTCCTGAACCAGCATAGCGGGAACTCCTGCGTCTTTTGCTACTTTGGCATCATCTGCACCAAACGTTGGGGCCGTATGTACAATCCCTGTACCGTCTTCCGTCGTAACAAAATCACCGGGAATGACCACAAATGCACTTTCTGGCTTTTCTGCAGGAAGCGTAAACGGCAACAACTGTTCGTATTGAATTCCTACTAGATCTTTTCCTGTGCATGAGTTTCCAACGTAATAAGGAATAACCTTTTCACCTGGTGAATACGCTGACAACTGATCAAATGAATCTACCGATTGAAATCCTTTACCGAATTGATAACCAACCAAATTCTTGGCTAAAATTACATTGATAGGCTCATGAGAATATTGGTTGTAGGTAGAAACCACGACATATTCTATAGCTGGACCAACCGTTAATGCTGTATTTGAAGGGAGTGTCCAAGGAGTTGTGGTCCAGGCTAAAAAATACGTGTTAGTCATCCCCTCTGACGGATTCTGATACTCGTCAGAGTTGTCAGACCTCAATCCCCCTTCAACGGGGGGAGCTGTTTCCTCCCTTGAGGGGGGATTAAGGAGGGTGACAGCATTTGAATTCGAAATTCTAAACATCGCCACCACTGTTGTGTCTTTCACATCTTTGTAACAACCCGGCTGATTGAGCTCATGAGATGACAAACCGGTTCCCGCTTTTGGAGAATACGGTTGAATAGTGTAACCCTTATAAAGTAAATTCTTGTCGTATAATTGTGATAATAGCCACCAAACGGATTCCATGTATTTCGGCTCGTACGTCACATAAGGATGATCCATGTCGACCCAGTAACCCATTTTTTCCGTTAAATCGTTCCAAATATCCGTATACTTCATCACAGCTTTCTTGCAAGCCTCATTGTATTCGTCGATGGAGATTTTCGTTCCAATATCCTCTTTTGTTATGCCAAGTTCTTTTTCTACGCCTAATTCTACCGGTAGCCCATGCGTATCCCAACCTGCTTTTCTCTTTACTTGCTTGCCCTGCAGCGTTTGATAACGACAAAAAATATCCTTTATGGCACGGGCCATTACGTGGTGTATTCCCGGTAATCCATTGGCTGACGGAGGGCCTTCAAAAAAAACAAAGGATGGGTTTCCTTCCCTAGAGTCAATTGACTTTTTGAAAATGTTTTCTTGTTTCCATTTCACTAAAAGCTCATCTGCTACCTGCGGTAAATTAAGCCCTTTGTATTCTTTATATTTTTGAGACATCCGGAAAATTTGTGGTGCAAAGGTATAGAAAATGTTGGCTTTTTAGGTTGCTGACTTGAGTCAAAAAACTTGGCGAAATAGTCAATGAAAATGTTAACCTTTGTAATGTGAAAATAAAAGTTGCCATCATAGGAGGTGGAGCCGCCGGTTTCTTTTCCGCAATCACGGCCAAAGAAAACAACCCTAAGGCAGAAGTTATTATTTTTGAGAAATCTACAAAATTACTTGCAAAAGTTAAGGTTTCAGGAGGCGGACGCTGTAACGTAACGCATGACTGTAAAGACCCATTCACGCTCGCAACCTTTTATCCCAGAGGAGGAAACTACTTAAAAAAAGCCTTTCAACAATTCCACGTAACAGACACTTTACGTTGGTTTGAAAAACGAGGTATTAAAATGAAAACTTATCCTGACGGATGTATTTTTCCTCTTTCTAATGATTCACAGACCATCATTGATTGTTTTTTAAGCGAAACAAAAAGACTCGGCATTAGCATCCAGACATCTAGTGGCGTAACCGCTATAACAAAGGAGCGAGAAGAGTACATATTAACCGTAAACAATGAGCAAGTTAAATTCGATCGCGTCATAATTACCACCGGAGGACAACCAAAGAAAAGTGGACTGGATTGGCTTTCAAGTCTAGGTCTTGAAATAGTAGATCCTGTTCCTTCATTATTCACCTTCAATATGCCGAATAATCCCATTTGCAAACTCATGGGAACGGTTATTAATCCAGCACACGTAAAGATTGAAGGCACCAAACTTCAAGCGGCAGGACCTTTACTTATTACCCATTGGGGAATGAGTGGCCCCGCTATTTTGCTACTTTCTGCATGGGGAGCTCGCGTTCTACATGAAAACGAATACATATTCAATATTCTTGTCAATTGGCTTCCAGAAAAAAGTGAAGAATCACTTAGAGGGCATTTTAAAAACATGAAGGTAAGTAATGAAAATAAAATGATGGTGAATTATTCTGGCCTACCTTTAACGCAGCGCTTATGGGAGTTTTTAATAGAAAAGGCAGGTGTTCCTACTATGATGCGTTGGAAGGATTTTGGAACCAAAAATGAAAACAAATTACTCACCGTTCTATTACAAGACCGCTATTCTGTAAAGGGGAAAACAACATTTAAAGAAGAGTTTGTTACAGCCGGAGGTATCAGTATGATGGAAGTTGATGTTCACCGTATGGAAGTAAAAAAATATCCCGGATTACACGTTGCCGGTGAAGTCCTTGACATTGATGGAATAACAGGAGGCTTTAATTTTCAAGCAGCCTGGACCACGGGTTATATTGCCGGAAAATCGGCAGTGCGCTAAACTTAGAACTCTGCGTTCTGAGGTGTTCGTGGGAATGGAATAACATCTCTAATGTTCGTCATTCCTGTAACAAACATCACCATTCGTTCAAAGCCAAGCCCAAAACCAGCATGAGGAACAGTTCCAAATTTGCGTGTATCCATGTACCACCATAGCTCTTGGGGATGAATTCCAAATTCCTCGCATTTCTTGTGAAGGATATCATAACGTTCCTCACGTTGGGAGCCTCCCACAATTTCACCGATTCCCGGAAATAATACATCCATTGCCGCGACCGTTTTTTGATCGTCATTTAAACGCATATAGAACGCTTTGATTTTTGCGGGATAATCCGTTAAAATAACAGGACAATTAAATTCTTTTTCTACCAAATACCGCTCGTGTTCACTTTGTAAATCAATCCCCCACTCCACATCGTATTGAAATTTCTTTTTCTTGTAGTGATTGGAGTTTTTCAACACCTCTATAGCTTCCGTATAGGTTAAGCGCTTAAAAGGATTTTCAGTCACAAACTTCAAACGGTCTATTAAAGACAATTGGCTCCTTTCGTGTTGTGGCTTTTGAGTTTGTTCTTGTTGGTCTCGATCATTTAAAAACTTTAAGTCCTCAGCACAATTCTCTAGAACATACCCGCAAATATACTTTAAGAAGTCCTCTGTCAAATCCATGTTATCCTTGAGGTCGTTGAACGCGACCTCAGGTTCTATCATCCAAAATTCAGCTAAATGACGAGAGGTATTGGAGTTTTCCGCGCGAAACGTTGGCCCAAAGGTATAGACCTGACCAAGAGCTAAGGCTGCCAATTCTGCCTCTAATTGTCCAGAAACCGTTAAGTTCACCGCCTTGCCAAAAAAATCCTTAGCGTAATCCACTGCACCGGATTCATCCAACGGGGGATTTTTCGCATCAAGTGTGGTAACGCGAAACATCTCACCCGCCCCTTCAGCATCGGAACCAGTAATAATTGGTGTGTGGAGGTAATAAAAACCACGGTCGTTAAAAAACTTATGTATGGCATAGGCCACTGCATGTCTTAATCTGAAAACGGCTCCGAATGTGTTGGTGCGAAAACGCAGGTGTGCTTGTTCGCGCAAGAACTCAAGGCTGTGACGTTTGGGTTGCATCACGGTACGTTGCACATCGTCGGGGTGAGCATCTCCCAAAATTTCGATAGCACTTACTTGTAATTCTATGGCTTGGCCAGTTCCTTGAGAGGCGACCAAAACACCTGTGAGGGAAAGAGCTGCTGCTGTATTGACGCGTTTCAGAAGGGCTTCATCAAATTTTTCAAAATCAACAACCGCCTGAATTGAAGCCATACACGAACCATCGTTGAGTTGGATAAACCGATTGCTTCGAAAAGCTCGAACCCACCCTTTTACTTCAATTTCTTTGTTCAATAACGCTTGACCTTCCTGGCCTAACAGCTCACTAATTCTCCATCTTTTCATCACCTAACTATTTAAAAAACACCTCTACTCTACACTATTGAAATGTTTGTTTCATTTAAGTGCAAAAATAGTGGAATTGCACAAGTCCGCAAGGCAAATTTTATGAAACCAATTTTAATGAAAATCGTAAACTTCTCAAAACTTAACTTATGAATGCAGCACATGTACATTTAGCTTTAAATCATTTCCCGATTTTACTACCCTTAATTGCCTTAATTCTTCTGATTCTTGGGCTGGTTTTCAAGAACGACCTCGTAAAAAGAATAGCATATGGCATGATGATGGCCTCAGGAATTTTTACTTTTTTCATGATGAATTCGGGAGAAGGCGCAGAGGAAATTGTGGAAGAATTGGGAAGAAATCACGATTTAATTCATGAACACGAGGAGAAAGCGGAAACCTTTGCTTTATTGAGTTATTTGAGTGCTGTTTTTGCCGCTGTCGCTTTCTGGATAAACTGGAAACGCAAGCCATTTTCCGATATTACTCTTTACATTTCCATTCTTCTTTGTGGGACATTACTATTCCTCGGTCAAAAAACCGGAAGCAGTGGTGGCGAAATTACGCATGAGGAAATTGTAGAAAAGTAATTTCATTAATCTGTTACCCAGCCCATATAAATGAGTAATATTGAGGTAATCTAAAATACTGTAATATGAAAAAATTAATTGTAATGTCTTTGGCTGCATTGTTTTTAGTATCATGCGGAGGAAGTAAAAAAGGAGCTTGGTCAGATGAAGATAAAGAGAAGGCTCGAAAAGAAATGGAAAAAGGAATTAGGGAAAGCGGAGTAGACCCCAAAATAATGAAAGAATGGATCGATTGTGCAATCAAAAAGTTTGAAGAAAATTACGAGAACTTTGAAGAAGCTGATAATGCCAGTGACCAAGAAGGAGAAAAAATTGTTTCAGATTGTATGGCATCGTTGATGAAAGACGCATTAAAAGATGTGAATTCACCGGAAACTCCTACTGATAATGAGGAACCTATGGAAAACCCTGCACAGGAAGAAGAATCGCCTGCCGAAGAATTGTAAGAATTATTTGATCTGAAAATTTAAGGGTTGTATCAAACAACCCTTTTTATATTTATCAAAATTCGATTCTATTTAGAGTTACATTCATGAGAAATCACCATCTTTGACGAAATCTAAACTAAATTTTATGAAAAAACTTTTTTAAGCGTGTTTGTGTTAGGAGCTTTAGCATTGACTTCTTGTGGGGATAAAGCAGAAGACATAAACGTGTCTGATATTGATTCTGAATGCGGTTGTGTTGAATCTATGAACATTGTAATGAATGAAATGATTGAGGCTATTGACGGTAAAAAAATATCAGACATGTCAGACGAAGACAAAAAAGCTCTTGAAGAAAAAACCAAACCGCTAAGTGATAAAGCTGAAGAAATTCAAAAACATTGTGATAAAAAGTTTCCAAAAGTAGATTTTGAAGAAATCAAGGACTGTGCTGCGGTTGAGGAATTCAAAAAGACAATGGGCAAATTAAGAGACTTAAGATAATTTTCAATTAATTTAAAATAATGGCTGCCCACTGGGCAGCCATTATTATTTGATTCCGCGAAACTTATTTATTATTCCAATGGGTCATGGTGAGTGCTGAGATATGCGTTGACAAACTCTATTTCCGAACTTCTTCATCTACAACCTGTGGTTTTTACTCGTCTCGGGTTTCCTTATTCAGTGTAATAGGACCTTTCCAAAAGACGTAAGTGGTAAAAAATCTGTTTTCCATTCGACCCTTGTTTATCCTGCCATGTTGCATTTCATTTTTTAATGTATGCATCTTTCAATTTATCACTTAATATTCCTTCCATAACTTTCTCCTCTTATTACAATAACTTCGCATCTAATATCCTTTTTCATTTTATATTACTCATTCTGAAGGAGTCCTTTATCGTGGTAAATGGTTCATTATTTCGTTCTCAATAACCTGTTTGATATCATTATCAAAACCTACGTTCCTAAAGACAAGGTCTCCATCTTTTAAAAAGATAAGAGTAGGAACATTCATCACACGGAATTTAAGTCTTTCTTCCTCATACTCGCGGGCATTAATTTTTATCAATTCAAATGCATCACCGTATTTTTCCCGAAGCTGATCCAAAAAAAGACCTAAGTTTTCACATGCACGGCATTTTGGTGCCCAAAAATCTAAAATTTGAAGCTGATTCTTTTTGTTTGTTTCCATTTTATACTTGGTTTTTCAATTTATAGATGTCTTGTCTGAATATTTAATCCGTTAAACATATATTTCGTTTAATGCAATTGATTCTGTTCAAACCGTGAGTCTTTTGTTATATGTAACCATATCATTAAGTAGCTTTTTTCTATTAAATTATTTTAATACATTAATCTTCCAGTGCTCTGTTTATCATTAATTTATATTCTGAGATAGAACTCATTCCAATGATTCTTTCGAAAACCACTCCATTCTTAAAAATTAATATAGCTGGGGTATTTTTCACGAAATAATCAATAACAATATTTTGATTGAATTCCACATCTATTTTGGTGACTGTTATTATTTCGTTGAATTCCTCGGCGAGTATTTCCATTTTTGGCGCTAGTATTTTACAAGGGGCACTAAATTTATCATAAAAACCAACCATTACAGGAACTTTTGAGTTCAATACAACTTCATTAAAATTTTCGCTTGTTACATTCATTACTTTTTCCATATCATATTTTTTTCCAAAGATTTCACATAAAGTCTTAATTTCACAAGTAGTTATATAATATTTACCTAGGCACATTTATATGACTATTATTGATATTCAATTACTTACAAAAGTAAAAAAATGGAAAAAATTCAAATAAGATCGGCTTCACCTATAGAATATACCCTCTCAACTATAGGCGGCAAGTGGAAACCCAACATATTATTTCTTATTCAACTAGGGATCAATCGATTTGGATTACTGAACAAGGGCATTCACGATATCAGCAAACAAATGCTCACCAAGCAATTGCGCGAATTGGAAAAAGACGGCCTTATTACCAGGAAAATCTATGCCGAAATCCCGCCGCGAGTTGAGTATTTCATCAGCGAAAAAGGCGAAACCATCATGCCAATTTTAGAGGCTATGTTTGAATGGGGCCAGAAGAACATGACATTTAATGCAGAAGGAGAGGTTGATTTTTAGCGAACGCACACTAATTTCCTAAGGAAAAAGAAAGAATCCTGAGCGCCCGTTTTTGCGTAAGAAGGAATGTTCGATTTCTATCGTTAGACTTTTGCGAAACTTATTTATTGTTCCAATTGGTCATGGTGAGTGCTAAGCCTTGAGTTGAAAAGCTTTTGACAAACTCTGTTGCGACACCAATACGTCCTGGTAAATCAAGACTTTCTTCCTTTGACCAATTGCCGAGCACATAGTCTGATTGTTTACCCTTGGCGAAATCACTTCCTACACCGAAGCGCAGCCGCACGTAATCTTGAGTTTTTAAAATTGCTTGAATATCTTTCAGTCCGTTATGGCCACCATCACTCCCTTTTCCTTTCATGCGCAGTTTGCCAAAAGGCAAGGCGAGGTCATCGGTTATAACCACCAAACTTTCGAGGTTAATTTTTTCTGCTTGAAGCCAATAATTTACGGCTTTTCCTGAAAGATTCATATAAGTAATTGGCTTGATTAGAACCAAGGTTCTGCCTTTGAATTTAACTTCTGTTTTATAGGCTGCTTTGTCTAAAGAAAAGGTTCCTCCTAATTCTTTTGCCAGCGCATCTACTACCTTAAACCCGATATTATGACGCGTTTCTTCGTATTCACTTCCGGGATTCCCTAAACCGACGATCAAAAACTTCATATTACCAATGCGGACAAGTATTACAATCGTTAACAGGCCGTATATAAAACAAACAGCCAAGCACAACATTACCTTCGACATATCCGAAACGTTGGCGAGCAAAGGTGTCGTATTCATTGGGACGCGTTTTTACATAATGTTGAAATATATACCCACCTCCAGCATTTGCCTGAAGGAAAACGTGTTTCCAAAATTCAAAGCGCATTCCGGTATGAAAGGAGGCCGCTATTCCCGAAAGAGAGGTGGTGGCCATTGATTTTGTTCCATTATAAGTAAAATCATTGTAGGAAAGTATAACTCCGGAGGAAAAGCCGTAAAGCCAAGTCATGGTATAGGTATCGGCACGATTTCTTATTAAATTCTTTACCTTGCTTAATTCGGCGCGAATGTAATTCATTCCGTTGCTGTTTTCATAGTGGAAAACTTCCTCTTCAGTGGTTGTGTTTATTCCAGTGTAATAACCGTTTAAGGGTTCATCTGAATTAAATCCCGCGTCTGTATTTCCCACCACTTGATAAGTAGGCCCATGAACCATCACATATTTTAAATGGTCGTACCCCAAGGAGATATTCCAATAATTTTTAAAATTATACCCAATTCTAAGGTTAAATTGTGGAACTGTAAGTTTGGTTAAGTTAACATATTCAGCTAATTTGGTAGACGGGCGATCTTTCGCTTTAACGCCGTTTAGCATAAAGTCATAACCACTGCCTTCAAAATGTATGTTGCTCTTTGTGTAAGCACTTCTGTTGTATCCCCAATAGACAAAGCCTGTGCCTTCTGCCATGGAGTTTTTTGGCTTTTTTCGGTTGTACTTTCTGTATTGCCCTTCTGAATGAAAGGCGAAAAGTAGGAAACTTAAAAGAACAACTATCTTCATTTTTGCATGAGTTGAACCCATTGTTTTTGGGAAAGAATTTTCTCTAATTTAAAATGAACAGATTTAGAAGGGCTGTGCCATTCTGTAAGTCCAATGCCTTTGGAAAAATACACCGTTTCTTCACCTGTTCTTTCTTCTTCCTTACGTTGATAAATATCAATGTTTGTCAATCTGACGTAATCTTTGAACACCAACGTTTCAAGCTTCTTTTTTTCAAATTCTATCGTGGTTTTTCCATTATATTTTCTTACAATCTCTTTTAAGATTACAGTTGAATCATTCAATCCCCTGAACTTGGAAGCGAAGAATACTTCTTGGGATAGATCAAATGGAAATAAACGATTTTTGTATAAAATTGCTTGTTCTTTTTCCTTTTTTCCATTGACAACCATATGATCCATGAGGTCTAGTGAGTCAACATTATAATTTAAGGCCTCCAATATACGACCATCAGAAGCATAGCGTTCAACAACGATGTGTGACCCTTGAGAATCTTGCACTTTGTAAACTCTATGAAATTCTTCATCAAGGCCATTTTTAAGGTTTCGATACACATAAAAGCGCGCACTATCAGACAGGGGATAAAAAAACGCCGCGTTGGGATTTAAACTCACGTCTGAATACTTAGTGTTTTCATCTTGTGAAGAATTCCCGCAGGAAAAAAGGAGTAAACTAAATACTAAATATCCTAAAAATTTCATTTTGTCATTTTCAGAAAAGCCACTTCCTGTTCTGTCAAATGACGAAACATTCCGCGTGGTAAATCTTTTTTTGTTAATCCGGCAAATTGCACCCTGTCTAAACGAAGCACGTTGTAACCAAGAGCTTCAAACAAGCGGCGAACGATACGGTTTTTTCCTGAATGCAATTCAACACCAACCTCTCTGTTATTACCAACTTCCACAAATTCTGCTTTGTCTACTTTGGTACGTCCGTCTTCAAGGTCCACTCCATTTAATAATTTTTCTAAATCCTCTTTGCTTACTGGTTTATGTAGTTCTACATGATAAATTTTTCGCGCTTGATAGCGAGGGTGTGTAAGTTTTTTTGCCATGTCCCCGTCATTCGTAAACAAGAGCAATCCCGTGGTTTCACGGTCAAGTCGACCAACCGGGTAAACACGCTCGCGGCAGGCTTTGCTCACCAAGGTCATAACGGTTTTTCTTCCTCTAGGATCATCCATTGTGGTGATAAATCCTTTTGGTTTGTTCAGCAGTACATACCTTTTGGTTTCGGCATTAATGGTTTCCCCATCGTATTGAACCACATCGCCTGGTTTGATTTTATACCCCAGCTCGGTAATAATTTGTCCGTTGACAGTCACCACTCCGGTTTGAATTAATACATCGGCCTCTCTTCTTGAGCAAACTCCCGCATTCGATAAATACTTGTTCAAGCGAATGGCGTCTTCATTAAAAGATGGCAGCGGATCTCCCTTTTTGACTTTTATCTTAAAATCAATGTATTTTCGCTTGTCGCGGGCTGTTACCTCCTTTTTAGGAGCAGCTTGTTTGGTGCCTCTTGTCGTTTTTCCTTTACTAGTGGAAGTGTTTCCTGACCTTTTCGGCGTGGGTTTATTCATAAAGCAAATTTACAGAATTCACTTTGGATTTACATCATTCGAGACTCTCTGATTTCACCTTCTTCTACACGAAGTATTTTTCCAGGAAATTTTCGAACTACTTCCATGTCGTGCGTAGCCATGAGAACGGCAGTCTTTTGTTCTTTTGCAACAGCTACTAATAATTGCATTATTTCTACAGAAGTTTCGGGGTCTAGGTTCCCTGTTGGCTCGTCGGCAAGAATTAATTCGGGATCATTCAATAACGCTCTGGCAATTGATACGCGCTGTTGTTCTCCTCCCGATAAGGTGTGTGGAAAATCGTTGGCTTTGTGCTCGATTCCGGCTAATTGTAAACAACTCAACGCACGTTTATGAATATCTTCCTTCTTTTTCCAACCCGTTGCCTTTAATACAAAATACAGGTTTTGAATGACATTTCGATCCATTAGGAGTTGGAAATCTTGAAAAATAATACCTATTTTTCTTCGTAAAAAAGGAATTTCCTTTCGTTTAATTCTCTTTAAGTTGAAGCCAGCTACCATCGCATCGCCTTCTGTCAAAAGAAGTTCGGCATACAAGGTTTTCATTAAACTACTTTTTCCGCTGCCGGTTTTACCGATGAGGTAAACAAAATCGTTTTCTTCCAAATCAAGATAAACATCCTTTAGCACAAGCTTCCCTTGTTGCTTGATTTGCGCATTGGTAATGGAAATAACTTTTGACACGACAAAAAATTTAGTGATACAAAGTTGCTCAATCGAATGAAACTTATTTTGATTACTCCATTTTTATCTTAACAATAACAGGTTTAAAACTTTTGATTCATGAATACCTAAATGACCCGCGCATCTCTAATTTTACATCCGATGAATAAGTTTTTGCTCTTCTTACTGCTTTTGGGAATAGGAAATAGTTTGTTTTCGCAACAAAGCAATAAATATATTTCTGACTACGCTTCTTATTTCCGGGCGGAAGATTTGTTTAACAAAGGACAATATGCCGCCGCAAGAGAGGTTTTTCGCTCCTTCATTGATAAAACAAAAAGCGAAACAGATCCAATGGTGGTTAAAGCTCATTACTACGAGGGTGTCTCGGCTTTGGAATTATTCAACAATGACGCTATTCCTCTACTGGAGCAATTCAATAGAAAATACCCTGAAAACATTTATATCTATGACATTAATTTCAGAGTAGGAAAATACTTTTTTCAAAAAGAGGATTTTGAAAAAGCGCAAAAATGGCTTCAACAAGTTCCTGTTCGTGAGGTTGAAAAAGAAGCGAAAGACGAATTGCTTTTCAAGTTGGGTTACGCTGCCCTGCAAAATTTAGATAACGACATTGCTTACAGTGCTTTTAGAGACGCAAAAGACGGAACTGGGCCCTATGCTATGCCGAGCCTTTATTTCTACTCTCACCTCAGCTACCTTAAAAATGCAAATCAAATCGCATTAGAAGGCTTCCTTAAACTCCAAAATGATTCGACATTCTGCGGAATTGCTCCATATTATATTGCGCAGATATACCAAAAACAAGGGCAGTACGAAGAGGTCATAAACATGGCGCCGAGCGTCCTTAAATGTTCCCAAGTAGATAACGAAGCCGATGTAAATCATATCATTGGAAATGCCTTTTACAACTCAGGAAAATACCGAGAAGCCATTCCTTATTTAGAGAGTTTTTCCAAAAATGGAAAACCAAAAAGAGATGATGCCTACGAACTTGGATTTGCCTATTACAAAACGAAACAATACGAGAAAGCCATCAAACAATTTGATAAGGTGACGCGTGTTCCGGATAGTATTTCCCAAATAGCCATGTACCAGATTGGAGAATGTTACTTAAATCAAGAGAAGATTCTACCTGCAAGATCAGCGTTTGAGCGAGCTTCACAAATGACGTACATGGAAGATGTTCAAGAAGATGCCCTCTATAATTTTGCGGTATTATCTTTCAAATCTGACATAAATCCCTACGACGAATCTGTTCGTGCATTCGAAACGTTTCTGACGAAGTATCCAAATTCTAGTAGAAAAAAAGATGTCTATCAATATTTAGTAAACGTTTACACCAATACTTCCAATTTTGCAAAGGCTTTAGAGTCAATTTCCAGGTTGCCAAATCTCGATGCTAAACTCAAAAAAGTGTATCAAACAGTAGCTTTTAATTACGGGGTAGATCAATTTGAAAAACAACTCTTTTCTGAAGCCGTAAAGACTTTTAAGCTTGTAGACAAGTATCCTATTGACCCGCAAATGGTAGCGCTTTCTAAATATTGGTCCGCCGATGCACAACTGCGGATTGGACAAACTGACCTTGCAATTTCCACGTATAGAGAATTCATGGCGTCTCCTGCATCGAACGCTCTACCGGAGAAGTCAGATGCTTACTACAATATTGGCTATGGATATTTGAAAAAAAATGACCTCGATAAAGCCATCGAATCGTTTAGGATGTATTTGCAATCAAATCCAAAAGATGAAGCAAAGAAAATAGACGCGTGTTTTAGAGTTGCGGATTGCTATTATGTTCGAGAACAAAAAGACGACAATTTATTAGCAATTCAATATTATAACGAAGCGTTTAAAATGAATACCGACTATAACGACAAGGCGTTGTATTACGTTTCTAAAGCTTATGGTTACAACGGACAAGTCGCTGAGAAAATCGATGCTTTAAATAGATTAATTAAAGGTTATGGTTCTTCCAAATACCTCATGCGCGGTCGTTATGATTTAGGATGGGCTTACATGTCAATTAAAGAATATTCGAATGCACTAAAAGTATTTAAAGAGTTTATTTACGATTACCCAACAAATCAGTTTGTAGTGGATGTAAAATTAGCCATCGCAGATATTTATTTTAAAGAAGGAAATTATAAAAGCGCTGAGACTGAATTCTTGCAAATACTCAACGATTACGGAAAGTTAAGAGATGTGTGTGCGAATGCCGTCAATGGATTAGTGGAGGTTTATACATCTCAAAACAAAGTTGAAGAAGCAACAGAAATTGCAGACCGTTACCCTTGTGCAAACATTTCTGCAGATGAAAAAGAAAATATCTACTACACTCCTGCCATTGAGGCCTACAAATCTAACTTTTATGAAGATGCCATTCCTAAGTTTGAAGCGTACCTGAAAAAATTTCCTTCCGGTCGATTTGTTAATGAAAGCTATTACTTTCTTGGGAATTGTTTGTACAAAACCAAAGATACTACTCGCGCTATCGGTTATTTCGAACTGTTCCTTGAAACACCAACAACTGAATTTTCAGAAGTGGCAGCGTGGAGAACAGCTAATTATTTTTATGGCCTAAAAGACTACACAAAAGGGTTAAAATATTACGAAAAACTTGACCAGATTGCCTCTAAACCTTCTGAGATTCTAAGCGGAAAAATAGGCGTCATGCGCTGTGCTTTCTTAACAGAAAACTATGCAAAATCCGCTCAAGCTTCTAAAGCAGTATTAGAAACTGTTGGAATAAATAATCAACAGCGCACAGAAGCCGAATACGCCAAGGGGATTTCTAATTACAAGCTTTCCAACTACGAATTAGCCAAGCCATCATTGGAATGGTTAGTAAAAAATACCACTACAGCCATGGGTTCAGAAGCTAAATTTACACTTGCTGAGATGTACTACAAGCAGGCGCTCTACCCACAAGCAGATGCAGAAATAAAAGCTTTACTGAAAATGAAGCCAAGTTATAATTTCTGGGTAGCAAAAGGCCTCATGTTACAGGTGCGCATTCAAATGATCAACGACGAACTCTTCCAAGCAGAGCAAACACTCAAATCTGTGATAGATCATTATCCAAATGAAACTGATGGTATTCTTGCCGAAGCAAATGAACTTTGGGATGAATTAATGCAGCTGAAAAATCCTCAGGAAAAAGAGGAGGAAGAAAACCAAAAAAGAATTGAGATAAATGACTAACAAAATACTCTTTATTGTATGTCTTTTCTGCTTGACTAATGTTTTGGCACAGCCAGATCAAATAACGGTCATTGGAAAGGGACAGCGCGAAATTGAACCGGCGACACGATTGCTCAATTCTCCTAAAATCTTGGACTCTATTCAAAGCACACCTGTGCCCTCCTATCCTATTCTATTTTTTCAAGCGCCCACAAAAATCATACTTGATACCATTGAGGCGGCCACCGTTGAAACCTCATCTGAAAAGTTAAAAAAACTATATCCATTTTATACTCGTTTGGGTATTGGAACTGCTCTTATGCCTCTAGGTGAGTTGTATTTCAATTCAACAAGGTCAAGGGCTTACCACTACGGTTTGCATACACAACACTTGAGTGCCTTCAAAACGAAAATATCTAAAGAAGATATTGACTATTTAACAGCAAATTTCGACAGAACGAATGTGTTGCTTTTTGGAAATATTATACAAGATAACTATCGTTTAAAGAGTAAGTTTAACTATAACACAGATGGTTTTCAATATTACGGGGCACGAAAAACAATTGACACCTTAATAAATCAAGCAGATTCTGCCAACAAGCAACGGTTCCAATCGATTGGAGGAGAGTTAACTTTTGAAGGCTTGAATGGAGATACGTCGGCATTTAATTATGCTATCAATACTCGGTATAATTACTTTTTCACAAAACCATTTAAAGCTGATTCATTAGACAAGTGGAACAGCAGAGAACATAGTGCAGGGATTAATTTCAAAGGTTGGTACAGGTATCAACACGAAACTTTTTACGGCGATTTAGGACTGCGCTTTAACGGATTTAGACACGGTATTGCAGATTCAGTGCTTTCTGCACTTGATTCTGGCATGGTGACAAACAACACCATAATTGATTTTGCTCCAGGAGTTTTAACGCAGATGTTTGACAACCGCTTAAAGGTAGAAGTGGGCGCGAAATTCTCGTTGGATATTTATTCAAAAACACGGCCTTATTTATATCCAAAGGTGGAAATTAAATACTCCATGTTCAACGATATTTTCATTCCTTACGTTGGAATAAATGGGGAATTGAAGCAAAACTCATTCAGAAGATTTTCGGAATTAAACCCTTTCATTCAAATTGTGCAAGATTCACTAAGAAACGAAAATAACTTGTTTAATTTCTATGGAGGGATTAAGGGAACGCTAAGTAAACGAATCAGTTTCAATGCAATGGCTAGTTTTGGACGTCACATTGGAATGGGACTATTTGTAAACGACTCTATAAAAATCAATACGTTTAAGGTTGTTTACGATACGGTAAGCATTATGAAAGTTGAAGGGTCCTTGTCTTATCAATTAGACGAAAAATTAAAAATTGACGGAATTGGTCGTTTCTACTCCTACCAAACCAATAACAATGCTTATGCTTGGAATTTGCCTCAACTTCAATTTGTGCTAAGGGGAAATTACAACCTCTTTAAAAAGTTCTATTTTCAACTCGACAGTGATTTAGAATTTGGAAGAAAGGCATTGGTGTACGACAGCACATTGAGTGGTGTTTCTGTTGAGGATGGTCAGTATATTGTCGGTTTGAAACCAGTGCTTGATTTTAATTTACAAACAGAATACCGCTACAATTCTCGGGTGTCTGCGTTTTTACAATTCAACAACGTGGCTACTGTACGTTACAACAGGTATTTCAATTATCCGGTACTAGGATTTCAAGTTTTAGGCGGAATTACGGCGCGTTTTTAATTTCCTGATTTAAACAATTGCTTGAAAAAACGGTAAATCTGTTTTCTGAAAAGAAACATAAGAATCAAATACGGAATCACCATCAAGTATAAAATTCCTGTGTTGATGTTAGTTCCAAACGTATGTTCGTCTGCTTCAGAACCTTGCTCTGCTAACAATTTACATTGCGAGCATCCTTGTGCATATAGCTTTTGACCAACTATCATGAGCGCACAAAACAAAACTAAAACCTTATACTTCATGGTGTATTTTTACGTTACAAAATTAAAGAATATCGGCATGCAATACAAAATAACTAATTTCGCACTATGAGAATATTTCTCCTTTTAATGCTTAGCTTATATGTTGCGGCTTGTTCAACAAATGAAGAAGCGACAACTAAATCACAAACACCCGTCGATCAATTAAGTTCTTCTGCGCTGGATAGTTTAATAAAACTATATCCTGATTCAATTGAATTATTCATCAAGCGCGCGAATGTTCGCCTGGCAAATGTCTTTGGTGCCAACGGTTACGATCCTTTTGTAGAGGATGCTGCTCGGGCATTTAAGTTAGACAGTAACCGTGTAGATGTTCGTTTGCTTTATGCCAAAGCTTTGTTGTATAGCCCCCACAAAATAGCCGCGGATAAAATAAATTCGAAACGAATTTTTCAATCTGTTTTGGCTAAAGACTCCACTAATGTGGAAGCACTTGTTGGAATGGCAAATCACTACGGGATTGACCAAAATGTTGAGGAAGCCTTCAAATTCATCAACAAAGCCTTGCGCATTAATCCAAAATACCGCGATGCTTATGTATTAAAAGGAAGTATTTACCGATTGTTAGAAAATTACACGATGATGCTTTCGTCCTATGAAACAGCTATTTCTCTCGATCCAAAATACTTGGAAGGTTATTTTTTCATTGGTTCCTACTACGAATGGAAGAATGACCCCAAGTGCATTGAGTATTATACTTCAGCGTACAACATAAATCCTAAAGATCCTGATGTGATTTACCCTCTCGCCTATGCCTATGAAAAATTCAGTAAAGAGCCTGAAGCCATGAAGTATTACAGACAAATGGCAAAAGCTGATAGTAGTTATTTTCTTGCTTATTTTCATATTGGAAGTTTGAAACAGTTCACCTATAACGAAACGGACAGCGCTTTTTATTACTACGATTTAGCCTTGAAGTATCAACCTAACCATGTTGAATCACTCCACAACAAAGGTCTTTTATACGAGCAAATTAAAGACCCAACAAATGCGCTTTTTACTTATGCGAAAGCCTTGAAAATAAATCCGGAATTTGCACCAACAAAAGCTCGGGTGAAAGAACTAAAAGGAGCCGCCCTGCGCACGATTAAATGAGAAAGTCAGACATTATCAGCAACCTGTTAGGCGATATTCTTTTGCCTCTTATGGGATTTTTGTTTTGGGACTGGGGCTTTTATTTTATTCTTTTGTTTTTCTTATTGGATCAATTGGCAAGGGTAGTTTTTTTGCCGCTGCGATTGAAAAAACTTCAAGTAAAACCGAGTACAGCAAATCAGTTTTTTTTAAGAAGCCTGGTTTGGTTTATTGTTGAGCTTGTCATTGTTCACTGTTGCGTGTACTTGCAGCAGCCTTCTATTGATTTTCAACGCGAGTTTACGGCTTTCTGGACCTATGAAGAAATTGGGTTTCAGCAGGGGTGGTTGTTAGTGCCGTTGTTGGTATTGAATGAATGGATGCGGATTACACAAGAAGAAAAACAAAGACTCCCTCATGCCTACCGCGTTGCCGTTTTGCAGAAACAACAAGTGAACGCTTATTTGCGCATGGGATTTTTTGCCGTGGCCAATGGGTTGCTCGTCTTTGTAATACTACCTGAAGCAGCACTTACTGTTGGGTTTCTAGGATTTTTAACGCTTTTGGTGTTTTATCCGAAGGTGAAATAATCAATACGTCACTCCTTCGATTTGTTTTGTTTTAGCAAAGCAGCGTATTCTTTCAATAAATCATTCTGATCCTCAAGATGTTGAATTTTTTCTTCCATTTCCTGATAGGTGGTACTGTAATGTCTAAAAAAATCATACTCCAACACCTCTGAAATCTTAGCTAGTAAATCGGTATCAATACTTTTTCTTGAAAAAATGGAATAAATATTTTCTCTGGATTTGTTGATGCGCTTTGCAAATTCAGTCACCGTAATTCCTTTGTTAGCCAAAACTGTTTTTATCAATTCACCAATATTGATTTCTTGCATATAGCAAAATTCCACTTTGCCGTGTGATATTCATAAACATATATGTTGGTTTATATTTACATATTCGTTTGTTTTATTTAACATTATTTGTAATTTTGAATTAGTTGATAAAAGAAACATCCGCGGAATCCGAAAAGCGTAAAGAGTAGGAGCATTAAAATTTTAAAAATGAAAAACTATTTTCTCACTTTAGTTATTTATCCATTATTGTTTGCCACAATTTCATCTTGTAATAACAATAAAAAAGAGGAAAAAAATACAAATAACACTAATTCTCAAGAAAATATTAACGCTCTAACAGAGGATAAAATTGCGTACTCAGGATCAGGTAAAACATTTAAAAATGGATTTTATCATTTACAATTTAAAGATGATCACACTTTACTTGTATACCAATCAAGTGGTGGAGCTACACGGGGCTGCACAGCTGAAGGAATATGGAAAATTGAAAATTCAATATTAAACATTAAAATAAAAGTTAGCTATTGCGGATCTAATGATTACTCTGAGTTAAATGGAAATTACACATATTCAGCTCGTAGAAAGGAGACAAATAATAAAATTGTGGAAACAATACAGGGTCCATCTAAGTCATTTTATCATGATTAATTACGATATAAAAATTTTAAAATTAGATAATTATAAATCAAATGAAATTAATTGAAAAATATAAAATTCCCGAAGAAGACCTTTATATTCTAGCCGTAATTGAATCTAAAAAATTATCATCCAGTTTTTTCCAAAAGGAGAAATTGAAATCCCATTCCTTGGGTGTCCTTAAGAAATATAATGTGAAGTTTTTAGATCTAGGCCCATTGCTTGATGAGATTAGAATTGGAAAATACGACCAATCGCAAGAATTAATTGAAAAATATGGCGACATAAATTTAAATAAGACAAAAGCGAGTTTCGGAATGAAATATGTTTTACCATTTATTATTGGTGTTGGTGTTTTTGTATTGATTTTCAAGGCTTGTGGTCCTGATAAAATAACCGGAACGTCAGATAAATCATACTTGGAAATGGTAGTGGAAGTGGGTTGCACATCCTCAAATAGTGATGACAAAAAAGAAGATATCTTCAGAGAACAGTATAAAAATAAATGGATGACTTTTGTTGGCGTAGTTGAGGGAATTGACGGAGACGTTCTATCCATAAATTGCGATATGCAAGGTATTTCTGATGTCAGAATTGAATTTGATGATGAAAAATCAATATACGAGATTAAAAAAGGGACTTTAATTAAGGTGAAATTTGCCATGAGAAAAATAGGTGGTTGTATCGAATCCTTTCAAGGAGACAAAGGAGAAATCGTTCAAAAAGATTTGAGCATGAGCGAAATGCAAAATGAGATGTTTAAAAAATAACGAGAACCTTAACCTAAATTATTCAATAAATTCCCCGCATTTTCCTTTCTTGACACGTGATTCTGACTATTTTTGTATGGAATTAGCACTTACATGGATAAAAATCAGGATTTACTGAACAGGCGTAAAGCGGCAAAGCTAGGAGGAGGCGCAGATCGTATTGCCAAACAGCACCAACAAGGAAAGCTCAGCGCACACGAACGGGTCACCTTACTGCTTGACGAAGGAAGTTTTGAAGAAATCGGCGCTTTCGTAGAACACCGAGCAACGAGCTTTGGCCTTGACAAGCAACATTTTCCTGGAGACGGCGTCGTGACCGGGTTTGGTAAAATCCATGGGCGATTGGTCTATGTTTTTTCTCAAGATTTTACGGTATTAGGCGGTTCTTTATCAGAAACCCATGCTGCCAAAATATGTCGCATTATGGATCTCGCCATGAAAAATGGTGCGCC
>Ga0214923_10001937_pt1 | contig 28474 bp, 42 predicted proteins | sample LL1510_MetaG_FD_177993 | JGI IMG/M metagenome (GOLD analysis project Ga0214923, IMG submission 177993) | Freshwater microbial communities from Lake Lanier, Atlanta, Georgia, United States - LL-1510 | ecosystem: Environmental > Aquatic > Freshwater > Lake | place: USA: Georgia | collected...
GGGGCTGGTTTTTCGACACGATCGGGGGACATGTCGAGGGGGCGACCAGGATGTGCGACCAGGGGGGCCTGCACGAATTCCGAAGAAAAAACTTGTGCCGGCGGCGCGGTGGGGTAGGGTGGCGGTGTTCGGTGAGGGTGGGAGCCGCTACAGAGCCCAGCTCGGCGGCAAAGAGTACCACCCTCACCGGACAGAGATTTCAAAATGAGCACCGCGACCAATACCAAGTTCAACTCCCCTGTGTGGTTTTTCACCAACTCCAAGACCATGCAGATCTACACTGCGGGACTCGGGAATCGTCCTGCCAAGACCTACACCTACAAGGACAACACCGAGTTTCTAAGCGCGATTGAGCGGTTCAAGAATGACGGTTACGACTTTATCAAGGACCAGGGAATTTGACGTTGCTCAAAAGTTTTTTCTTGCACTTCCACCACAACCCAGTAGATTGACCACCGAAATGAGCACCACCACCGAAATGATAACCGAAACCAAAACCACCAAGCTCCCCTTCTCCGCCTTCATTGGCGAAGTTCGCACCATTTTGATTTTCCTTCCAGGCGGTGGCGCGGTGTCTTTCACCGGGAGAATTGCACAACTCATTCCCAATGTTCTCTCCATGGTCTCTGTGGGCAACTTCAACACCCTCCAGTTGCCGAACGAGCGTGTTGTCAACCTGACCCCCAGCGGCAAGCTGGAACTCAGCCTGATGTAATCCCATGAAGCCCCTGATCGACGCCAACTCCCCGCTGTATCTGAAGCGACTCGTCCGTGCATTGAACATCGAAGCCATGGCCGGGAACGGATTCTTTGCACCACAATCCACGTTCATGATTCGATGCAACGAAGCCATGCTGCATGGCTCAATGATCCAGGTCCGCGCCGTTAGGGATATCATTCCCCGGTGGTTTTACCCTTCCCGGAACTACTTCGAGACCGTCAACGGAACCGAGATCGTCGCCAGCCGCAAACCCTGATCCCCGCTCTGCCCGCCACCGCCGGTGGCCGGCAGGGCGACGACCAGTCGCACAACACCAACACCACAAAATCATGTCCTACGCCGCATACTCCACCACGCTCCAGTCGCCCGCCGTCCTCTCCGACCGCCACGCCGAGGGTCTCTCGCCCCGCTACTCGATGGTCCGCAGTGACCAGGTGGTCGACACCCTCCAGTCCGAGGGGTGGACCTTCACCGGTGGCACGGAGCGCCGCACCCGTCACCCCGAGCGCCGGGCATTCGCCGCACACGTCCTGAAATTCACCCACGCGGATCTCCCGCTTGTCCGCGGCAACCGCATCGAGGCGGTCGTCATGAACAGCCACGACGGCGCCACGGCGTTCCGGTTGGCGCTGGGCGTGTTCAGGATCGCCTGTGCCAACGGACACGTTGTCTGCGATGCCAGCGTCGGCCAGGTCCGGTTGACGCACGTCGGCCTGACGATGCCGCGGGTCGTGGAGGCGACGCACCAGCTGATCCAGCAGGCGCCGAAGGTCGCAGGGGTCATCGACCGCTGGTCGGGCATCCAAGTCCCCCACGTCGAGGCCCGCATGATGGCTCGACGCTGCGCCCTTGCCCGCTGGGATCGTCTGGCGAACGTGAACGCCGGCATGATGCTGATGGAGCGCAGGCCCGAGGACGTGTCCAGCGACCTTTGGACGGTCTACAACCGCTGCCAGGAGGCGGTTCTCCGGGGCGGGATGCAGGTCGGCCTGTACCAAGAAGGGGTGACGCCGTCGCCGGAGACGGTCCGATTCCGCAAGGCGACCGCGGTCCGCGGTGCGTTCCGCCAGGTCGAATTGAACGAAAAGATGTGGGCGATCGGCGAGGAGTTCGCGCAGTCGCTGTCGGTGAACTGATGGTCGCTCCGATGGTCCCGGTGACAGCGGGACCCTCGAGGCGGCAATTACGCCGTTCAAAACACCGACAACATCATGAGCAAATTCACCATCACCAAACTCGTCGACGCCTACGCCGAAGCCAGCGCAGCCGCCAAGCGGGCCGCGGAGGACGCGGATGAACTGAAGGCCAAGATCCTCGCCCTGGGCGACGGACAGTTCCTGGGCACCGACCACAAGGTGACCGTGTCCACCTCGATCCCGGTCCGGTTCGATTCGGTCCTGTTCCGGGAGACTCATCCGGCCCTGTACGAGGAATTCAAGAAGCAGGGTGACCCGATCCAGTCCGTGCGGATCTACGGACGCTGATACTAAACACCGGGGCGCGACGGATACGCGCAAATCAATATTATGGATCTCTACATCAAATTCACATTCTGGGCTGTTATTTTTGGCATCATCGTTCGTTTTTGCGCGATGGCCACGCTTGAATTCCCATCCAAGAAAACAACCAGTCTTGGGGAGTGCCTTGTGACCACATTGCTGATGATCGCACAAGCTGTGTGGGCGGGAATCGTCCTCTGGACCAACTGATATGCCCCACCAGACCTTCTACCGTCGCCTGTGCTGGATCCTGCTCGCCATCGCCATCACGGCGTTTGTATTCGGATTGGGCCAGTACGAAACCCCTGTCAACCACTGACATGCCAACAAAACAAAAACTACCTCCCGGTTGGAAGGTTCGAGTTGGAATGATGGTCGGTCACGGAACCTTTATTGGTCATTTTGAATCACCGACAGGTTTTCGATTCACCAATGACATGTACCAGGCTCACTTGAAGCCTGGACAGTCATTTCGTGACCTTCTGGTTGAAAGGGTGTGGCAAATCGAAAAACAAACCAAGGAACTCAATACACATGCCCGCTGAATTCAATCTCCACTGGTCCTCGCCCACCGCCCAGAACACCTCCGTGGGCGTTCGCATCCTGCGGACCGCAATCCCCACGGAGCAGTTTTGGACCGCGTGGCGCGGGGCCAAGGAGGGGCTCCAGGCGAAAGGGTTCTCGGTCCGCAAGTCGGACGTTGACGGATGGCAGGTCCTGCACTGGGCTGCGCCTTCGGCGGCGCCCCCGGAGGAATCGAGGACCGCGATCCTCGAGCCGCTGCGCCCGCTGACCTACCCGCGGGGTCTGCTCGCCTACCAGCCTCCGGCCGTCCAGGCGCACGTCCGTGCGCTCAGGACCCACGGGGCGAGCCTCGACGCCAGCGACGCCGGCATCGGCAAGACCTACGTCGCGCTGGCCACTCTGCGCGAGCTGGGCCTGCTGGCCGGGGTGGTGGCCACCAAGTCGATCCTGACCCCATGGCAGCGCGCCGCGGACCAGATGGGCGTGAAGCTCACGGGCGTCACCAACTGGGAGAAGGTCCGCACAGGCAATACCCCATACGGACGCTGGAAAATGCTCACCAGCGGAGCCCAGGTTTTCGAGTGGTCGAAAACAGTGCCGGCCATTGTTTTCGACGAGGTCCACCGCGGTGCCGGTATCGGTACAGACAACGCGGCGATGCTTATTTCGGCCAAAATGCAGGGAATTCCGACCCTGATGATGTCGGCGACCTCGGCCGACTCGCCGACCCGGATGCGGGCGATTGGGTACGTCCTGGGCCTGCACGGCCTAAAGGATTTCCCGGAGTGGCTGATGGCCCACGGGTGCTACCTTGACGACCGGGAAAAGTGGCAGTTTGCCGGCAGCGACGACGATCTCCTGTCGATTCACCGGGCGATATTCCCTTCGAGGGGCAGCCGGATCCGCATTGCCGACCTGGGAGACCAGTTTCCGGCCACCAGCATCACCGCGCAGCTGGTCGACGTGGTGAACCCGAACGCGGTGGAGAAAGCCTACGTGGCACTCAGGGAGGCGATCCAGCGCGTCCGGGACAAGGAGGCCAACGACTCGGACAAAGCCGCGCATTTGACCGCCCAGCTGCGGGCGCGGCAGGTCACCGAGCTGGCCAAGATTCCTGCGGTGATCGAGATGGCCCGCGACGAGATCGAGCAGGGGCGGAGCGTCCTGATCGGCGCGAATTTCACGGACACGGTGGAGACGCTGGCCGGATCGTTCGGCAGCATCAAGGTGGCGACCCTGACCGGGCAGGAATCGAGCCCCAAGAAGCGCCAAGCGGCAATCGACGCCTTCGCGGAGGACAAGGCGCGGATTTTTATCCTCAACGAGGGGATCACCTCGGGCGTGGGATGCCACGACCAGCGCGGGCAGTACCCGCGCACGTCGCTGCTCATGCCGGGGTTCAACCCGGTGAACGTGGTGCAGTTCCTGGGACGCGTTCATCGCGCTACGGGCAGAAGTAAATCCTTGCAGAAGGTCCTGTTCGCGGCAGGGTGTCCGACCGAGGAACGGAAGGCGGAACGGTTGACGGAACGACTTCGTGGAATGTCGATCCTCAACGACGGGGTGGACATTCCGATCACCGAGAACGATTTGATGGGATTGTTTTGATATGAATAACATGAATTCCCCCTTCATCCCTAACGGATCCGGCAAGGGATCCCGGCCGCGCCCCACCAACCTCAAGACCTATGGAACCAACCACGACGAAATCGACTGGGGTCACTCCAAGCATCCGCGACGCGCTGCGGAGGGCCTACGCCATGATGGCGAAGAAGCATCGCCCAGGAAGCCCGGAACAGCAGGAGAGGCTGGCGATCCAAGCTCTCCATGACCTTGACCCGCACGACCATCTTGACCTTGCCAGACCGGTCAAGGCGGATCATTTGAAGGTCGTCGTTCAGAAAATCATCAACCCGAGAGCGCGATGGGAATAACACATCACATCCCATGGTCATGGAACGATCCTCAACGAATGGAATTGGAGTTCTGGATCAAGATGTTTCTTGATGCTCCCAATAGGCGTCTTGCCTGCATCTATCTTGAGTGTGCCATGCGTTCGGAACGCACATCATGAGCAAACGCTGCGCCACACCCTATTGCCGCAAGCCGGCACGAGACACCCACCGTCTCTGTTCCCGTTGCAACAATCGCCGGTGGGCGCAGCGAAACCCTCTCCGCTACGCCTACGGGAACCTCAAGCGCCGCGCCAGGCAGCGCGGCCACGCGTTCGAGTTGACCTTCGAGCAGTATCGGCAGTTCGCGGTCCAGACCGGCTACGACCAGCTGAAGGGCAAACACGGCAAAAGCCTGTCCATCGACCGCATCGATCCGTCCAGGGGCTATAGCATGGACAACATCCGCGCCGTGTTCCTCTCCGAGAACTCACGCCTCAAGTACTCTTCCATGCCCGGATGGATGAAGGAGGAGTATGAGAAAGAACTTGCGAAAACTTCTCACGAGACTGATATTCCCGCCCATGACTGTTTCTGAATTCGAGGGGATCATTCGGACGATGCCGCTGACGAAGGCCATCGAGAAGTTTCCCAATGTCCCGGAAGAGATCGTCACCGCGGCTGCGATCAACCTTGGATACACGAAGGCCGGCGTGAAGTACGCCTACAAGCCCGCGTCCGAGCGGGCGAGCCGGTACGTGCCCGTGCTGTCCCGGTGAAGGTCTGCGACCTTCCTACAGCAGCAGGAGCAGCAACAGCAGCGCGGCGGCGCCAAATGCACCGCCTGAAGAAGCGGATGTTGGCTGTCCAGGACTGCCAATGCCGGTTGCACGGTCCGTCAGCACCGTTTCTGGCAATGCCAGTGCGGAGTTGTATCCCAGTACCACGCTCTGGGCGAATTCCCGGTAGGCCGCGGCCTGTCGCCTGGCATCGTTCATCTCACGGATGGCATCGGCGACCTGGACAAGTTGTATGACCGCAGACGCCCATATGGGAGCCCCCAGTGTGAAGACACTCGCCACTACTTGGATCACAACATCATAAGGGCTGCACGCAACCCTGCACTGGGCGTCCGGGAATTTTTCCGGGTCCAGCAGACCGTCAATTATCTCACCATTTGAAGGATTCCTAATCCTTCTAAGGTCTGTTCGTATTCTCCAGATAGCGTGAAATATTCCAGATTGGTAATCCCATGTGTAAGGCTCCCTCAGACTATGATAAACATCATTTAGAATTCTTGGAGTTACTTCTTCAACAAGTATTAATTCACCACAGCCTCCACAAGGTGGAGGACTAAAAGTCCAAAGGTTGTAGTAAAGATAGAAAACATCGGCAACTTGCATTTCGCGTATTGTCCGTTCTGCAAGTTCCTTGTCCGATTGCGTGAATGGGAAGTGGTCCCATATAAATTCTCTAAACGTATCATTTGAGAATGCCAATGGAGTGTTAGATGCCAACGAGGCCCAAATCCGGAACAGTGAAAGATCATCGCGGCTGAACTGGGTCAATGTCGACAGGTCCGTCCTGCCATCATTCCACCCTTCTTTCCACCAGGATGCGGTTCCGTCAGGGCGAAGGGTCCAGACGGTGCGGGTTCTCCCTTCATAATGGCCTCCGTTAGGAAAAATCTGGTTCTGAGTGGTCCATCCGATTCTCCGTGTCCCATCCGGGTCCGTGGTGTCCCACCACACCTTTGGGACTTCGTATGGTGCAGAACCTCCACTCGCCTGATACCTTGCAAGCGATTCCCCCCAGTCTTTTGCGACGGTCATCAGTATCCTTTCCGGATCGCATCCTCCACCACCCGTTTCATCCCGGCAACACCGAGGCGGCCGATGGTTCCCCACTTGATCTGCGCGACGACACCGGACAGCCGGTGGTCCTCGAAGTGCCGGGCGATCCACGCCGGCCGGGTGACGGTCCACCAGTGCATCACCGTGGGCGAGCGGTCACCCTTGCGGTAGGCGCTCCACCAGCGGAATGCGTCATTGCCCCGGATGTTCCCGCCGCGCTTCCAGATGCCCGGGAAGTGCTCCTTGAGCGCCTTGGCGTACCGGTGGGGGAACTGGCGGGGAGTCTTCAAGGACTACCTCCCCCGACCCATCAGGAACACCGCGGCACCGGCAAGCAGCAACGCGATGACGACCGTATTCCCGAGCCCGCCCTCGCTCCCCAGCGTCGCCGTCATCGCGGCGATGTCCTGCTGCGCCTGCGCCTCGGTGATCTCGGACGCGGGCGGTGCGGTGAGCAGGATCCCGCCGCCGGACGTGGTCGGGGCAATTGTGATGTTCGACCGGTAGAACTTCCCCATGTAGGACGTGGTGAGCGTGGTCGCCGTGTTCGCCACGACGCGCCAGGAGTCCTGGTAGGTGAGTCCGGACGGGAGCGCCTGCACCGGTGTCATCACGAAGCGCATTCCGATGGTCGCATCGGTCTGGTTGATCGCGCTGAAATATCCGGTCATGCCGTTGAGGGTGATCTGGAAGTAATAGGTGCTTCCAACCGTTCCGAGGTATTTGATCATAGTAGCAAAAGTAGTCCCGCAATCAGTAGCGGGTTAAATTTCGTTCCGCCCGACGTTTCATCAATCGTGACAGGAGTTCCGGGAGATTCAACCATGGAGGACGGGACCACGGGAGCCGCCTGCGGCACCACCAGGTGGATCCCCGTGGCGTCCGGCACCGGACCCCAGGGCACCCCGTTGCGGAACGATCCCGACGCCGGCCAGAAGCCGCCCACGTTCACCAGGGCATGGTCCGGAGTGAACCCCGTCGCCGCGCCGGGCACGACCATCACGCGGTCGAACCCGCTCGCATCCTTACGGTAGTCGGGGCCGAAGTCCCGGTCCCAGATGTAGGTGGCGAACATCGAGGGCCACACTTCCCGGTTGGCCAGCCAGAACATGGTGATCGGCGCACCCAGCTGCACCGAGTTGTACTGCACCAGCACATCGTCATGAATGGCGATGGACCTCGCGTTGAACTCGTGGGGATAGCTTGGCCGGAACCGGAACATGTTCTGGCTTGTCAGGTGGATGAAGTTGTTCCCGTTCGTGACCGTGTTGCCGGTGATCCGGGTCCCGCGGTGAATGCCGGTGTCGACGTAGAAGCAGGTTCCCTCGAAGTCGCCGAAGCGGTTTCCGGTCATCCGGAACCCGATCGTGTAGACGGGGGTCACGCCATGCAGCGGGCTGGTCTGGGTCTCGCTCGACTTCCCCTTGAAGGTGCAGTCCACCACCGCACATCCCGACGCGAAGATGCCGGCCTCGAGCGCCCCGCCGACGCACACATAGGTCACCGCCTCGACGGATCCTCCGCCCACGGGCTGGCGGGTATTCCTCCCCGGTGTATGGAATGAGCAGCGGCGAACCACCGCGCCCTGGGAGCCGTCCGCGGAATCCGTGGCGAGGGTGCAGAAGACGACGAAGCTCTCCCCGTTCATCGGGCCGACGCCGAAGCGCAGGAACTCGCAGTCCTCGATGACCGTGCCGGGGCCGGTGACGTCGATCCCGGAAATGGTCGCGTCCTGGTTCCGGCCATCGTAGTTGCCGTCCAGGGTGATCCCGGAAATCCGCGTGTTCCGGACTTCATGCCCATGGTAGACGGGCGAGATGCTGCGGATCATGAAGGCCGAGGTGGCCACCGGAGAGTCCCGCTTGGCCGAGGTGTCGTCGGCGAACTTGAGGATGGTGCGCCCGCGGCCGGCGCCGGTGATGCGGATCCCGTCCCGGTTGCCCTCGCCCCACCCGAACATGATGCAGGAGCGCAGGGTGCCAATCGGGTTGGTCTGCCCGGAATCCCCGAGCACGTACACGCCCTCGCCCAGCTCGACGGCGCCGAACTGGGACAGGCACTGGTTGATCGCCGGGGCACAGTTGGTGACCCCGTCGGCGACCGCGCCGAATTGTTCGGGCCGGGCCATGGTCTACTTGAACAGGAACCACGCGAGCAGCAGGACACCGATGACGGCGCCGGATCCTGCCGCGGCGGTGGACATGGAGGGCTTTGTCGACGTCGGGGACGTCGGTGGCCTCGGTGGGACATAGCGGATGTAGACGTCCAGGAAATCACCAATCGGCATTTTATTGAGAGCCCCGTTCTCTTCCCGGAACGAGACCTGGAGCACGACGCCAGTTCCTCCGACTCCAAGAATGGTGACCGGTCGGGCATCGGCAATCGCCCTTTCCCGGGCTCCTGGAACCCCGATGTACGCCAAATGGTGGTTCTGATCCGCAAATATCCATCTCTCTCCTGCAACAGGTGTTTCCATAAATCAGTGGATTCCGATGACGATGGCCATGTCGGTGAAACGCTTGTCGCCGCAGGCATGTTTCCCGCCCGGCAGACAGTCACCGCAGTAGCCGGGGCAGACGAACACGCCTTTGGCCGAGAAGTCGCCCTTGATCCCCGCCGCCTTGGCGGCATCGAGGACCTCCTTCATGTGGGTATTCCACTCCGGGGTCACCTTGCCGGTCCGCGATCGGCCGGGGGACTTGCTCTGGACCTTGAGGGCGCGGAACGTCCCGCGGGCGATCCGGTGTCCGGTCTTGGGGTTCTTCAGCGTCAGCATCCGTTTCACCACCGCCTGGAACTTTTCGCGGGAAAGGACCCGTTCCAGCTTGGTCCCGCTGGAAAGGTTCATCACGTAGTTTGAGGGCCAGTTCCCGTTGTTGTCCTGATGCCACCGCTCGAAGAAGCTCCAGCTCTTGCTATACCCGTAGAACTCGTTCTCCGGGTAGCGTTCGCAGAAGTGCATCCAGTAGGTGAGGGTCTCCATCGAGTCCATGTCCCCGTCCACGTAGAGCCGGACCACCTGGCCGGGCTTGAACTTCGCCCGCGCCTCGGCCTCGATCCAGGTCTTGTCCCGCATGCGGATCAGCAGGGTGTTCTGTAGCTGCCGGAAGAACGGGGTGACGTGGCGCCACTGGCTGAAGCTGTAGCACCATCCCCGCTTGTTCTTGTCCTCGGGACTCACCAGGCAGTCACCGGCGCCGGGACAGGTGACACCAGGCAGCGCGCTGAACGCCCAGAAGGGCAGCTTGATGTTGCCCTTGGCGAAGATGGTGTAGGGAGGCTTCTGTCCGATTGGGTCCTTGAGCCACTGGCGCATCTTGCGTATGGCGTTCAGGTAGGCTGTCCCACCGGGTTTGCCGGTCTTGGTGATGGTCTTGCCATCCTCGGTGAGGACCGCCTGCTCGAGGTCGTCGAACGCCTTGTTCAGCTTGGTGATGGTGTCGGCCAGCGCCGCGGTGTAGGCGGCGTCGTTGAGCTTCTGAAAGCTGACGAGGATTGCACCCGTGGGGGTGTAGTACCGGTCATAGACGTTGGCCGGGTTCTTCCGTTCCTGGGAGGCGCCATGCAGGGTGTTCTCGAACAGCTGGTAGGTCGTCGCACCCAGGAACTTGGACGCCTCCTTGAGTTCCCCGATGGTGACGTCGGAGAACGGGATCGGCGGTGGGACAATCAGGTCATCATTCATCCCATCTTGGAAGCCTGGCGGTTGATGTCGTTGTCCGGGATGATGTAGGCGCCGCTTTCGACGTATGGATTCCGTCGCACGGGCCTGATCTTCTTCATGACCGATTGAAGGGTTTCACCAGTCGGAACAGTTCCCTTGACCTTCATGATCATTGCACCCGTCGACAGAATCTTCTTGATAGTCTTGGAAGACTGCTCGAATGGAACACTGATGGTCTTCAGATTACCGCCGTGCGAATACTCGATTTCGACGTATGAATTGACACGAGGATTCCTGCGAATGGAGCGGTCTTTTCCATGAAGTTTGAAGACCTCTTTGAAGTCGTCCACAGCCTCCTCACGCGAAAGTCCGGCATAGCGGATCCATTCCCGCTTTCCGTCGACAATGGCCGAAACCTTCAGATGTCCGGATGGCTTGAGGACTTCGACACGCACCCCATCCCTTTGCATTGGATTCATCCGCTCAGTCATCGCTTCTTCCCGATACCCCCGGATGATCCTCTCCTGTTCGCGCTTGGATTTCCCGGCGATTGCCTCCTCGAGCCACTCGGGCAGGTCACTGTCACCGCGTGGATCCTCGGCGCCCGCGTTGTCGTATTCGGCTTTTCGGCTCATGAATTTCGTTCCTTCTCGGCGGCGATCCTCGCCGCCTCCGGGTTCTTTGGTCCCTGCACCATCAGCATGCCCTTGTGCTTGCCCCACTTCTTGAAGTGGTCTTCCAGGCCGGATGGCGGTTCGCCTGCCAGAATGCACAAAACCCCCTTGTCGTCCAGCATTCCCTCGATCTCGGTCAGGGATGCCTCGTTGAGCGGCATGTCGGTATGGATGACGTCGTAGAGCCGGTAGAAGTCCTCGCCGGTGGCCCGGTCGTAGTCCAGGACCCGGTCGCCGGGCTCGAGGACGGTCGAGAGCAGGCTGGTGACGGTCTGGCGGGGGTTGGCGCGGGACATCCTTGGATTCCGCATGTCGTCCGATGTGGAATTAAACCGTTTGCTCAAGGGGATTGCTTTCCCGGCATCGTCGTAGGTTACGGGATCGGCGGATTTGATCTGGGACGAATTGAACGGCATATAGACCCCGTATTCATCTCCAAGATCGGAAAGATCAGGAATGTAGAGGGTCCCATATCCCTTGCGGTCCAACTTCACTTTCTTTACCAGGTCTCCAATAAAATCCCGTGGTATGAGATCTGTTTCAAAATCAGGATCGTTCTGCCTTGGATGCGCCTTGTCCCACAGCCTGTCGATCTCGGCATGGCTTGACTTCCTGATCTTGCCGGGCTTGATGTAGTACGCCCCCACCTTTCCAAAGTGGGATGCGTGGTCTTTTGACTCGCTGAAAAAGTGGGCACCGTCTCTTGCTGCCGCCATGTCGAACTGGTTGAACTTGCTCTTTGTACCATGGAATACAGGTCCAACCGTATAACCCATGGCTTTGGCCGCTCCATCCACCATCCCCTGTGCAGCCTTAACATCACCGCGTTTTACCGCGTCCATGTATTGGGCATCAGAATTCATGTATTGGCCGGCTTCCTGAACCTGGACAGCACCAGCTCCGTGCTCCTGAGCCCCAACGTGCCCACGAAGAACGCCACCGCATACTGCGTGTGCTCGGTGACGTGGAACACGTCGAGGACCAGCGGCGTCAGGTAGTTCGCCGAGGCGGTCCCGGCGATCATCGTGACCATCGCGTCAAACTTCGATAGCCCCTTGATGTGGAACAGGCTACCGAAAAACCCGGCGATCATGAACCCAATGTTGACGCCCAACCCGTTGAGCCAGTTGTTGGACACGTCGGAATCGTTCATCAGGTCAGGTGGTGATGGATTTGACGGCCTCATGGACATCGGTGGAGTTCTGTCGGATCTTGGAGATGTCGGAGACCCGCTGCTTGATCGCCGCAACGATCTCGGGCGGGGCGGTCTCGATGGCCATGATCAGCGTGTTGCGGACGTCCTCCGCGGTCTGGAGGATTCCCTGCGTCTGGTTCTGCTTGCGCGTCTTCCACGCCGCCACCGCGCCGGTGGCGAGCACCACCAGCTTCAGTCCCCAGTCGACCAATGGTCCCGTGGGCGTCGGGTTGAACCCGGAATTGATCCCGCGGGCGGTCTCGATGGCCGACGCGAAGTCGGGGTTGGTGGTGAACCCGTTGGTGGTGACGATGACGTTCGTCCAGATGCTGATCTGGGTGTTGGTGAAGATCAGCGGTTCCCGCTCGATCACGTTGGTGAGCACGACCCGCTCGCCGGCCACCAGGTTGGTGACCGTGAGCAGGTTGGTCCGCCAATGGACCTCGGGGACCGTGTTGGTGAGGAGCAGCACCACCGTGTTGGTCCGGGTGACCGGGATGATGGGCCGGGCGAAGGACGGGAAGGAACTGCACCCGCTGGCGGCGAGCAGGAGCAGCATAAGTGACATGAACTGTTTCATTTTAGAATCCAGTGATGACAGAACCAGAATCAACCCAGAACGGTTTCCACATGTACTCGATTGCCGTAAGAGCGTTGGCTCCAACAGTGAACCGAACCGTATCGGTTCCGGCAACCGGAGTGTCCTGGACAAGCGTTAAAGTCCCCGTCAATGGAGTAGCGCCGTATTGCTGGAATGATGTGGGAGTGATGGTTGAAGCAGCACCACCACCTCCGACCGAAAGCACGTAAGTATAAAACCCACGACTAGCCGCGCTCCATGTGCGGACAGTCAAGACACCGGACATCATCTTGCTGTATGTTCCAATCGTCATCAGGCTGATGTTTGCAAGTGCAGCAAACCCAGCGCCAGAGTTGTTGTTGAAGGTGTAGCCTCTATAGTCGTTATCTGCCAAAATTCGCGCCGTATTCCCGGAGTTTGTCAGCGTTATTGTCCCGATAGAAGTGATATTTGTAATGGTTGCCGAAGTTCCGTAATATGCATTCGCATAAAAGTTTCCAGCAAGGTAACCATTACGAAAACGAAGAGATCCTGTTGAAAATCCAATATCAACTGTCGAATCAGTCAACGGAATGATGTTTCCATTGAATTGAATTGAGCTGGAGTCTCCAGAAAGGCTCAGGAATTTGAATGCGCTTGGCGATCCAACCCTAACGAATGGAGAATAAATATCCGAAAACACTCCCGTGTTCGGGGTTGTTATTCCGATTGGATAGGGTGCTGCCAGTATCTGTTGTACGCGGACTGGACTTGTGAATTGCGACCAGTCTGTCCTGAGAATTCCGAAATAGTTGGTGTAGATGTAATTTGCAACAGCCGCATATCCTGCGTTGTTCAAGTGGATCTGATCGGAACGCAAGGACGCTGGAGGAATGTCCAAGTTGTAGTCATACACGTCATTGGTAAGTGCCGGGTTGTATGCAGCAACAAGAGCTTCACGAATAGGTACATACCTCGTACCATACGTTGCTGAAAGTTGTGCATTAAGATTTGTGATTGCCGTGTATCCAACTCCTCCTATGGCGTCGTAAGGCACATACTCTCCGTTCAAAACATTCATTACAAGCCACCTGTTTGAATTTGCTCCATTTGCAAGAGCAGAAATCATCAGGTTGATGTTTGAAATAATGTTTGCCGGGCTGTTGGTATAGACATCATTTCTTCCGGCCCAGATGATTGTTGGAAGCGGATACGAGTTCGTGTCTGCAACCATGCGAGTTTTTATCTGTGTTGAAGTCTCCCCTCCAACACCTCCATTGCTGACAGCAAACCCGCTCAAAAGTCCAAGAGTTGCCGGGTAAGCATTGCTTGACGGACTTGCTCCAGTGCCGGCAGTAAGGGAATCGCCCCAAGTTGCGATATTCAGCCAGTTTGTGGACAGTATGGGCGCAACTGGAGATAGTTGTGACGAAACATTTTGTCCACGAAGGATCAGGTTTGTCTTGACCGTGATGTTGTTGAAGGTCTGCTGGGCGAACAGGGTCGACACGCAAAGGACCAGGTAGAGGATGAACTTTTTCATGGGATTGATATCAGAGCCAACCGGTGTTTCCGGTTCCGGAAGCCTTCACATACTGCACGGGCGCCGCGGGGTCGGAAACATCAAAGTAGATGCTCCCCGGAGGGGCGGCGATGACGCCTTCCGGGGACCCGTTTTCTGCATAGATCTGGGGACCATTGCCAGCCCCGGCAAACCATGCGGTCCCGGTCCAGATGTATTCCCTTTGAAGGGTCGTGTCGTAGACCATCATTCCGGCATCGCCGGAACCCAGTCCCAGTGCAAGCCGCCCCGTCGTGTTGGTGCTTGGGAACGAGAACCCTCGGCCTGCGACCTTGGCGGTCGTCTCAGTCGGGTTGAAAAGGTAGGATTGTGAACTCATGGATTATGCCTGGATGTAAGTACCGCCGACCGACACGGCAGTCCCCGCCTGCACATGGGTTGCAAGGCTGTTGTTCACCCCCGCCGCATAGTGGAAAAGATTGGCAGACGTGCCGGTGGCACTCGCCGTCAGCGCCGTGGTTGCCCCGGCAGAAAGCCCGGAAGCGACCACGGACAATGGCTGGAAGTTGGCGACGATGGCGGGGACTGGAAGGAGAACCTGGAGGTTTCCGCTGGCAGCACCGGACGCCGCCGAGACGTTGAAACTGGCGTTGAATATGACCGCCCCGCCGATGGCGACGAACCGAGCATCCACGACCGTGTAGGTGAACACCCGGCCGCCACCGGAATCGACCAGGGTCGGCGCCCATATGCCGGCACGCGCACCGCTGGCGATCCATGAGCTGCCGGTCCAGAGGAAATTCTGCTGAAAGTCGGCATCGTAGACCATCATTCCGGCATCGCCGGAACCAAATCCAAGTGCAATCCGCCCCGTCGTGCTGTTGCTGGGAAACGAGAATCCGCGGCCGGAGATCTTGGCGGTCGTCTCCGTCGGGTTGAAGAAGAAGGATTGCGAACTCATTTACCTGAATTTGTTGTGGGTTCGGACCGGCTCGTAAAAATTGCGCCATTCGGAGGCGGTGGAGTAGTGGATCAGGAAAGCGCCGGTGATGTAGCTGTTGCCAACTGCTCCCTTGGTGACCCACACATTGAACTGGGTTCCCGCTTTTACAAACAGGGCATCCATGTCGGTCCGGTCCTCGAAAACATGCCATGCAGGAGCCACTGTTGCAGGGCTGTCTCCGAAAACATAATAGTGAACGACATCCGTCAGCTTGGAAAATGGGGATGTGGCAATTCCAGCAGAAGTGATGTTGAGTCCTCCTGCAACAGCAGCAAGAGCACCGGCAGTTACGCCAATGTTCACATGGCTGCTTACATGAAGCAGGACGCTGTCCGTATCAAACTTGAAGAATGTCGACGGAGCCGCTGTTGGGCCACCATTCTCGGTGAACGGAATTGTCGCAATACTGCGTTTCGGCGTGATGTCTCGTTCGATCATAAATAAAATTGCCCGCAGGCAGTGAACTCACCACCGGATAAATGTGGCATTCATACCGCCTGCGGGCGTTGGACCAAATTTGACCGATCAGGAGATGATCGACTTGTAGCCGTGAAGCGCCAAGGTGATGTTGTTCACGGCTGCACCCAAATTGGTGAATGTGAAGAGGATGTTCGACTGTGGCTCGAACACGATGGGCCGGCGCTGGAGGATCTGCTGGTAGGCATTGCCGCAAAGCACCCGCTGCGGGACCGGGGCCGAGGACAGGTCGCGTCCCGTGCTCTGGTCACGGATCGAGACGCTGAACGAGTTCGGGTTGGGCAGGGTGTTCTCCGTGTCGAACGCCGCGCCGCCGGTGCCCAGGATCGCCGACAGCTCGAAGCGGGAGTCGGCCTGCATGACCAGGGTGAAAGATGCCGTGGAGCCGACCGCCGCCGAGCACTGGGCGGTGACCACGTAGACGAAGGGGATGGAATCGGTGTTGTTCATCGAAATTCAAAAGGCCCCGCCCACCATTGCGGACGGGCGGGGCCAGATTCGGGGTTGCAGGTTGCCTACTGGCTCGGGCGGATGACGTAGCCGTCGAAGACCAGTCCCAGCTCCACGGATGGGGTTCCCGTCGCGTCGGCGGTGGTCAGGGCGGTGTTGGTGAAGTCGGGCGTGTTGCCCTCGGGGAAGTTGATGACGGCGCCGATCTGGATCTCGGGCTCGATGATCTGGATCGGGTCGATGTTGTAGACCGACTCGGCGCGCCAGTCGGGCTGTGCGCGCCAGTTGGTGTCGGAGACCTGGGTCTCGGCGGCAACACCCGTGCGGCTCGAACCCAGCGAGGCCACGTCGATGCCGAATCCGGGAGGGCACATGATGAACGGCTTGGAGATCTGGTAGTACAGCTTCTGGGCGAAGCTGATTTCCAGGACGCCCCGGTGCAGGAGGTCGTTGAGCTTCTCCATCGCCGAATTGGCCAGAGCGGTGTACCCGCGGAAGGCGAAGTTGGTGCCCGGGGTGAACCCCTGACGAACCTGCGGAACAAAGTTCGCGTAGGTGCGGATCTGGGTCAGGGCGAAGTATTCCTGCCCGAAGGAGGCGTTCTTCACCAGGTTGGTCTGCTCCAGCGTCTTGAAGATGCCGGAGCCACCGGCGCCAGGATCACTGGCACCGAGCGGGTTCGAGAAGAAGCTGACGCTGGACGTGCCGGCAGCGAGGAGGCGGACGAAGTCGTACTTCTGGCCGCGGACGATCTGGTAGCGCGAGAAGTCGGCAGAGCCGAACCGGCGCTGCAAACTGTTGAGGATGTCGGGATTCATGCTGGGATGATTCGAGGGTTCTTGGCGTCGTGTGTTACTGCATCGGGCGCAGGAGGACGCCGTCAAAAATGACGCCGATCTTCAGCGGGTTGGTGGTGTCGTTGACGACGTTGCTGGCAATCACCGGAACGATCCCGGACGGGAACGAGATCTTGGCGTTGAACTGCTGTTCAGCCTCGATCAGGATGTTCGGATCGGTGATGTAGACGTTCTTCCTGGAGCGGATCTGCGTGGCCCAGGGGAGACCCACCACCGTGGTCGTGCCCGTGGTGGGAACGGCCAGGATCTGGTTGGCGTAGCTGTTCTCGTAGTCGACCTCGTTTCCGGGCGGCGGCAGGTAGAGGAACGGCTTCGGGACGGTCGCAAACGGACGCGCCCCGATGTTCAGGGTGAAGACACCAGCCTGGGCGAATCCGTTGATGATGTCGCTGGACAGGGTCCGGGTGTCCAACGTGGCCTGGTTGGCGAGGGTGAATCCGTCCACGTCATTGGACGGGATGCGGATGTCCGTGCTGATGGACTTCAGCAGGAAGTGGGTCTGGCCGAAGGAACCCGCCTTCGGAAGATTGGTGTCCGCCGTGGTGACGCCGGTCTGTCCGGCCACCTGGCCGAAGAAGTTCAACTCGGTGGTGCCGGCGGAGGGGTACTGGATGTAGGACCACCACTGCCAGCGGACAGCCTGCCAGCGGGAGTAGTCGATGGTGCCGAACTGGGCACTCGCCGCCATGATGACGGCTTCGGATTGGGTCGAGGAGGTAGCCATTTTTGGGGTCTGGTCGGTGTTGCGTGATGGTTACTCGCCCCAGGCGTTCGACGGGAACGCGCTGGAATTGTCGAGCGCGCCGTTCATCGGGGAGACGGATGCGAACCGGCTCGCGGCCATGTAGCCGGGCGGCAACTGGCCGACCGCGGACGTCGGGGTGTAGTCGAGGTACTCGCCGAGGCCGAGGGTGGTCGCCTGGGCCGGGGCGTACTGCTTGATGCCGGTGGTGATACCGTTGATGAGACCGGAGAGCAGCATTCCCTTGGCGAGGTTCGGGCTGGCCTTGCGGGTCAGCATCGCACCGAGCAGGGGAATGCCGACCGCGTAGGCGACCTTGACCGCCTTGGCGGTGTTCGCATCGGTCGGAATCGGCAGCATCGAGGTGTTGTCCGACTTCTTCATGTTGAGAAGATAGTTGGTCAACACGATGCCACCGACACCACCGGCGGCGATGGTGAGGTTCTCCTTGGAGAAGGAGGACTTCAGCTGCTGGGCGATGCCACCGGAGCCACCACCGAACGGGTTCATGCGGAACCCGCCCCGGCGATGCGAACGACGCCGGCGCGGATTGGCGCGGGCGTAGATCACGGCCGCGGACTTGGACCCGCGCAGGTGGCGGACCTTGACGATCACGCGGCGGGCGCAGCGCCGGCTCGAGCGGCGCTTGGTGGCGCTGGCGACGTGGCGGTAGGTGGTCTTGGATCCGCGGCGCGTGGCGACCAGCGGATTCCGGCGGGTCCGACGGCGCGAGGACTTGCGCTTGCGACGCCGGGGATTGAGGAGCATGAGGCTTTTCATGTTATTCTGGGTTCTATCAGGAACGGAACATGTGTCAACAGGTTGATTCGGATCTGTGTGGTTTATTTTCGGACACTCCGGTCCTAGCGCCGGACGGCAATCGGGGAGTCGTTCACGTAGATGATGCCTGCGATGGCATTCACGTTGTTGATCTCCAAAAGGAAGGCTTCCTTGTTCCTGCCAACACGGCGAAGAACACGGGCCGCGGTATCACGACGACCGGACCAGGACAGGTTGGGGAAAATCACCTGTTCACCGGTGGCATTCAGCTCGGATTGACGGATGGGGATGGTCATCGACGGGAGGGCTTGTAGGCCATGAAGTAGTAGTAGCCGAAGGCGAGTGCGGCGACCGGCAGGATGTACTTGGCCATCGAGCCGATGGTGCCGACCGCCTGTCCGACGTTGGACACCGCGCCCGTGGCACCGACGACCACGTCCGTACCCGTGCTGGGCAGCCTTCCGACCAGTCCGCCGATCCCGCTGAAGAGGGCGTCGAAGAACCCGTTGTCCCGCGCATACTGGCGGAACGTGGTGTCGAAGGACCGGGCGTCGATGGGCGAGGCGAAGAGTCCCTGCTTGTCCCATGCGGTGATGAACCGGCGGTTGGCCTCCTCGAGCCCGTAGGCCCGCTTCAGCGCCATATGCCAGGTCATCCAGTCGGACGCGGTCCACCAGGTGTCGAATCCCCAGTTGTCGTAGTCCGGCGTCGCAGTCGCCGAGGTGGGGTCATTGGCCGCGGGCCAGCCTCCGTCCGGGGCGTCACCAAACGGCTGGAGCGGATTGCGGATCCGCTGGAACCCAAGCGTGGATGTCGCCGGCTTTCCGGGTCCGGGATATCCGACCTCGCGGAATGGGACGAAGGGGGAATTCATCAGTCCTTCCTGTGGGACTTGAGCAGGTACTGGGCGGCGATGGTGCCGGCGATGCCGACGAGGATCCAGAAGCAGGGATTCTGGAACGTCGCGCCGAAGGACACCGGGACCAGGTCCACCGACGGCTTCGGCCGCGGGGTCGTGGACGGTGTCGACGACGCGTCGGTCTCGACCGTGGTCTTGCCGAAATCCTGGGTGTAGGCGGCAGTCATTTGCGGCGGAGGATGAAGTACAGGGCGATGGCACCGACCGCCAGCGCGACGCCTCCGATGGCGAGCGTGGACATTGGCAGTCCTGTGGTGGGATTGACCGTGACGGTGGTGGCGGCGACCGCGGGCGTGAAGGGGATCGGGTCGGTCACACCGGACACGAACACGTAGAAATTGCCGGCCCGGTCCTTGGCCTTCACCCCGGAGACCTGCTGCCCGTTGTAGGTGATGGTGACCGCTTCAAGGAACGTCCACCCCTGACTGCGAAGCAAGGACATCCGGGTCTCGTTCATGACACCGCGGAGATAGGTGCCGACACCCCACTGGTTGGCGAGGTCGACCACATCGCTGAGGACATCGCCGACACCGTCGATGCGCGGCGTGGCCAGGCCCATGCCGCGACCGGTCAGGTATCCGTCAGGGTTGGCGTTCAGCGCGGAGGTGTAGCCGCGGGCGAAGGGGACGAATGGGGAATTGAGGTTCACTTGCGCTTTCGGGTTGCGAGGAAGACGAGGGCGAGGGCCGCGACACCGACGCCCCCGGCGATCAGCATCGTGTTGGTCGAGATGCCGGACTGCGGGGTCGTGGTGGACGTGGTCGTGGTCGTGGTCGGGTTGGTCGTGGCGCCCGGTCGGGGTCGGTTGGTCCCGAGGGCGTTCTGGAGAGGCGGGACCCACAACGGCGCGGAAAGGGTCAGGACCGGCATGATCCAGTCCATCCAGCCCTTGGCCTCGCTGGTGCGGTCGGCAAAGGAGGATCCCATGCCCTTGACGAAATCGACGCGTTGGCAGGAGCAGCTCATTTCTTGTCGACGTTCTCGGCGAGGAAGTTGCGCAAAGCGGCGAAGAATTTGATGACAGTGTCCAGACTTGCAACAACTTCAACTTGAACATTGCGGTCAGTTCGACCAAGGCTACCTGCTCTCCCGTCAACAGACCCGAAAAACAACCTGATAAGGCTAGGGAGTGGAGTGAAACACTGGGTAATGAGAAAAGAGTACGGTCCCCTGATAGATACCAAAAGGGGGCGAACCTGGCTGTAAAACCTCGACATGGTATTGGCGAAGTTGGCATCCCTGCCAGCCAAGATGCGGGGGTCTTCAAGAGACCTGGTCACCTCCGAAACCTGCGGTGGGATAGGAATCGAGGCCCCCATCGCCATGACGCTCCCGCTACTGGTAAATTGTATGTTGCGACCCATGCTGGGAGTTGTTCCAGCATCGCCCATGGAACGCAAGCACTATCCGACAACCAGCCGGTCCCGGTACTGTGGCACGGGACCGTCCTTGGCGCAGGGATCCATGAGGATCCACTCGCCGTTCAGCGAATACTCGACAACCACATGGTTGTAGTGCTGCGAATTACCTAACTTGACAGCAACAGCACGGGTTGGAATTCCAATTGATGTAAGCATTGAGCCCAACAGAACTACATGGTCATCGCAGTCTCCATAGGCAAATCCTTTTGATTTGATGACATTCAGCAAAACGAGAGGAGTCTGAATGTATTCGGCTCCGTCAGGATCTGCCAAATAGACCATCTTTGAGATGACCCACGAATACAACGTATTGGCATTGCGCCGCACGTCGTTGTTGACCCTGGAGTAGAGGATTGCGACCGCCGCGGCCCGCACCTGGGGATTCCTTCCAAACTGCTCGATCACAAACTGCAACGCCCCGATGATGGTGATGGCATCCGGGGCGTCGGGCGAGATGGGGATTCGGTGGACCGTCCCGTCAGGATCCAGCAGCTTGAGCCGGACCGGCAGACGGGGTGCCACCGCGTACCGGGCGGTGCCGGCGTCTTTTTCGGGGCTCGAATACAGGACTCGCATCCCCGCATTCTCCACCAATCTCCGGCCTTCGCAATGACATTGGCAACGACCGGTTGAACACCGAGAGCAACGGGACCCGGAAAACGATCCGGGTCCCGTAGCGTCGGAAGATCAGGTCCGTGCCATCCGACTCGATGGACCAGGGATTGGTCCCGTGGTCAAACAGGTGACCCAGTCGCGCCCGGTACTTGCGGCGTTGCAGGGGTGGCAGGCGCTTCTGCACTGGCTTCTTCATCGTCGGGACCGGGGTTCAGGATGACGTCGCGCAGGCTCTCGAACCATGCCCCGTTCTCGACCACGCCGGGCGTGTTGCCGAACAGGTCGGTGATCCAGGTCGGGCGCTCGAGGATCTGGCAGAGCATCTCGAACTCCACATCGTCGAGGAAGGAGTCGAGCATCGGCGAGATCTCGGTGACGTCCTTGTTCTCCTTCGCGGACTTCAACAGCAATGGCGTGGCGAAGCGCAGCTGCCCCAGGAGGTGCTCAACCCGGCGGTTGGTCTCGATGTACTGCGGATTGGGCTGTGGCGGTCCCACCGGGATCGGCTGTTGTGGCTGTTGCGGTGCCTGTGGCGGCTGCTGTGGATTGCGAGATGCCATGAAGGCACCAATGGCGGGGCCGACCACCTGGGCCAGCTTTGCGACCTTGTCGAGCATGTCTTCCTCTTTCGGTTCGGAATTGTTGGACGGTGAATCGTTCAGCTCCCGGAGCGCCTTCACGGTCGCTACCGTCTCGGCGATGCCCCCGCGGGGCTTCATGCTCTCGATCAGGAGCGGGGTGAGCAGCTCGATGATGTTGCCTCCCGCGGGTGCGGTCGGCGACTTGCCGGTGAGCGCGGCGACCAGGACCTCGGTGGAGGACTTCTGGTTCTGGAGCATCATGGTGAGGAGCAGCTGCTGCTGGGCCTGTGCCTGTGCGGCCTGGCGTTCGGCCATCTCGCGGGTTGCCAGAGCCTGTTCCTTGGCGTTGGCGAGCATCATCATCAGGAAATCGTTGGAACCCTGGGGCTGACCGGCGATCGGGGTCACGGGCTTTTCCGGTTCCTTGTAAATCTCCCCGATGTGGCGCGGGTGGACGCTGGTGCGAAGGGTCCTCACGTACTTGCCGGTACGGGTCGCCAACTTCAGCGTGTACTTGCCGCCACCGTAGAGGCGCTTCAGCTCCTCGAGGCTGAAGGTGTCGATGGGCATCTCGCCCTCGTAGTCGTATTCGGACCGTCCCGGTGCCTGCCGGTGGATCAGGACGCGTCCATCGGAAATGTCGAGCGACTTGGCCAAGTCGCGGATTCGTGAGATCTCCTCCTCGCCGTCGATGGAGGACTCGGTCTGCTGGCCTTCAAGTTCGGGAGCGTTCTGGAATTGGGACATGTTCAGGAGATGAATTGGACCGCGGTGACTTTCGGGAAGGACTTGGTGTCGAGCAGCACGTCGAGCTGGTACGGGACGAACAGGGCCTTGGCATCGGTGGTGATGCGCCATTCCTTGTCGATCACCGTCTCGGCCTTGAACTGGTGATGGTACTTCTGGTGGTGGACCCGCTTGTAGTCCGCGGTGCCGATGATCGCGTAGCGGATCTCCGAGAGCTTCGCCCACTTCTTGCCGATGACCTCGGACATGCTGACGGGGCCATCGAGCACGTTGCCGGGCGTGGTCACCACCAGTTGTCCGCGCTGGTGGTCTAGGACGATCAGCTGCGCTGCCAACTGGTCGTCGAAACGGACCTTGGACCCGTCGGCAAGGACCAGTTCTTCGACGCTGTAAAAATGGGTCAGGGCGTTCATGGTTCGTTGTATCGGATTCCAACCAGGTAGGTGACTTCGTCCTGCTGCAAAGTGTCGCCATCGGCTTCGGGGTCTTCCATCGGCTCGATGTCGGAGACATGTTTGGATGCCTCCACTCCATAAAATCCGGCTTCAACGGCCGCTTCGTGAAGCAGACTTGTGTCCAATCCTGCAAGAGAGAGGTCGTTCAGGGCGTCGTCAATGGCCTGACGTGCCGATGATCCCTCGCCAATGACGACACAGTCGAACCCGCGGAACGAAGCGCCCCACGTCAACAGTTCCCCTTCGGGGACGATGCCAAGGTCCAGGATCTCAAATTGGTAGATAACCATGACGTGGACAGATAAATGCCATCCAGATGCCAGGATGTCACCACAAAATGTGCGCCTCGTGAAATGAAAAAGACCCGCTCCGGGTCGCGGAGCGGGTCTTGATGCGTGGCAGACTACTTGCCCTTGCCCTTCGTGGTCGCGGTCGTGTCCAGCTCGACCTCGGACAGCTTGAACGCACGGTACTTCTTGCCCGTGGGGATCGCACCCATGATGCCGGCGAAAGTCTTGCCGATAAAACCGTCGCCAGGGTACTGCTCGACGAGGTTGTCGCGCAGGACCTTGTTGAGGACGATGACCTGCGGCGTCCCGGTGGCGACGTCGACGACGTCGAGCAGCTCGGCTGCGGTCTGGATCGCGGCGCCGGGCTTCGGGGCGCGGCCGATGCGGATCGCGGACTTGACGGTGAACACCTTCTCGACCCCCTCGACCCACTTCCACACATCGGCGGTGACGTTCTTCTTGATGACGTAGTTGACGGACATGTTGACTTGTCGGCGTTCTGCGGCGGTGACAGTTGTAGGCACCTGATGTTGAACCCGCTTTCAGCTTCGACAGGTGTAGTTGTACGAAATGGTCGTGATGCTCACAAGGGAATTTCTTCAATTTCTGCAAACAAAACGACCCCCGGTTTCCCGGGGGCCGTCCATGCCTAGTGTCGCGTCAACTCTCGGGTGGAAGGGAATCGAAATCGGCCCCGATGTCCACCATCTTTTTCGGGACGTAGGTCTTCCCGTCCGGCAACAGGCGCTTCTTGTCGTACCCGCTGACGATCCGCTTGGTGACCTGGCGCCACGTCCCCAGGACCTTCACCGTCTCGTCCTCCTCGTCGGGGATCCGGTTGGCGCAGACGATGGATTCGCGCAGGCGCCACGGCTGCCAGAAGTCGGCGGTGCCCTCGTCGTAGAAGGTGTCCTGCATCTTCTTCGGGACGCCCTTCGCCTTGGTGACCTGACCCTTCTTCGGGGTCTCGTACCGGTACATTTTTGGGCTCCGCGTCTCCACGAACGTGGGTCGGTCCTCAAGCTTCATCTCGCCCAGCTCGGTGGAAAGCGGGAACGGAAGGTCCTTGCCTTCCCACTCGAAGAACAGCGAATCGGTGTCGCAGTAGATCAGGTTCTTCGCCCCGACCTGGTGCATGTAGCGCATCAGCGCCATGCGCCCGTAGGACGTCACGTAGGACGCGTGGAGGTAGTTGACGTGGTCGGGCAGAGGAATCTCCACCTCGGTCAGCAGCTTGCTCCCGAAGGGGATTCCCGGACGTTGAAGAATCATGTCGCCGTCCTCGCCCTCCACCACCATGTCATCGGTCAGGTGAATCGAACGGGTGACCGACCCTTTCATGCCCAGTTGTCCGTAGAGATTGTTCATGAGCAGCTTGTAGAACAGGGTCTTCCCCTCGTCGGGTTCGGCCTTGTCCAGCTCCTCCTTCCGCAGCCGGTAGAACGTCTTCACGAACTCCGCGTAGTAGGCCACGCCGGTCCTCGATCCGTAGCAGTCGTGCAGCTTGATGATCCGGGTCCCTTTGCGCAGCGCGTAGCGGATCTCGTGAACGGTCCACCATCCCTCAACCGGTCCGACCGGGAAACAGACCTCGCCGCTCCCCTCACGCTTCACCGGCAGGGGTCCGATCAGTTCGGTGATGGGGATCTCCAACTCGATATGGCAGACCCCGTACAACTCGTCATCGGACCGGAGCAGGAAGTCCGCATCCTCGAGGCTTTTGCAGTCGAACCACTGGTCCGCCGCCTCCGGGAACTTGTTCAGCATCGTGCTCGGGTACAGCGAATTGATGTCGGTGTAGTAGATGTTCCGGCCCTGCGCACCGGTGCGGAACAACTCCACCCGGCCCCCGGAATAGGCGTTGCGGATCTCCGCCGCGGAGCACTGCCAGTTGTGGCCACCGAGCACCGGACCGTTCCAGATGCCCACGGCCAGCGACCCCAGCGTCGACTTCATGTCGCAGCCGAACGAGGCGGCGATGTCCTCGGCCAGGTGGACGGCGCGGCCTACGATCTCCACGTCGCGGAAGACGTACTCCTCGCCCTGGTCGTCAAACTCGAGCTTCTCGAGGCCCACGGACTTGCCGACCTTGGCCAGCGGCATCGGCCACAAGTTGCTCGAGTCGAGAAGGGTGACGTTGCGCCACTTGGCGCGGACGAGGCGGTTGCCGACCATGGTGATGTCCAGGTCGTCGAGGTGGTCCCGCCAGATGTTCCCGATGTCGTAGGCGAGGTTGTGGGCGTACAGGCGGGTGCCTGGGCCGCGGTCCTCGAGCCATTGCAGGAACGGGGAGACGTCCCAGACGGTCTCGGTGTACCGGCCGCGTTTGCGCTTGTGGTTGGCCAACGGGCGGTAGTGGAACTTCTCGCCGGTGCGGAAATCGATCCCGGCAATCTGGGTGCAGACCTTCTCGTAGCCGGGATGGTCCTGCTTTGCCTCGCTGAACCGCTTGGAATCGTCCTCGGTGTCGAAGGCGCAGAAGTTGGCGGTTTGGATCATGGTACAGGTTGATCTATGATGGGACCATCATCATACCTTGATTTAGGGCTTTTGGGATACGCCCTGACAATGGGGTATGACAGCTTGTTCTTCATTTTCCGAATCTGCTGCCTATTGCCAACAAATTGGAAATACCTATGTTTAGGCATTGGTGGTACTTTTTCAATCCCGTTTTCCTTGGCCCACCTGACAGGATCTGTAATTCCTCTGTCTCTTAGTGTCATTGGATGAACTCTTTTACCATCTACAATGTAAGCATTGTCATGAGACTTTGTTGCTCCGGTATAAATCCAGTTAGTAGCCTGATAAATGATGCCGGAATGTCCTTGTTCACTGTCGGCATACGACACAATAGCGCATGGTGCTTCAAGCATTTGAAGACTGTTTCCTACAAGGAATGATGCTGCATTCTTTTTGGTTGTTTGCACTACTAGTCTTGCTAGTTCAAGTAGCTTGAAGTCTCGGTCTTTAAATGCGTGTTTTTGAATTGGGGGTGAAGGTTGACCATATACGCAAACTCCTTCAATTTTTCCATCAATAACCAGTCCAAAACCATGCCAGAAAATAGGTGCTCTGTGAGAATAGTGTTTTGCGATTACCCATCTGTCGCAATCCTTTTTGGTGAGTTGTATTACATTCATTGTTGGCGACATGACCTACTTGTTGGTGACCCGAATCAATCTCGGCTGGATCTCCACCGCCGATACCCGCACTTCCGGCAGTCTCCGCTTCAACCAGGGCTGACCCCGGCGCGTCCACTGGCTCCGCTTCCGGCCCCGGTTCTCCGGCAGCCTCGAGATCCGACGAGCCGAGCCCTGTGAAACAAAACCGAGCACGGAGAGGTGCTCGGCGATCAGTGCGTAGATTTTCTGGGTGAAGTAGGGCGTGTAGAAATCGGTGTCCTTGGATCCCTGCTCCCGGCGCTGGCCGAAGTCGTCGGACACGGTGATCAACTTTTTCATCCCGTCCGGCGTGGTCAGCTCGACCTTCACGTCCACCATCATCGGCAGGTTGCCGACCCCGCGTCCACCCGTCGCCTTCTCTGCCAATCGTCGCATCGCGTCCGCCGCCAGCGGCACCACCGTCTCATGCCATCGCACCGACCCCTTCCTCGCCACCACCACCACCGGCTGCACCAGCTTGTCGCCCCGGACGACGAACAACTTCGTCGCCTTCCTGCGCGCCGACTGGGTTGGGAACTGCTGCGGGTCCAGCGTGTGCGGCCGGTACGGCAACGGGACCTTGCTCTTGGCCGTGCGCCTCTTACCGGTCGAGGTGTAGACCTTCTCGACGTAGGGACGGACAGTGCGGTTCTTGGTGACGTAGAACGCGTAGACCTTGCCGCGGTAGTTGGATCCCACACGGTCACCGGTCTTGGCCTTCGACGTCGGACTGGCGGCGATCAGGACGATGGTGCCCAGCTCCGATTTCCTGGGTCGGAACTTCTTCCGGACCGCCTCGTAGGCGGTGACCACCTTGCTGGCCTTGGTCTGGGCCTTGAGTTTTTCTGCGAACTTTTTCCCGAACCGTTGACGAAGGCTCGGGTTTTCTTCGGAGTCGTCGGACATGGCTTTGGCATTGTCCCCCGCGGTGGGGTGGGGTCAAGGATCCTCCCGCCGGAACACTGACGCGGTTGTGCTTCGTGGTCCGTGCGCCGCCGGGATACCGCAAAAATCGGCGGCTACGGGAGGATCCGAAAATCAGATGAAAGTGGTGATACCAGAAGTGACAGCTATCGAGTCTTGACGATACTTTTTTCGCAACTCGATAAGACAGTTGTTGAATTCCTCGATGTCTTCCTTGGTCACCCGGATAGTGGATACCATGCACAGGTTCTGGTAAGTGCTCCAGGTCGAGGGTCCTCCACAGAAATGGACTGCTTCAGAATATGTTGTGACAAGTCTCATGAACTCATCGCAAAACAAAGACCACTCCTGTTGTGTTAGCTTGTTGTCGGTGTTTCCGATCTGGAAGACACAGGTGTAGGTGGAGGGAGGGGTCATGGGTTGTGGTGGAAGTGCAAGAAAAACTTTCTATTCAATCGGGAATATTCTCCACGATCCAGCGGACCCCAAGTTCCGGGACATCACTTGTTTTGATGTCCGTCCAAAGAGCAGCAAAACGAGAGACAAAGTAGGCCCGGAGGCGACCATTGTGGATGGAGTTATGGTGGATCCTACCGGGACCAAATAGAGAAAACGTCTCCACTCGGGAAATATATCGACCCTTCTTTGGGCTTGGCATTGATTTGAAAAAATTCGGTATCACTTGGAATCTCCAATCTTCAGAAGCTCGTTCCAACACGTTGAACAAACCTTTCCATACCCTCGGACATAGCGAGTTCCGGCAGAGCTATCACACCGGACACAGGGTTTCCGCATTTTGAATTTGATCGTGGTGCTCATTGCACCGCCACCCTACCCCACCGCGCCGCCGGCACAAGTTTTTTCTTCGGAATTCGTGCAGGCCCCCCTGGTCGCACATCCTGGTCGCCCCCTCGACATGTCCCCCGATCGTGTCGAAAAACCAGCCCC
>Ga0214923_10001938_pt1 | contig 28473 bp, 25 predicted proteins | sample LL1510_MetaG_FD_177993 | JGI IMG/M metagenome (GOLD analysis project Ga0214923, IMG submission 177993) | Freshwater microbial communities from Lake Lanier, Atlanta, Georgia, United States - LL-1510 | ecosystem: Environmental > Aquatic > Freshwater > Lake | place: USA: Georgia | collected...
GTTGTCGCTCGCCACGCCATTGTGCTTCACCGCATTGAGCGTACGTGAGTAGCCTTATCACGATGCCACGCGCGCTCATCACGGGTATCACTGGCCAAGACGGCCAACACCTTGCCGAGTTCTTACACACCAAGGGCTATGAGATCTACGGCCTCGTCAAGGGGCAGAACAACCCGAAGGTTGCGGCGCTGCTTGCTGAGTTTCCGTTCATCAAGGTGGTGCACGGTGACCTCACCGACTTCTCGAGTCTCGTCGCCGCGCTACGCCAAGTGGAGCCCGACGAGGTGTATAACCTCGGCGCCATTTCATTCGTTGCGATGTCGTTCACTCAGGCCGAGCTGACGTCGAACGTGACCGGTCTTGGTGTGCTCCGCATGCTTGAAGCGATTCGCCTTGTCGGTGGCGAGAAGAAGAACCCCATCCGCATGTATCAAGCATCGTCATCAGAGATGTATGGCAAGGTGCGTGAGATTCCCCAAACGGAAATGACTGCATTTCACCCTCGTTCGCCCTACGGCGTTGCGAAGGTGTTCGGTCATCACATGACCGTGAACTACCGCGAGTCGTACGGCCTCTTCGCCTGTTCAGGAATCCTCTTCAACCACGAAGGCCCGCGCCGCGGCTACGAGTTCGTCACGCGCAAGATCAGCAGTTCGGTCGCACGCATCAAGTTGGGTCTGCAAGACAAACTCTTGCTCGGCAACCTCGCCGCCAAACGTGACTGGGGATACGCCGGCGACTACGTCAAGGCAATGTGGCTCATGCTGCAGCAACCCATCGCCGATGACTTCGTGATCGCCACAGGAGAAACGCATGAGATCACCGAGTTTTTGGAGCTCGCGTTTCAGTGCGCGGGCCTCGGTGACTGGCGCAACTTCGTTGGGCAAGACGCGCAGTACTTCCGCCCGGCTGAAGTTGATCTGCTCGTCGGCGATGCATCAAAGGCCGAGCGTCAGCTCGGTTGGAAGCGTGAAGTCGACTTTCCTGCACTCGTCGAAATGATGGTGCGTCACGACCTCGACGTTGAAGCCAAACGCGCGAAGTAAGCGCGCAACGCCACAGCAAATACGGTGAGTGCGACGAGCGCACTGGCGATGAGGGCAACTTCGACCCGCAAGTAGAGATCGTCACTCGACCATGCTGCCGTTGCCGCGAACGTGGCGAAACTCACGACCCAGCCAGCCGCGACTAGCACGTGACCTGACATCGACAACACCGACTGGGCACACGCCTGGGCGAGCATGTAGACCGCGCTCGAAAACGCGAGCAGGGTGATGGTGCGCCGATCGATGCCGCCTTCGTACACGAGCTCGAGCACCCATGGGCCGACCGCAAACGCCCCGACGACTCCGACGATGCCGACTCCACCCACCAGCACGAAGAGCCGCTGCAGCACGGCGCGAAACTCGGTGGCATCTCGCAACGCCGCAAGGCGAGTGAGGCGCGGCAACATCGCAGCCTGCACCGCCTGAAAGAGAAAGAGTGGCACACGAGCGAGCAATACCGCGTTGGCAAAGCGAGTCACCTGTGCTGGGTCATTGTTGGCACCGAGGATGTCAACCGTCAGTGGTCCGGCGTTGATCAGGGCCCCGGCAAACAGCGTGCCAACAAGCAGCCAACCGAGGTTGGGGGCAAGTTCGCTCCACGTCGCCGGAGATCCCTCGTCGCTGTGCACGCGACCAGTGACGAAGACGGTGACGGCGATCGCCAACGGCACGAGCGCCACCATCAGGGCGTAGGGTCCGACTCGATCGATTCCTGCCACGAGAAACGCACCAGCTAGCACCACCCGCACGAGACCGTCGAGGGCAATCATCACGCTGTAGGTGCGAAACGATGCCATCCCCGAACACATGCCTCGCGCTAAATGAAACGGTGCGTAGCCCACGAGTGCGATGGCCAACGCAATGGTGACGACCGCCGTGCCTTCAAAGAGGTCGGCGGTGAGGCGCGCACTTGCCAACGCCACGCCTGCGACGAGCGCCACGGTGATGCCTGCAGCAACGGGTGCCACCTTGCGCAACACGGGTCGTGCGCCGTCGCCGAGTGCTCGGCGGTGAGCAACTGCACGGCTGATCTCTTGTTCGAGCGGCAAGAAGAACCCCGGCACGAGGGCGTACATCACGAACCACAACGAGACGATGGGCTTGAAACCGTCTTGACCGAGAGCTTCTTGACCGAGGCGAAAAAAGATGTAGATCGATATGCCACCGATCAGCAGGCCCGAGCCGATCGTCAGGCTGCCGGTGGGCAGCGGTGAGCGGGCGGGGCTGATGGTGGTGGCAGCCGAGAACTCAGACTCCGCTGCAACCGGCGATGGGGGAATGTCAGTCAAGCGAGCCGAGACTAACGCTCGGCGCACCTTCGCAACGTCAGGTCAACGGCGACCTTGTCGCCGAACTGGTGTTGACTTAGGCGACGGTCGATGCGTCGGCTGTTGCGGCAGCCGAGGTCGCGGCCTTGCGACGATCAACGACCTTGCGCACACGCTGCGTGGCTTCGTCGCGCACGCGTACGACGTTGTCGTTGGCTTCGCGCAACACTCGCTCGGCAGTGGCCTTGGCTTCGTCGCGCACGCGCGGAGCGAGATCCTTGACGCGCTGTTCGAGGTCGTAGCGGCGGGCGCTGGCCTTCTGCGTGGCGATCACGCCGAGACCAACGGCCACGTACGCGGCGTCGCGTGCGATTTTTGCGGCTGGTGCAACCGTCTTGCGCAGATCGACGTTCGGAAGTGTGATCTTGCGTGGGTCAAACGAGCGAACATCAAACTTGGTGAGGTCGAGTGAACGAAGTGGGTTGGTGAACTGCATGGTTGGCATGGGCGTCTCCTGTGCTGAAGGTGTGCACAAGACGCTACGACGCACTGCTAACTTTTGCAAGCACAACACATGCAAAGGTATGTGGCATGTGTCATCGGTAGGCTGACCCTGCGTGACGACCTCAGCGCAGGCGCCAGCCCCAATGGGCGCGCCAGCCCACGCGGCACCCCCGGTAGTGGCAGTGCTCGTGGTGCACGAACCAGGCGACTGGTTTGCCGAGAGCCTCGCCTCGCTGGCGATGCAGGACTATCCGAACCTGCGGGTTGTGGCCTTTCTCAGCGGCTCAACCGAGTCGGCCATTGGCGACCAGATTCGCACGGCCCTGCCGAGCGCTCTCGTGCGCCAGGTCGAAGCCAACCCTGGCTTTGGACCCGTCGCCAACCAGGCCATGCGGGTGGTCGAGGGTACTGACGGGTTCTTCCTCTTTCTCCATGACGACGTGGCGTTGCAGCGCGATGCCGTCACCAGCCTCGTCGAAGAGGCGTTTCGATCAAACGCTGCAGTCGTCGGACCCAAGCTCGTCGAGTGGGATGCGCCAACGGTGCTGCAACATGTCGGTCTCGACGCCGATCGAACTGGGCGACTCGTCGACGTGGTCGACCCAGGCGAGCGAGATCAAGAGCAACACGATGCAGTGCGTGACACGTTTGCGTTGCCGTCGGCGTGTCTGCTCGTACGCAACGACATCTTTCGCACGCTCGGTGGATTCTCGCCCAGTATTCCGTTTTTCGGTGAAGAGCTCGAGTTTTGTTGGCGCGTTCACTTGCTCGGGGCGCGAGTGCTGGTGAACCCATCGGCGGTGGCGCGTCACCGCGGCGCATTTGCTGCACGCATGTTCTTGCCATCGGCTGACGCTCGAGCGGCCCGCCATCGAGTGCGCACGGTGCTGTCGTGTGTCTCGTTATCGCAGATGCCCGTGGTGGTAGTTCGATTGCTGTTGCAGTCACTCGCCGAACTGGTGATCGGTGTGTTTTCGGGTAGCGCCCGCAACGCGCTGGTCGGTCTGCGCGCGGTCGCGGCGATACCCGTCGATCTCTCGGCGATCGTCGCACGACGACGCACGATTGCGCCATTTCGCCGAGTGCCATCTCGTGAGGTGACTGCGTTGCAACTTCGATCGACCGCGCAACTCGCGGCGTTTGCCCGCCATCGTCGTGCGCTGCGCGAGCAACAAACTTCAGAGACGCCGTCACTGCGACCTGTCGCCACGTCGGGTTCACGCACAACGGTGCTGCTCGCACTGTCGCTCTTGGCGCTGGTGATCGTTGGCAGTCGTCAACTCATCTGGGGAGAAGTCTCGCCGGTCGGTCAGTTTGTTGCATTCGCTCGCGACGATGTGTCGATGCGCGATCTCGTGCGCCAGTACCTGTCGGGTTGGTCATTCGGCGGCTTCGGCGCACCGACTGCGTCACCCACTGCGCTCGGCGCACTTGCGATCGCTGGTGTCGTCGCGGTCGGTCGTTTCAGCGGCCTGCTTACGTTTGTTGTCGTCGGTTCGTTCTTCGTCGCCGCGGTTGGCACGTGGCGATTGAGCGGTGCCATCGGTGATGCGCGTGTTCGACTTCTTGCTGCCACGTTGTATGCGGCGTCGCCGGTGGGCATGCTTGCCGTGCGCGATGGGCGCCGCGACGCACTGATCATCTGGGCGTTGTTGCCGTGGATTCTTGACTTCGCCCGACGCATCGCCGGTCTCGATCGAGATCCGCTCGACGCCGTGCGTGAATCGTCGGTGCGCCCGACTGGGGCACGACGTTCGCAGCTTGCTGCATCGCTGCTTTTCGTAGTGAGCGCAATGTTCGCCTTTGCGCCGGTGTCTGCGGCAGTAGTTGCGATGGTCGCAGTGGCGTTGTTGGTCGCGGCGTTCTTTGCATCCTCGCCGTGGCGCGCGAATGCATGGCTCGTGGTGTCGCTTGCACTTTCGCTTATCGGGGCGTTCACCCTGAACGTGCCGTGGGCGGTGCAACTCATTGGTGCCGAATGGTGGCGCGCACTGGTCGGCGCCGGCCACCCGGCGACTGGCGCCTCACTCGCCGACGTGTTGTCGCTCGGCGTTGACAACTCGGTGCTGCGCTGGATCGTGGTGTTCGCCTACGTGCCCGTCGTGTTGATGGCGCTCGTCGCCCCGCGAGCCCGCAACGCATGGGCGCTTCGATCGTTTGCGTTGGTGGCGCTGCCTGTGGCGCTGCGACTGGCGCACGAGCGAGGTCTCATCACCGTGTCGTTCGTCGAACCACTTGCCCTCGCCGCACCGATAGCGCTCGGCGCTGCACTTGCCGCAGCGATTGCGTTCAGCGGCTTCCTCGCTGGTCGAACGCGGGCGCTTGAATGGCGGCAACTCTTTGCCACGGTGTCGGTCGCCGCGGCCCTGATTTCGTTGTCTCCGATAGCGGTGTCGATTCTCGACGGTCGCTGGTCACAGCCGCCGGCGACGCTCAGTCAACTGCTCACGCAGTTGCCCGACGATTCGGCGGGCGATTACTCGGTGGTCACACTTGGCGACCCGCGATTGCTCTCGATGTGGTCGCGACCAGTCGACGCAGTGCCGGGGCTCGCCTATGGCATTGCATCTGATGGTGCGCCGACACTCGTCACTCAGTTGGCGAGTGAACGCACATTGATGAACGATGCCCTTGATCGTGCCTTGCAGGTGGCGATGACGGGCGAGTCGTTGCGTGCCGGACGATTGCTGGCACCACTTGGCGTGCGATTCGTCGTCGTGCCCTTGCGCGACGGCACGTTGCATGCTCGCCGCGCCGCGCTGAGCGGTGATGTCGGTGTGGGTGCAGTCGCCCGACTTGCCGACCAACTCGATCTTCGTCGCGTGTACTCGTCAACCGACCTCGCAATTTTCGAGAACATGGCTGCACTTCCGACGGTCGCCGTGCTTGACGAACGATCAGCATTGACCAGTGCGCAAGCGCTCGAGGCGTCGCTTTTGGCTGAAGCACTCACGGCGCGGTCGGCGCTGCTACCCGGCTTTGATCCGACGATCGTGAACCGTGGTTCGCTCAGCGCTGGCACTGTGCACGTAGCCGTGCCGTTTTCGCAGCGTTGGCAGATGACGGTCGATGGTGCACGCATCGCGCCACGTGTGGCCTTTGGTGCGACAACGGCATTCGACGCGCCGGTCGCCGGAACGGTCGAGATTCGGCTTCGTGCCTCGAGTGCGCAACGTCTGTTGGTCGCGCTGCAGGTGGCGCTCTGGCTGGTCATCGTGGCCATCGCCTTCAACCCGAGTCGCTTTCGCGGTCGGGTGCGCGCCGCGCGTCAAGTGGTCGAAGTCTCGTTGCGCAGTGACGACGGCGCACGGGTGGTCTTGTGATGGCAAGACAAATGCGAAGCGCGGTGACTCGCACATTGTCGGTGCGTCAGTGGCTTGTCGCGGCGATGGTCGTCGCCAGCGTGGTTGGCATCGTGTCGATACAGCGCCGCACGGTCGAGGCGACACCCGCAGCAATCGACGAGCGCAGCGCAGCACCGTTGTTGCAGCCCGCCGCGCTCGCGTCAACCTGGTTCTGCCCGGGCGTACCAGGAAACGACGAGTCGATCTCGGGTCGCTTCATCATCAGCAATGCCGGCGAGAAGCCCGTCGGCGGCACGATTACCCGCTTCGTCGTAGAAGGTGCGGCGACACGCCAGCGATTTGCCGTGCAACCTCGCACGACGATCGAGGTCGACGCGCTGGTGAACAGTGGTTCTTCTTTCGTCTCAGCGATCATCGAAACACAAGGGTCTGCAGTGAGCGTCGAGCAACGCATCGTGCACCGTGCAGGTGATGCAGTTGCGTTGTGCGCGTCGTCGCCGTCGGACGAGTGGTATCTCGCTGATGGCTTCACGGGCGAAGGCAGCATTGAGCAGGTCGTCGTGTCGAATCCGGCGCTCGACTCAGCAATTCTTGACGTCACCTTCGTGACAGCGACAGGCGAGCGAAGCCCGCAGTCATTGAAGGGGGTCGTGATTCCGCCCGAGAGTGTGCGTGTCTTTGACATGGCGGCGTTGGATGCCCAGAACGAAGCGACGCTGGCTGTGAGCGTCAAGGCAACCGTTGGTCGCGTCGTCGTCGGGCGTTCGCAGCATTACTTGGGTCGTGGGCGACTCGGGTACGGCATGTCGCTTGGCGCCAGCGCGACAAGTGCGCGGTGGTACTTCGCCGACTCACTGAAGTCGTCAACCGCCGCTGAAGAGTACGTCGTGTACAACCCTCATCGTGATGATCAGCAGATCACGATGATCATCGCGCCCGACGGTGCCGAGGCACTCGAGCCCATCGTCATCACTGCGCCTGCCAAACGAGTGACGAAGTTTGCGCCGAGCGGTCTCACCGCATTGCCCGAGGGTCGTTACTCGGTGATCGCCAGTGTGGCGCAGCCCGGCGAAGGTGTTGTCATTGAGCGAGTGCTGACGAGTCAGCAAGGCAAATCGACCGCAACGGTGGTGGTGCTCGGTTCGCCAGCGGCGGCATTGCGTTGGACCGCGCCATCTGGGGCTTCACCCAACGTCGACGATTCGTTGCGCATCTTCAACCCAGGTGTCAACCCCGCGACGTTGACCGTCACGTATCTCGGGCCGGCTGGTGAAGTGCCGGTCGTCGGATACGAGTCGGTATCGCTGGCACCTGGGGCGAGCACCAGCGTGGCACTTACCGATGCGACGATGGCTGCGACCGTCACGGTGGTGTCGCAAGAGCCGGTCGTTGTTGCTCGTCGCGTGTCGCGCGGCGCCAAACAGCCAGTGCTCGGTTCGGCACCGCTTGTTGCCGCGGCAACCAGCGAAGGCACGGCCCAGTCGTGACTAGCCCAGTCGTGAACGGCCCAGTCGAGCCGCGTCTGCTGTGATGGAAGACGTGGTCTGGCGACTGCTTCTTCTCGGCGCGGTGGTCGCTGCCGCAGTGGCGGTGTCGTGGCGTCGCCGCCACGTGCGCCCCGCCCCGACGCAGCCACGCACCGAGGTGCCCGCCCAGCTCGACCGCACCGACTTCAGCGCTCCGCAGTCACCGTGGTTGGTGGTGGTCTTCACCTCGGCTACTTGTGCAACGTGTGGCGACGTCGCCCGCAAGGCCGCGGTGCTCGCGAGCCGCGAGGTCGTCGTGCAAGAAGTGGAATATGTCCGTGATCGCGCGCTGCACGACAAGTACCGCATCGACGCCGTGCCAGCGACGGTCATTGCCGACGCCGACGGTGTGACTCGCTACGGCCGACTCGGCCCGGTGTCGGCGACCGACTTGTGGGCGGCAATGGCTCGCTGTCGCGATCCGCAACTCACGACGCCACAGTGTGGCGACGCGTCAGAGGGTGGGTGAGTCGCCCTTCGGGGGAGTCACCGGGTCGCTCGCCGACTTGGGTGCCTGTTCACGAATGTTCGGTGTGCCAAGACCTGTCTGAATCAGCCGTGCCACCTCGGCTCCGTCGATTGTCTCATGTTCGAGCAACGCTTCGGCGACCAAGTCGAGACCGCGACGGTGCTTCATCAGGGTGACGCGGGCTCGCTCTTCTTGCTCGCGTAAGATACGCGCGATTTCGTCGTCGATCTTGCGGGCGGTTTCGTCGCTGTATTCGCGCCCCGACGTCATGAGGTCTTCACCGAGAAACACCTGCTGTTGACCAGTCCACGCCATCGGCCCGACGGCGTCACTCATGCCCCACTCGCGTACCATGCGCCTGGCGATTGACGTTGCCTGCTCGAGGTCGTTGGCGGCACCGCTGTTGAGCGAGCCGAAGACAATCGACTCTGCGACGCGTCCACCCATTGCCTTGCAAATCAGATCGAGGAAGTAATCGCGCGAATACGTGTGGCGCTCTTCAGGCAGGCTCCACGTGACACCAAGTGCCATGCCGCGCGGCAAGATCGTGACCTTATGCAGCGGATCACTATTGGGCAACACGGTGGAGAGCACTGCGTGTCCGCCTTCGTGGTAGGCCACGGCGCGTTTTTCTTCGGCGTTCAGTGCCAAGCTTTCGCGACGCGCACCCATCACCACTCGGTCGCGCGCATTCTCAAAGTCAATTCGCTCGATCATCGTCGAGCCGCGGCGAACCGCGATGAGCGCTGCCTCGTTGACGAGGTTCGACAAGTCGGCGCCGCTCATACCAGGGGTCGCCTTCGCCATGGTCTCGAGGTCGACGTCGGTGCCGATGCGCTTGCCAGCCGAGTGCACCTTCAAGATCGCGTGGCGCTCTTCGGCTTCGGGCAGGGGCACGATGATTTGGCGGTCGAATCGCCCCGGGCGCAAGAGCGCCGCATCGAGAATGTCGGGTCGGTTGGTGGCAGCCATCACGACGACACCCTCGGAAGATTCGAAACCGTCCATTTCTGACAGCATTTGGTTGAGCGTCTGCTCACGCTCGTCGTGTCCGCCACCGAGACCCGCACCGCGCTTGCGACCGATCGAGTCAATTTCGTCGATGAAGATGATCGCTCGCCCCATCTTGCGCGCCTGTTGAAAGAGGTCTCGCACGCGTGAGGCTCCGACGCCAACGAACATCTCCATAAAGTCAGAACCCGTCACCGAGAGAAAGCCGACCCCGGCTTCTCCGGCGACCGCACGGGCGAACAGGGTCTTGCCGGTGCCTGGCGGGCCGACGAGCAACACACCCTTGGGCACGCGCGCGCCGATTTCTTTGAATCGCTCGGGCATACGCAGGAAGTCAACGACCTCACGAATCTCTTGTTTCACGCCCTCATAGCCCGCGATATCGGCGAATGTGGTGGATGGTTTGTCTGCCTGATATGGCTTGGCGCGACTACGACCGATCGACATGATGTTGCCGGCTTGACCCATGGCGCGGCGTTGCATCCACAAAAAGAACGCCATGATCAAAAAGAACGGCAGAAGAATCGGAATCAGATTGGTGAAGAAATTGCCCTGGGGCGTGCTGTAGTCGTAGTCGACACCTTTCGACTTGAGCAACTGTTCATCGGCGTCTGACAACATCGTCGCACCAGTGGTGATGAAATCGCGACCGTCGGCGAGGGTTCCCGAGATCTGGTTGTTCAAGTTGTTGATCGACACCTGACGCACTTCGCCAGACTCGACCAGCTCAAGAAACTCGGTGTAGGTCAGCCGCGTGCGTTCGGGGGTCGGCATGAGCCGTGGTCCAACGATGAGCACTGCAGCAAACGCAATGAGCGCCCACACTGCCCAGCGCGGCATGTTGCGCTTGTCGCCGCCGCCTTCTGACGATCGTTGACGCAAGAACCGTGGCCGACGAGGTGACGACGGCGGTGGCGGCGGTGGGGGAGGAAGGTTCGCCATGGCGTCATGCTAAGGCGCGATTGTCGCGGGGTATCCACCGAGTTTCACGCATGAATCGGTACTTTGGTCACATGGCTCGCCGTTGTTCGCGCAGCACGTGCAACGATCATGCAGCGATGACGCTTTCGTATCACTACGCAACTGCCACTGTCTGGATCGACGATCTCGCCGACGTGGCTGACCCGCACGCGTACGACCTTTGTGAGCGACACGGCCAGCGTTTCGCTGCCCCGAGCGGCTGGCGCCTCGAAGACCGCCGCAATCGATTCCGCGTGGTGTTGCCGAGCCAGCTCGCCGGCTGACCATCGTGTCCCGCCCAATGTGGGACCCTCCCTTCGGCGAGCGACCGTACGGCGAGCGCGTGTACGCACACGAGGTGCCGCACGCGACCACACCACGCGCCGCCTTCTCGTTGCGGGTGGTGATCGGCGGTTGGGTGATGTGTTACGCGATTGCCACGCTGTTGCAACTCGCACTCGTTGCGCTGTTCGACGTGCAAATCGAAGGCGATTCGCAGCCGAGTTGGTTTCTGCTCGCTGGTGCCCTCACCTTGTGGGTGCCGTTCATCGTGCTGCTCGTCGTTGTCTCGCAGCGTTCGGGCACCGGCAACGTATTCTCCGATTATCGAGCCCGATTTCGTCTCACCGACTTGTGGGGTCTGCCCATCGGTGTGCTCTCGCAACTGCTGCTCGTCGGTCTTGTGACATGGCCGTTTCGCGAATGGTTTCCCGACACCTTCAGCAACGCAGAGGTGGAAGATCGCGCACGCAACCTTTATGACTCAGCGAACGGCATCTGGTTGGTGGTGTTATTCGTCATCGTGGTGCTCGGCGCGCCGATCGTCGAAGAGTTCGTCTACCGCGGCTTCCTTCAGGCCGGTCTGCAGGGTCGCTTCAACGACATCGTCGCACTCGTCGTGACTGCCGTGTGGTTCACCGTGGTGCATGGCCGAGTGGCAGAGTTTCCGGGCTTGTTTGCGTTTGCACTCGTCTTGGGCACGTGTTTTCTGGTGACGAAACGACTTGGTTTGCCGTTCGTTGCCCACCTAGCGTTCAATGCCACGGGGCTGGCATTGCTCGCCCTTACCTGAACCACCCGCACCGCCGCCGACATGTCGAACGACGAACTCGCCTCTAGCACGCGGGTGGTCGCACCGCGCGACCTTGTCTTCTTTGAGCGGCGCACCAAACTGCTGCTCGCTGGCGGGATCATCTTCGTTACGACGTTGATGATCTTTCTCACCTTGCAGCCGTCGCTGATCTTCCGCAACAACACACCGACCGGCGGCGACATGGGTGCGCACGTGTATGGGCCGGCATATCTTCGCGACCATCTGCTCACCTCGTTGCGATTGTCGGGGTGGAGCAACGACTGGTATTCGGGTCTGCCGATCTACCGCTTCTACATGGTGGTGCCGGCACTCTTCGTTCTCGCTTTCGATGTTTTCTTGCCGTACGGCATTGCGTTGAAGCTGGTTGCAATTGCCGGATTGCTTGCGTTGCCGCTGTGCACGTGGCTCTTTGCGCGGCTGGCGCGGCTCGCGTTTCCGATTCCAGAGCTCTTGGTGGTTGCCAGCACCGTGTTTCTCTTTGATGAGAGCTTCACGATCTACGGCGGCAACATCGCCTCGACGATGGCCGGAGAGTTCTCATTCTCGATCGCGCTCGCCTTCGCCGTGCTCGGTTTCGGGGTGTTCTGGCGCGGCATCGAGACGGGTGGCTACCGCATCGCTGCCACCATCTTGCTTGCTTTGTCGGCGTTGAGCCACGGCATCGTGCTGTTATTCGCGTTCCTCGGTTACCTGCTCATCTTGGCGATGCACAAAGAACCCGCCAAGTGGAAGTACGGCGCACCCGTCATCGGCACTGCCGTGATGTTGTCGGCGTTTTGGGTATTGCCGTTCCTACTGAATCACGCCTACATGACCGACATGAAGTACGAACCGCAGCCGACGGGCTTCGGTGAAGGTTGGGTCGAGATGTTCTTTCCGCTGCACATCGCGTTCGATGTGCTCGTCACTGGCTTTGCGCTCGTCGGGTTCTTGAGCGCACTATGGCGCCGCAGCATCGTGGCTGCCTGGCTCGGCATTTACGGCGTGATTCTCGCCATTGGTGTGTTCGTGGCGCGCGAGAGCCTGCCGATCATTGGCCTGTTGTGGAATCCACGCGTACTGCCGTTCTTCTATCTCGTTCGCTACCTGCTGATGATGATTGGCATCTACGAAACGATCGTCGCCATCGGCCGCTACGTGAGCCTCGAGCGCGCCGCGGCACGCGTCGCGAAGTCGGGCGAAGAACAAACACTTGGCCCGTCGTTGCGTGGGCGACTGTCGTTCAATGTGGCAACTGCTCTCGCGGTTTCGTTTGTCTGCATCACCATCATCGGTTTTCGCTTTCAAGAGTTGCCGTTTGCCTCCACTCGCACGCTCGCCGACGGCTCACAGCGTTACGGGCTCGGGCCAATCAGCGTGCCTGCAAGCAATGACGGTTTCGTCGATGGTTGGGCTCGCTGGAACTTCACCGGTTACGAAGGCAAAAACGCCTACGGCGAGTATCGAGCGCTCATCGAGACGATGAAGCAGATTGGCGAAGATCCGCGCTATGGCTGCGGTCGCGCGCTGTGGGAGAACAACGGCGAGACCAACAAGTACGGCACGACGATGGGCCTCATGCTCTTGCCGCATTGGACTGACGGCTGCATCGGCTCGATGGAGGGTCTCTTCTTCGAAGCCTCGGCGACGACGCCGTATCACTTCATTGCCGCGGCGGCGATGTCAAAACAGAGCAGCAACCCGGTGCGCGAGTTGCGTTATGACGACAACAAAGCCGCGCTCGGGGTGCGATACCTGCAAGAACTCGGTGTGCGTTATTACATGGGGTTCACCCCCGAAGCCGTGCGCGAGGCGTCGGCACAACCCGCCCTGCGCGAGATCGCACGATCAGGGCCATGGGTCATCTACCAAGTCGAAGCGAGCGACTTGGTGGTTCCGCTCAGCAAGCAACCCGTCGTCATATCGGGTGCCGCCGAGCAAGACGTCGCGGTCGGCCACGCCGGTGACGCCAAAGAACGATGGCTCGAGGTTGGCACGAGTTGGTTTCAGAACCCGAACGATTGGGTCGCGCTTCCTGCCGCTGACGGGCCCGACGAGTGGCAGCGTGTCACCACACGCATTGACCTCGAGCGGCGTATCGGCGAGCCGGGTGAGTCGGGCCGCCGTGTTGACATCGTCGTGCCGAATGAACAAATCACGCAGATCAACCTCGCGCCAGTTGTGGTGACTGATGTCGTTCAGGGTCGCAGCAGCGTGTCGTTCAGTGTTGACAAGGTTGGTGTACCCGTGCTGGTGCGCACGTCGTATTTCCCGAATTGGAATGTTTCTGGGGCGAAGGGGCCGTATCGCGTCGCCCCGAACATGATGGTGGTCGTACCCACGAGCACCGACGTTCGCTTGTCGTTCGGCTGGTCGTTTCTCGACATCCTCGCCTATGTCGTGACCATTGGCGGAATCGTCGTCTTGGTGCGGTGGCGACGGCGCCGTCATCTCGCGCGACTACTCTGACCGCGATGCCCAATCTTGATGCGGTCGTCAAGGCCTACGACGTGCGTGGCACGGTGCCTGATCAACTCGACGAGTCGCTAGCGCGCGCCTTCGGTGTCGCCTTCGCGCGTTTCACCGACGCCGAGTCGGTGGCCGTTGCCCATGACATGCGCCCATCGGGGCCCGGGTTGGTCGCCGCGTTCGAAGAGGGTCTTACCTCTGAAGGAGTCGCGGTGGTCAATCTCGGTCTGGCTAGCACCGATCTCTTGTATTACGCGAGCGGAAGCATGAACGTGCCCGGTGCGATGTTCACCGCGTCGCACAACCCGGCGCAGTACAACGGCATCAAGATGTGCACTGCAGGTGCCAAGTCGATCGGCATTGACAATGGGTTGCGCGAGCTGCGTGAACTTGCACGCGGCGCCATCGGTCAGCAGGTCGTAGGCGACCCGAGCCTCGTCACTCGTCGCAATCTGCTCGCCGATTTTGCCAAACATGTGTTGTCGTTCGTTGATGTCGCAGCAATGCGCCCGCTCAAGGTGGTGGCCGACACCGCCAACGGCATGGGCGGGCTCGTCGTGCCAGCAGTCTTCGAGCGCTTGTCGATGATCGACCTCGAGATCATGTACGGCGAGCTCGATGGCACGTTCCCGAATCATCCCGCTGATCCGATTCAGCCCGCAAATCAGCGCGACCTGCAGGCGCGGGTGCTCGCCGGCGGTTTCGACGTGGGCCTGGCATTCGATGGTGATGCCGATCGCGTGTTTCTCGTCGACGAGCAGGGTCGCACGATGTCGGGCAGCACGACGACGGCGATCCTTGCCCAGGTGTTTCTGCGACGCTCGCCGGGCGCGACGATTCTCTACAACCTCATTTCGTCGCGTGCCGTCGCCGAAGTGATCGCCGAAAACGGCGGCACGGGTCAGCGCACCAAGAACGGCCACTCATACATGAAGCAGGTGATGGCCGAGACGGGTGCCGTCTTTGCCGGCGAACACAGCGGCCACTATTACTTCGCCGACAACTATCGTGCCGACAGCGGGCTCATCGCCGCCCTCGTCGTGCTGGGCGAAATGAGCCGCACGGGCTTGCCACTCTCGAAACTGCGCGAGCCAGTTGAGCGATATGCGAACAGCGGCGAGATCAACACCCAAGTCAAAGACATTGATGCGGTCATTGCCCGCGTGGCAGAGAAGTACTCGCAGTTTCCGCAAGATCGACTCGATGGTCTCACCGTCGACTGCGGTGACTGGTGGTTCAACGTGCGAGCGTCAAACACCGAACCGCTATTGCGCCTGAACCTTGAGGCACCGACGCGTGAGCAGTGCGACAACGAAGTGGCGACACTGCTGCAGTTGATCACCGCCTAGCGTGGGGGTCGTGCCCACACTCGACGCCACGCTGCTTTCAATTCTCGCCTGCCCGCAAGACAAGGGCCCGCTCTACTACTTCGCCGACGAAGACGCGTTGTACAACCCACGACTGCAGCGCCGCTATGACGTGCGCGACGGCATCCCTGTCATGCTCATCGACGAAGCCACTTCGGTGACTGATGCAGAACACGCTCGTCTCATGGCCAAGGTCGCAGCAGAGCACCTTGCCCCAACCTTCAACGAGTAGGCTTTTCGTCGTCGGCTGACCCGATTGGTGCCAGCAGGCCCCAGCCCGACGCAAAAAAATTCGTAGTCACTGAAAGAATCGGGGTCAGCCATGTCGTCATCCACGTTCGCCCAACGCAAGGACTATCGCGTCGCCGATGTGTCGCTCGCGCCGTTCGGCCGCAAAGAAATCCATCTCGCTGAGCATGAGATGCCCGGGCTGCGCGCACTGCGCAAGGAATATGGCGCCCTCAAACCATTGAAGGGAGCCCGTATCTCCGGCTCGCTGCACATGACGGTGCAGACCGCAGTGCTCATCGAGACGCTCGTCGAGCTCGGCGCCGAGGTTCGCTGGGCGAGTTGCAACATTTTTTCGACGCAAGACCACGCCGCGGCTGCGGTCGCAGTGGGCCCCAACGGCACGGTGCAAGAGCCCAACGGTGTGCCCGTGTTTGCGTGGAAGGGCGAGACACTCGAGGAGTACTGGTGGGCCACCGACCAGATGATGACGTGGCCAGACGGTGACGGCCCGAACATGATTCTTGATGACGGCGGCGACGCCACGTTGCTCTTGCACAAGGGTGTGGAGTACGAAAAGGCGGGCAAAGTTCCCGACCCGACCACGGCGTCGAACCCAGAGCTGGCAATCGTGCTCGGCCTCTTGCAGCGCACCCTCAAGAGCGACCCGACCAAGTGGACACGCATGGCCAAGGGCATTCGCGGAGTGACAGAAGAAACGACTACCGGCGTGAAGCGGCTCTACAAGATGGCTGAGCGCAAAGAGTTGCTGTTTCCGGCGATCAACGTGAACGACAGCGTCACCAAGAGCAAGTTCGACAACCTCTACGGCTGTCGTCACTCGCTCATTGACGCCATCAATCGTGCAACCGACGTGATGATTGCCGGCAAGGTGGCCGTCGTCTGCGGCTATGGCGATGTCGGCAAGGGCTGTGCGCAGAGTTTGCGCGGTCAAGGAGCCCGCGTCATCGTGACGGAGATCGACCCGATCAACGCGCTGCAAGCAACGATGGAGGGCTACCAGGTTGACGTGCTCGATGCCGTCGTCAGTTCGGCTGACATCTTTGTTACCGCGACCGGCAACGAGATGATCATCACCGTCGATGACATGGCGAAGATGAAGCACAACGCCATCGTCTGCAACATTGGCCACTTCGACAACGAGATCGACATGGCGGGTCTCGCTCGCAGCGGCGCAAAGCGTGATGAACTCAAGCCCGGCACCGATTTGTGGACCTTCCCCGACGGCCATGCGGTGATCGTGCTTGCCGAAGGCCGCCTCGTCAACCTCGGTTGCGCCACCGGCCACCCGAGTTTCGTGATGAGTTGTTCGTTCTCCAATCAAGTGATCGCGCAGATTGAACTCTTCAACAACGTGGCGAAGTATCCGATCGGTGTGTACGTGTTGCCCAAGCACCTTGATGAAAAGGTGGCGTTACTGCACCTCGGAGCACTCGGCGCCAAGTTGACCAAGCTCACCGATGGTCAGGCGGAATACCTCGACCTCGACCCGAAGGGCCCGTTCAAGCCCGAGCATTATCGCTACTAGTTCGCGTCGCGGGTGGTCACCCGGCGTTGCGCGCGGTCATCGGGCGCTGCGCGACCGCACAACAAAGGTCGGCAGCAATCGCTGCACGATCGGCCCGATGAGCACCGCAAACGCGACGGTGCCGACGCCGACCTGACCACCGAGTAGCCAACCGACCACGAGCACGATCACTTCGATGCCGGTTCGTGCCACTCGAATCTGCATGCCCCGCGCTGCGAGCCCCGTCATCAAACCGTCGCGCGGGCCGGGCCCGAGACCGCTGCCGATGTAGACGGCAGAGCCAAGGCCAGTCACGGCGATGCCGGCGAGCATCATCGGCACTCGCGCGACGAGCGACTCTGGTTCGGGCAGCCATGCGAGCACGAGGTTGGCGACCAAGCCGATCTCTAGGGCATTCAGCAGCGTGCCGAGACCCGGTTTTTGGCGAAGCGGAATCCACAACAGCAGCAAGAGGGCACCAGTCGCGATGATGACGGTGCCGATGCTGCGGTCAAGTCGTGCGGCAACACCTTGGTGAAAGACGTCCCACGGTGGCACGCCGATGCGTGCGTCGATCTGCAGCGAAATGCCGATGCCGAAAAGCGCCAGGCCGATCACACAACGGGTGATGCGTTCGGGCAATCGATCGGTGGACATCGGCGGAATCGACGTTGATCCTCCACCTGGCACCTTGCCACCGTACTTCACACGGGCTGACATCGAACGAGCGGCGCACACCAGTGATGGGCTTGCGCTCAGTGAGCTCGTCTCACTTGGGGTGTATCGCGGCGAGTTGCGTCGTGCGATTCACGCGATGAAGTTTCGCAATCACCGTTGGATCTCCGCACGCTTCGGCGTGCTGCTTGCCCGACGTTGTTGCGCGGTGCATGGCGAGTGGCGTGCCGATGTCGTCACGTGGGTGCCGACGACCGCTGCTCGAATGCGAATGCGCGGTCACGACCAAGCGGCTGTTGTTGCCGGTGGTGTCGCGCGCACGATGCGCATCGCGCGCCGACGGGCATTGCGTCGCGTCGGCTCGGGTTCGCAAACTGGTCACACCGAAGTACAGCGACGTGTCGGGCCGCAGTACATCGCGCACCCGCGTGTGGTGCACGGCAAACGAGTGTTGCTCGTCGACGATGTCATGACGACGGGCACTTCGTTGCATCGCGCGAAGGCAGCCTTGCACGCAGCGGGCGCGAGAGAGGTGCGTTGTGCTGTGGTGGCGCATGTTCCGTTGCGTCGCGCTCGCCAGTCGTTGAATCGGCAAAAGGTAGGCTGAGGTCTCTCATGGCAGTGCTCGATCGCATTCTGCGTGCCGGTGAGGGCAAGAAGGTCAAGGCTCTGGCCGCCATCGTGCCAGAGATCAATGCCCTCGAAGCCTCGATGGTGGCGCTTTCCGACGATGCGTTGCGCGCCAAGACGGGGGAGTTCCGCTCACGTCTCGAGCGTGGCGAAGACCTCAACGATCTGATGGTTGAAGCCTTCGCCGTCGTGCGTGAGGCGTCGAAGCGGGTGATCGGTCAGCGGCACTACGACGTGCAGTTGATGGGCGGTGCGGCGCTGCACTCGGGTTGGGTTGCTGAGATGCGCACCGGTGAGGGCAAGACCCTCGTTTCGACGCTGCCCGTGTATCTCAACGGGCTCGGCGGCAAGGGTGTGCACCTCGTGACGGTCAATGACTATCTTGCGCGTCGCGACGCGGTGTGGATGGGCCAGATTCATCGTTGGCTCGGTCTCACCGTCGGGCTCGTCGTGCCTGGTGTACGCACGTCGGCGGCAGAGAAACGCGCCGACTATGCCTGCGATCTGACGTACGGCACGAACAACGAGTTCGGCTTCGATTACCTCCGCGACAACATGGCAGCGACAGTTGCCGAAAAGGTTCAGCGCGGGCACAACTTCGCGATCGTCGACGAGGTTGACTCGATTCTCATCGACGAGGCGCGCACGCCGCTGATCATCTCTGGTCGAATCGCCGACGCCGCGACGCTCTACTACAAGTTCGCATCGATTGTGCGCACGTTGGTGCGCGGACAAGACTTCGACGTCGAAGAAGACAAGCGCATCGTGGTGCCGACCGAGTCGGGCATCAACAAGGTTGAACAGCAACTCGGCATCGAGAATCTCTATGACGAGGTGCAGCGCAATCTGGTGCATCAACTGCAGGTGGCACTCAAGGCAGCGGTGCTCTACCACCGCGACAAGGACTACATCGTGCAAGACGGCGAAGTAAAAATCGTCGACGAGTTCACTGGCCGCATTCTCGAAGGCCGCCGCTGGAGCGAAGGCATTCACCAAGCCGTAGAGGCCAAAGAAGGTGTGCGCATCAAAGAAGAAAACCAGACGCTCGCCACCGTCACGCTGCAGAACTACTTCCGCATGTATTCCAAGTTGGCAGGCATGACCGGCACGGCACAGACCGAGGCCGCCGAACTGATGAACACCTACGGGTTGAACGTGGTGCCGATTCCGACCAACCGTCCGATGGTTCGCAAGGATGAAGCTGACCTCATCTACAAGTCGGAGAACGCCAAATTCGAGGCCGTGGTTGAAGACATCGCCAAGCGCCACGAAACCGGTCAACCCGTGCTGGTCGGCACCGTGAGCGTCGAAAAGAGCGAGGTGCTCTCGCGCAAACTACAACAGCGCGGCATCAAGCACGAAGTGCTCAACGCCAAGCAGCACACGCGTGAGGCGGCGATCGTCGCCCAAGCGGGCCGCGTCGGTTCGGTCACTGTCGCCACCAACATGGCGGGTCGAGGCGTCGACATCTTGCTTGGCGGCAACCCGGAAGGTCTGGCGCGCAGCCAAGTGTTGAAAGAAGGCCATCACGCCGACACGTTGCTCGACGAGTTTGCGTTGCCGTTGCCGCTCGAAGAAATGCCGATCGACTACATCACCGCCCGTCGCAAGGCACACGAACGCCTCGCCGAACTTGTTCGCGAGTTCAGCAAGGTGTGCAATGACGAGGGGGAGAAAGTGCGAGCGCTCGGCGGGCTCTATGTGCTCGGCACCGAACGTCATGAGAGCCGACGCATCGACAACCAGTTGCGCGGTCGTGCGGGTCGCCAAGGCGACACGGGTTCGAGCCGGTTCTACTTGAGTCTCGACGACGAACTTATGCGCTTGTTTGCCACTGGTGCGTTGTCGTGGGTGATGGGTCGCGCCCTGCCCGACGACGAGGCGATTGAAGCCAAGATGGTCACCAAGGCCATTGAGCGCGCACAGAACACCGTCGAACAGCGCAATGCCGAAATTCGCAAGAACGTGCTCAAGTACGACGAAGTGATGAATGAACAGCGCAAGATCATTTATCAGCGCCGAGATCAGATCTTGTCGGGTAGCGATCTCAAAGCAGCCGCGATGGAATACCTTGCTGATGCCGTTGACTCACTCATCGAGACCCACTGCGTGTCAGAGGCAGACGACGAGTGGGATATCGACGGGCTGGTCATCGAGCTTGGTTCGTTCTGGCCGCATGGCATTGCCGCCGAATCGCTGTCGTCGTGCGCGAGCACCGATGAGATCTACGACCGCGTCATGGCCGATGCCTCGGTGTACTACGAAAAGCGCGAGGCCGAACTCGGCGCCGCAACGATGCGCGAGATCGAGCGCCAGGTGATGCTGCGCATCATCGATCAGCGCTGGCGTGAGCACCTCGAAGAGATGGACTATCTGCAAGAGGGCATCAACCTGCGTGCGATGGGTCAGAAAGATCCGCTCACCGAATGGCAACGCGAAGGCTTCGAGATGTTCGGGGCTCTGATGAAGGGCATCGCCCAAGACTTCGTCAAATACGTGATGCATGTGCAGGTCATTCGTAATGATCAGCCCGCCCAGCGCGTGCAAACGGTCAGCAACGTGCAGGCCGTAAGCAATGCGCCGACGGCGGCAGGCGACACCGAACGTGCACCATCGCGTGATTCAGCGAGCAACCAACCGAGTGGCACCGTGGTGAAACGCGCCGACGATTGGTCGACGACACCACGCAATGCTCCGTGTCCGTGCGGGTCGGGCAAGAAATACAAACTCTGCCACGGCCGCGGCTAGGGCCGAGAGCGACCCGCGGGCACACCACCATGAGAGATTTCACCACCGAGATTGCCGACGTCGCTCGTCGCGTCGAAGAAGCGCGGACGTATCTCAACATCTCTGTGCTGCGTGAACGCTTGGCCGAACTTGAGACCGAGATTGCCAAACCTGACTTGTGGAACAACCAAGAACACGCCAAACGGGTCAACAGTGACTATGCCGGCGTCAAGGGTGATCTCACCGAATTCGACGGCATCGCTCAGTTGATCGACGATGTGCAAGTGCTGCACGAGATGGCTCGCGAGGCTGATGATGCGTCGCAAGAACCCGAGATTGAACAGTCGCTCGTGCGTGCGCGGGCTGCACTCGACGAAGTTGAGTTGCGCAGTCTCTTCATCGGCGAGCACGATGAAGCTGACGCCATCGTGCAGATCAACGCCAAAGATGGTGGCATTGACGCCCAAGATTGGAGCGCGATGCTCTTGCGCATGTACACCCGCTGGGCTGAGCGGCGGGGCCTCGCAGTCGAAATGGGCGACATTTCTGACGGCACCGAGGCCGGCATTCTTTCGGCTGACTTCACCGTGCGCGGCAGGTTCTCCTACGGTCTTCTCACCAGCGAACGCGGAACTCACCGGCTGGTGCGCATCAGCCCGTTCGACAATCAGGGTCGTCGTCAGACGAGTTTCGCCACGGTGCAGGTGTGGCCGGTGCTCGAAGAAGTTGATGTCGACCTGAACGATGCCGACATCGAGATGGAGGTCTACCGAGCATCGGGGGCGGGCGGCCAGCACGTGAACAAGACGTCGTCGGCGGTGCGTCTCATCCACAAGCCGACCGGTCTTGTCGCAGCGTCGCAGCAAGAACGCAGTCAACTGCAAAACCGCGAGCATGCATATAAGCGGTTGCAGGCGATGGTCGCGGCGCGCATCGAAGAAGAGCGCGAAGCTGAACTTGCCCGCATCGCCGGCAAACAGGCAACGGTCGGCTGGGGTACGCAGATTCGCTCGTACGTCTTGCAGCCGTATCAAATGGTGAAGGATCTGCGCACCGATGTTGAGTCGGGTAACGTCACGGCGGTGCTCGACGGCGACCTCGACGAGTTCATGGAGGGCTACCTGCGCTGGCGGCGTACCGAGGCAGGTCAGTAGATGATCCGGCTCGACGGCGTCACCAAGGTGTACGGCGACGACACGGTCGCCGTTGACCAGGTGAGCTTCGAGGTGGCCAAGGGCGACTTCATCTTCTTGGTGGGTCAGTCGGGGTCGGGCAAGTCGACGCTCTTGCGCTTGATGAGCCGCGAAGAAATCGCCACTGAAGGCGACGTCTGGGTGGCGGGGCGCAACTTGTCAGAGATGGCCGCCTCTCGTGTGCCGTATCTGCGTCGCTCGCTCGGCAACGTGTTTCAGGATTACAAACTGTTGCTCAACAAGACCGTCTTCGAGAACGTCGCGTTCGCTCTCGAGGTGATTGGTAAGCCACGGCACGTGATTCGTGAACAGGTGCCACTCGTGCTCGAGTTGGTGGGTCTCGCCGACAAGACCGAGCGGTTTCCGAACCAGCTGTCGGGTGGTGAGCAGCAGCGAGTGTCGATAGCGAGGGCATTCGTCAACCGCCCAGTGATTTTGCTGGCTGATGAGCCGACCGGAAACCTCGACCCGGCAACGAGCGAAGGCATCATGGCGCTCTTGGAGGAGATCAACGAGACCGGCACCACGGTGGTGATGGCGACCCATGACCACCGTGTGGTCAACACGATGCGCCGACGAGTGATTCAGCTCGACAGAGGTGTCGTCGTGCGCGATCAAGAACGCGGGGTATACGAGTAATGCTCGCTCGCATCGAATATGCACTGCGCGAAACGTGGGCGAGTTTCCGCCGCAACTTCACGCTGACGCTTGCTGCGGTGCTGACGTCGGCCATCGCCTTGCTGCTCGTCGGTGCGACGTTTCTCATTCAGCGGGCGTTCGAGAATCTGCTGTTGCAGTGGCGCGGCGACGTAGCGATGATCGTCTTCGTACGCAGCGATGCATCACCCGAGCAGATCGCTTTGATCGATAGCACACTGCGTGCTGCACCAAGCGTGATTGATGTTGAGAAGATTCGATACCTCGACAAGGCAGAGAGTTATGCCGAGGCGCAACGTATCTTTGCCGGTGACCCCGTGACGCTGAGCTTGTTGACGCCCGAGACGATTCCCACGCAGTTCAAGGTCGTGCCGATCACTGAAGATGCCGACTTGGTGCGCAGTTTGGCGGGGCAGTACCGCACGCTGCCCGGCGTTGAAGCGGTGGCACTAGCCGAAGACGAGTTCGAGGTGATCTCGACACTGTCGCGATTCGTGCGCACGGTCACACTCATCATGTCGCTCGTGCTGTTGGTGGTTGCCGTCGGTTTGATTTGGAATACGATTCGCACCGCAATGTTCGCCCGTCGTCGTGAAATCGAAGTGATGAAACTGGTCGGTGCCACCAACTGGTTCATTCGCGTGCCGTTCATGCTCGAGGGTCTGTTGCAGGGGCTTATCGGTGGCGTTGTATCGTGCTTCGGCGTGTGGGCGTTGAACAGCGCATGGACCAGCGGCGTCGCCACGTTCAAACCAGGTACGGGTATCTCAAGTTTGGTGGTGCCGAGTGGCTACCTCTCTGGCGTCATCGTGATTCTGCTCGCGCTCGGAGCACTCGTCGGTGCGATTGGTTCCGCTATTGCCGCTTCGCGCTTCCTCGACGTGTAACGCCATGACCGACTTCGCGCAGATTCGCTACACCGTTGCGAGTGGCGTCGCCACGGTGACGCTGCATCGACCCGAGAAGATGAACGCCTTCACCGGAGTGATGATGAACGAGCTGCTCGCAGTCTTCGATGAAGTCGATGCCGACGACGCCGTGCGCGCAGTGATCGTGACAGGTGAAGGCCGTGCGTTCTGTGCCGGTGCCGACTTGTCGGGCGGCGCGAAGACCTTCGATGACGGCGACTGGTCTAGCCCTACAGACGATCGAACGCGGCGCGACGGTGGTGGGCGAGTCACCCTGCGCATTTTTGACTGCAAGAAGCCGGTGATTGCAGCCATCAACGGCGCGGCCGTCGGCATCGGCGCCACGATGACGTTGCCGATGGACGTTCGACTGGCGTCAACCGCGGCGCGAATTGGCTTCGTCTTCTCGCGTCGCGGCATTGTGCCCGAAGCCTGCTCGTCGTGGTTCTTGCCGCGCGCCGTCGGCATCTCGCAAGCAGCCGAATGGGTCTACAGCGGGCGGGTGTTCGACGCGCAAGAAGCGCTGAGCGGTGGCCTCGTTCGGTCGCTGCACGAACCAGCCGACCTGCTGCCCGCCGCACACAACCTTGCCGAAGAAATCGCGCACAACACCTCGGGTGTGTCGGTGGCGCTCGCACGCCAGATGTTGTGGCGCATGCTCGGTGCTTCGCACCCGATGCAGGCGCATCGCGCCGACTCGCGCGGCATCCAACTGCGCGGCCGCAGCGCCGACGCCCACGAAGGAGTCGTGAGTTTCTTAGAAAAGCGCCCGGCGAAGTTCACTGACTCGGTGGCCCGCGACTTGCCCGACATCTTCCCCGAGTGGGAAGAGCCCGAATTCTCGTGACCGTCTACGAACGCGTCGGTGGCCAACAGTTTTTTGACCGTCTCGCCGCCGAGTTCTATCGCGGCGTGCGCACCGACCCGGTGCTGCTCGCCTTGTATCCGAACCCGGCCGACCTCGTCTCAGCAGAGCAGAAGTTGGCAAAGTTTCTTGCGCAGTATTGGGGCGGGCCCACGACGTATTCCGACGAACGCGGCCACCCGCGCCTGCGCATGCGGCATGCGCCGTATGCGATCGATGAAGCAATGCGCGACCGCTGGCTCATGCATATGAACGCTGCCCTCGACGCAGTCACATGCGAAGACATTTCGCCCGCCGCGCCGCATGGCAACGCGCTCAGCCCTGAACTGGTGGGGGAGATGCGCGACTACTTTGTTCGCGCCGCCGATCACTTGCGCAACGTGTGATGACTGCGTCGAGTCAGCGCAGGCTGTAGCACGCCACGGCACTCGCGGCCGCGACGTTCAGAGAGTCGACACCCTCTTGCATCTCGATGCGCACGCGGTGGGTGCACGCCGCCATTACGACATCGTCGAGACCTTCGCGTTCAGAGCCAAAAAGCACGAGTCGTCGAGCCGCGTCAATCTGCACGCTGCGCATCGGCATGGCATCAGCAGCCGGGGTGAGTGCAATCGTCGCCACACCTTGTGCATTCAGCGACTGCACGAACGCTGCGACGTCGGCGACGCGGGCATGTGGAACTCGAAACGAGTTACCCATCGACACCCGCAGCGCGCGGCGTGCCAGTGGGTCGGCACTGTTGTCGTCGAGAAACATGGCATCCCACCCGAAGGCCGCTGCGTTTCGGGCAATCGACCCGATGTTCACGGGGTTGTCAACATGATCGACGAGCACACCACGCCGAAAGGCTGCCGACAACGTCGCGAGGTCGCTGCCGAGCGGTCGTTTGAACAACGCGATCACATCAAGTGGCACGCCGAGCCCCGTGATGTTGCGACGCAGGTCTTCGCTGGTGAGATACGTATAGCGCTCGTAGTCCGGCGCAAAAGCCGATAAGCGCGCTTCGCCCTTCTCGCTCACCAAGACTGCAACGGGTTCGCAACCTGCCGCGAGTGCTCGCTCGGTAACCAGGTCGCCCTCCGCAATGAAGAGTGGTCCACCTTCGCGTTGCTGCAGCACACCCGTGAGTCGCCGCTCGCGCCAGCGAAACGGGTCGAGTCGCTCATCGCTCTCGTCGGTGATCTCAGTCAGCGGCACGGCGACCCATCGATGCAGTCAGCGGCACGGCGGCACGGCGACACGGCGACACGGCGACACGTCGACGTCGTGAGTGCCCCAGCTCAGAAATGCCAGGGGTAGTTCGACCAGTCGGGGTCGCGCTTCTGCAAGAACGCGTCGCGACCCTCTTGTGCTTCATCGGTCATGTAGGCCAGTCGTGTCGCTTCGCCTGCGAAAAGTTGCTGGCCGACGAGACCGTCGTCGATCAGGTTGAAGGCGAACTTCAACATGCGTTGCGCAGTCGGGCTCTTCGCGTTGATCTCTCGTGCCCACTCGAGCGCGACCTTCTCCAATTCAGCGTGTTCGACGACCGCATTCACCATGCCCATGCGGTGGGCTTCTTCTGCCGAATACTCACGGCCGAGAAAGAAGATTTCGCGCGCGAACTTCTGGCCGACCTGACGCGCGAGATACGCCGAACCGTAGCCACCATCGAAACTCGCGACGTCGGCATCGGTCTGCTTGAACTTCGCGTGTTGCTTGCTCGCAATCGTGAGGTCGCACACCACGTGCAGGCTGTGCCCACCGCCGACCGCCCAGCCGGGCACTACGCACACGACAACTTTCGGCATGAAGCGAATCAGCCGCTGCACTTCAAGAATGTGCAGTCGACCCGTGCGTGCGGCAGAGATGGTGCTCGCGTCGTCGCCATCGGCGTATTTGTACCCATCTTTGCCGCGAATGCGCTGGTCGCCTCCGCTGCAAAACGCCCAGCCGCCATCTTTCGGTGACGGACCATTGCCCGTGAGCAGAACGCAACCCACATCGGGTGTTTGTCGAGCGTGATCGAGTGCGACGTAGAGTTCGTCGACCGTTTGCGGGCGAAACGCGTTTCTCACCTCGGGGCGGTCGAAGGCGATGCGCACCGTGCCTGAGTCAACGCTGCGGTGGTAGGTGATGTCGTTGAAGTCGAAACCGACGACGTTCTTCCAGGCGCTCATGTCAAACAGCGGTGAGATGGAAGCATCGTCTGTGCGCGGCACCTCTTCAGTGTGTCAGAAGTACGGCTCGTTTCCATCGTGTGGCGTCGAGTTCGGATACGGTTTCTTGCAATGGTTGATGAACGTTTTCTTCGCCCGGCCGACGAGGGTTCTCCACGCGCTGCTGGTAGTCGTCGCTCACGAGAGGTGAGTATTCGGGCAATTGCACCGTTGCGCGATTTTCTCCGTACCGAATCGAGCGGTGCGCTCTTGCTGGTGTTCGCTGCGGCTGTTGCCGTGGTATTGGCCAACTCACCTTGGGCTTCTTCCTATGAGTCTTTTTGGTCACATACCGTGCAATTGTCGTTTGCGGATTGGGGAGTCGGGTTAGATCTTCGCCATTGGGTGAATGACGGACTCATGACGTTGTTCTTTCTGGTAGTCGGACTCGAAATCAAGCGTGAGCTCACCGATGGTCACCTGAAATCGATTCGCGCCGCGCTCTTGCCGTGTCTCGCCGCTGTGGCTGGCATGTTGGCACCTGCGCTCATCTACCTCGCCATTGCGGGTGGCGTCGAACCGCGAGGCTGGGCAATTCCGGTTGCGACCGATATCGCGCTCGCAGTGGGTGTGCTCACCCTGGTGTCAAGTCGAATTCCGAGTGGAGCCCGCGTATTTTTGCTGACGTTGGCAATTGTCGACGACATCGGCGCCATCGTGATCATTGCGGTGCTCTTCAGCAAGGGGACGTCGCCTCGCTGGTTGGGTGCCGCAGTCGCGTGTGTTGCCTTGTCGGTGATGCTACGTGCACTCAAAGTGAACGTAATGGTGCCCTATCTCGTGCTTGGTAGTGCGCTCTGGCTCGCACTGCATGAATCCGGCGTGCATCCGACGATGGCCGGGGTGATCATGGGCCTTCTGACTCCGTCAACTCCCTTGGCGCAGTCTCGTCTTGTCGATATTGAGAATCCACCGACCTCCGAAGTTCAGGCAATCGAAACCAGTGCGCTCGACAGTGGCAGCAACCCAACTGACCGCGCCGGCGCTGATCTTGACCGCGCAGATGGCAGCGTCTCGATTGCAGAGTGGCTGCAGCACCGATTGCACCCGTATACCAGCTTGCTGGTCGTGCCCCTCTTCGCGCTCGCCAACAGCGGAATCACGTTGTCGTTCGAGGCACTCGTTGATGCCATGTCGTCACCGCTCGGCCTTGGAGTCTTCTTCGGATTGGTAGTGGGCAAGCCGGTTGGTATTTTCGTCTCAACCTTCTTCGTGGTGCGACTCAGAATCTCGGAAATGCCGAGTCGCGCGCAGCCACGACATATCTTCGGCGTCGGATCAGCTGCAGGTATCGGCTTCACTGTTGCAATGTTTGTTACGGAACTCGCGCTCTCCAACGAACAAGACGTAGCTCAGGCGAAAATCTCGATCTTTGCTGCAGCCATCTGTTCAGCGATCGTTGCCTTGGTGATTCTTCGCAGCAATCCATCGGTTCACTTCGAAAGTGAGGAGAGGCAATAGCAACTGCAGCCAGTGACGTGCTGACACGTCGCCCTCCGATTGTTTTCCTCGCCGTGCCGGGCGTGCGGGTAGTCGCGCTGAGGGCTGACTCAGCCGTGCCGATTGTCGGGGCGGAAGTTTTCGCGCTCGGCAGCCTCGCGAATTGTGGCGAGACCGTAGAGAAAGGCACCGGTCAACACGATGAAAAAGATGACGCATCCGAAACCGAAGATCGCACCCTGCGACATCGTTAGTCCTTACGTGAGCCTGAGACAAAGATGAAGGCGCCAAGCGCCAAAATTGACGGCACCCAGAGCCCGACGTAGATGCCGTTGAGGCGGTCTTCTTGAGTGCTGTCGTTGGCGAAGTACAGAAAGACGCTGAAGGCGAAACTGCCGCCAGCAGCCAAGAGTGTGGTGAGTCGCAA
>Ga0214923_10001941_pt1 | contig 28464 bp, 36 predicted proteins | sample LL1510_MetaG_FD_177993 | JGI IMG/M metagenome (GOLD analysis project Ga0214923, IMG submission 177993) | Freshwater microbial communities from Lake Lanier, Atlanta, Georgia, United States - LL-1510 | ecosystem: Environmental > Aquatic > Freshwater > Lake | place: USA: Georgia | collected...
ACAAACCCAGAACGTCGATCAAGAAACACTCGGCGAGTCGGTGTTTGCGCACGATGCCCTCGGCGAGTTTGCGACCTGAGTCTGTGAGCGCAATGCGAGGACCAGACAAATTTACGAGACCTTCGGTTTCCATTCGCTTGATCATTTCAGAAACTGATGCTCGTGAAACTTTCAATCTCTCGGCGATACGCGCCTGAATCAGTTCGACATGGTCTTCTTCTAGTTCAAAAATGCATTCGCAATATTCTTCGAACGCTGGATGGTGTTCGGTGCTTTGCTGCATGTTGTCAGTCTATCTATGGCAGAAATTCGCAAATTTCTTGCGTTATTTGGTCGTTAAAAAGAGTTTTCTCGCTCTTCACGCACGGCGGCCTTGACCGAATATTGCACGAGTATCGCCGGTGCGAGCACGATGCATCCGCTGATTAGCGAAATCGTGGCGACTCGACTTGTGTTTGGCGTGAAGTCGACGATCACACCCCAAAGCACGGCGACCATCGAAACGGCGAAAAGTGAATAGCCGAGGTTGGTGGCTCGCTTGGCCCAACTTGAAATCAGCGCTCGTTTCACGAGAATCGGGTCGTTGATGGCCGCGTTGTTCGGCTCGCGGTCTGAATTATCGGGTTGTGTGCGAGAATCCATAGCGTTGTGTTTATGTTACGGGGCGTTCGTCGATGGCGTTGAAACTTGAGTCAGAAAACTCGGTGTTGCTCGCGACAATTAATCGTCCCGAGCGAAAGAACGCCGTCGATCAGGCGACTATCGACGAACTTGCGCACGCACTGAAGCAAGCCGAAGAGCGATCGACACGTGTCGTGATTTTGACGGGTGCAGAAAATACTTTCTGTTCAGGTGCAGATTTGTCTGGGGTACGTGAAGCGCAGTTCACCGAGGCGCTGCACAAACTGTTGACTCAACTTGCGACTTCGCCATGTGTGACGATTGCGGCAATCGATGGACATGCCCTTGGCGCCGGTGCGCAACTTGCTATTTCATGCGACTTGCGCGTGGCAACCGAGCGAGCCGTTGTTGGCGTTCCTGCGGCGCGACTCGGGTTGGTCGTCAACCATTGGACAGTCGAACGCTTGACGCGTGAGTGTTCGTGGCCCGTGGCTCGGGCTATGTTGCTTGCTGCACAAAATTATTCGGGTGAAGAATTGGCGCGTCTCGGTGCCGTGCACCGCGTCGGTGATCTCGAGTCGGCGCGAATATGGGCGAACCAAATCGCGGCGCTCGCACCGCTGTCGATCGCCGGCCACAAAGCAGCGTTGAACGCCTCGTCGCGCGAACCAGAACTCGACGACTTGGTGCGACATACTCGAGATCGTGCATGGGCGAGCAAAGATGTCGAAGAGGGTCGCGCCGCATTTTTAGAAAAGCGTGCCGCCAAATTCAAGGGGCAATGATGATTGCGCGGTTTTCTGATGTCGTGGTCGTTTACGACAATTTTCCGGCGCTTGCAGGTGCGAGTTTCGAAATTTCGAGCGGCGAAATTGTCTTGTTGCAAGGCCCAAATGGCGCGGGTAAAACAACTTTGTTGCGTGCGTGTGCAGGTTTGCTGCCGATCGCACGGGGCACCGCCACCGTGTTGGGTTGCGATCTGGGCGTCGATCGTTTTTCGGTGAGGGCAAAAGTCGGTTTGCTGGGTCACGCCAACGGATTGTTTCAAGATTTGACCGTCGAAGAAAATATTTCATTTTGGTCGCGACTAATCGGTGCATCAGATCACGATGTTGAAACTGCGATGAAGATAATGGGGTTGTCTGCGCGACTGTGCGCAACGCGAGTGGCAAATCTTTCGGCCGGTCAGCGCCGTCGATGCGCATTGGCGACATTGATCGTGCGTCGCGCACAATTATGGTTGCTCGACGAGCCCCACGCCGGACTTGATTCGCAGGGCCGCGACGAACTCGACAAGACATTGCGTGCGGCGCGAGAGGCGGGGGCGACGGTCGTGTTTGCATCCCACGAAACTGACCGAGCTGCAAGTTTGGCGACGCGACGTTTGACGGTTGTTGGTGGCGTGGTGAGCGAATCATGAGAAGAACCACAGACAACAAAGTGACGAGGGGCAAAGTGGCATCTGCGGTGCTGCTGAAAGATGTTCGTGTCGAATTGCGCAGTCGCGTCGTGACGAACCAAGTGCTGCCGTTCGCCGGTTTGGTGATGGTTATGTTTGCATTCGCGCTCGACAACGACGATGTTCTACAACGCGTGGCTGGCGGTTTGGTGTGGTTGGCGACGTTGTTCTCTCTGTTTTTTATCGTGCAGCGATCGTTTGCGATAGACACACAAGATGGCGCGCTCGATTCGTTGCGCGTCGCAGGCGTAGATCTGTCGGCGGTTTTCTTCGGCAAAGCGATCGCGCTCGCGATAAAACTCATCGCACTCGATGTAGTTCTGGTTTGCGGTGCCGTTCTTTTATATAGGGTCGACTTGAGTGCGAGCGGCTTGGTGTTGTTGGTCACTTGTGTGCTTTGCGCGACAGTCGGATTGGCCTTCGTTGGTACTCTTTATGGCGGTCTCACTGCCGGCGCAAGAGGACGCGAAACTTTGCTTCCGTTGCTGTTGCTGCCAGTCGTGGCACCGGTGCTGATCGCAGCGACGAGGGCCACCGAGGCGGCTTTCGGCAGCGGTGGCGCGCAAACTTCAGAAGGATGGGCATGGGTTGGTTTGCTGGCAGTTTTCGCGGCGGCATTCGGTATCGGTGGTTCGTTGGCTTTCGGGTCGTTGATCGATGAATAAAAATGAATTCGTGAAAAAGATTTCAGGAGTGACGGGTTAATGTCGCAAGTTCTGCAAAATTCATCACCGACAGGTACGCGAGCGACAAAAGTTATCGGTGTGTGTGCGATCTTGGTGATGGCGTGGGTGGTTGTCAGTGGTTTGATCTTGACGCCGCAAGATGTCGTGCAAGGCGAGTCGGTGCGAATTATGTATGTGCACGTGCCCTCTGCGTGGATCGCCTATCTCGCGTTCATCTTTACTGCGGTGGCATCCGCAGGTTGGCTGCTCAGCAAAAAACATTCGATGGGTTTTGATCGATTCGCGGGTGCGTCGGCAGAGGTCGGTGTCATGTTCATGGCGATCACGCTGATCACAGGCAGTCTTTGGGGTCGATTGACATGGGGCGAGTTCTGGCAATGGGACCCTCGTCTGACGACAACCGCTTTTTTGTTCGTCACATATGTCGGTTACCTCGCGGTGCGCCGACTCGAAGGTTCTGTCGAACAACGTGCGCGGCGGTCGGCTGTCGTGGCGATGTTGGCGGTGCTCGAGATTCCACTCGTGCATTTCAGTGTCGTGCTTTGGCGCAGTCTTCACCAGGGGGCGACGGTCTTGAATCCGAATGGTGATGTAAAAATGGATGACTTGATGTTGTTCACTTTGTTCAGCGGTGTAGTTGGTTTCACGCTCGTATTCATCTGGCTCGTCCTGCATCGTCAACGCACGATGTTGCTCGTTGATGTTGCCAACGGTCAAGGTCTCGACTCGGCGATCGCGACACGTCGCGCCGAGGGCTCGGTTGCCTAAATGAAAGACTCCGGATTTATTTTTGCTTCATACATCGTGACCCTTGGCGCAATCGTGATTTTTGCAATTTCGACCCTGCGACGTGCGAAAAATTCGTCCCGATCTGTGACCGACAAAGACAAGACCTGGCTGTGATGGATCTATCGCCGAGACCCGCCGAGTCATCGAAGCGGCGCCGCAGATGGTTGCCGATAATTTTGTTGTCTTTGATTGGTGTCGGCGGCATCGTGATCGTGACACAGTTTTTGACCTCGGCGATCGACTACTACTGCAATGTCGACGAGATTGGTGTGCGCAGTGGCTGCGAAAAGTCAACTCGCTTGCGCGTGCAGGGCACGGTCGAACAGGGCTCGCTGCAAAAAACTGGGGGTAAAACCAGTTTCGTGATGACATTCAACGACAAGTCGATAAATGTGGTTTATGCAGGCGACCCAGGCGGAGTGTTTCAAGAGTGCATTTCGGTTGTCGCACATGGTCGCATGATCGACGAAACTTTTGAATCAAATCGCATCGAAGTTAAGCACTCAAACGAATATGTCGAGAAAAATGCCGAGCGTTTTGAGTCTTCGGGGAGCGCAGCATGTTCGCAAGCGCAGGGATAAGCGGCACGATCGGTCGTGCATTTCTTTTAGTCGGTTTCATCGGCGCGGTTTTTGGTGCGTTTGCGGCCTTCACCGGCGCCCGCAGAAACGAGCAACAAATTATTCGATTGATACCAAGATTTTCGGTGCTCTCTTTCGCGGCGGCAGTCGGCGCATTCGCCGCAATGGAGTATGCGATGATCACGCGCGACTTTTCGTTGGCCTACGTTCAAAAAGTCGGCTCATGGTCGACGCCCGCTCTCTATAACTTCGCCGCGGTATGGAGCGCACTCGAAGGTTCGATTTTGATGTGGGTTTTGGTCTTGGCCGGATACACGTTGGCGGTTTCGTTTTGGGTACGCAAACGAATGCAAGACCTGATCGCCAGTTGGGCACTCGGGGTGATGTTCGTCGTCTCGGCATTCTTTTTTCTCGTTTCGTTTTTTCCGGCGAATCCGTTTGCGGTCGGCGCACCTGGCGTGCTCGATGGTCCCGGTCCGAACCCGCTTTTGCAAAACCACATTTTGGTGATGTTTCATCCGCCAATTTTGTATCTCGGTTATGTCGGTGTCACCGTTCCGTTCGCGTTTGCAATCGCTGCGCTGATCACGGGTCGCGTCGGTGAAGGCTGGCTCGTCGCAACTCGCCGCTGGTCGCTTTTTGCTTGGGGTTTTCTGACATTCGGTATCGCGCTCGGCAGTTGGTGGAGTTATGAAGTTTTGGGATGGAGTGGCGTGTGGGCATGGGACCCTGTCGAGAACGCCTCGCTTCTGCCGTGGATCACGGGCACCGCATACATTCATTCGGTGTTGGTGCAAGAGCGTCGCGGTATGTTGCGTGTCTGGAATATTTCGCTGCTGATTGCGACGTTCAGTTTGACGATTTTGGGCACGTTTTTGACCCGCTCTGGTGTGTTGAACAGCGTTCACGCGTTCAGTGAAAGCAGCATCGGTTCGTGGTTCTTGGCGATGTTTGCAGTGGTGCTCGTCGTATCGATTGGTTTGATCGGTTGGCGCGGCGACAAACTTCGTAGCCCCGGCGTGATCGATTCGCCGTTGTCGCGCGAAGCCGCGTTTTTGGCAAACAATGTTTTGTTCGCGGTTTTCGCATTCGTCGTTTTGTTGGGAACGGTGTTTCCATTGATTGTCGAGGCGCTACAGAATCGACAGATTGCAGTTGGCGCGCCGTTCTTCGACAAACTTTCGATGCCGATCGGTTTGGCGTTGTTGACGCTGATGGCGATCGCACCAGTTTTGCCATGGCGAAAGACAACCACAGAGACACTTCGCGAAAGACTTTTTTGGCCCGCCTGGTGTGGGGTGGCGGCACTCATCGCGAGCCTGTTGCTTGGCGCATACGGTCTTGCGCCACTTTTGACATTCACCCTTGGTGGCATTTCGGCGGGCGCCGCGCTTCGTCAGGTCGCTTTGGCAACTCGCCGGCAAGGTTGGCGCGGGATGGTTGGTCGTGCCAATGGCGGAATGATCGTGCATCTCGGCGTGATCTTGATCGCGGTCGCACTCGGTGCGTCGAATAGTTACAGCAAGAGCCAAGAGTTGTCGCTCGTGGCAAATGTCGAAGCCAATTTTTCGGGGCACACTTTTGAGTTGCAAGATGTCGTCGAGGTTCGCGATGACCGTAGCATCAGCGTCAAGGCGCTCGTGCTTGTCGACGGCAAAAAGGTTTATGCCCCGGCGATCACCAAATACACGCGTATCGGCATGAATGTCGGCACGCCGTCGGTGCGAACTTCTTTGACCACAGACATTTATCTGACGCTTGAACCACCGGTGCGTCAAGACGCAAACGAGGCCCGTATCAAAGTATTTATCAAGCCGATGATTGTTTGGTTGTGGATCGGCACCGCGCTGATGGCTGTCGGCACCGTGCTTGCGGCGTTTCCCGGTCGTCGGCGCAAGTCCACCGACGCAACGAGCGCACCGATCGAAGCTGTGCAGTCATGAAGTCGAAAAATCTGGTCAAAATTATTTCGACGATCGTCGGCATTGTCATTGCCTTGTTCTTTGTCGTTTTGGTTGTCGCCGACCCAGATCAAGACATCGTCGCCAAATCACCGCTGTTGGGTCAGCCGGCACCGGCTATCGCAAGTGAAACTATCGACGGCGAACAATTTGTTTTAGAGCGTCGCAAAGGTTCGTGGGTTGTGCTCAATTTTTTTAATTCAACGTGTGTTCCGTGCATCAACGAACATTCGCTGTTGGTTGATTTCGCGAAAACCGAAGCGATCAATCAAAACGCCGCCGAGATTTATACGATCATCAATGACGACAGTTCTGACGCCGTTCGAGAATTCTTCGTCAAAAATGGTGGCGATTGGCCAAAAGTCAAGGACGACAACGGGGCGATAGCGGTCGCGTTTGGCGTTGCGCGCGTGCCAGAAACTTGGATAATCGACCCGAATGGCATGGTGCGATTGCGTATCACTGGCGAGTTGAGCCCTGGGTTGCTGTCTGAACAAGTCAATTTGTTGCGCGACGGTTTCACCTCATGAAGACTCGCAAATCAATTTGGTTGGCGATGTTTTTGTTGGTCGCTGTTTTGCTTGTATTTGGTGCGAGTCGAACTGGTGGGCCAAAGACGCAACAAGATCGAATCGACTCAATCACCTCGGTTTTGGCGTGTCCGACCTGCTCGGGTGAAAGTGTTTTTGTCTCGCGTGCTGCGGCCGCCGAATCGATCAGGGCAGAGGTTGCTCGTCAAGTCGCCGCTGGTTTGCGCAGCGACGAGCAGATCATGAGTTACATCGAGCAGCGTTTCGGTGGTCAGGTGTTGTTGGTTCCGCGGGCTACTGGTGTCGATTCGCTGGTCTGGGCTCTGCCCGTTGCCGCATTGGTATTTTCGATGTTTTTGCTGGTCTCGGCGTTCGTCAAATGGCGTGGCAACAAGCCAACTTCACCGACAAGTCAAGACGAGCAAATCGTGGCTCGAGCGTTGAACGAAAGAATTTGATGAGCTCGACTTCAGATCATCTCGCGCAATTGAAAGAACAGCGTGATTTTTTGCTCAACTCTCTGCGTGACCTTGAGAGTGAACTCAATCATGGCGATATCGACGACCAAGATTTTGAGTCGCTACGAAAAGATTATGTTTCTCGAGCCGCCGCGGTGATCAAGCAGATTGAAAACCTGAACTCTGAGTCGCAATCTGCAAATACAAATCTGGTGCCAGAGAAACGCAACCTGACCCGCACACTCGTAACCGTTTCATTAGTCGTTTTGGTTGCTGTCGCCGCTGGTTGGTTCGTGGCGCAACAATCTGGTCAAAGACTCGCGGGTGATTCTCTCGCGGGCTCAATTGAAGACTCGACAGCGACTATTTTGTCGCGGGCCAGGGCGACGAATTTTGTCGATCCAAAAGCGGCGATCGAACTTTACACGCAGGTACTTGAAGTCGACCCCGACAATGTCGAAGCGTTGACCTATCGCGCGTGGCTGCTTGTGCTGATTTCTCGAAGTGCTGGCGACGAAGTCAGACAACTTGCGTTCGCTTCGGCGTCGAGCGACCTCGAGCGGGCGATTGGTCTTGACCCGAACTATGCCGACGCACATTGTTTCTTGGGTATCGCGCGCTTTCGCTTGGGCAACGATGCAATGGGTGCGAAAGAACAGTTGTCAATTTGTGCCGAGAAGAACCCGCCTGCCGAGGTGAAAGGTTTTGTTGATTCGATCGTGGCAGAAGTGGACGCTGCTCTCGATAAGTAGCTTCTAGTCTTCGACTTGTGGTGGTGGCCAAGCAGTCGCCGATTTAAAGCCCTTGTTCGTGCGTTCGACAACCCACACTGAACCTTTTCGCCAATCTGGTTTTGATTCGATTTTCATTCCGCGTCGCTCAAGTGTCTTGATCAACTCGGGAATCATGTCGCCGTGACTTGAAAGCACCGTCGAATCTTCAACCTCTTCGGCAATCGCGAGCATGTCGGCAACATCGCCAAACTCGATCAACCTCTTGTCGACTTTGACTTTCAACTTGGTCAGATCGGCCAATGGTTCAAGGGTCTGAACGCAACGTGTCGCGGGGCTCGAAATTAGTGAAGTGATCGAATGTTTCTTGAGTTGCGCGGCAATCAGTTCGGCTTGTTTCCAGCCGGTCTTGCTGAGCGGGCGCAGACTGTCGTCGTCGTGCCATTCGCTACGTTTGCCTGCTTTGGCATGCCGCACTATATAAATAGTCACAGCAGAAATGTATCTCTATTCGCTTTGAAATGGTTTATCGACGAAAAATTTAAGGCAGAATTAACCGATGGGATTCTTTGATCGCAATCGTGATGAGTTGGCGGCGAAAGGTTATGACAAGTCTCGACTTCCGCCTGGTCAATATTTGACCGACCGATTTCCGGTTTTGCATGTTGGTGAAGTGCCGACATATAAGCCAGGTGAATGGAGTTTGACCATCGACGGACTCGTCGAGAAACCCTTCACAATTTCATTTGAAGAATTGCAGGCGTTGCCGGCGACAAAGATTACGACCGACATTCATTGTGTTACCAAATGGTCGAAATTCGATACGACTTGGACGGGCGTTCGAGTGCGAGATTTGTTCGAGCGGGCCAAAATTTCTGCCGCTGCAACTCACGTCATGGGGCACGCCGAATATGGCTATACCGCAAACCTGCCACTTGCAGACATCATGCGCGATGATTCGCTCGTGGTTTATGCATATGAAGGCGAGGATATTGATCCGATTCATGGTGGACCGGTGAGATTATTGATTCCGCAACTTTATTTTTGGAAATCACCGAAGTGGTTGCGCAGATTAGAACTGATGTCGGCCGATGCCCCCGGCTTTTGGGAAGAAAACGGTTACCACATGTATGGCGACCCGTTTTTAGAGCAACGATTTTGGGGCGACTGAAAAACTTTTTGCGATAATCAACAAAATCAAATAGTCGTGGCGCAAAAAGTGTCGCCCATCGGCAACGACGACGAAAGTTCGGGGTTCGTCTCACCATAAAGGGCTGTCAGCATTCCCTTGACCATGCCCCGATCGACCGCGCAAATAACGGGGTGTTCGATTGCGAGATCGCCGAACGGACAATGATTGTTGACGATGCGAAGTTGATTATTTCGTTGGTCGGCATGTGCCGCAAAACCATGGGCCGTCAGCGCGTCAGCGACCGCTTGCAAAGCCGAGCGCAATGATCGTTGCGTTTGATTGATGTCGTCGCCGGTGAGGCTTGTGGCCATCGCCCGACCATATTGATGACCGACTTCTTCGGCCATCTCGGTTGCCTCTCGCGGTGTCAACAGCGTTAGTGCCTTGCCGAGCAACGACAAAACCAAATCGTCGCTGCGCACCGGAAACTCGAGTGCTTGATTTGGGTTTGTCGCCGTGTATTGCTTTGATGGGCGACCCGCACCCGCGCCGTCTTGTCGTGCAATCTGCACCTCGAGATATCCGCCTGCGGCGAGTTTGTCGAGGTGATGTCGTGCAACATTGGCGTGCAGCTTGAATTTCTCGGCAACTTCGTTGGCCCGCACGCCGTCTTTTGATTCGCGAACGAAAAGGTAGATCGCCCGACGCGTTGGATCACCGAAAGCAGATGTGATTGCCGACACCGTAGATGTGAAGTCGTTGTTGTTCAGCGGACTAGTTGCCTCGCGCGACGTATTATTCGCCGCAGATGTTTGGCTTGCAACGGGCGTTTTTTGACTCACGAGAGATATTCTACCTATAGCCATAGTGTTTATTTTTTAGCGACCCGATCGGATCAAACCCCAAAATGTCTTTGCCAACCGTTGATCAACTCATTGATGCATTGCGTCCAGTTCAAGATCCTGAATTGCATCGTTCAATCGTTGATCTTGGCATGGTGCGCGACGTTCAGATTCAAACGTCGGGTGCGGTTTCGCTGACCGTCGTGTTGACGATCGCCGGTTGTCCGTTGCGCAACGAAATTCAAACTCGAGTCAACACTGCGTTACGCGGTCTCGACGGCGTCAAAGATGTTGCACTTAATTTTGGCGTGATGAACGATGAAGAGCGGGCGAAAGTTCGCGAACTCGTGCACGGCAATCCGGCAGCGACCGCTGGCAGCAACCCTGCGCAAGGTCACTCGGAAGGAAGAAAAATTTCGTTTGCACAACCTGGTTCGAAAACTCGCCCGATTTTGATTTCGTCTGGCAAAGGTGGCGTCGGAAAAAGCAGCGTGACGACGAACCTTGCCGTTGCGTTGGCCGCTGCCGGCTACAAGGTTGGTGTCGTTGATGCCGACATCTACGGCTATTCGATTCCGCGAATGTTGGGCACCGATCGCGATCCTGTTGTGATCGACAACATGTTGTTGCCACCCGAGGCATGGGGTGTGCGATGTATTTCGATTGGTTATTTTGTGCCCGAAGGACAAGCAGTGGTTTGGCGAGGCCCGATGTTGCACAAGGCGCTCGAGCAATTTTTGACCGATGTTTATTGGGATGAACCAGACTTCTTGTTGATCGACATGCCGCCAGGCACAGGCGATATCGCCTTGAGCCTCAGTCAATATTTGCCTCGTGCCGAAGTTTTGGTTGTGACCACGCCACAAGTTGCCGCGCAAAAGGTGGCCCGACTATCGGCGGCGATGGCGGCGAAAGTTAATTTGCCGGTTCGCGGAATAATCGAAAACATGTCGTGGTTCGTCGGCGAAGACAACCAGCGATACGAACTGTTTGGCAATGGCGGCGGTCAGTTGCTTGCCGACGAGCTCAAAGTGCCGCTACTCGCGCAAATTCCGTTGGTCGAGTTGTTGCGCGTAGGCGGCGATACCGGGCAGCCGATTGCCGCAGTCGCACCGACTTCTGAAGTTGGTCTGATTTTTGCGCAACTCGCCAAGCGAATCGCCGAAGATATGAAACCAAAGAAGGTCTTCAGCGCCGCGCTCAAAGTCAACTAGCGCGTTGCGCCTAGTGTGTTATCTAGATAAACAACAATAGTCAACGGCAACTAAACACGAACGAAAGAAGCAAATAGTGGATATTCGAATCGGCGTATCGCACGCCACGCGAGAAATTTCTCTTGAGATGCCTGACGACGAGAAGTCGATCAGCAAGACCAAAAAGGCTGTCGAGGCCGCACTCGTGGGTGAGTCGGCGATTCTTTGGCTGACCGACAAGCGTGGCAAAGAAACTGCAATTCCTGCAGCCAAGATTGCGTTCGTCGAGTTCGGTGCACCAAATGGCGATCGCAAGATGGGTTTTGGCAGTTAGTCAATAATTTTTTATGCCAACACTTGTTGAGATTGCCCACGAAAACTGCAATCTTGATGAGGGCTCGCTAGAGCATTTGAATTCACTTTTGTCCGAGTGGGGCATGCTCGCAGATTTTTGCTTTGCCGACATGTTGCTCTACTTGCCGACCACGAGTTCGCAGTTCATCGTCGCGGCTCAAGTTCGAGCTGCAACCGGTCAAACGCTCTACGACACCGACCTCGTCGGGGTGGTCGCCGACCCGTTTGAACGACAGATAATCGACGAAGCATACAAGAAGCAAAAAGTTTCGATCGGAGAAATTAAAGTCGAGACAATCAGCGAACCGGTGAACTTAATGGCGATTCCGGTTCGTTATGAAGATCGAATAATTGCGGTGCTGACTCGCGAATGGTCGCAACGCAGCGGGCGCAAACCAGGGCAACTCGAAAGAACTTATCTGGCGATTTTTGAGGTGTTCGCAAAAATGATTTCTACCGGGTTGTTTCCGTTCGCGGGTCGTGGTGCCGATGCGACCGTCGCACCGCGAGTAGGCGACGGCGTAGTCGTGCTCGATGCCGACACGCGGGTGCGTTATGCATCCCCGAATGCGGTTTCGGCGATGCATCGCGTCGGCATCAGTGCGAATGCCGTCGGTCAGACTCTTGCCGAACTCGGCATCGCCGAGACGGCCGCGCGCCACGCATTCGAGCGATTCGAACCGGTCGTCGAAGAGTTCGAGCAAACGGTCGACGTGACACTGCTGACACGCACAATACCGACGCTCAAGCGCACAGGTCAACGAGTTTCGGTCACGGGTGGGGTTGTTTTGTTGCGTGACGTCTCTGAATTGCGTCGTCGCGATCGGCTGTTGCTGACAAAAGATGCGACGATTCGCGAGATTCACCACCGAGTAAAAAATAATTTGCAAACTATTTCGTCATTGTTGCGGTTGCAGGTACGTCGGCTCAAAAGCGAAGAGGCGATTTCGGCAATCACCGAGTCGGTGCGGCGCATTCGGACCATCGCGCTAGTTCATGAAACTTTGTCGCGCGAAGCCGGAGAAGACATTTCATTCATTGAAATCGTGCGACCTTTGTTGCGCTTGGTCGAAGAGGGTTTGCAGTCAGCCGACCGACCCGTGAAGTTCAATGTCTTCGGTGACGGTGGTCGATTGCCGGCGACGATCGCCACGCCGCTTTCGGTCGTGATTCTTGAGCTGTTGCAGAACGCCGTCGACCACGGGTTTCCTGAGGGCAGCAAAGGTGGGTCTGTCGTTGTGTCGCTCGGACGAACGGCCGAAAATCAGTTGGCTGTGAAAGTTATTGACAATGGTCGAGGACTAAAACCTGATTTTGATATGACCAAAGTGACCGGGCTTGGTTTGTCGATCGTGCGCACATTAGTAACCACAGAACTGGCGGGCACGATTCAGTATCGTGCAGCGCGAGTTGAAGATTCGACCAAAGAACTCAAAATCGCTGCTGACGGCGAGGGCACTGTCGTCGACCTGGTGATACCGGTTTCGGGTGACTAGATAATTTTTGCCGAAACTTGTCTCGGCTGGCAGCGAGTGAGCCGCAATTTGGCTCGACTGGCAGCGAGTGAACCGTCAGGCCATCAAACGGGCGTTGCGACGCTCGGCCGCACGACGGCGACGAATGTCGCGACGCTCGTCTTCTGACATGCCACCCCAAATGCCCCAGTCTTGATTTGTTTCAAGGGCGAAGTCGAGGCATTTGTCGCGTACGACGCATTCGTCGCAAACAACTTTGGCTTCTGAGATTTGAATTAGTGCTTGACCCGTAGTGCCGATCGGAAAGAACAGTTCTGGGTCGGTGTCTTTGCAAGAAGCGTTTCGCCTCCACGAGTAGTCTGCAGAACCGAGCGCCAGGCTTGTCGCGAGAAAAGACATTTATAAACCCCTCACTAAATTATTTGTGTTGTCTCGGGCTTACGCTAGAGAGCAATTGACGAGTTCGCAATACTTTGCAGAAAATTTTTAAAATAAATATTTATTATTTTTTGTGTCTGTCTGCGATATTTTTTCTTGTAGCCTGCGGGCGTGACCCAAGTTATGGCGCATCGCGGTGCATCAGCCATAGAACTTGAAAATACAACATTGGCATTTGCGCGCGCGCTTGAAATGGGTGCAGATGCAGTCGAACTTGATGTGCGACGCTGTGGTTCTGGCGAGTTGATCGTTCATCACGACCCAAAGTTGAGTGATGGTCGCACAATTATTTCGGTCGATAAAAAAGACCTGCCGAGTCATGTGCCGACATTGTCCGAGGCACTTGATGCATGTGGTTCGATGTGGGTGAATATCGAGATCAAGAATGACCCCAAAGAGCCAGATTTTGACCCGCAAGAGATAACGACGCGACGCGTCGCAGAGTTTCTGCGAGAGCGAGGCTCGATCGACAAATGGTTGATCTCATCTTTTCGCAGAGAGACAGTTGATCTGCTTCGCAAAATAATGCCCGAGCTCAAAACGGCGTGGTTGGTGATGACGATCGATCACGCGAAACTCGATGCCGTTGCCATCGAGATGGCGAGTCAAGGTCACACCGCGTTGCATCCGTGGGTAAAACAATTGAGTTTGCAAATGGTCGAAGTTTTTCATCGACATGGTTTGCAAGTCAACACCTGGACATGTGACGACCCGACACGTATGCGTGAACTAGTTGAATGGCAGGTCGACGGCATTTGCACCAACGTGCCCGATCTCGCCCTGCAAGTCGTTAACTCGTGACCGAGAAGACTTTTAGACGATTATTGGTTTGACGAGGCGAAGAGCATCGGGGCAGTGCTCGATGTGCAACGAAGTTTGTTCGCCGAGATAGTCGCCATCAAGTTGATAAGGGAACGGAGTGGCGAAATTAATTTTCACATCTTCGACGTCGGTGCGAATGTCAACGCCGGGTGACGCACTGATTTGATCTTGGCGAACCGACTGCAAGATCGTGCGCACCATCAGGTTGGTCGTCAGTTTTCTGAAGGTGATTGCGACCAGCTTTTTGTCGATCGAAGCGGCCGTCGAAAGATTGACCGCCATTTTGCCGACGTATGTATATGGGTTTGAATTAAGCACCACGGTGAAATAGCCGTTGGGTATCTTCGCCCCGTCAATCTCGACGCTGAAGTGCGGATATTTTCTGTCGTAACCCCCGAACCAGGCTTGAGCCGTAGCCAGACCGAACAATGGCTGGCCGATGATTCGTTTCAGCGAAGCGCGCCTTTCGACGAGTTCGACAACCGCGGCGTCGAAGCCGATGCCGGCATGAAAACAGAAGTAGCGACCGTTGGCTCGTCCCAAACTGATCGGGTGAATGTTGTTGTGATCGAGACCCGAACTGAATTGCTGCAGAGCGACGACCGGATCATTGGCCGCGCCGAGGCTGCGCACGAAAACGTTCGTCGAACCGCCGGGCAACATCATTAATGCCGTGCTGCTGCCCGCTAGACCAGTGGCGACTTCGTTGAGCGTGCCATCGCCGCCAAATGCGACGACGAGTTCGACCCCGCGGTCGGCTGCATCTTTGGCAAAACGTGTGGCATGACCGCGTTCGTTGGTCTCGACGACCTGCACGCTGTGATGGCGGGCCAGGTATTGATGCACTGCAACGGTATTTCGAGGATTAACCGAAGATGCGAACGAGTTCACAATGAGCAAGATCTGCAAGATCTTTAACGGTATCAGCGTTTTGAGATGAGATTTTCGCGTGGTTGTGGGCGAGATTAACGGTAAGAATAGAAGCCATGAATATTGTCGTATGCGTAAAGCAGATTCCAGATCCAGCAAGCCCCGGCGCACTTGACGCCACGACTCACGCTCTCAAGCGCGACGGAAAATTAATTCTTGATGAATCAGATGCATACGGCGTCGAAATGGCGTTGCAACTTGTCGCTACTGCCGGCTCGGGCGAAGTTTTTGTTGTGTCGATGGCGCCGAACGGCGAAACATCAGGCATGCGCACCGCGTTGGCGATGGGTGCCGTCAAAGGATTATTGGTGAGCGATCCTGCACTCGCGGGTTCAGATGCATTGACCACCGCAAAAGTTTTGGCTGCGGCAGTTAACAAACTCGGCGGTGCCGATTTGATTATCGCCGGCACCGAGTCGTCTGATGGTTACACCGGCACGGTGCCCGAGCAGATCGCAGAGTGCCTTGGTTTGCCTTCGGTTACTTTTGCCAAAAAAGTAAAAGTTGAAGGCTCAGTTTTGAAAGTCGATCGTCAAAGCGAATCTGGCTACGACGAAGTCGAGTGCACTTTGCCTGCAGTGATCAGCGTGACCGCTGGTGTCGTCGAACCGCGCTACCCAAGTTTCAAAGGCATCATGGATGCAAAAAAGAAGCCGCTCGATGTCGTCACCGCCGGCGATCTCGCGGTCACGCCGACTGGTTGGGCAGCCGCTGGTCAAAAAGTTGTCAGTGTTACCCAGGCAGAAGCCCGTAAAGCCGGACAAGTTATCGAAGATGACGGCGAAGCATTCGGCAAGATTGTTGCATTTCTCGAAAATTTAAAGTTGATCTGATAGCAAAAGGCAGAAACATATGACCATTAATAGCGTTTGGGTTTTCGCGCAAGCATCTGCAGGCGTCGCTACAACTGGCACTCTCGAGTTGCTTACCAAGGCACGATCGTTGTCGAGCAAGGTCACCGCGTTCGTCGGTGGCGATGCCAGTGCGATCGCCGCTTCGCTCGGCGAATATGGTGCGACGAAGGTTTATGCAACTGGTGACTTGGCAGGCAAGTTGCCGGGCGTCGCGCTTTCGGCGGCGATGAAGTCGATTATCGATTCGGGTGACACTCCAGACGTCATTATGTTTCCGCAGAACTACGAAGGTCGCGACACGATGGCGCGCCTGTCGGTAAAGCTCAATCGCACGGTGTTGACCAACAACATCGACATCGCCGATTCGGCTGATGGCGTCGTCGCAACGACACCGATTTTTGGTGGCAATATTTTGGTCGCAACTGCATTCAGCGGACAAGGCCCGCATTTGGCGTCTTTCCGTCCGAAGAGTTTTGCCGCCGAACCAGCCGGTGCCAATGCACCTGAGGTCGTCGCGGTTGTCGTGCCAGAACTTGGCAAGCAGGGTGCCGCGAAAGTTGTCGCGGTGCACACAGAGCAATCATCTGGTCCAAAACTCGACGAGGCAGCGGTTGTTGTTTCTGGTGGTCGCGGTCTTGGTGAGGCCGGCAATTATTCGTTGATCGAAGACCTCGCAAAACTTTTGAAGGGTGCGCCCGGCGCGTCGCGCGCAATCGTCGACGCGGGGTGGGTGCCCTACTCATATCAAGTTGGTCAGACCGGCAAAGTTGTGAAGCCGAGCGTCTATATTGCCGCAGGCATTTCTGGTGCGACCCAGCACATGGTCGGCATGAAGGGCTCGAAGAACATCATCGCGATCAACAAAGACAAAGAAGCTCCGATTTTTGGCATCGCCGATCTCGGCATCGTTGGCGATGTGCACAAAGTTCTGCCAAAGCTCATCGAAGCCCTTAAATCTCGCTCATAAATTCTCGAGCGCAGTTATGCGCGTCGGGTTTTAGATGTAGTTGATGAAGTGATAGCGGAGAAATCGGCAAACTCTAGTTAGACGAGGGGCCAGGGGTAGTGGCGGCCCGAGGGGTCGACCGGAAACTGTGCCCCGTTGAGCAGCCACTTGGCGCGCTCGGTGATGGCGTTGACCTCTTGTTCGTTGAGCAATGTGGCAACTTCGAGCGGCACGGTCTTCGTCAACGGTTCGATTTTCGCGAGCAGATCTTCGGCTATTTCTTCACCACCGAACTCCCAGATGACGGTGCGCAATTTGAAGTCTCTTGAAAAACAAACTCCGTGATCGATGCCCCAAACATGTGAGTTTTTGTCAACGAGTACATGGCCCGACTTGCGGTCGGTGTTGTTCGCCACGATGTCGAACATGCACATCGCGCGAAACTGGTCGTGCAGATCTTGGCGCTCTTCAAAAATCGTGAAGTAGTGCTCGTCGGGGTTGGCGTCGATCAACAACTGCACCGAACCTTCACCATTCGGCCCGTCGCGCAACACGGTCGGCGGCACGCAACCCAAACCCATTGTCTCTGAGAGTAGGTATGCGGCAACTTCGCGACGATGTAAACCTGGTTCGAAATCCCACAATGGTCGCTCGCCTCGCAATGGTTTATAAATTGCTTGGACTGATTTTTCGTCGTGAGTTAGCGACACCAAAAATGTGGCGTTGCTGCTGTAGGGCATGCGCATCACGACCGACATTTCGCCGTGCGACAAAATTTTGATTTTTGTTGCTTCGTCTAGTTCATTCGTGGACACAAATGGCCATCTTTGTTGATCGGCCGGCCACAAAATACACACGATGGTCGACCCGATGAAACAACTTCGTCGGCGTGTTTGCAGAATGCCGCGGCCTGACCACGGGTGATGTGGGCGCGAACACGCGAGACATCTTGGTCTGAGATTGGTTCGTCACCCTCTTCAGGAATCTCGATTTCATCAAGTTGAATGACGAGTCGATCGTTGAGCGTGTCGTATGCAAGACCAACAGTGCCGAGAACAAATTCTGGTTCGATGGGTTGCGACAACTGCATTGCATCGCTGATCGGCACGTGTGAAACATCAGGGGCATCGGCCAAGAGTTTGCGCAAATATTCTGACATCGCAGCAACCTGCTCTTTTTCACACTTGATAGTGATGCGCTGACCCTCGGCGCGAACCTGCAACACAAAGGTGCGCTTGCCCGGCTCGCCGAGCGCCCCGGTTGTGAACGCATCGGTCGAGTCGAATTCAAAATAGATGCTCATTTGCGGCTCACGAGATTTGTAGGTCGGCGAGGTCGCCACCAGTCGAATTGACCGTCAGAACAACCGGACCGTGTGCCGAATATGAGATTGCACTTACAGAACACGTGCTGATAACGATGCGCTGAAACAGATCGAGATGCGTGCCCATCGCGTGCGCCACCGCGGCTTTGATCGGGTCGGCGTGCGAAACACAAATCACGACACCGCCTGGGTGTGCTCGGCGCAAGTCATCGAGTGTCGAGACCATTCGAGTTTGCATTTCGGTGAAACTTTCACCGTTCGGAAATCGAAAAGTGCTCGGCGCTCGCTGAACGGTCGACCACTCGGCAAGTTTCATTAGTTTGCCGAGTTCTTTGCCCGTCCATTTGCCGAAGTCGCATTCGAGCAGACCTTTGTTGATGATGATCTTTTTATCGAGAATTTTTGCGATTGGGGCGGCGGTCTCTCGCGCTCGTTCGAGCGGCGATGCATAAATAGCCGAGACTTTCTTGAGTTTGCTCAATCGCTTGGCAACTTCGATCGCCTCGTTGCGCCCGACATCACTGAGGTGCAGGCCAGTGGCTCGGCCGGGCAATATTTTGCCCGTGCTCGGCGTTTTGCCGTGGCGCACCATGATGATCACGGTCGACTTTGGGGGCGTAGTTTTCTTGGACGTCATTTCAGATCTTCAAACTATCGCCGCAGCGCATATTCTCGTGATGTGGCGAATCAAAGTGAATTCGACAAACTCGCAAAAGAAATTACTGATTGTCACAAGTGCACACGACTGGTGAAGTGGCGCGAGAAAGTCTCGATTGAAAAGCGCGCGTCATATGCGAACGAAACCTATTGGGGAAAACCAATCGCCGGCTTCGGAGACACTCGCGCCAAAATTCTTGTGATGGGTCTCGCTCCTGGTGCGCACGGTGCAAATCGCACAGGTCGAATTTTCACTGGTGATCGCAGCGGCGATTGGTTGTTTCGGGCGATGCACAAAGCAGGTTTGGCATCGCAACCAGAGTCGATTGCGCGCAACGATGGTTTGAAACTGGCAAATGCCTGGGTGTCGACGGCGGTTCGGTGTGCACCACCAGACAATAAACCCACACCAAATGAGCGCAAAAAATGCGCAAACTTTCTGACGCGCGAACTCGAGTTGCTGAGCCGGGTGAAAGTGATTATCTGTTTGGGTTCATTCTCGCTGACGGCGATTTGTGACGAGCTGCAAATTCGACCAAGACCAAAATTCGGTCATGGTGTCGTGATCGATCACGAGCGTTACAAAATAGTTTGCTCATATCATCCGAGTCAGCAAAACACTTTCACCGGCAAGCTCACCGAAAAAATGTTTGACGGTGTGTTTAAGACAGCGGTGAAGTTAGCGCGCTAAAGTTATAAAGCGAGTAGTTCGCCGCCACCGTAGACCACGGCCACCGCAGCCAAGAACAAACCAAAAACACGTTGAAGTTTTTTGTCGCTCATCTTGAGTGCCATCTTTGAACCGAATGGCGCGCCGACAACGACGCCAAGAGTAAGCCAAATCGCAAAACGCCAATCGATGCCACCTTCAATCGAGTGAGTGATCGTGCCAGGAACCGCAAAACAGCCGACGCAGATCAATGAAGTTGCAACCGCATTCTTCATCGGTAACACGAGCCAACGGCGAAACAACGGCACCATGATGATGCCGCCACCGACACCGAGCAAACCAGAAAGCCCGCCAGCGATAAGACCCGTCAGGGTTGCTAAAAAACCTTTTGAACTGCGAAAATTTGTCTTGACTTCTTGTGTTGCGACCAAATCACTTTGCTCTGGTGACTTAGAGGGTGCAACGGCGCGAATCATGTTGAATGAACTCCACATCAACAGCAGCGCGGTAAACACCATCAACAAATGACCATCGCCCGGTATGCGTGGTGAAACCCATGCGCCAAGAATCGCCGCGACGATGCCGCTTGGTGCAGTGAACGCAACAACCTTCCATTGAATTAGTTCGCCATTTCGATAGCGCCATGATCCGGTGATGGCGCCGGGCAAAATTGAAGGCAGTGTTGTGCCGACAGCAAGCGCAGCCGAACAGCCCAATGCTCGAATCGCAGGTGTCGAAATAACCGCACCGCCAACGCCAAAAGTGCCAGACATAATGCCAGTTGCCACGCCGGCAAGCGCCGTCAATATGTCACGAAAAATACTTGCGTCCACGAAATTGTTTAGTGCGCTGCGGGCGCCGAACCGTCAGCCTTCTTTTTAGGAGGCGGAACACCGACGCTCACCGCCTTGTTGGCAAACTCTGGCCATCGACGTCGACTAACGATGCTGAGCAGTCGCAATAGTTTCATTGCGGTCGCATCGGTTTCAGCGGGGCGTGCGACAACTGAGCCGTCTTTGATCATGCGGTTCATAACCTCTTCACCAAGTTCGGTGCGCACGACGCAGAGAGTCCAGTCGTTGTCTTCGCCGATGCCACCGGTCGAAATATCGGCGTGTTCAGCCGCGAAATCTGGACACATTTTGCAACCTTCGCGAGTCCACTTGTGGCACTCTTTGAGATCAATTTCGTGATACGAGCCGTCACGCATCCAGATTTGAAACACGCCTTTGATGTTCATCTTGACCATTTCTTCTTTTTTCAAACCATATTTGGCCAAAAATAATTCTTCGAAAATTGCATCATCAAAAGTTTTTGAACACAACAAGCCAATGTTGAACAAGAACGGTTTGCCGACTTTTCCGGCCTTGCGCTTCCACATGATCGGCAACGCCGACGACTGACAACTCATGCCGACGAGGGCGAGTCGCTTCAAACCTTCTTTTTCGGCGTCGCGCATCGCCAAAGTGTTCGCCGAATATGTGTAACGACTGCCTGAAGAGGCGAGCACCTCTTCGGGTGTGCGGGCGAGACCAGGCAGAGCCTTCCATGAAGAACCGTCACCTTCGACAAAACTTGTGAGTGCGGCGTCGATGTAGTCGTGTTTGAGCAACCAAATCAACATCGCGCCGACAAAACCGCCGTCTTGCCCCTTTTTGTGCGTTACTTCATCTGCGGCACGCACCAGCAACAACTGTCGATATTGACCGTACATTTCTTCGTCTTTTCGCTGACGACCGAACAAGTGCATGTCGGCCTCGGGCTCCCAAGCTCGAAAGCGAGGGCAAGCGCGTGTGCAACTCGTGCAACCTTTTTCTCCGTGAACACAATTGTCGAGACCAAGTTCTTCTTCGAGGTGAAACGGTTTGTATTTGCCCTCTTCGTGCTCGTAGCCGATCACATCGTGAGGACAAGAAATTACGCAACCTGCACATCCCGTGCAAAGACCCGTGTTGATGACTTCTTCGTAGAGTTCTTTCCATTGGTGCGTCCAACGTTCGGCAACTTCGACCATTTCGCAAGCCTAGTGAGTGAGCCGAAATTCTCATTGACCCAAGTGGACTTGCGCCATCGAAAACGGCAACAATTGAGTTCACGATGCTGATGTATACCCCCGAAGCCGAAGCACGCCGAGCAGAAATTCGGCAATGGCTCAAAGACAATCTGCCACCGCGCTGGTTCGAAGAGGGCTACGAAATGTCGCCTGACGAGCGCAAGAAATTTAACGAGACCTGGGCTGAAAAATTGTTCACCGGTGGATGGATATGCGCGACGTGGCCAAAAGAATATGGCGGCAAAGGCTTATCTGTTCTAGAAGGTGTGGTGCTTGCAGAAGAGTTTGCGAATGCGGGCGCGCCGATGCGCGCCGACTTTTTCGGCGACACGCTAGTTGGGCCGACACTGTTGCAGTGGGGCACAGAAGAACAAAAGCGCGAGTTTTTGCCAAAAATTTTGAGCGGCAAGATGCGTTGGTGTCAAGGCTTCAGTGAACCCAATTCTGGCAGCGATCTTGCGAGCGTCAAGACGACTGCAGTGCTAGACGGTGATGAATGGGTGATCAACGGACAAAAAGTTTGGACAACGCAAGGTCATCATGCTGACTATTGCTTCTTGTTGACGCGCACCGACAAAGATTCGCCGAAGCACAAGGGCATTTCATATCTACTAGTGCCGATGAAACAACCGGGCATCGAAGTGCGTGGCATTACCCAGCCTGATGGCACCGCCGAGTTCTGCGAAGTTTTCTTCACTGATGCACGTTGCCCGAAAGACAATGTCGTGGGCGGCGTTAACAATGGATGGAAAGTCGCCAACAGCACGCTTGCCTTCGAGCGTGGCATGAGCGCGACGACCGGCTTTCGACGATTTGAAGAAGAGTACAAGTTGTTTGTTGCTGAGGCCAAGGCAAACGGCAAAATTAACGACGCGTCAATTCGTCAACGATTGATGCAGTACTACACCAAAATTCAAATTCTGCGGTTCAATGGTTTGCGCTCGCTGAGTTCAACGCTTGCCGGCACAAAAGATTTTGGTGTGATGGCGCTTGGTGCGAGCAACAAAATGTTTTGGTCAGAGATGCATCAAAGCGCAATGGAGCTCGGTCTCGATATCTATGGCGCCTATTCGATGCTCGTCGACACTGGTCCTGCATCTGGCACTTGGCCAGGTGCATTGCGTGACAAGCGACGCGCTAATTATCCGGCTTCACCGATGATGTCGAGTTTCTTCTTTTCACGTTCAGAAACAATTTGGGGTGGCACCAGCCAGATTCAGCGCAACATCGTGGGTGAGCGAGTCTTGGCATTGCCGAAAGAACCAAAGCCCGCTGGTGGCGAATAACTAGTGTTATAAAAACATGAACTTTCAAACCGCAATTCGCTCGGGGTTTCAAAACTACGCAAACTTCAAAGGTCGTGCATCGCGCGCCGAATATTGGTGGTGGGCATTATTCACGGTGATCTTGAGCGTCTTGCTCTCGTCGATTGACGAGTCGTTTGGCAATCTTGGTTCGCTTGTAACGCTCTTACCGACGATTGCAGTTGCGATTCGTCGCATGCACGACGTTGATCGCGCGGGCTGGTTTATGTTGGTGCCGATTTATAATTTGGTTTTGGGTTTAAGAAGGGGCGATGCGGGTGAAAATCGTTTTGGGCCGCCACCGCCACCTCGAAGCAACTAATCGGCGTTAACTAATATTTCGGCACGCGACGCTGATATGTCGTACCGATAAGCGGTGAACTCAAAATAAAGTCGGCGCTTGCTCTGTTGCAAGCAACCGGAATATTCCAGACCACTGCGATACGCAGCAACGCCCGAATATCAGGGTCGTGCGGTTGCGGTTCTAGCGGATCCCAAAAAAACAGCAAGACATCGATGCCGGCCTCAGAGATTCGAGCGCCGATCTGCTGATCGCCACCAAGTGGCCCGCTGCGCATGCGCTCGATTGTCAGCCCAGTGCTATCGGCAATCAGTTTGCCAGTCGAGCCTGTTGCAATGAGGGTATGTTTTTTGAGTTCGTCTTTGTGCTCGGTTGCCCACTCGAGCATCTCGCGCTTCATGTTGTCGTGTGCGACGAGGGCGATGCGCTTGGTCGCCGGGCTCTCGATGTCTATCATCTCGGTGGAGGTCATAAATGAAGGCTAGAACAAAACAGCAGACTGCGATGACCGGATCAAAAATAATCACGACGCCCATCGGCAAACTTACACTGGTTGCATCGTCGAAGGGTTTGCAACAGGTGATTTTTGGTGCAAGAAAGTTGCCGATCTCGCCAGATGTGTCGGAAAAAGCCAAATCTCATTTGAATTTGACCGAACGACAGTTACGTGAATATTTTGCGGGCAAGCGCAAGAAGTTTTCGCTCAACCTCGATATATCGGGCACTGAATTTCAAGAATCAGTGTGGTATGCGCTCAACAAAATTAGTTACGGTAAGACAATTTCATATGCACAACAAGCAAAACTTGTGCGCAAACCAAAAGCGTTTCGTGCAGTTGGTTCGGCCAACGGCAAAAACCCAGTGGCGATTGTGTTGCCGTGTCATCGCGTCGTTGCTTCAAATGGCACACTCGGTGGTTATGGCGGTGGGCTCGCAATCAAACGCAAGCTACTCGCGCTTGAAAATAGCAAAAAAGGTTAGAGAAAACTAGTTGGCGCAGACAGCGATCGGCGATTTAGCGAGAACTAGTGCGGCTGGGTGAAGCCGAAGCACTCGCGCAGATATTCGTCGCGCAGTGCAACTTCTGGTGCGCCGATCGAGACGACGCGCTGGGCCAACAGCATCACAGTGTTGGCATTTTCGGCGTCTTGCAATTCGTGAGTTGCCATCACGACTGTGACACCGCGCGCTCGTTCGCTGGCGATCAGGTCGGCAACAAGTTTGCGGCCGTTAATGTCGAGGCCTGCTGTTGGTTCGTCAAGCAACAAAACTTCGGCTTGTCGGGTTAAGACCTGCGCCAAGTGAGCGCGTTGCTGTTGGCCACTTGAGAGGTCACGCAGAGGTTTGTTTGCGAATTCGGCGGCGCCAGTTTTTTCAAGTGCAATTTCAACGAGCTCTCTGTCTTTGGTCGTTTCACGATTAAATAAGCCGAGATCTGCGAAACGGCCCATGCGAACGACATCTCTGACGCAAAGCGGCAAGGTGTGCGAAGAAATTGGGTGCTGTGGCAGATACCCAACATTTTTGACGCGGGTGCCTGGTTTGGCGCCAAGTACCAATGCGTTGCCCGAAAGTGGCTTGATCATGCCGGCCAGAGTTTTTAGCAATGTTGATTTGCCTGACCCATTCGTGCCGATGAGCACAACTAGGGCGCCCGAATCGGTTGAGAAATCAATTTCAGCGACAACGGTGTGGCGACCAAAACCGATCGAAACGTTTTCGGCCAAGACAGTTTTAGTGGGCATGGTTGTGCTCGTGCTGATGGGGTAACTCATCAATTTTTAAATTTCGTCGTTTCATCAAATCAAATCTGACGGCGCAAATAGCAAAAATCAAAACTGTGATGAGCACGATCGTTGCGCTCGCTGCAAAATTAAAGTGATGGCTAATCAGCAACCCGAGATAACTTGCGAAGATGCCGATGAAACTTGCAATCAACATCATCGATGAAATTCGTCGTGCAAACATGACCGCACTTGCCGCTGGGGCAACGAGCATGCCCATCACCAATAACGTACCGACGGTCTGAAAGCTCGAAATGACTGTGAGTCCGATCATTGCTAACAAAAGGTTGTGAAACAAGCTCACGCTAAACCCAGAAGTTTGTGCCAAGCCGTCGTCGACCGACATCATCAGAAATGGGCGTCTGGCGATGAATCCGATCAGGCAAACTAGAAGTAGCGCAATTATTTGCCAAACAAGATCTGTCGAGTGCACGGCGAGCGAGTCGCCGAACAAGATATGGTCGAGGTCCTCTTCTAAGTTTGTTGACCGCGATGTGATTATCACTCCGAGGCTCAGCATCGCTACAAACATCAAGCCGATTGCCGTGTCGGCCGAAACTTTATAACGTCTTGAGACAAGTCCAACCCCGCCCATGATCACTGCAGCCCCGACTGCAGCACCAACAATTGGCGAGATACTTAAAAGCATCGCTGTTGCGATGCCAGGCAAGACTCCGTGGCTAAGGGCATCGCCGATGAAGGCGAGACCGCGTAAAACTACAAATGTGCCGGCGACGGCGCACGTAATCGCAACCAGCACACTGGCAATAAACGCAAGACGCAACTGCTGGTCATCGATAAACGGTCGAACAAAGAAATCGAGCACCCAAGCACTCTATCGGTTTTGAGAATGATTCTCAAAACTATTTTGAAAGCGCTTTGTTGATTTGTTCAGTCAAAACGTCTGTTTCAATTTCGCCGCTATTTCGCAACGCGACTTTGCCTTCGGCATCAATCAAAACGAAGAACGGAAAACCCGAAACACCCATGGCTTTGGCAGCTGTTTTTTCGCCACTGTCGGTCATGACCGGCCAAAGTGCCGGAAACTCTTCGCGCGCCAACCACTCAGATGGTGGAAAGTTTGGCGAAGCTGGGTCTGTAGACGTGGTGATCGCGATTACATCAAGACCACTAGGTACCGACCCTTCGCTGTTCCATTTCACAAGAAGTGGTACTTCGCGCTGACAGTGAGGGCACCAGTGGGCGAGAAAAACCAGCAACGTTGGTGCGCCTGGTGATGTGACGATTTTATTGCCCGTGAAACCTTGGCCGGTTAAAACTGGGGCCATCATGCCGACAGCAGGGTCGGTCGCACCGCCTGAAAACTCTGGTAGCGGTTCGCCGACAACTTCAACCGGGTGAAACTCTTCAACGCCCTCGACAACTTCGTCGCCACCCGATCGTGACGCAACGGCGATGATTGCCGCCACGGCGATTAAGGCAGCGATGCCGCCAATTAGCCAGACTGATTTATTCGATGACGAGTCAGATTTTTTCGTTGCCATGATTCCTCTATTTCGTTATTTATCGCTTGGGCGAATTGTAACTAGAACAATTGTTGCAAAGAATGCGGTGAACGCCATGAAGGCAAGAGTGACGAAACCAAAGTTTTCAAACCAAATGAACTCACAAGGTAACTTTGCATCGCAGACGCCCGCATCAAGATTTGGGAAGCGTTCAAGAAACCAGTGATAAGCCGAAACCGCACCGCCAATTGAAGCAAGCAGGACTGCGATGTGTTTTGTAAACCGAAATTTTTTGAAGTTTGCAATGATCAAAAAAATTGCCAATGGATACATCGCTGAGCGTTGATACCAGCACAAGCGACAAGGCTTGTAGTTGACGATTTCTGAAAAATAAAGACTGCCGAGCATTGCCGTTGTTGTGATTAAAGCAGCAAGAGGCAACGCTATTTTTTGAACTTCAGCCAAAAAATTGTTTGCCTTAAAAATTCTCGCCAATATAACCGCCAAGCCGAAAGCGAGTGTGCCCAAACTGAGCATCGAGAAAAATAATTCGAACACTTCGTTGTTCATGGTGTGCACTACGCTAATTGGAGAAATTGCAAACCGAATCAATAAAAATCAGATACAACGATGACCGAGGTGACAAAAATGTCGAATCTTAAAGATCAACTCAAGGCTGATTTAACGATCGCAATGAAGTCACGTAATGAAGTCGAGACTTCGACGCTGCGTATGACCCTTGCCGCGATAATGAACGCCGAAGTTGCCGGTGATCAAGCGATCGAACTTACGAACGATCAAGTTTTAGCGGTAGTAAGCGCCGAGGCCAAAAAGCGTGCCGAATCTGCAGACATATATAAGGAAGCAGGTCGCCATGATGCCGAAGCCGCCGAGCGGGCAGAACTTGGGGTTCTAGAGCGATATTTGCCCGCTCAGATGAGCGATGCAGAGCTTGAAAAGATCATTGAATCAGCAATTGCCGAAGCTGCAGGTCAGGGGCTGACTGGGCCAAAGGCGATGGGCGCCGTGGTTAAAGCCGTGCGTGGGCAAGCCGGGGCAGGTGCCGACGGTGCAAAAATAGCCAATTTAGTGAAGGCGAAATTGGCTTAGATCTGCCAAGTTTTCACAAATAGTTACCTTTGACACAGTGAGGTGTGCAAGGTAGCGTGGCGACAAGGCCCAATGCCTATTTCCGAAGGGGGAAATATCTAATGAAGAAGTTATTCACAGGAGGTCGCCGCAAGGTCGCTGCCGTAATGGCAATCGCACTTGTTGCTTCGCTCAGCCAAGTAACAACCAGCGGCGCCTCGGGTGCCAGCACACCGAAGCGCGGCGGAAATATCACAGTTGGTGTATTCGACTCGTTCCCAGGTTTCTGTATGGCAGACAACTTGGCTAACTCGGCATTGATGGGTGCACGCACAATTTATGAAACTTGGGTAGAGCAGCGCGCCGACGGCAAGATCGTGCCATACGTGCTCAAGTCATTCGAGCACAGTGCCGACTACAAAACTTGGAACCTCGTCGTTCGTGACGGTATCAAGTTTCATGACGGCACACCTGTAGACGGCACTGCACTTTTGATTAACTTGCAGGCATCGCGTGGTGCTTTGTATCTCAACGGCTTGATTGGCAAGACTCCAAAGTCTCCATCATCGGGCACTGGTGCAGGTTTTTCGGCGAACATTGCTGACGTAATTCAGACTGGCGCAATGTCGGTAACCGTCAAGCTTTATAACGCTGAGGCCAACTATCCAGAGTCGCTTTACGCATCGGGTCGTAACTTCGTTCGATCGGTCGGTCAGATCACTGGTGCGACGTGTTCGACAGTTCCGGTTGGTACTGGTGCGTTCAAATATGTTTCGCACAAGTTGACTGAACTTGTAGTTGCTAAAAACGAAAACTATTGGCGCAAAGACGCCAAGGGTGGCGCTTTGCCATACCTTGACGGCATCACATTCACATTCTTGCCAGACGCGGCACCACGAGTCAGCGGTGTGAAGAGTGGATCGCTTGCAGCGACGATGTTCTCGTCGGCCTCAGAAGCCAAGCAGATTCTTGCGCTTCAAAAGAACAAGAACGTGACGACGATCAGTTCACCAC